>Ga0207684_10000093_pt1 | contig 166136 bp, 126 predicted proteins | sample KBSK5501metaG_FD_184342 | JGI IMG/M metagenome (GOLD analysis project Ga0207684, IMG submission 184342) | Corn, switchgrass and miscanthus rhizosphere microbial communities from Kellogg Biological Station, Michigan, USA - KBS K5-50-1 metaG... | ecosystem: Host-associated > Plants > Roots >... | reverse complement strand
CAGTCGCAACTTATTCGACTCACCCAACACTCACAAGATTGCTCTGGGAAACGACAAGGACTTTCTGTCAACACGCGTTTCCTACAAGTTGAACCTGCGCGGGCCCAGCATCAGCATTCAAACTGCTTGCTCCACTTCGCTGGTCGCGGTCCATCTCGCTTGCCAAAGCTTGTTGATGTATCAGAGTGATATGGCCCTGGCGGGCGGAGTTTCATTGAGAGTGCCGCAGAAGACAGGTTACTTCTACGAGGAGGAGGGCATCCTCTCGCCGGATGGGCATTGTCGAGTGTTTGACGCGCGGGCGCGGGGCACGATCTTCGGGAGTGGCTTGGGGATAGTGTTGTTGAAGCGATTGGCAGAGGCAGTGGCGGACGGGGATCAGATACGGGCAGTGATTCGCGGGTCGGCCATCAACAACGATGGGGCCTTGAAGGCGGGCTACACGGCCCCGAGCGTGGCCGCGCAGACAGAGGTAGTGATCGAAGCGTTGTCGGCGGCGGGAGTCTCAGCCTCGGATATCGGCTACGTGGAGTGTCATGGCACCGGGACAGCCTTGGGGGATCCGATTGAGATGGCCGCGCTGACGAAAGCTTTTGCGGCGATGGGTGGAGCGGCGCGGCAGTCATGTGCGATCGGCTCGGTAAAGAGCAACATCGGGCACCTGGACACGGCGGCAGGAGTGACGGGACTGATCAAAGCTGTGCTGATGGTGGAGCGGGGGCAGTTGCCGGCCAGTTTGAACTATGAGGAAGCGAATCCGGGGATCGACTTTGCGGGGAGTCCGTTTGCAGTCAACACGGGGTTGCGGGCGTGGGCGAGTGAGGCGGGAAAGAAGCGGCGTGCGGGTGTGAGTTCTTTTGGGATGGGAGGGACCAACGCGCACGTGGTCATTGAAGAAGCGCCGCTGGCAGCGGTGCGGGAAGTGGCGGGGGAGCGGGAGTGGCAGTTGCTGCTGGTGTCGGCGCGCACGGAAGCTGGAGTGGCGCAAGCGGGGCGGAACTTGGCGCAGCACCTGCGGGCGCATGAGAAGTTGGCATTAGCAGACGTGGCTTACACGACGCAGGTGGGCAGACACGCGATGCGTTACCGGCGGGTGGTGGTTTGCCGCGACGGGAGCGATGCAGCGAACGAACTGGATACAGCGCGACCTCCAAATGTTGTGGAAGAATCGACAAGCCGTCCCCTGGCTTTTATGTTCACCGGACAGGGCTCGCAGTACGTGCAGATGGGCCATGGACTTTACCGGACTGAGCGCGTGTTTCGCGAGCACATCGACAAGTGTTCAGAACTGCTCAAGCAGGCACTGGGCCAGGACCTGCGGTCCGTACTTTACCCTGACGCAGCGGGCGAGGCCGAAGCGACACGCGAGCTTAACCAGACTCGCACTACACAGCCGGCGCTGTTTGTTCTCGAGTATGCGTTAGCACGCTTGTGGATGAGTTGGGGCATACGTCCCGCGGCCATGATAGGTCACAGCATCGGCGAATACGTCGCAGCTTGTTTGGCCGGCGTTTTTTCGTTGGAGGATGCGCTAAGTTTGGTGGCCATGCGTGGACAACTGATGCAGGAACTGCCCGCTGGCGCGATGCTTGGAGTTTCGCTGGGAGAAATCGAAGCACGCGCGCTACTCAACGAACACCTCTCGCTTGCTTCAATCAACCGGCCGGACCGCTGCGTGATCTCCGGCCAGCCTGAAGCCGTGCAAGAACTGACGCGCCAGTTAGGTAAAAAAGGAGTGGCCTGTCAACCACTACACACGTCTCACGCTTTCCACTCACAGATGATGGAGCCTGTGCTTGCGCCATTCGTAGAGCGTGTGAAGGCCATGACACTGCACCCGCCGCAAATCCCTTATATCTCCAACGTCACTGGCGTCTGGATAACGGCCGCCGAGGCAACTGATCCCGAGTACTGGGGACGACACCTGCGACAGAGCGTCCGTTTCGCTGATGGTGCGGGTGAGTTGTTAAAGGAGCCGAACCGCGTACTGCTGGAAGTCGGACCAGGGACTACGCTCACCACCCTGGCGAAGCAGCAGGGCACGAATGGCCAGGTGCAGGCTGTAGTGTCTTCACTGCGCCATCCAAACCAACAGCAATCAGATGAGGTGGTCATACTAAAGACGCTCGGGCAGCTTTATCTTGCCGGCGTTGAAGTGGACTGGGCCGCGCTGCACCAAGGCGAGAGCCGCCGGCGAGTGCAATTACCGACTTACGCCTTCGAACGTGCACGTTACTGGGTTGAGTCGACGCCGAGTGCGGAAGAAAACGTTTCGCCAGATGAACGCCGCGACCTCGAAGAGTGGTTCTATCTTCCCGCCTGGAAACGAACTATGCCTGCTGTTAACGGCAACGGTGCCGGCAATGGGGAACAAAAGAGACGTTTGCTCGTCTTTTCCGACACATGCGGGCTCTCGTCCGATCTTTCACGTGTGCTTGGAGGCGAGGGACACGACCTCGTTACAGTAACGCCGGGTGGGGGCTTCGCCCGAATGGACCACCAAACCTACTCGATCAATCCAGCGCACCCGGATGACTACTCGCAATTGTTCGCCGATCTCCGAGACCGCGAACTATTGCCGGACCAAGTGGTCCACCTTTGGGGTGTGACGCCGCGCAGCGAAGAATTGTCCTTTGAGGAGGCGCAGGACCGTGGGTTCTATAGCCTCTTGTGGCTGGCGCGGACGGCTGCCGGCCACTGTGACGCTTTGGATGTCTCAGTGGTAACGAATGACTTGCAGGTAGCAGGTGGTGAAGAAGTAGTCAGACCCGAAAAGACGACTGTGCTGGGTGCCTGTAAAGTTATTCCCCAGGAATATTCGAACCTCACTTGCCGCAGCATCGACGTAGTTCTGCCTGAACCGGAAATGACAACGCGGCGAGCTATCGTTGTGCAGCAATTGTATTCGGAAATCAAGGCGCGGGGTCGCGAGCAAGTAGTCGCCTACCGTGGGCCATACCGCCTGGTCGAGAGTTACCAGCAAACCCGGATGGAAAAGCCGCACAATAGTTTGCACGGCCTGACAGAGGGAGGTGTCTACCTCATTACTGGTGGTATGGGGGGCATTGGTTACACGCTGGCAAAGTTTCTTGCGGAATCGGCACGAGCGAAACTCGTTCTGGTCTCACGGACTGCACTTCCCGAATCGCAGCCAACCAATGGGGACGAACACCACAAGATTCACGATCATGAAATTCCAACCCACCTCGCAAAAATTAGAACACTGGAAGAGTTGGGCGCTGAGGTCATAGTGTTGAATGCTGATGTGGCTGACGAAGACCAACTGCGCGCGGCGGTTAATCGCGCAACAGCTCGCTTCGGCAGAATTCGTGGAGTGATTCACGCCGCGGGCGTCGCTGGAGGCGGCGTCATGCAGTTCAAGAGTGCAGAGGAAGTCGCACGCGTGTTCGCCCCGAAGATAAAAGGCGCGTTGCTGCTGGAGGCAATCTTCAAGGACGAAGGGCTGGACTTCCTCGTATTCTGTTCCTCAGTTAAGTCCATGCTTGGCGATTTTGGCCAGTCAGACTACTGCGCGGCCAGCATCTTTCTCGACGCCTTTGCCCATTCACTGAGATTTTCGGGTATCAACGCTACGTCAATTAACTGGGATACGTGGCGGGACGTAGGAATGGCAGTCGCGTCCAAGACCGATGGTGCTCTCGGAATGCTTCAGGAGCAGAGCATTAGCGAGGGAATCTCGCCGCACGAAGGAGTGGAAGCGTTCATGCGGGCGCTCATCAGTGAGCTTCCGCAGGTCATCGTTTCCGTACGTGATCTGGAGTTTCGCATTGCAAACCGCAATGCAGGTGATGCGCTGTTGGCCCAACTGGACAACACTGCGGCAGCGGCAGCGGCTTACCCGCGGCCCGATTTGTCGAATCCTTATGTAATTCCCAGCAGCGCTGTTGAACAGAGGATCGCAAAAGTATGGCAGAGGATCCTCGGCATCGCCGAAGTCGGCGTCCACGACAACTTCTTTGAGCTCGGCGGCGATTCCTTGACTGCCGTGCAGATCGCTACGCAGTTAAAAAAAGAGTTTGGATTGCCCGTACCTATGGTCAAACTTTTCGAGGGACCCACCATCAACTCGCTTGCCCAACTCTTCGACGCCAATGCAGGCGAGAACCCCGCGTTTGCGCAACGGCAGGAACGCGGTGCGCGACGCCGTGAGAAAAAAAAGATGAGGGCAACGGGGCAGAGTTAAACGCCCACGAGCCCGTAACAGCAGAGGTTTAGCAGCAGGCATTCCTGCATCCCGCCCTTGCCTCTTATTCGTGCCCTGCCCGTCCAGTATCTCTGGTGCTTATTATGAAAGAGTCTGAAGAACTCGACGATTCAAATAGTTCAAGTATCGCCATCATCGGTGTGTCGGGACGCTTTCCCGGTGCGCGCAACGTGGAGGGGTTCTGGGAGAACCTGTGTAAAGGGCGCGAGTCGATTACTTTCTTCAGCAATGAAGAGTTAGCCGCAGCGGGTGTGAATCCCGTCTTCTTAAAGAATCCGTTCTACGTCAAGGCGGCCGCGATGCTCGACGACGTGGAGACGTTTGACGCCTCATTTTTCGGTTACAACCCGCGCGAAGCAGAATTGATGGATCCGCAGCAGCGGCTATTTCTCGAATGCGCGTGGGAAGTACTCGAGAGCGCCGGCTACGATCCACACAAATACGATGGGCTCATCGGTATTTATGCGGGCGCCAGCATGAGCAACTACCTGTTACACAATCTATATCCAAATCGCACCCTCGGAGATCCGGCGGTTTGGCTTCAGGCTTCAGTCGGCAACAACCTGTTTCCTCTGACCTCGCGTGTTTCCTACAAGTTAAATCTGCGTGGACCAAGTATCAGCATTCAGACCGCTTGCTCTACTTCGCTGGTCGCGGTCCATCTCGCTTGCCAGAGTTTACTTAACGACGAGTGTGATATGGCGCTGGCGGGTGGCGTTTCGGTGCTCATACCGCAGAAGACCGGTTATCACTATCAAGACGATTCATTGCTTTCGCCGGATGGGCATTGCCGGCCATTTGATGCGCGGGCGCGTGGCACGATCTTCGGGAGTGGGTTAGGGATAGTGTTGCTGAAGCGGCTGGGAGAGGCGGTAGCAGAGGGAGATCAGATCCGTGCGGTAATCCGGGGATCGGCAATCAACAACGATGGGGCGCTGAAAGTGGGTTACACGGCGCCGAGCGTGAGCGCGCAGGCGGAGGTGGTGATCGAAGCGCTGGCAGCGGCGGGCGTCACGGCGGCTGAGATCGGGTACGTGGAATGTCATGGGACGGGAACGGCTTTGGGCGACCCGATCGAAATAGCGGCGCTGAGCAAAGCGTTTGCGGCCCTGGGAGGAGCGGAGCGGCAGTCGTGTGCGATCGGGTCGGTGAAGAGCAACATTGGGCATCTGGACACGGCGGCGGGAGTAGCGGGGCTGATCAAGGCGGTGCTGATGGTGGAACGAGGACAGCTACCGGCGAGTTTGCACTATGAGCGGGCGAATGCGGAGATCGATTTTGTGGGGAGTTCGTTTGTGGTGAACACGCAACTGCGGGAGTGGGAGCGGAAGGGAGCGCAGAAGCGTGTCGCGGGGGTGAGTTCGTTTGGGATGGGCGGGACCAACGCGCATGTGGTGATAGAGGAAGGGCCGCGGCGTGAGCGAGTTGCGGCAGAGGAGCCGGAGTGGCAATTGCTGGTCGTGTCAGGACGGACGACAGCGGGAGTGGAGCGAGCGGGGCAGCAGCTAGCGGCGCACCTGCGGGCGCATGCTGAGGTAGCGTTGTCAGACGTGGCGTACACGACGCAGGTTGGGAGACAAGCGATGCGCTATCGGCGCGCGGTGGTGTGCCGCACGGCGACTGAAGCCGCACGCGAGCTGGACACCGTTTACCCGACAACTGAAGAAGGTAAACCCTCTGCGTATGACGCCACGCGCGTAAACCAGATCCTCCAGTCGTTGGCCCAGCAGCATCACGGACTCAAACGACAGCAAGAGACTGAGATCCTAATGCGTGAGCTGGGCCACCTGTGGACCAGTGGAGTCGAAGTCGATTGGACGGCGCTTCACGCCGGCCGCAGGCGACGGCGGGTACAGTTGCCGACTTATCCGTTCGAACGCGTGCGTCTTTGGATCGATCCTCCAGCGCCGGCGACCGCCAACGTTGCGAACGGAGTGTCGAGCAAAAAGACGGAGCGCTACCCTCGTCCCTTGCTGTCAAGCCCTTATGTTGCGGCGCGCAACGATATCGAACAGGGCCTCACCGAAATCTGGCAGGAGCTGCTTGCGATCGAACCCATAGGCATCAACGACAACCTGATCGAATTAGGTGGCGATTCGCTGATGGCGACTCAGATCCTTTCTCGGCTGCGAGAAAAGTTTCAGATCGAGTTATCACTGCGCGCCATATTTGAAAGCCCCACTGTGGCGGAACTTGCCAGGAGAATCGAGTCGCTCCGGCAGTCAGGCTCGGCGAGCGCAACACAGCCGATTGTCTCAGTCCCCCGCGATGGCGAGTTACCACTTTCTTACGCCCAACAACGTTTGTGGTTTCTGAACCACTTCGAGCCCAACAGTGCTCTCTACAACATCAGCACCAACCTGCACCTCAGTGGGAAGCTTGACGAGGAGGCGTTGCGACGAGGGCTGAACGAGATGGCGCGGCGGCACGAAGTGCTGCGGACCGCATTCGTGACGGTTGCGGGAGAACCGCGCCAGGTGATCAGCGAAGCGGTTGAGGTACGACTGGAGATCGACGACTTGAGCGGGATTGAGGAGCCGGAACGGTCGGCGGCCGCGAAGCGGTTGGCGGCCGCGGAGGCGGGGAGAGCGTTTGATTTGCAGCGCGCGCCGTTGCTGCGCGGGCGGTTGCTGCGGCTGGCAGCGAGCGAGCAGCTGCTGATCGTGGTGTTTCATCACATCGTGTCGGATGGCTGGTCGCTGGGAGTGTTTGTGCGGGAGTTAGGGGCGCTGTACGAAGCGTACCGCCATGGGAAAGAGTCACCGTTGCCGGAGTTGGAGTTGCAGTACGCAGATTTTGCGCAGTGGCAACGGGAGCGATTGAGTGGGGCGCAGTTGGCCGGGGAGTTGGCTTATTGGCGGGAGCGGTTGGGAGGAGCGCAGGAGCCGCTGGCGCTGCCCACGGACCGGGTGCGGCCGAGCGTGCCGCAGTTTGCGGGCGCCACGCAGACCTGGGTGTTGGGACGGGAGTTGACGGAGCGGTTGAAGCAGATGAGCCGGGGGCAGGACGCGACGTTGTTCATGACGTTGCTGGCGGGCTTGCAAACGTTGCTGTGGCGCTACACCGGGCAGGAACAGATCAGTGTGGGAACGCCGGTGGCCGGGCGGACGCGGAGCGAGACGGAAGGGCTGATCGGCTTCTTTGTGAACACCCTGGTGCTGCGCACGGATCTGCGCAGCGAGCCAAGCTTTGTGGAGTTGTTAGCGCGGGTGCGGGCAGTTTGTTTGGGAGCGTACCAGCATCAGGAACTGCCCTTCGAGCAGTTAGTGCAAGCCTTGCGGCCGGAGCGTGAAGTAAGTCGCACGCCCTTGTTTCAGGTGATGCTGGTCCTGCAAAACACGCCGCACGTTGAGATCGAGTTGGAAGAACTGCGGCTCAAACCTATCAATCTCGATAGCGGGACCGCGAAATTCGAGCTGACTTTATTAATACACGAAACTGCGGACGGCGCGCTTGGTGTACTGCTGGAGTATCAGACAGAACTGTTTGACGCGGACACCGCAACGCGCTTTCTCGATCATTATGCGCGGTTGCTGGAATGGGTCGTTGCTAATCCCGAGTGCAGTATCGCGGCGGCGAAGGTTTTGCACCAGGCGGAAAGCCAGCGCCTGGTCGTCGAGTGGAACGAGACGCGTCGCGACTATGCGTCGGGCGAAGCGTGCCTGCACGAACTGTTTGAAGAGCAGGCGCGGCGCAGTCCGGATGCAATCGCCGCAACCTGGGACGACGCGCACCTCACGTATGCACGACTAAACAGCGAAGCGAACCGGTTGGCCCATTATCTGCGGAGACTCGGCGTGGGGCCAGAGTCGCGCGTAGGTGTTTTGATCGAGCGTTCCTTCGACCTGGTAGTGGGCTTGCTGGGCGTACTGAAAGCAGGTGGTTGCTACGTTCCGCTCGATCCCGCATATCCCGCCAATCGTCTTGCGTTCATGACCCAGGACGCCGGCGTCGAGCTGGTCCTGACACAACAAACGCTTCGTGAAATCGTGCCACCGTCGGTGCGGTCCATCTGCCTTGATGCCGAGCAGGCTACGCTCGCCGCTGAGGACGATACAGACCCGCAAAGCGGTGTTGTTCCCGATAACCTGCTTTACGTTATCTACACGTCGGGCTCAACTGGTGTGCCGAAGGCCGTCGCGATGACGCACCGCGCGATCTCAAATCTCATCGCGTGGCAGTTGGAGAATTCACCGCTCGCTGGTGACGACGCTAAGACGCTGCAATTCACCGCGCTGAGCTTCGATGTTTCGATCCAAGAGATTTTTTCGACCTGGTGCGCCGGCGGTGAATTGGAGATCGTTTCAGAAGAGACGCGACGCGATCCTACCGCGGTGCTGCGTCTGCTGCGCGAGAAAGAAGTTCGACGAATCTTTCTTCCCTTTGTAGCACTGCAACAACTCGCGGAAGCCAGTTCCGCTTTTGGCCTGGTGCCGCAAGGTTTGCGCGAAGTAATAACCGCGGGGGAGCAATTGCAGATCACGCCGCAACTCGCAAGCCTCTTCGAAGCTTTACCGGAGTGTACGTTGCACAATCACTATGGTCCTTCTGAGAGTCACGTCGTCAGTGCCTACACTCTGGAGGGTGCGATTCCCAGTTGGCCCACCCTGCCTCCGATCGGCAAGCCAGTCTCCAACACTCAATTGTTCGTTCTCGACAAACGGCTCGATCCCGTTCCGACCGGGGTGGTTGGTGAACTATATCTGGGTGGTGTGGCACTTGCGCGTGGCTACCTGGCCAGACCTGAAGTGACCGCCGAGAGGTTTTTTCCGCATCCGTTTTCGGATCAGCCGGGGATGCGCCTTTATTACACCGGAGACCTGGCGCGCTGGCTGGCCAACGGCGAGGTTGAGTTTCTTGGCCGCGCGGATCAGCAAGTGAAGATCCGAGGTTTTCGGGTTGAATTGGGTGAGATAGAAGCTGTTCTGAGTCGGCATCCGGCAGTGGAGGAAGCTGTCGTCGTGTCCCGCAATGGTGGTCCCGGAGGGAAGCAACTCGTTGCTTACGTTGTCGGAAAACCGGGTGCGGATTCCGGGTTCACTGAATTGCGCGGTTTTTTGCGTGAGCAATTGCCTGACTACATGGTTCCGTCGGTGGTTGTACCGCTCGAAGTGTTTCCGCTAACGCCGAGTGGAAAAGTTGATCGGCGGCGTCTGCCTGAGCCGGAGGGAGACCGTCCCAGTTTAGAGAACGTTTACGTTGAACCAGCTACCGAAGCGCAACGCAAGATTGCCGATATCTGGCGCGACACTTTGCGGCTCGAGCGGGTCGGCATAAACGACAACTTTTTCGATCTCGGCGGCCATTCACTCTTGATGGTCCAAGTCAATAGCAAATTACGAGCAGCCTTTGACTGCGATATCTCTCTCGTTGAGATGTTTAAGTATTCGACTGTCGCCTTGTTGGCCGAACACGTGAGCCGCAAGGAAACAGCGCCAACGTCTTTTACATCGAGTTATCAAAGAGCAGAAACTCGCAAACAGTTGCGACGCAGGCAGAGCGCACTAAGACAAGTTCAAACTGATCAGAGAGGTGCCAGATGAGTAGTGATGCAGACCGATTCGACGGCATAGCCATTATTGGCATGGCTGGACGTTTCCCGGGAGCCAAAGACATCAATGAGTATTGGGAGAACTTACGCGCAGGCAAAGAGTCGATCACCTTTTTTACTGACGACGAGTTGACCGCCGCCGGCATTCCGTTGGAACTCCTCAACCATCCCAATTACGTCAAAGCCAAAGGAATGATGGAAGGCACGGACTTGTTCGACGCCTCGTACTTCAGCGTTAACCCGCGCGAAGCCGAGCTCATGGACCCGCAGCACCGGCTGTTCCTTGAGTGCGCCGTCGAAGCCCTGGAGAACGCCGGCTACGATCCTGACCGATATGGCGAACGCATCGGCGTTTTTGCGGGTGCGGGGATGAATACTTACATCCTCAACCTGCTCTCGAACCGCGATCTGGTCGATATGGTCGGCGGGTTTCAGGTGATGATCACTAACGACAAGGACTACGTTCCCACTCTGGTTTCGTACAAACTCAACTTGCGTGGTCCAAGTGTCAACGTGCAGACCGCCTGCTCCACGGGACTGGTCGCCGTACACCTCGGTTGTCAGAGTGTGCTAAGCGGAGAATGCGAGGTCGCGTTGGCCGGCGCGGTCTCCGTCGCCTCTCCGCAGAAGGGCGGGTACATGTACACCGAAGGTGGAATCCACTCGCCCGACGGCCACTGTCGTGCATTTGATGCTGAGGCAAAAGGAACACTCGACGGAGAAGGAGTCGGCATCGTCGTCCTCAAACATCTTGATCGGGCGTTGGCGGATGGGGATCAGATTCGCGCTGTTATTCGTGGTTCGAGCATCAACAACGACGGTTCCGCAAAGGTAGGCTATACAGCTCCGAGCGAGACCGGCCAGGCACAGGTGATCGCAGAGAGTTTAGCGCTCGCGGGCGTTGAGCCGGACGCAATCAGCTACATCGAGACGCACGGCACCGGAACAGCCCTGGGCGACCCGATTGAGTTTGCGGCGCTCAACCAAGTATTCCGTGCGCGCACTAACAAGAAAAACTTCTGCGCGATTGGATCGGTCAAGACCAACATCGGACATCTGGGCGCCGCGGCTGGAATCGCAGGCTTGATAAAAACGGTCCTGGCTTTTGAAAAGCAACTCATTCCGCCGAGCCTTCACTATCGCAGCCCCAACCCCGCAATCAATTTTGCAGACAGCGCGTTTTACGTAAGCCGCGAACTGACGGCGTGGAAAGCGAACGGTGCTCCGCGCAACGCCGCCGTTAGCTCTTTCGGTATTGGCGGAACCAACGCGCACGTGGTGCTGGAAGAAGCGCCCTCACCGTCGTCGGCTAATGCATCGCTCCGGCCACAGTTATTGACACTCTCTGCGCGCACTGAGGGGGCTCTTACGAGAATGTCTGACAATTTGTCTGCACATGTCCAGACGCATCCGGAAACGAACCTCGCGGACTTGTGTTATACGCTGCAAACGGGACGCCGCCAGTTCAACTATCGCCGCATATTGGTTTCCCGAAACACAACTGAGGCAGCGACGGCTCTCGCAGCGAACGATCCATCGCTGGTCTTGACAGGGTACTGCGAGACTCGCAAGCAACCTGTATTCATATTCCCGGGTGGCGGTGCCCAGTATGTAAACATGGGCGCCGAGCTTTATCGCGACCTGCCCCTATATCGTGAGGAGATCGATCGTTGTGCTGAGATACTCGAGCCTCTACTCAGCTATGATCCACGGCAGTTGATGTATCCACCCGAAGGGCAGGAAGAAGAGGCCGCTCGGAAAATGGAGCAGGTGGCGCATGCGCTGCCCGTGCTTTTTATGACTGAGTATGCGAATGCCCGTTTGTGGATGAGTTGGGGCGTGCGACCGGCTGCGATGGTTGGACACAGTCTCGGTGAGTATGCGGCGGCGTGTATTGCGGGCGTGTTTTCCTTGCCGGAAGCGCTCGAGTTGGTCGTTATCCGAGGAAAACTCTTCGCGCAGTTGCCGGAAGGAGAAATGTTGAGTGTGGCGCTGCCGGAAAACGCTCTGCGTCCCTTACTGGACTCGGATCTCTCCATTGCCGCAGTTAATGGACCAGCGCAATGCGTTGTGTCAGGCGCGCTCGCAGCGGTGAACGAGTTCGCGCGCACGCTCGATGCGAAAGGCGTCGAAAACCGCGTTCTTAAGATACGAGTGGCCGCACATTCTAAGCTGGTTGAACCGATACTCCAGTCTTTCAGGCAGGCAGTTGAACATTTCCACCTCGCAGCGCCCTCAATCCCGTTTATCTCAAACGTTACCGGGACCTGGATCAAAAAGGAGGAAGCCACGAGCCCGGATTACTGGGTGCGTCACCTGCGGCAGACGGTGCGTTTCAGTGCAGGAGTTCAGGAACTGCTGAAAGAACCCGAGCGTGTGCTGCTGGAAGTTGGTCCAGGAAGGACTTTGAGCACGCTGGCCAAACCGCAGCGGCAGTATCCCGATACACAACTCGTACTCGCTTCAACGCGCCACCCATTGGACAGCACCTCCGACCACTTGTTCCTGCTGACTACGCTCGGTGAACTCTGGTTGTCAGGTGTCGAAATTGAATGGTCTCGTTTGCATCGAGGTGAGCGCCGCAACCGCGTGGCCCTTCCGTCATATCCATTCGAACGGAAGCGCTACTGGGTCGAGGCGGACGGACGTGCTGCGCCGGTAGCATCGTGGCGTAAGTCTGCCGCACTTGCTAAAAAGCCGGACATCAAAGACTGGTTCTACTTGCCGACGTGGACGGAGACCGCGCCGTTGGCAGTAAACGAATCGCAGCGCCTTTCTGAGACGTACCCGCGAATTCTTCTGTTCGTCAGAGAGGATGGGTTGAGCGCGCGCTTGCGCGAGTTCCTGGCGCAGTCGGGCTGCGAAGTTGTCATGGTGCAAATCGGCGACTCTTTTTCCAAGACACATGATAGTGCTTACACGCTCAATCCGGCGCGGCCGGATGATTATAACGAACTCGTCGCGCAGTTACTTGTATCCGGACAGGCGCCGGCCGCCTGCGTTCACGTGTGGAGCACCTCGCCCGGAGACGCTGACGATGTTGAAAGCATACGCCCTCACTTCGAGCGTGGCTTTTACAGTCTCGTTTATCTCGCACAGGCGCTTTCCAAAAATAGTTTCTTCGAACCGCTTAAGCTGCTCGTAGTCTCCAGCGGATTGCATGAAGTGACGGGAGTAGAAGCACTCTGTGCGGCGAAGGCGGGATTGGTTGGACCATGCAGAACGATTCCCCAGGAGTATCCCAACATAAGCTGTTGCACGATCGATATCGAGGAAGGGAAGGGAATAGCCGGTGAGAAGGAGATGGCGGAAGCACTCGCTGCGGAGCTGTCGGCGAAAGTGAGCGACCACACCGTTGCTTACCGCGGGCGTCGTCGCTGGGTGCTGACGTTCAGCACTGTGACCTTGCGCACGAGTGGTGAGGCCGCGCCGGTCTTTCGTGAACGTGGAATCTATCTCATAACCGGTGGACTGGGATCGGTTGGACTAACGCTGGCTGAATATCTGGCGCGTACATTCCACGCGCGATTGGTGCTAGTCGGCCGCACTGGCCTGCCGCCGCGAGAACAATGGTCTCAATTGCTCGACACTAATGGCGAACAGGACGAACGCATTCGCCGCATTCTCGCGATGGAAGAAGCGGGTGCAGAAGTGTTGACGCTGTCGGCTGATGTGGCTGACGTGGAACAGACGCGGGAGGTTGTGCGGCGTTGCTTTGCCGGTTTCGGTTCGCTCCATGGTGTTATTCACGCGGCGGGTGTAGTCGGCGCGAAGGCGATCAAGACGATTCCGGAACTGACCACCGATGAGTGTGAGAAGCAGTTTCGGCCGAAAGTAGCAGCACTGTATTCCCTGGCTCAAGCGTTGGAAGGGATCGAACTCGATTTCTGTGTCTTGATCTCCTCGCTCGCCGCACAGTTGGGTGGACTGGGGTATGCGGCCTATTCCAGCGCCAGCGCCTTTATGGACGCATTCGCGCGAAGTTATAGCCTGGGCAGAAGTTCGCCGTGGCTAAGTGTGGATTCGGATCTTTGGGAAATAGGCGCTGGCAATGCGAGCACGCAAACGTGGTCGCAGTTGCCAATGACGTCAGAGGAGGGTTGCGAAGCCATTCACCGTGTTGTCAGCAACCGATCGTGGCCGCAAATTCTCATTTCGACCGGAGATCTTCAGGCGCGAATGGATCAGTGGCTCAAGCTCGAGTCAAAAGAAGGCGATGCCGAAGAGAGCGCCAGGAGCGTTGCCACATATGCGCGGCCAAACTTGCGCAACGCATACGTACCTCCTTCGACTGACCTCGAACGGATTGTTGCCGGCATCCTCGCCGGCCGTCTCGGGATCGAGCAGGTAGGACTTTACGACAACTTCTTCGATCTTGGTGGACAGTCGCTGCTGGCGACGCAGGTAGTATCAGCTTTGCGGGATGCTTTCTCGATCGAAATCTCTCTGCGTTCACTCTTCGAGACGCCCACCGTAGCTGGAATGAGTCGCACCATTGAGGCCATCGGCGAACAGGAGGGAGTTGATCTTCATAAAGCTGCTCAACTCATTCTGCAACTCGATCAGTTGTCGGACGACGAAGTGAAACTAATGCTGACAGCTAAAGCCGGTTAAGTGACCTACTGCGTTTAAAGCTCACCCAATCATTGGAGGACAACAATGAAACGAAGAATCATTCCAGGATTACTCGCACTCATCTGTTTGCCGGTCGCCTCCGCACAGTCGCAGCACTGGCCTTCGTTTAGAGGACCGGCTGCGTCAGCCGTCGCTGATCGGCGGCCGGCACCTCCAACTGAGTGGAATGTCGGCGAAGCGAACAGCAGCGTGTGTCTCAGTCACACGCCGGACCCGGTCAACTACTCCACAAACAACACATTCAAGTTACGACGTGTTCCTGCGGCTGGAGGTTCTGATGCCGCTACACAGCCGGAAGGAGTTGAAACATGAAGTCACTCCATAAAGTACGTTTCACAGCCTATAGCGCGATCACGTTCCTGCTTTTCTGCGCGTTGTTTTTCCTGCCGACGCTGCCGCAGACCCACGCGATTCGTCCCGCGGGGCCGGTCACTAAGAAGTTTGTCTTCGGCGATGTTGTTGTGGAAACGGTCATCCGCGGCTCTGGTGAGACGATCGTGCTGATCCCGGGTCGCGGATTAAGCGCCGACTCGTTTACCGAGTTGGCCCGGGCGCTGGACAAGGCGGGTTATCGCACCGTCGCGATAAATCCGCGCGGCATTGAGGGTAGCACTGGTCCACTCGAAAAGCTGACGCTGAAACATTACGCGGGTGACGTCGCCGCTGTCATTCAGGCCCTTGGCCTGTCCGGCGTCCATGTGCTGGGCCATGCTTACGGCAACCGCGTAGCGCGCACCCTCGCAGTCGAACGCCCCGATCTTGTGCAGACCGTTATCCTGCTGGCAGCAGGAGGGCGCGTTGGTCCACGTCCGGAAGCAGTGAAAGCATCCGAGAAACTTGAAAGCCCTGACGCAACCAAGGCTGAGAGGATTGAAGCGACGCGCGTGGTCTACTTCGGGCCCAAATCAGATCCCACGCCGTGGGTGGACCTGAAAGCCTGGACGGCAGCCTCTCAGGCGCAATTAGAGGCGTTAAGAGCCACACCCAAAGAGTCGTGGTGGTCGGGAGGCACCGCACCGATGCTGGTGATCCAGGGACTGGAGGACAAGATCGCTCCGCCCGAAAACGGTCGTGCACTACGCGACGAATATCGCGACCGCGTTACCCTGGTTGAATTGCCGGACGCGGGCCACGCGTTGGTAATCGAAGAGCCGAAAGCAATCGCGAAAGCCATTCACGAATTCCTCAAAAGCCGGCGTAACACACGCACCACGTCAGCAGCCGGCTCTCGGCCGTAGCTATCACCTGAAAAAGCAAAAATCACCACCTCAAAGCGGAGTTAACAAGTGAGCTTCGAAAAACGGAAGGCGCCCGCAGCGAAAGTCTTCGTTCTGTGTACGAGCCGCTCAGGTTCGACACTGTTGAGATACATCATTGACACGCATCCGAGAATCTGTTGTCCGCCTGAGTTGAGGTTGGGACCGCTCGCCGATACGTTGTACTGGTCCACCCTCTATTCCGTTGCCCGGGTACGAAGTCCGGCCGAGGATGAACGCCATCGCATTGCGGTTTCCGAGGTCAGACGAGTGTTGGACGACCTGATGTGTACTTATGCGCAGCTCAAGCAGAAGGAGTTCTGGTGCGAGAAGACGCCGCGAAATTTGGGCCATATCAAATTACTGAACGAAGCGTTCCCTGACGCCCACTTCATTTGTCTTTACCGCAATTGCATGGACATGGTCCACTCCGCCATCGAGGGCAACCGCTTCGGCAAGATGGGGGAGTTGTGGGACTACAATCGCATTTTCGAGATATGGATCGAGCAGACCAGCTCAATTCTTAAGTTTGAGCGCGAGAATCCTGGCAGATGTTTCCGGATCAAGTATGAAGAGCTGGTGCTTGAATGTCCGCGCGTATTGTCCGAGCTTTTTGCTTTCCTTGGCTTGGAGTGGGACGAAAAACTGATCGAGCAGGTCTTCTCAGTGCCGCACGATGTTGGCGCCGGCGATCCGAAGGTCGCGTTTTCGAGCCGGATCTACCAGCACTCAATTGGCAAGGGATCGGCCATCAAGCTCGAGACGGTTTCGCAACCTTTGCTGACCAGGATCAATGCGCTGCTGCGAGAGTTGGACTATCCCGAAGTTGGACCAAACTGGGACAACGAGCCGTCACCTTACTTGCCGGCAGGAGTTTCTGCCGGCAGTGCCGGACACCTTTCTCAGGTCAACGAGGTATTCACCGACTATTTTCCGCACCGTCTCGGAAGGCACGAAGAAACGTTAAGCCGTATGCAGGGGATTTTGAAGATCGTTGTCAAAGGTGACGATGGCGGCGTGTGGAAGTTGGACTTCAATCAAAGACCGGCGCGGCTCTTCTCAGAGGACGGCGGCGCCGATTGCACGATTACGGTTGACTCGAGTGATCTGCTGAAGATTGCCAATCGCGAACTTAATGCCGGCGAGTGTTTCCTTCAGGCCAAGCTGCGCGTCGCCGGCGACGAACTACTCGCCTATAAGCTTGGACAGATTCTCTTCGGCGCCTGATTTGGCGTCTCACAACTACACGAGGATGCCGGAATGAGCACCAAACTTGCTCCGCGCTTGTCTAAAGATAAGCAAAAACTGATGTCTTTGCTTTTGGCTGAAGCAGGCCTGCCCAGCCGGAAGAGAATACTGCGGCGAGGCAACGTGGAATACGTTCCCCTTTCATTTGCGCAACAACGTCTCTGGTTTTTAGATCAACTCGAGGCAGGCAATCCCCAGTACAACACGCCTGTCGGGGCGGCCATCAGCGGTCCACTGAATTTATCGTTGCTCGAGCAAACGATCGGCGAGATCGTCAAACGGCACGAGGCGTTGCGCACGATCCTGCCGGTGGTGAATGGCCAGCCGGTACAACAGATCCTTCCGTCCGTTGAGCTCAAGTTGCCGGTGATCGATCTAACACACTTGCCGGCCTCGGAACGCCGCCAGCACGCAATCCGAATCAGAGACAGGGAGGCCTCAGTGCCCTTTGACCTGGCTACTGGTCCACTCGTGCGCGTTGTCCTCCTGCGTTTGGCCGAAGAGGAACATTGGCTCCTGTTGCTGACGCATCACGTAGTCTTCGACAGTTGGTCGGTGGGTATCTTCAGTCAGGAATTGGCGCTGGTCTACAGCGCCCTCTCGGAAGGAGTGCGGCCATCACTACCTGAGCTGGAGATACAGTACGCCGACTTCGCCGTCTGGCAACGTCAGTGGCTACAGGGCACGGTGCTCGAAGAGCAACTCGACTTTTGGGTGCAAAATCTGAAAACTGCCCCACCGATGCTCCCACTGCCCACTGACCGTCCTCGTCCCGCGGTGCAAACCTTCCGCGGCCGAATCGAAGGCATCAGGCTTTCGCTTGAACTGACGCGCGCGCTCAGAGAGATGAGCCGGCGAGAAGGCGTAACGCTTTACATGATCTTCCTCGCTGCTTTTAAGACGCTCCTCTTTCGCTACTGCAATCAGGCAGACATCATCGTGAGCGGCGGCGTTGCCCATCGTAACCGAAGCGAGTTGGAGAATCTCATCGGCTGTTTTATCAACATCCTTCTCTTCCGCACAGATCTTTCGGGCGATCCGACTTTCCTGGAACTGCTGCAGAGGGTTCAAAAGGTCACACTCGATGTTTATGCGCACCAGGACGTGCCGTTTGAGAAGATAGTTGCCGCGCTGCATCCAACGCGCGATCTTAGCTTTAACCCGCTCACACAGGTGATGCTCGTGCTGCACAATTCCGCCCGACCGGTTTCGGAGTTCAGCGGCTTGACGCTTAAGCCCATCGGCACGCCTGAGAAACAGGTGGCCCAGTACGATCTGCTGCTACACATTTACGATCGTCTCAACGAGCCCAGTATGGGGCTACACGGGATACTCGAATACAACACAGACCTCTTCGACAACACCACCATCGAACGCCTGTTGCATCATTTTCAACTTCTGCTGAAATCGGTTGTAAGCAACCCCCATCAGCGCATCTCGACGCTGAGTATCCTGTCGGAACAAGACCGTCATCTGCTCCTCAGAGAAAACAATGACACGGGCAGCCCATATCCGCACGAACTGTGCCTGCACACTCTATTTGAAGAACAGGTCGTGCGTAGTCCTGAAGCTGTTGCCCTCATCTGCGGAGAGCAACAGTTGAGCTATCTTGAACTGAACGAGCGAGCCAACCGTATCGCTCACCGGCTGCGGACGTTGGGAGTGGGCGCGGAAGTGGCGGTCGGCATTTATATGCTTCGTTCGGTGGAGATGGTTGTCGGGCTGTTGGGGATTTTGAAAGCCGGCGGGGCTTACCTCCCGCTTGACCCACATTACCCGCGAGAGCGGCTTTCTTTCATGCTCAACGATGCGGGGGCAAATGTAGTCTTAACGCAAGAGTCGTTGCTGGCCGGCCTGCCGGAGCATCAGGGGAAAGTGCTTAGCGTCGATGGTGACCGCCAGAGCATCGAAGAGGAACCAATTGAGAACCCGCCGCATGAAACCGATCCTGAGAACCTGGTCTACCTGATTTACACCTCGGGCTCTACAGGTCAGCCGAAAGGTGTCATGCTCAATCATCGTGGCCGGGTCAACAACTTCATCGACTTCAATCGACGCTTCGCGGTCGGGTCTCAAGATCGATTGCTGGGTCTCTCATCTCTCAGCTTTGATATGTGCGCGTACGATGTCTTCGGCACTCTGGCGGCAGGGGCGGCACTTGTCTTACCCGAAGCTTCTATGGAGCGAGACCCTCAACACTGGGCTGAACTGATCCTACGTCATCGGGTGACGGTTTGGCATTCTGTTCCGACACTGATGGAGATGCTCGTCAAGTATGTAACTGATCGACCCGAGCTTCATCCATCCTTGCTGCGTCTGGTACTTCTGGGCGGCGACTGGATCGCCGTCACCCTCCCGGAACGCCTCAAAGCTATCGTTGAAGGAGTGCAGATCATCAGCCTCGGAGGCGCGACTGAAGTTTCCATGGATTCCACCATTTACCCCATTCAGAGTCGTGACCATGCACGGACAAGCATCCCCTACGGACAGCCGATGGCAAATCAACTCGCTTTTGTCCTGGACTCCAACCAGCAACCTGTCCCGATTGGAGTCTCAGGCGAGTTGCACCTGGGCGGCGTCGGACTAGCGCGAGGTTATCACCAACGTCCCGATTTGACGGCAGAAAAGTTTGTGCCCCACCCGTTCGCCATTAAGCCTGGCGAGCGCCTATATAAAACCGGCGACTTGGTGCGCTATCTTGCCGACGGCAATTTAGAACTCCTCGGTCGCATAGATCATCAAGTGAAGATTCGCGGCTTCCGCATCGAGTTGGGCGAGGTTGTGGCAGCCCTCGAACAACATCCAATGGTTGAAGAGGCGGTGGCGCTGATGCGGGAGGACAAACCCGGCGACAAACGTCTTGTCGCTTACGTCGTTCCTCAACATGGAGTGACCCCTGGCGTGGCCGAGCTTCAGGAGTTTCTGAGAAGCACTCTGCCTGATTACATGGTTCCGTCTGCGTGGGTGATGCTCAAAGCACTCCCCCTCTCGCCTAACGGAAAGGTCGACCGCCGTGGCTTGCCTGCTCCCGACACAACGCACCATGCCTCCAACCAGGCATACGCGCCGCCGGGAAACAAGTTGGAAGAAACTATCAAACGAATATGGACTGAAGTCTTGGGCGTCGAAGAGATTAGCGTCAACGACAATTTTTTTGAACTCGGCGGTGATTCCTTCAAGGTGATTAGCGCTATTCAGCAACTCCAACAGCCCGTCGCTTTAGTAGATTTCTTAAAGGGGCCAACGATACGCTCACTAGCCAAGCATATGACCCAAGATCAGGGAGATAACTCCTGGATCCTGCATCAAATCACGAGACCGGCGAAGGATGATGCTCCCGCTCTGGTGTGTATACCTTACGGAGGGGGGAATGTCGTCGTCTACCAACCACTCGCACAGGCGCTGGCCGAGGATTTCGCCTTGTATTCAGTTGCTTTGCCGGGTCATGATATGGGTCGAAAGGACGAAGATCTAGTTTCTATTGACGAAATCGCACGAAGTTGTGTGGAAGAGATCAAAACTCACATCCAACGTCCGCTCTACTTGTACGGCCACTGTGCCGGTGCTGCCCTGACCGTAGAGATTGCCAGACTGCTTGAGAACGATCAGAGAGACTTGCGGGGGGTCTTCGTCGGAGGTGCTTTACCCTGGTCGGAGAGTAAGTGGCAACAGGCGCTCCGGCGATTCGCGCGAATCCGCAGGTTCGATACTGACGAGCAGATTTTCGCTTATATAAAGTCTTTAGGCGGAATCGGCGAAAACGTAGACGCACAGCAGGTTGATTTTGTGGCGAGAGGATTTCGGCACGATGGTCAATGTGCCAATGACTATTACAGGCGGGCGAGCCGGTCGCGAACTTTGAAACGCCTGAACGCGCCAATGCTCTGCATTATCGGCGACGCCGACCCGCTAACCAAAGATTACGAGACACGTTTCAAACAATGGCGTCTCTTCAGTCATTCCGTAGAACTCGCCGTAATAAGGGGGGGCGGGCACTATTTTTTGAAACATCAGGTCGCGCAATTAGCGAGTACTATCAGGGACAACGAGCGGGTCAGAGAGAGCGAGCGGCTCTGTCGAATCTCACGCAAGGAAAAAGCCGAATGAAGCGTGACACGGCCTTGCTGATCGTAGACGTTCAGGTGGGGATGTTTGAAGACTTTGGCCTTCCCTATAAGGGAGAGGAAGTCCTTTCGGCAATCAGGGGCTTGATTGCGGAGGCGCGCTCCGCAGAAGTCCCGATCATTTATATCCAGCATTGCGGTGATAAAGGAGAGTGTCTTGACCCGGCAAGCGCCGGATGGCAGCTTCATCCGGAACTTACCCCGGCGTCGGGTGATGTCATCATTCAGAAACGTACTCCTGATTCTTTCAAGGACACGAATTTGCAGCACACACTGGACGGGGGTGGTATCAAAAGGCTCGTGGTGACAGGGCTGCAAACAGAATACTGCATCGATACTATCTGCCGCCGCGCCTTCAGTCTCGGCTACGATGTGACACTTGCCATGGATGCTCACACGACCTTCGACAGTGAAACCCTCACGGCACCGGAGATTATCTCGCATCACAACACGATTCTCGGCAACTGGTTCGTCAAGTTAAAGGAAGCGAGCCAGATTGTATTTCATGATCTATCTCGTGATGATGGTGGACGAAACTTAAAGCGGAGCGATTGAGTTTGTGCAATTGGCTGAAATCAACGCTTAATATGGCCTTCCCAGCTTCTTCGTCCAGAACTAGCTTCCCAACTTTCGAGTCAAACTGCTGCCCTCTCAGTCTCACAAGTTAATACATTGCGTCGGGTCGAAGCCAAAGGCGGGTTACGAATGAGGCTAAGGCATGACCTGCTCCCGGACACCTTTTAGGGAGTCACATATATCTCCCTAATCTTTTGCTTTTCTCGCAGGCAGCGTCGGGCGGCTCATTGGCGTCGGCCCGGGAAAGGGCATCGGCTTACTTTTCATTGTGCTTGGCTCAATGATGGTGTTGATTTCATTGGCGGCTTTCCTCTATCCGCGCCTGCGAAAATTGGAAGAGGAACTGCCTGATGCGATTGTTCTCGGAGAGTCTTGGCCAACTTATGAGGTGGTCGCAGCCGCCAGTTAGTAGACATCGGAGGCCCTCCGCTGAAGCACGCGATGCTCGCAGCGGGACATCCCACAACGCTGTCGATATCCGGCTTATTAGATTCGTCCTTGGCTGCGCAGGCCTCCTCTGCGCCGCCCGCTCGCTCACTGAATAAAAGCATAAAGCACTACGTGGGGCATGCTCCTCGCATCACTCATAACCTCTGAATGCGGGCAATCCCGGTGGCGAATCACAAACAATAGGGGAAGGATGGAGCACCATGCATGAACTGATGACAGCCGAAACTATGCTGGATACCTTTGCTCGACAAGGCACCGCACTGCTCAAGCAGGAAGATCCGTCCTTATACAAGCTGCTTGAAGACGAGTACTGTCGGCAACTGGACACGCTCGTTATGGTGGCATCTTGCAGCATCGCCCATCCGTCCGTGCTCACTTGTGAAGGGACGGTAGGCGTGAACGTGACCGCCGAAGGATATCCGGGCAAACGCTACCATGCCGGTTGTGAATTCATTGATGGGATTGAGCAGTTGGCGATTGACCGGGCCAAGGAAGCGTTCAAGGCACAGTACGCAAATGTCCAACCTCACTGCGCGACATCGGCCAATTTCATCATCATCTCAAATCTACTCAAAGCTGGTGATTGCATTCTAGGCATGGAACTGCAATACGGTGGACATCTCACGCATGGAGCGAAGGCCTCGTTCTCAGGTCAGTACTTCAATGCCGTAGGTTACGGGCTTGATGAGAACGGTTTCATTGATTATGCGCAAGTGGCTCGACTCGCTCACGAATGCCAACCCAAACTGATTATTTGTGGGGCTACCGCGTACCCGCGTCTGATTGATTTTCAACGCTTCCGTCAGATCGCCGATGAGGTGGGAGCGTTTCTCCTGGCTGACATTTCGCATACTGCCGGACTGGTCATTACCGGCCTGCACCCAAGCCCGATTGACCACGCTCACTTCACCACGACCTGCACACATAAGCAATTATTTGGGCCACGCGGCGGACTCATCTTGATGGGACGCGACTACCTGTCTCCCGCTCCCGACGGCAAGAGAACACTGTCCGCCATGCTGCAACGCGCCGTCTTCCCCTTCTTTCAGGGTGCGCCGATCCTGAATGCGATAGCTGCCAAAGCAAGAGCGCTGGCGCTTGCGACCACTCCTGAGTTCAAAATCTTAGCCAGACGTATCGTGGCTAACTCGGGTGAGCTTGCCCGGTGCTTTATTGACCTCGGCTACAAGGTTATTTCCGGTGGCTCAAGCAACCACATCATTCTCTTAGATGTCGCCTCACGCGGCCTCACAGGCGTGGTCGCTGAACGTGCCTTGGAAGAAAGTAGCATTATCGTTAACAAGAACCGGATTCCCGGAGATGCAAAATCGGCGTTGATTACCAGCGGCTTGAGATTAGGCACGAACACTATTGCTGCGCGTGGGATGGGCAACAATGAGATGCAAGCCTGCGCAGAGTTAATTCATCGCGTGCTAACATCAATCGAGATTATCGATGAGCAGAAGTATTACCTCGATAACACCGTGAAGGAATTGGTTCAAGCGGATGTGAGACAGCTTTGCAGAAGCTTTCCGATACCGAACTATCCCGATGTGACCAATCTTTCGGAGGCGGGGTTTGTGCAAGGCAAAGGAGGTTTTTAGCATGTCAAGCTATCATCCACCGGCACACTGGGCCACTCTTCCAGGAACAGCAGGTGCTTTTCGCCATTAAGACATTGATCGCCTCTGTGAGATCCGCCGGAGCACCGGTCATTTATATACAGCACTGCGCTGATGAAGGAGAGAGCCTCGCGCCAGCAACCGAAGGCTCGCAGATCCATCCGGAAATCCAGCCGAACGACGATGACACCCTCAACTAAAACGATTTTACGACTCCTTTAAAAACACTTCTCGAGCGGAGGAACTGGAGAGTCGCGGAATCGAGAAACTCGTCATTACTGGATTACAGACCGAGTATTGCGTCGATACCACGTGTCGAGAAGCCTTCAGTCGCGATTACAACGTGACCCTCGTGAGCGACGGTCACAGTACTTACGACACGGAGAGACTCACAGCGCAGGATATTATTGCCCATCACAACGAAGTTCTAGGGAACGGATTCGTCTCGCTCAGATGTTCCGCTGAAATCGACTTCAACGCCGTGCCTGCGGCCGCCACCCGCTGAAGACCTCTCAAAGAGTTCCGGTGGACCAGGCAGTAGTTGGCGTCCTTCCATAAGACCAGAACTTGCCCACTTTCCAAAAATTTCTGCACAGGGGCTTGAACGCTCGCGGACTTTGTAGTGTCGACCGGACACTTCAAACTGCACGGCCTACCGAAGATCCTTTTGCGGGGAGCACAGCAATGAATACAGCAGCACATATAGACAGTGACCGCGGCTTCTCGGAGCCGACTTCGATGCGCAGCTTCTTAGTAATTTGGAGTGGCCAGATTTGTTCCCGCGTTGGGTCCGCGCTCACAGCCTTCGCTCTTAGCGTTTGGGTGTATCAGCGCCTGGGCTCAATCACGAAGTTTGCCATCGTCTCACTCTGCTATGCCCTGCCTGTAGTGTTGGTTGCGCCCTTCGCAGGCGTACTCGTGGATCGGTGGAACAGGCGACGGGCAATGCTCGTTGGCGACATCGGCGCAGGGCTCAGTGTTCTTTCGCTCTCGCTGCTCTTCTTTTCCGGACGAATCGAACTCTGGCACATCTATGTTGGCACTGCCATGGTGGCGACCTTCGGTGCCTTGCAATCTCCCGCCTATAGTTCGTCAGTCACGCTGCTGGTACCGAAGAAGCAGTTGGGACGCGCAAATGGAATGGTCCAATTGAGTCTAGGAATGGCACGCGTCGGAGCACCAATTCTCGGCGGCATTCTTCTCGTCACGTTTAATCTCGGCGGTGTCTTGCTCATTGACCTTGCGACATTCGCCTTCTCCATTTCCACGCTTATTGCGGTGCGCATACCGAACGTCCGACAGAGTGACGAAAAACAACGGCGATCGTTCTTCGGCGATTTGGCCTATGGCGGCAGATACCTATTTCATCGCTGGGGCCTGATGAGTTTGATGATCCTTTATGGAGTCTGCAATTTCATCATCGGCCTGGTGAGCGTTCTTGTCGTCCCGATGGTTCTTTCTTTCGGCTCCAGCGTGGTCCTGGGTACGGTCCTGTCTGTAGGCGGAGTCGGAATGCTCGTCGGCGCTCTCCTCATGAGTGTGGTCGGAGGTACACGAAGGAAGGTCTTGACCATACTGAGTTTCATTGCGGTGATGGGACTTTGTATTGCGGTTGCCGGATTACGAGCAGCAGCAGCGCCGATCGCGATTGCCGGGTTCGGTCTATTTTTCTCGCTGTCGTTGATTAACAGCACAACTCCCACCATCATCCAGACGAAGGTTGCGGTTGACGTTCAAGGACGCGTGTTTGCTCTGTTGACGATGATTGCATGGGCAGCCTATCCGCTTGCCTATCCACTTGCGGGACCACTGGCGGAAAAGATTTTCGAACCCCTGATGGCAGTTAACGGCCCGCTCGCCGGCAGTGCGGGTCAGATCATCGGAGTTGGACCAGGGCGAGGCATCGCATTGTTCTTCATTACCCTGGGCGTGATGGTGATCGCGATTGCCGTTGCCGGTTATCTCTACCCGCGTTTACGCAAGCTCGAAGAAGAGATGCCTGACGCTGTGCCGTCGGAGGACGAGCGCGAAGACGTTACTACCAAGTCGGTCGTCGGCGCCGAAGAAGCCAGAGGTATTGCTGCTGCGGCGCACGCCGGCACCGCGTCTTCCCGAGGTGTTTGAGGCAACGCCTTGAAGAATGAGGGAACAAATTTTTCTGGGTGGCAAGGAGAGAAATAAAAGTAGTCCGTTAACAGAAAGGTGTGACGGGATGTCGACGCTTCGACCAAAGCAACAGGCAGTAAGGAGAAAGAATTGAGAAAGCAACTTCTAAAAGGTCTCGCAATGTTAATGGCGGTGCTGGCGCTCGCAATGGTTACAGCCGTTGCTTCGGCAAAGATGTCAACCGGATTCGCTCGATCACGAATGCTTCCGTTCGTGTTGGTGCTGAGTGCCATCGTCTGCATGGCATTTTCAAGAACGGCTTTGGGTTTTCCGCACCCAACCCCAGCGCTGCAAGTTCCAGTCCAGGCGAAACAGACTCCCCAGCCGACTGCGCCCGAGGCCAACTCCGCGTCCAATGGATCGGAACAGTCAAGTAAACCGGCGCCATTCTCGCAGGAGAAGGTTGTTGCGGAAGCGAAACCGGCGGCTGCCGGTGCAGGCTACGTGCGCATGGAGGGCGGGCGTCCGGTGGTGTCCATTCGCCGCTGCGAGCGGGCGCCGAAACTGGAAGACTTTCTCGGCATGAAGCCGAGTGACGAAATTGCCGGGAGCCTGACTAAGATGGATGGTTTTATTCAGGCAAAACCGAAGGATGGGGTGCCGCCCACCTTTCCGACGGAAGCTTACATGTGCTACGACGATAACAATCTGTATGTAAATTTCATTGCGTTTGACAACGAACCCGGTAAGGTGCGCGCCAGCATGACAAAGCGCGAACCACCAGGCTTCTTCGAGGACGATGTTCTCGAACTACGGTTCGATACTTTCGACGACCGCCGTCGCTCATACTATTTCGCAATCAATCCCTTCGGCGTTCAGTACGACGCGCTTTGGCCTGAAGGTGAAGGAGGTTTCGATCCTTCATTCGATACGCTTTGGTATTCTGCGGGACAGCTAACCGAAAGTGGTTACGTAGCCTGGGTCAAGATCCCATTCAAGAGTCTGCGGTTCAGTTCTGAGTCGAAACAGAGTTGGGGGTTTTATTTGGGACGCCTGGTGCCGCGTCTCAGTGAGGGAAACGGATGGCCGCACCTCACTTTAAAGAACCCTAGCCTACTGAGCCAAACCGCTCGGCTTGACGGCATGGATAGTATTTCGCCAGGCCATAACATTCAGATCATTCCTTACGGCATGGTTCGCTCGTTTCGCGAACTCGATCTTCGCGACCCGACAGACCCGAAGTTTGTCGACCACCGGGCCTCAACTCAATTCGGAGCGGATGGGAAGATCGTTCTAAAGGACAGCTTCGTCCTCGACATCACCGGCAATCCAGACTTCAGTCAGGTGGAATCGGACGAGCCGCAAGTGACAGTCAATCAGCGCTTCGAAGTGTTCTTTCCGGAAAAGCGGCCCTTCTTTCTGGAAAATGCAAATTATTTCAAAACTCCCATCAATCTCGTCTTCACGCGACGCATCGTCAGCCCTCAGTTCGGAGTGAGGCTGACTGGAAAGAAGGGGCCATGGACGCTGGCCACGCTGTTCGCGAACGACGAGGGTCCCGGGGAAATCGTGCCCGAGAGCAGCCCTCTCTTCGACAAGAAAGCGAACTTCGTCATAGTGCGCGTGGCGCACGATATATTCAAACAGTCGAGTGTCGGCATGATCTACACGGACCGCCGGTTCCTCGGTAGCTACAATCAGGTCGGTGGAATTGACACCCGTCTGAAACTGAACAGGAACTGGTTAATCAATGCTCAGGCAGTGGCGAGCAAGACCAGACTTCTCAACGGCCAGGAACTGAGTGGGGCTGCCTATCTCGTGGCACTCCAGGGCGAAGGCCGGCAGTTTAGCTTTAATACCGCCTTCAACGATCGCGCCCCCGGATTCCGAACCCAAGTCGGCTTTGAGCCGCGATTCGACATCAGGCGGCTTAATACGTCTTACTCTTATCGCTGGCGTCCCGAAGGGAAGACCCTCATCGCCTGGGGACCAAACGTTGGCCTGGTCTCAATCTGGGATCATAAGAACACTCGACTGGAATGGACCTTTACTCCTTCGATCGCGTTGGAATTCGCCCGCCAAACGAACGTTAACGTCTTTTACGCGCCGGGACGCGAGTTGCTGAGACCGCAGGACTTCTTCGGGCTCAGAGAAAACCGCGATTTCTCGCCGCGCGACATCGGCGTCACCTTTTCGAGTGCCTATTTCAGCAAGGCGATTTTCTCAGCAACATTAACCCGTGGCCAGACCATTAACTTCGAGCCACCGTTCGGCAGAGAACCATTCATGGCCGATTCAGGCTTCCGCAACATCAAAGTGACACTGCGGCCGATCCAGAACGTCCAAATAGATAACACTTATCTGGAGACCCGGCTCACTAAGAACGATCTCAACGCCCACATCTTTACCGACAGAATCTTTCGTGTACGCGTGAACTGGCAGCTCAACCGGAAGCTCTCGCTGCGGGCCATTCCGCAGTATAACTCGTTGATTGTAAACCCAGTTCAGACGTCGCTTGCTGAGACCAGGAACTTTACCGGCGATTTTCTAGCGACGTACCAACTCAATCCCTGGACCGCACTCTACGTCGGGTACAACAGCAACCTGCAAAACCTCGAGTTAATAACAACTCCGGATGGTCGTCGCGTGCTGCGTAGGACCGGCGACTTCCACAACGATGCCCGGCAGATGTACGTCAAGTTCTCTTACCTATTTAGGTTTTAGACCACCGCTTCAAGTCACAAGAAGCAAAAGGAGCGCAAATAACTCGCGCCGATTTGCGGTCTTGTGTGTCTCTCTCTTTGGCACTCGAGCAAACTAACGAAACAAAAATCATGAGACAAGGGATCTCGTCTACCATCGGTTAGACGCACTCGTCTTGAACGTGTGCTTGGCGTCCTCCATTTCCAATTCTACGCGAAACTGGGGGGTGTCAACCCCGGCGGCACTATTAAGGACAGGGCCGCGTTTCTCATCATTAATAACGCGCTGGAGGAAGGGCTTCTCAAACCAGGTACCACCGTAATCGAGTTGAGTTCAGGCAACCTGGGGATCAGCCTCGCTCAAACGTGTGCTTACTTCGGAATACGATTCGTTTTGTGTCGTTGATCCTAAAACCACCAAACAAAACATCAACATCCTCGAAGCGTACGGCGCGGAGGTGGATCTGGTGAATCATTGTCGTAAGAGATAGGCGTGGTAACAATGAGTGTAGCGGACAATGCAATCCGGGTTGCGCAAAAGGATGTTCAGCCCGGGCCCTCTCGAAAATTGCTGCTCGAGATGCTGAAGGTGCTCTTCACCGTTTCGCCTGAACAATTCTCTGAAGAGAGACAAAGCGAGGAACGCATCGCATCGCTCGTGCAAGAGTTCTTGCTGATGACCAACATCAACACTGAGATTGACGGGAGTTCACTGGCTGAAAAATTCAGCGACAGTGTCATTCCCGACAACCCCTGTGCGGTCGATATGTATTTGAATCAACTTGCCGAAAACGTAGTGACGCACTCGACGCATATTTCGTCGCCGCGTTTCATCGGGCACATGACTTCCGCGCTTCCGTACTTTGTAAGGACGCTTGGGAAACTTCTGATTGGGATGAATCAGAACCTGGTCAAATTAGAGACGGCGAAGGCCCTAAGCCCCTATGAGCGCCAGGTAATCGCAATGATACATCGCCTGGTTTACCAGCAAACGGACGCTTTCTACACCCAACACATCCAGCATCACAAGAGCACACTCGGCATTCACCTGTCAGGCGGCACGCTGGCAAACATCAGCGCAATCTGGTGCGCACGCAACCGTAGATTCAGCCAGTTAGATGGTTTTCGCGGGATCGATCAGGATGGTCTGGCTGCGGCCCTCGTGGCGTACGGTTTCAGCCGAGCAGTAATTATCGGATCGGCGCTCATTCATTATTCGTTCGAGAAGGCCGCAGACCTCCTTGGACTAGGCGTTAACGGTCTGATCAAAGTTCCTGTTAACGATCGGGGACAGATCGAAGTGTCAGCTTTGCAGGAAACGATCGCTGAGTGTCGCGCACGCCGGTGGTGCATTCTTGCGATTGTCGGCAACGCCGGGACAACTGAGACCGGCGCGATCGATCCGCTTGCCGAATTGGCCGACATCTCTCGAAAAGCACGCGCCCATTTTCACGTCGATGCCGCATGGGGAGGCCCGTTATTATTTTCAGACCGCTATAAGTGCAAACTCATCGGTATCGAATTGGCTGATTCGGTGACTATCGACGGCCACAAGCAACTCTACTTGCCAATGGGGAGCGGCGTGGTCGTCTTTCGCGACCCGCACGCCGCAGCGGTAATTGAGAAGCATGCCCGCTACATCGTGCGCAGCGGTTCAGCCGATCTCGGCTGCCGCTCGCTAGAGGGGTCGCGTCCCGCCACCGCGTTGTTTCTTCAAGCCGCGCTCAACATCATCGGGCGCCGGGGTTACGAAGTACTAATCGAGGAGAACATGCGGAAGGTCCGGTATCTGGCAGAGGCTATCGGCTCACATGACGAGTTTGAGTTGTTGACAGAACCCGAGATGAACATTCTGACGTACCGGTACGTCCCGGCGCGTTGGCGGAAACAGGCCGCAGCCGGAAAGTTGTCGCGGGAAGAGAACCAGGCCATCAGTCGAGTAAACGAGAGGCTGCAAGAGTTACAAGTAGTTTCCGGTTTTAGCTTCGTTTCTCGTACCACGTTGGAGCACACGCGCTACGGTATGGGCCAACCCATCGTAGCGCTTCGCTCTGTAATCGCAAACCCCAACACTACGGAAGCAGATATCGATGCTGTGCTTCGCGATCAGATCAGGATCGCAGCCTGCTACGGTATTTAACTGGTCCCATCTCAAAAAATGAGCTCAGAAATACTATTGACATTGGAATCGGTCGAACTGATTTCACCTTGTGGCGGTCATCTGATCGATCTGACAGAGCCGCCTGAAACCGCCGAGGAGTTGAAACACTACGCTGGTCACCTACCCTCTATCGTTCTGAGCGAACGTTCTGCTTGCGACCTGGAATTATTGGCGTGCGGCGCGTTTTCACCGCTCGACCGTTTCCTGGGACGCGAAGATTATCGGAGTGTTCTCGGGCAGATGCGTATTGCGGGCGGGCATCTGTTTCCGATTCCCGTGACACTACCAGTGAGTCCGGATGTTGACCTGCACCTCGATAGTGATGTCGTGCTGCGTAGTAGCAAGAACGAGTTGCTGGCAGTAATGACCATCGAGGAGATCTTTCCCTGGAGTGTTGAAGGGGAGGCGAACGCGGTGTACGGCACCACGGATTTGCGCCATCCGCTCGTAGCCGAGATGCAACGTTGGGGGTCACTCGACATTGCGGGCCGGCTACGCGTGTTTGCGACGCCGCGTCATCACGATTTCCTCGATCTGCGCCTGACGCCTGCAGAAACGCGTACTCGACTGGCAGGAATGGGCCGGCTCAACATCGTGGCCTTTCAAACTCGCAATCCACTCCATCGCGCGCACGAGGAACTGACGAAGCAGGCGATCTCTCGACTCGACGGCGTTCTGCTGCTGCATCCGGTGGTGGGAATGACGAAGCCGGGAGACATCGATCACTTCACACGCGTGCGGACTTACAAAGTGCTGGCCGAGCGTTATTACGAACGCGATCGAATCCTGCTCAGCTTGCTGCCGCTCGCAATGCGCTTCGCCGGCCCGCGGGAAGCGTTGTGGCACGCACTCATTCGCCGTAACTACGGGGCCAACTATCTCGTGGTGGGCAGGGACCATGCCAGTCCCGGTGTCGATTCTGAGGGCAAGTCGTTTTACGGACGCTATGACGCACAGGACTTGGTTGCGCGTCATGGCCGTGAGCTGGGTGTGGCGCCCTTACCGTTCGAGGAGTTGGTCTATTTGCCCGAAGAACAGAGATATGAAGAGAAGTCCCGCTCTCCCGCGCAAGCCGTTATTGCTTCGATCTCGGGAACGCAAGTGCGGGAAGATTATCTGAATCGCGGCTTTCGGCTGCCGGAGTGGTTCACCCGGGCGGAGGTAGCGGAAATTCTGGCGGAAGCGTATCCAGCGCGTCATCGTCAGGGAGTCTGTATCTGGTTCACCGGGCTGAGTGGCGCTGGAAAGTCCACGACCGCAGACGTGCTGACTGTGTTGCTCAACGAGACCGGACGACAAATAACGTTGCTTGACGGCGATGTGGTCCGCAATCACCTGTCGAAAGGATTGGGGTTCAGCAAAGAAGACAGAGACACGAACATTCGTCGGATCGGTTTCGTCGCAGCCGAAGTCGTCAGACATGGCGGCGTGGCGATCGCCGCAGCCATCAGTCCCTATCGTGCGACTCGAAACGACATCCGCAACATGGTTGGATCGGATCGCTTTATTGAGGTGTTCGTCGACACACCGCTGGAGGTATGTGAGCAGCGCGATGTAAAAGGCTTGTACTCAAAAGCCCGTCGTGGTGAGACCAAAGGCTTCACTGGTATCGACGATCCTTACGAACCACCCGCACAGTCCGAATTAACGCTTGATACTACCAAACGAACACCGGTGCAGAACGCACGCGCAATCGTCGAATTGTTGATTGAACGAGGGTTCGTCCAGACATAAGTGTTCGCCCTTGTGCCTTGCGTGTCTTGCGGATATGGCCCATCAACCGGAGAGTCCCATGAGTGTCTGGAATCCAAGACTTCTCAACGCGTCGCTGGCCGAAATTGACCCTTTGATGGCTAACGTGCTCAGGGAGGAAGCAAAGCGGCAGCGCTACGCGATCAGCCTGCTGGCCCCAAGCATGCTGACGCCCTGTCAGTACGGCAGGCATCAGCAGGGCCTGGAGTTGGAGTTTGGCGGAACCGACACGCACATGCTGTTACTGCGCCTGCGCACGCCAACTCCTCCGATCGTTTCGTTCCTCGAATCTACCGGGATCCTCACAAACTCAAACATGCTTCCCGGTGACACTAAACCTTCTGAAGCGCTTGGCATCAGGATTGGAACTATCGGAGTCACGCAGCGACATCTCACTGAGCAGGCGGCGAAAGAGTTGGGGTCGTTAATCGCCGATGTCATAGACAGAGCGACTAACAGTCGCACCGCGGCAGATCTAGGTCACTGCCGCACGCGCGTGCAGTCGTTCGCTCAACAACAGTTTCACTCTCCTGAGATTTTCCTACCGGGCTACTGCTAGCAGGAGCGTTCGGCGCGCCTTAGAAACCTGACCACACAAACCTTCCCCGAGTTCGTGGGACAAACGAAGGAGCTATGGATGTGGAGCAATCAAAATCAGTCAACGGTCTGACCCTCTTTATCTGTGCGTGTTTGTTTGTGGTCTTGATTGTCTGTCTGACCGTTTTCAGGCAACAACCGCCGGCCGCCGTTAGCGCCGAGGCGCCGCCCGACACATTTTCATCTGCGCGGGCAATGAAGCACCTTCAGGCTATTGCCGCGGCTCCGCATCCGATCGGCTCGCGGGCCCACGCCGGCGTCCGTGAATACATTATGAAGGTCCTCTCCGAATCGGGTTTGGAGACCCAAATTCAGAAGACCACGGTGGCGAGAGACTTTGCCGGTGAAACTGTTGTTGCCGACGTGCAGAACATTCTCGTGCAATTGCCGGGTACAGACTCGTCGCGGGGCGCGATTGTTCTGGCGGCACACTACGATTCAGTGCCTAATAGCCCAGGCGCATCGGACGATGGTTCCGGTGTCGTCATCCTGCTCGAGACGCTTCGAGCTCTTCGCGCTGGTTCGCCTCTGAAACGAGACGTCATCCTGCTGTTTACTGATGGCGAGGAGATTGGCTTGCTTGGCGCCAAGGCGTTTGTCGATGAGCACCCATGGGCCAGAGACGTTGACCTGGTACTGAATTTCGACGCCAGAGGCAGCGGTGGTCCGGTTTTCATGTTTGAGACGAGCGGCGATACCGCGCGACTCGTGGACGCTTATTCACGCGCTACCTCGCATCCTTTTGCGAGTTCGTTGATGTATTCCATATATCGTCTGCTGCCCGCCAACACTGACTTCACGATCTTTAGAGAGGCAGGTATGAGTGGGATGAACTTCGCCTTCATCGACGGGCTCAGCCGTTACCATACGCCGCGCGACAGTCTCTCAACTGTAGATGAGCGCAGCATCCAGCACGGAGGGTCCCAGACGCTCTCGCTCACGAAGGCTTTTGGCACGCAACAACCTAACTCGTGCCCGCCCCGTCAGATGGTCTACTTCGACGTTGGCGGCAAGCTCCTTTTCGCTTACGCACGACGGTGGACACTCCCGTTACTCGTGGTGCTGTTGGTGCTTTACGTTGCCGCCGTCATCGTGGGACGCCGTAAAGAATCGATCAGTTTCAGAAGTGTCGTGTTAGGTGTCGTCTCATTGGTTTTATCGCTATTGTGCTCGGCGGCGGTGGCAACGCTCGTGTCGTGGGTAGTGTTCAGATGGCGTCAAGGCATTACGCCTTTAACGGATTCGTCACTCCTGGTCTTGAGTCTGCTAATTTTCTCTGTCGCTGTATTCTCGGCATTGTTTCTTCGATTTGGCAGAAGCAACAGTATTTACGGTTTGGGTTTGGGAGCGTTATTCGTGTGGCTCCTGGCTGCGCTGGCGAGCGGTTTTCTCCTGCCCGGAGCGAGCTACCTGTTTATCTGGCCTTTACTATTCAGTCTGATCGCTTTGTTGTTGTTGCTGTGGTTGCCCGCGCGCAATCAGAAGAGTTGGCTATCGCTTGCAATTCTTTGCCTCGGGAGTCTTCCGGGACTCGTTCTGTTGGCGGGCACGTTTCACAACATTCTTCTCGGGCTTCTCTTCTCATTTCCGGCGGCGCTCGTGCTCTTAAGCATCCTGACTCTCGGACTGCTGGTCCCGTTTCTTTCTTACCTGCCTTCAAGGTTCCAATGGCACTGGCCCGGCCTTACGCTGCTGGCGAGTGTGGTCCTGTTAGTCGCCGGCTGTATTGCACGACCAAACAGCAGCGAATTTCCGCGCTCCAATTCGCTAGCCTACGAGTTTCACACTAACAGCCGCGAATCGTTTTGGCTCAGTCAGGATCAAAAGCCCGACGAATGGACGTCGCAGTTTTTTACTGATGCGAATCGAGCCGAAGTATCCAGGTCGCCGCTCTTTCCGGCGCAGCGCGTCACGCTGAGCGCCAAAGCTCCACTTTTGGATCTGCCAAGCGCAGAACTGAACGTGCTCGAAGACCGGACCGCGGAAGGCGTACGGTTAACACGTCTGCGCCTAACGCCGCCGCCCGATGCACGGGTGCTGAACGTGCAGGCGGATCCATCCACGATTGTGACCTCCGCTACCATTAACGGCAAGCGACTTCAATATGAGTCGCAGGCGCGTGCAGCAGGTGAGGGACACGGCTGGGAATTGTCGTACTTTGCGGTCCCGGCGCGGGGCTTCGAGTTAGTGATGGAGACGCGATCCGGGGCGCCTCTGAGAGTCACCCTCTCAGCCTTCTCAGATGGTTTGCCCGCGATCGCTCAAGCGCCGGTGCAGGACCGCCCCGGTCAGCTGATGCCGGCTCGGTTCAGCGACATGACGAGCGTGGTCAAAACATTCGATCTGGACGCCTCTTCTTCCTCCTCAGCCAGTACCAAGGTCCAGCCGACAAACCGCTGAAGTCGCAAACGTATTAGCCCGCACCAAAAGAAAACGTCGCCGCAGTCACAACACAAAGGACTGGCGCCTATGAATGACGGAGACATACTGCTGCTCAAGGAATGAGATCATTGACCTGCTGACTGGCAGGGAACCGGAACTAATGGACGTCGTCGTCGCGGCCTACCTCTCGCACGCGCGCGCCGCCAGTCCACTGCCACACTCGCAGTTTCTCTCATTTCCCGGTGAACCGCTCAATCGTATTATCGCCCTGCCGGCGTTTCTCGGTGATGGATTTGATCTTGCCGGTCTGAAGTGGGTCGCCTCGTTTCGAGCTAATCGCGAGAAAGGGTTCGATCGAGCATCCGCAGTCCTCATCCTCAATTCACACCAAACGGGCCGGCCACTCGCGATCATGGAAGGTTCCATCATTAGCGCCAAACGGACGGCGGCAAGTAGTGCACTGGCTGCGCGCTGTTTGAATGACGGCCGCCAGTTGAGCCACGCCGGGTTTGTCGGTTGGGTAAACTTCGAGATAGCGCGTTTTCTCCTCGCGTCTTTTCCCTCGCTCAGTCACTTTTACGTTTACGACAGCGTCGCTAAGAACTCGGAACAATTTAAACGGAAGTGCCGAGAGTTATCAGCCAACGTTGAAGTCACTTGCCATGCCGAAGTCGACGACGTCCTCTCCCGAGGCGGTCTCATCAGCTTTGCGACCACGGCAATAAAACCGTTTGTCGAGACTCTTGAGAACTGCCCTCAAGGCAGCACGATTCTCGACGTTTCACTTCGCGACTTCACGCCCGCTGCCGTTCTCTCCTGCGACAACGTTGTAGACGACGTGGACCACGTTTGCCGGGCGTGAACTTCTGTTCACCTTAAAACGCAATCGATCGGGAATAGTGACTTCATCACATGCACGCTGGCAGATCTGCTTACTGCGAAAATTCCGCGACGCCCGAGCGAGAAAACCGTAGTCTTTAGTCCCTTCGGCCTGGGTGTGCTTGATCTCGCGGTCGGGAAACTTGTTTACGAACTTGCTCTACAGCGCCGGCACGGCACTGTCATTCCGTCTTTCCTGCCGCCGGTCTGGACAGAGAGAAGGGAAAACGGGCGATGAGCGACGCGGGCCTTGCCGCAGGGGAAATTGCTGTTCACGCAACTGCTGAGAGCGAAGTAATGTCACTGCCGGAACATCTCGTTCTCTTGCCGAGCAGCAACGACTGGGCACTTTGGCGTTGGGTGGCTTTGCGCGGAGCAGGATTTGCCGCGTCGCTCGTGCGCAAACTTTCGCGAACCGATTGCGCCGTAGCTGCCGGTCAGGTGTTTCAGGCGGAGGAAGCGGAAACACAAGCACGGCTACTGGCCCTTGGGGTTGTAAACAAAACACTCGACGAACTTCGCGCGTCGTCGGCGTGGGACGACAAAGCCACGCGTGTCCCGCTCACGAAAGCACTTCGCTTGCTCAAGGCAGGCAAGCAATTGGAACCCGGGAAATTCATGGGCGACGTTCGTACCGTAGTCGAAGAGTTGCGGGTGGGGGTCGAAACGACTACTACCGCAACCACAAATTATCAGCGAGCATATGAAGCAGCTGGTTTGGAAACCTCGCGCGCGATTCGCGAGCTGCTCGAGTCTGATCGCTTGCGCGAGGCAATCATCTGGCAGAATCGCCGGGCATATCGCTCCGGCATAAACTCGCTACTGCGAACTGAAATCACCGCTGACAGTGCGCCGCAGGGTTTCAAACGCCGCCAGAATGAACAACTAGTTGCGAGCTACGTCCAGCGATACACGGTAAAAAACGACACGATCGGGTTCTTTGGTCCAGTGGGTTGGGCCAGGATAGTAGATTCCGGTGGGGCGATTGGAGTGCATGTCGGCGCCGACCTGTTATCGAAACGGACGGTCTATTTTGAAAGCTGGTGCATCGATCAGATTGCCGAGCTATTCAGCCGAAACCCGCTCTTTAAGAAGTGGGCTGCACCACGTCTTCTGGCTTACTACTACGTGCACGAAAGAACGCTGTATCGGTCGACGCAACCGCCCGTCTTACTTTCCGCCGAGATGGCTGCTGTGCTCAGCGCCTGCGACGGTAACCAAACAGCAACTGCAATTGCCTCAAGACTGATTTCCAATCCTGAGTTGCGCTTGACAGGTGAGAAGCAGGTTTATGACTTGTTCGAGCAGGCTGCCGATGAAGGACTGATCATGTGGGGGTTCGAGTGTCAGGTCGGGCCTGGTGCAGCCACAGCTTTGAGATCGCAATTCGATCGCATAGACGACCGTGCTCTGCGGACTCAAGCGCTCTCTGTTTTAGAAGAACTGGAAAATGGCCGTCGCGCTGTGTCGCAGGCAGCGGGGGATCCGAACGCGCTGGATCGCGCTTTGGAAGAGTTGGAACACAAGTTCTCGCAGTTGAGTGGACTTGCTCCGACTCGCGAAGCAGGAGCAACGTACGCTGGACGAACTCTCGTTTACGAAGACTGTCAGCGCGACCTCGAAATGAACATTGGGCCCGAGTTGATACACGAATTGGATGCACCGCTGCATTTGTTGTTGATGAGCGCGAGGTGGTTCACCTTTGAGGCCGCGAAGATCGTTCGGCGGATGTTCAAAGTAACTTATGACGAACTGGCCGCAGCCAGTGGCTCGATCGTGGTCGATGGGGTCGCATTCTGGCGCAAGGTCCATCCGGCGTTGAGCGACGAAGAGAAGACGCTGCTACGTCCCTGCGTGAAAGAGTTGCAACGGCGTTGGGCCTCAGTGCTGGAGCTCGACTTTACTCAATCCCGCGCCGCTTTCCGCAGCGGCGATCTGAAAGCTCGTGTCGAGGCTGCATTCGCTGCTCCTGGACCAGGTTGGAGCATGGCCCGCTACCATAGCCCCGACTTGATGATCGCCGCGCGCAGCGTTGAAGAAATTCAGCGAGGTTGCTTTCAGTTTGTTCTGGGAGAGATCCACTTGGGCTTTAACACTTTGACCAGCGTCGTATTTTTCGAGCAGCACCCTGCCAAACACGAGCTGGTTCGCGCCACTGAACTCGATATGCCTGAACCTTTAGTGGTGCCAATTCCACCTCGCTACGTGCCCGGAATCACTACTCGCACCACGCAGACGCTCGTGCCTGAAAAAGACTACCGTCTGGCCTTTAGCTACGACGCGTGTCTTACGAATCCCTCGCGGATTCTGCCGCTTGGTTCTCTCGTGATTGAAGAGCAGCGCGATCGTCTGGTGGCCTGCACACGAGATGGGTCGCTGCGCTTTGATCTGCTCGAGCTTTTCGGCGGCATCCTGTCGGTGCTTACTGCCGACCTTTTCGCTTTATTACAACCGGTGCGCCACAGGCCTCGGGTGAATATCGATCGACTCGTGGCAGTGCGGGAGTCGTGGTCCTTCAGCACTGACGAGTTGTTGTGGGCGAAAGCGCCCACCGAAGCGGGGCGTTTTCTCGCAGGGCGGCGTTGGGTTCGTGAATGGGACCTGCCGTCGCGATTGTTTGTGAAGTTGAAGGGCGAACGCAAGCCGATATTTGTTGACATGGAAAGCCCGGTGCTGGTGGAACTATTAGCGCGAGCGGTTCGGCGACTCGCCGACGGTAACGGTATTCAATTGGGAGAAAGCAGGAACGTGGAAGTGACCGAGATGCTTCCTGGTGTCGAAGAGTCGTGGTTAAGCGATCGAGCTGGGCACCACTATACTGCAGAACTGCGTCTGGTCGCGCTCGATTTGTTGCCACGGCCATGAGCTTTCGCCCCAAGTTTGGAAAGGAGCAGATATGAGTTCACAGCGTTCAAGTGATGACGATACTATTTACAAGGTGGTCATCAATCACGAAGAGCAGTATTCCATTTGGCCTCAACACAAGGAGAATCCGCTGGGGTGGAACGATGTCGGAAAAGTGGGGCCGAAAGCAGAATGTCTTGCTTATATTAAAGAGGCTTGGACCGACATGAGGCCGCTCAGTTTGAGAAGAAAGATGACAGAAATAGCACAGAATCCGCGGCCTTCGGTGAAAGAATTCGCGCCGCGAAAGGAGATAAGGCTGGTGGATCGCCTTTGTGACGGGGAGCATCCGATAGTGCTGAGTCTGAATCCGAGCCCGACCCTCCACCTTTTTCGCGAGGCCGTCGAAAATGGTTGTCTGCGCTTTAGGTTTACCGATACCAGGCCTGGTACTGAGTTGGGAGTCAGGCTCGACAGAAGCGCCTGCGACCTGGGCCAGGCGAACCTCACGGAAGGGCTGGGCACCGCGCGTCTCGTAGGTAACTTGTCGGTCGATTACACGAAAGTGCGGTGCGTAGTCGACATTGATCTCGAAACCCTTGCCGGCCACGGTCACCTCGAGAAGATAACGGTCTGACAATATATACCGCTACGCAAGTAGACCTGACCAAGTCTGCCTGCGACCTGTGCTCAAAGCCGCAGAAAGCTTCGCATCCGCTCCAGCTCCGACTCGAGTTCCGCCTTGAATACCCGATCGCGACGTGAGTGGGAGTCGATATAGCCCAGCTCTTGCTTGAGCGCGCCATCCTTCACTAACAGATTGGTCCAGCCGACCACCTGGTTACGCCAGAGCAGCGGCATTGCGTAATACCCGAACTTGCGTTTGGACGGGGGTGTATAAGCCTCAAAGCGATAAACCCAGTTCCACAAAAGTTCAAGGCGAGCGCGGTCGTGTACCAAAGGATCGAAAGGCGCCAGGAAGCGCACCTTGTCTTGAGCCGTATGGCCCAATGCGTCCTCATCCGCGGACCAATACCAGTCAACGTTCCCGACGCGCGCACGAGATAAGCGCTGCTTGGCTCGTTGCAACGCACCCGGCAGCTCGTGTCTCCACTGCGGCACGGCATAGCGCAAGCGTCGCAAATAGTAAGATAGGCTTGGACCAGGCAAAGGTGCGTAGATGCGCACGGTCAAATCAATTAAGGCATCAATTCGCGCCCGGACCTGGACAGTGTCCGCCGGGACAGCCTGATGTTTGCGTAACGCATAGATGCGAATGCCTTTCTCGCGTCTGACGATCCGCAGCAGCCCCCCGTAATGCATCGCTTCGAGTAAACGTGTAGTGGCGTTTGATGAGCCACCCCAATGGTTTGTTACGCGACCATGCGCGAAATGCGTGTTAACCTTACGTGGGTGTACAGGGCCACGTTCGCTTATGAAGTCGAGCAGAAGTTTAGCTGTCTTGATTTTCCCTGCTCCCCAAAGTGTGCCGGTGTCGTTGGTGCGGGAAGCCAAGCGCGGATGCATGAGCGCTTGCAAATCTCGTGATACAAAGCCGTAGTTAACAAAAACATCCTCTTCGACATCGAGTGTGGTATAGCGACGCTCGATGTCTCCGGCACGATAATTTTTGACACGATGGCGCAGGATCAGATCTTGGGCGGGTGCTGGAGCTCTAATTGGATCGGCCTGCACAAAGCTCATCTGCTGGAGGGCGCGATTGAGTGAAGTTGGTTTGGGAAAGTTCCGCGCGACGGTGTAGTGTCGCAAGTCGTCAAGAGTGATCGTCACTTATTAAGTTCTCCAGTCCACGCTGCTGACGCGGTTGGGACCGATTGGACATCAATATAGTAGGGCGGCTAACCGCTGAAAAGCTGTTTGCTGCTTTCGTTTTTTAGTTGGCGTGTGGTCAATGCAGTTTGGGTCTTTGCCGTGAGGCTGAATTATTACTGCAGATCGTAGAGATACCAATGTGAATCACTGTTAGACAAAGCTTCGACGCCGTGCACTCCCGCACAGAATTCAGCCGCTAACTTCTGGCGATTGGCCTGCTCACCAACGAGCATACGAAATTCCAACTTAAGGCGCTACCGTTGGATACGTTAGCTGCTCACAATTTTAACGTATCAGAATCACTAGGTAGTATTCTCATACACCATCGCGCATTAGATACGATTCCGGTCATGAAAACGGTAATCAGAGTACTGCTACCGAAGGCCGACAAGCTGAAACAATTACTTGAGCAAAAAGATCTATGGATACTGAATCAACGCCGCCACTTGATCGTGCACAGGCGAGGGACTGTTGATCGGGACTACATAGATAGAACCGGGGATGCTCTGGACGTAGGAGCTCAGCTCATGATTAGCCCGAGTGATCTTGAACACTACTTAACCCTGGTTGTCGAAATTGGTGTAGAGCTCCTAAATGAGACCTCAAGAAGTTATCAGAATCCTTAGCTTGGTATATTTCAGTTCGCTGATTCATGGGTTTCGAATAAGACTCGAGGCAATTCAAAATTTTCTCGAACACGTTAAGAATGAAGCTGAAACCGAGATACAAACTGTCCTCGCAAGAAATGAGTCTGGTGAGTTTCAGGAGCTAGACGATCTTGATAACGCCTTACACCATCCGATTGCGCGTCAGGAAATTGCTGCTCGCGCAGTTTACTACGAGCTTAATGCTTTCATTGAACACGAACTGCAACGGTCAGCCCATCTTGCTTGGTTGGAGTCAAACAGACATCCCGGCGCAAAGGGCTTCGACCTATCAGAAGTATCTGTCGAATCCTTGAAAATGATTCAGGATGTACCGTTCGGTAAAATCACCAAATTGATCGAGAGCAAATACGGCATCCGGCTGCAAGAATTGGAAGGTGGCAACGACTTCTTCAAAATGCATCAGATGGTAAACGCTTTCAAGCATCGGGATGGTTTAGTCGACTTTAGAAGACAGGCTGATCAATACATCAGATTTCCTCAATATCATCAGTCGGAGATCGAGGAGGCTTTTGGCGCAATTAAGACCGCAGAAGCCTTCGTGTTGGCTCTTTGGCGAGCGACAGATCGGTGGCAGGAGTTCCCTGAATCGAAACTCGTATGAAGAAAAGGAGAGCTATGACGGCGCGAAGACGAGGACAAGAGCTGTTCGGACGCGGCAGAATGATGCATGGCAATGTGGTTATGAATTTTATGAGCAGGCCCGAAGTGGAATTCGGAATTTACGGTGCTGCCTTTTGGAGAGCGGGTTGCTCGCTGGCTAATTCTCTAGCCAGCCAGCGTGGTTATCGCGATTACGATGCCTGTCCAATTGTCTTCCTTTACGGGCATGCCTTAGAACTGTATATGAAGGCGATTGTCCGTCGGGGTCGTAGTTTGGTCTCCCTCGCAGGAAAGAAATTACCTATAAATCCGCGGGTACTTAACAGACATGAGTTGTTACCTCTCACCGAGGCCGTTAATTACATTTTCAAGCATGTTGGTTGGACCTGGTCCACAGAGGTGGAAGGTGTAAGAACATTCAGCGACTTCAAAGTGATCACCCAAGAAATAGATCGACTAGGGACTGCCTTTAGGTATCCCGTCGACACGAAGGGTCAGCCTTCAGTTTCTCATCACTTCGGATTCAATGTTCTGGAGTTCTCACGGCAATTAGAAGGTGCGATTCGGCTTTTAGATGGCGCGCTAACATGCCTTGAGGAAGAGTGGGATCAGCAAGCTTCTTTAGCTTACGAGAGACAGCAAAGCATGTGAGATACCCGCTGCGATCTAACGCTAAACCATGGCATTGAATACAGGTCGGTGTCGTCCGTGTGATCCGCACGCGCCTACCAGTTTTATGGCTTTTCCTCATTTCTCTGAGCCTCTCTAAAAATCGACACACTGTTTGGGCAATTCTTGAGAGAGACGCACCAGCATCCAAAGCCAATTTAACCTCCCGAATTGCGCACAGTCATCAGCTGCCGCAGGTTGGTGGGCTACATCATCGCTACGAGCGCAGAGCTGCCTGAGGGCACGCATCTTTCCATACCTACTATTTGTTGCACCTGAAGGGCATGAGATATCCTCCTCGGTCATGGACTGTTATGGCCATTGTCTTCAGCTGCATGAATGATTGGACCAGGGACAGAAGGTGAGCGAAGATCAAAAGAGCGACGTGTGAGTTGAAACGGTTGGCTTTCTTGACAGTCCTGCTGCCGAATGGAGTTTCTAGTCACGACAACCAATTGGCTTAAACTGCGAGCTGTGGTAGGAGAAATGGCGCAAGGCAGATGCGGTTCGGAGCAGAAGGGTCATGCCTCAATCAGCAGACTGAAGCAGACAGAAGCCCGCTGATTGCCGCAGAGAACTCGAGGTCAAATAAAAAGAAAACTGTTCCAGCATTTCACACTGAAGTTTGATACCGACAGAATCGAGAAAGGAGCACATCATGAATGAGCAGCAGAACACGAACCTCGTGCGACTAGTCTACGAGAATTTCAAGAGTGGAGACATTAAAGCTCTACTCAATCTGCTTTCAGATGACATCGAATGGCAATTACCGGAAATAGAAAATGTGCCATTTGCTGGCAAACGTCGAGGTCATGAACAAATGGGGCAATTTTTCGCATCGCTAGTTGACACTCAAGAGGTTCAGCATTTTGAGCCAAGAGAGTTTATCGCTCAGGGTGATAAAGTCGTGGCTCTTGGTCAATTACGCTTGGCTAGTCAAATCTACTGGTAGGGAGTTCGGGGGTGACTTTGCGCATGTGTTAACAGTACATAATGGTAAAGTCGTAAGATTCCCCGAATACATGGATACTGCCGCCGCCGCTGCTGCTCATCGAAGAGACAAGTATGATGAAGCAGGTGCGTAAGAAAAAAGCAGGCCGCTTTGAGAAGCGCCCCATATTCATTTTTGATCAGTGACAGGCTTGCCCCTAGTCGGGGCAGAAAGCCTCATCGGCGCCGGCAACGCCCGCCAACAAGGTGCGCATATGTTGCTTGGCCTTCCACGCGCCGGTACGATCCGCGGACTCAATACCATCTCTCCAGGCCTCTGTTGTGCGCCGGCAAGGTCACCAGCATTAGCCAGGACCGTGCCCAGCATCTGATAGGCGGCCGTATAATCCGGGTTGAGACTAACGACCTGGCGCAAAGACTTCGCTGCTTCAGCCCAGTTCTCCAGTTTGTATTGTTCACTGGCCAGGCCGTACCAGATCATGGCGTTTCCCGGCTGCTCGGCGAGCATTGCGGTGAAGATTTCGATTTTCGACTGGTTCATCAGTTTGTGTACTCAATCTGGCAAATCAACTGTTACAGTCCACTAGTTAAATCCCTTGGGTTATTTGTCTCCAAACAGATCCCTGGCCAACCTTGCCGCTCTCTATCCGTTCGATGGCCTGTCGGATTTGCATCGCCACTTCAAACTCGCCATCATCCTGGGCCTCTCTGAGTGCGGGCAGAGCGCTTTCGTCGCCTAACTCATAAAGAAATCGACTGGCACGCCAACGAACAAGTTTGTTCGGATCTTTTAATGTCTCAACTATCGGGCCAATCGCCCGTGGGTCTCCTAAATCCGTTAATGCATCACCTGCCGATCGGCGCACCCCAACTGCTTCGTCTTTCAGAGCCTCACAGAGTGGGGCTAAGATTTCAGGAGTTTTTATCAACCCAAGAAAGACCACCGCTAAGCGGCGAATCGACATCTTTGGATCTTTGGTAGCTCTGATAATCAGTGACAAAGCTTGAGAATCTATCCGGGCTGTTGCACTTCTGCCTAATTCCTTTAGCGCGGCGAACCGCTCTTCCCACTTGGGCGATTCAAAGGCCTGTATGAGTTCGCCCAGTTCTTCTCCGTTCGCCTCAACCTTTTCATGGAAGTCAGGGTGATAGGCCCTCTCAACCAATTCTTTTAACTTCTTTTCATCATAGACGGCTGAAATCTCGCGCACTACCGCCTCGCCGACGTCGCGCAGATCCCCGTAGCGCAGACCTTCGTCTTTCCACTTTCGCTCCATCAGCATGTTTTCCGATGCACCCATTGCTCGCTCAATAGCCTTACCGAATCTCTCGGGTAACGGCAAGCGAGTTGTTTCACTACCAGAGGACACTTTGACTAACATTGGAAGATCTCGAAAATACTGCACGGCTACCGTTACCTCGCGCCATTTGTTATCGGATATCTCCTTTGGTTCTGGCTTCGCGTTGTTCAAACTGGCGTATTCGAGTACGGTGCGGGCCTGAGACAAGATGTCCTCCCATCCAGCAGTTGGTTTTCGCTGGATAGCCATAAAGTCTTCAACACGGAAGACACTGCTGACTCCTTGTATCGTCAGGATCTTTTCTATGTAGGCCGGGCAATCTCCTCTATTTTCGTGTGTATATGTAATCGCGACGCCTTTGGCGAGCCTCTCATCCAAATTCAATTTCATGCTGTTTGGATTTGGTGTGGTTTCAATGGATAGTAACTTCACTTTTGCTCTCCCGACCCTACCTGCGCAAGTGTGTGAAATTTGTTGTCATTTTACCACTTGACTCACACTATGGCCGTAACAACATCTATATAATAAGGATAAGATAGCGTCATCTTTGACCAAAGCAGGTTGAGAAACCTCGTATGTCCCAGTGGTCTAGTCGGAAAAGTTTTGGCAGACTACGCTTCGAAGTTCACGGGCCAATCTTTAGCGAAAGGAGACTACAGGCGCCGCCCGAAAATCATTCTCCTGATTTTGTCATTAACGATTATCTCCTTACTCATGCCTGGAATGCCCGGGGCTGCCCAGACGAACGCGCCGCGCAGCACAAAGAGAGCGGACGGAGACACCGTCATCTTCTCCATAGCGAAAGAGACCGAGGGGAGCTTCCACATTGAGCCAATCGTAATCATCAGGGGCGGCAGTACATACAGCCGCCTGTCGGCGACGCCGCCGGCGTCATGAAAAAGTTCACTGACAGGTACTTCCAAGTGGGTCGCCAGTACCGCGTGATCTTTGGCGGTGGCGACGCGGGGAGTTGACGGTGCAGAAGCACGTTGCGGATATGTGCGGCAACCTTGTAGCGGAAGTCGGTGCGCAGACGACCGTGCGGCTCGGCGGCGAGGTACAGGCGTTGGCCGTCTCGTCCGACAAGATCGGCAGCGGAGAGATTTCACGCCGCGCGCCGACCGAAGCGGAGCGCGCTTCGGCGCTCGAAGTCGCACGAACGGGTTTACGACCGACGAGGCGTGGGAACTACGCTCGTCAGGAAGATGAAGACTGTAAATCTGACAGGGACCGCGTTCAAGCAAAGGGCCCTGACTTCTTAAGTAGGTTGAAGGGTTTCGCGGATATCGGTGGTCTTGATCATAGCGCGGATAGAGATGATCCGAATGTAATCATCCGAAGAGCCTTGCTGTTACGTTCAACGTTGCTTAAGGCGGCACCAGATATTGTCCACTGTGAAGGTACGCTGGAAAAAGTGCGAGTTGATCCGGGAGTGCTGAACGCTTTTTTGTTCTTAAAGGAATACAAACATGGTGTCCGCTCCCTTGAATCGGTTGTACGCATGAGTTTTCTTTCAGGTAAAGCCTCTTACGACAGATCTAGCCTGCCATCGGACTCACAAATGGAGTTGCATGTTGACCCCGACGAGTTTCTGGGATTAGTAGGACGTTCGGAAATCGGATCATCTACACTTAAATGGGATGAGCAATGAGAGGGTCTTACTTTTCCCGACGCGCCTCAGAGATCGAGCTTCTTGAGTTGCCAGCTTCGCTAAACGTCACTCGGTAACGCGTATGTGACCTTTGTTCCAACAACATCCAGATAACCTTTGTTCGCAAGGCTCTGAACAAGCAACGCGATCTCCTCCTTGGAAAGATGATTCTGAAATAACGAAGCTATCGTGCTGCTGAGAGTCTTGACGGTCCGTGGCTTCGCAGCCTTGAGTTGTTGCAGCTTAGCGAGGATGACGGCGATGCGTTCATGCGGCGATTTAGCGGTTGAAGCCTTCACAACCGGAATGTCGGCAATGGTCCTGACTCTGGCAGCGAGTATCTTCTTCGACCTGATGTGCTGAATCAGCGGATCGAGGCCCTTGTCCTTGGAGATGATGTGGAAGTACGCAGATGGTTCTATGGCGGCGAGTTGGCCAATGTAGTATGCGATGTGAAAGTCGAGAGCATTCGAGCCGTGACCCGAGAGCTTGATGTATTCCGCGCGACCTCCAAGCTTCTGCAAAGACTTCGCAACTTCAAACGGTAGCTTCGTCTGATTTGCCCCCACGAACACAATCACCTTGAAGTGGTCATGGATCAGTGGTTCGAGTGACTCAGGTTGAACGCTTTCGAAGTCGATGAGGACGTAGTTGGTTCTCACGGTGATCCTTAGTGACGACTAACTTATAATTAGATCATAAACTCTCGTGTTGAGAGAGTGGGATTTTAGGAAGTGTGAGTCGTATGAAAATTCGAGCGATTTGGTGTGTTGGTTCCGATATCATACTAGCTAATTAGACCCGACTCGAGATCCGGCTTGACGTCATCCGACATTGCTTCTCTATATCCTGCCTCGACTGCCTGTTCCACGGCCCTTGCGAAGTCAACTAAATCTTGATCGGTGTGGTTAATGTAGACCTGCGCTGTGGTCTTGGGATCTTTGTGACCGAGTGCATTTGCGATATCTACGAGATCGATCATTTTCTTGACTCTGGTTCCAGGCGTGTGCCTCAAGTCATGGAAGTGTAGACCGAGATGAGTAAGACCGGCGTCCTCTAGTGCTCCGGCCCATGCGGTGCGGACGTTGTTGGAGATTCCGAATACCAGCTCCTCGGATGGTTTTTTACCACGCTGAACCTTGAAGGCTTTTGCGGGTGGGTTGTGGATGACATCCGAAAGGGCTTCGCGAACTCGCGGAGTCATCTTGGCGTTGCGAGTCTGCTTGTCGCCACCCAGGTCTTTATAGTTAAGCAATCCGTAGATGGTGCCAGAGCCAGTAAAATCTATTTGAGCTTTTTTGAGATGTATCAACTCTCCGAAGCGGGCGCCTGTGTCGACGGCGACGATGATGAGTGCTCGTAGGGCTCGTAGGTGTCTCCGGTCTTCGGTTTCACATGCTCGCAGCAGTTTGATTTCCTGATTAAAAGTCAGGAAGAGATTTCGTTTCTTCCGATCGCTGGCTTTGATCACTTCGTTCTTCCGTGCAAACTCAAATGGGTTTTGTTTGATCCATTGATTACGTTTGGCTTCATACAACATAGCGCGAAGGGTTTGTAGTTCGCGGGCGGCTGTGCCCGGTGCAATGGGAACTCTGGTGCCATTCGGGCCGCGCCGGGTGGAGCGCAGTCGATGGGAGCGATATCGTTTTACATCGGCGATCGAAATATCCTTGAGTTTCCTTCCTCCAAAAAAATCGCGGAAGTGTTTGAGATGTGCTTTGTACGCGCTTGCATTTCGAACGCCAAACAGTTTTTCGCCAGCGCTGTTGTACTCAGCTTGGATATAGATTTCTTTTTCGCAATAGTCTGCTAATTGAGCGAAGCTGACTACATTCTTTTCCAGAGCTTTTGGGCCACGGTCTTCTAATTCGTTGCGTAGCTTTCGCAGTGCTTCTTTAGCGGCGTATTGGGTTTTGCGTTCGCGGTGCGCGAACTTGCGTTTGCCGTGCTCGTCGTAGTAAGCGAGGACTCCGTCGTAGACGATCTTGCCGTTGCGCTTGCGTTTGTAGACACCTTCTGTGTATCTCATTGAAGTATCTCAGAGAACTCTGCGTGCTGGATTTGGTTGAGGTGTATCTCCACCGTGGATGGGTGGAAGGAGCTAAGACGACTGTACCACAGAAAGAATCCGGTTTGTGCGGGTAATTGTGCGGGTGGACCGCAAAATTTGCTAAAATGCCCAGTATTCCGAAGGTTTTTGAGGGTAGAGCGGATCGTTGACACGGTAGGGGTCTGCGGTTCAAATCCGCACGCGCCTACCAATCCTTTTCGACAAGTTACGCTGTACAACCAAGTTTGCCGTTGGTCCAAAAAGCTCCACTTAGCCGACGCGCTTTCAATCAAGACTTCCCCTTGATCGCGTTGCGGCTTACACACAATCTCTCTTGTCACCAGTCCTGGCTTAATATATTCTGCGCTGGCTCAAAATTCCTTGCTCCTATTCGTGTCCTTGCATGGGCTCTCTACCTTGATGCACGAATAGTTTACAGCTTCATCAAGATAGGTAAATCGACTTGAGTTAATGCAGCTAAAGTACGAGTGCTCTCGTGGCGTTCAATGTAAACGCAAAGACACAACTCTCGAGAGGTAATTTGGACCACTTCATGACTTTCCAAATTAAAGCTTGAACAGGCTGTTGGGTGCTTGTGTCACTCAATTGTAATGAGATGGCTTGGCAGGGTTCGTTATCTTCGCAATGCGTGAACTAAAAAAACAGAGCTCACTAGTTACTTCAAAGGAAGTCGGGCCTCTCGGAGTATTTCACCTGAAACGGCTATGGTCGAGAGTAACCGCGCATCAGCCTCTGCCGCTTACGGAAGATCCCGCGAGGGAATGGACCTTCGACAGAGTTGTTATACATGGCTTAGGGCTGGCTTTGGAAGAAACCTTACAGTACCTCGCGCAAAGCACACCAACGTACGCAGAATTCGAGCAGTGGGTTCTGCAGAAGAATGGAGGACGCATCGCTGATGAGATCATCAGTAGGATTAACTCTGCTGTAGGTGGCACTGCCTACAGTGACGCCGTGCAAAGGGCGCTTCAAACGATTGACCTTAGTGACCCAGTTCTCAATGCGGAAGACCTCATATTCTGGCAAGAGAATGGCTACGTCAAAGTTTCCCGAGCTGTTTCAGAGGAACAATGCAGAGCCGCGGAAGAGGCCGTCTGGGACTTCATTGCTGCAGATCCATGTGCGCCTGAGACGTGGTACAAGCATTCGGACCGACACGGCATTATGGTACAACTTTTTCACCATCCGGCCCTTGTGGCAAACCGTCAGTCACAGCGAATTCATAAGGCTTTCGCACAGATATGGGGCACTGCGGATCTCTGGATGACAATTGATCGTGTGAGTTTCAATCCTCCGGAGCGAGACGGCTGGTGTTTTCCTGGTCCATATCTTCATTGGGATACGACTCTAAGGGCTGACCTTCCTTTAGGTGTGTCGGGCCTTGTTTATTTAACTGACACTGCAGCAGATCAGGGAGCCTTTAGGTGTGTACCAGGATTTCACCGTCGAATACCGGTTTGGCTTAAAGCTCTATCCCCGAATATTGTTCCGTCTCAACAGGATCTCAAGCAACTGGGAGCCGTTCCGATTGCAGGCAAGCGCGGGGATCTAATTATTTGGCATCACGGTTTGCCACATGGAAGTGGCCGAAACTCTTCTGCTCGTCCTCGAATAGTCCAATATATGAAAATGTATCCCATGTAAATAGACATCCACGCCTCGCTGGAGGAGACACACAGTCATGACATTGACAACCGAACCGAAGTCCACTAATGACGAGCAATCAGAGTTGCTGGCAGCAACTGGTGATGAGCAGCAAAAACCAATAGTACGGACTAACGGTGAGCAGTCAAAACAGCCCAGGTGGATGGCCTATAAGAGCGGAGATCTCGATGTTGGAAAAAGAGAGATCAAAGAGATTATTCATCAATCTTTGAAAGGGGCTATCTACTTAACGGCCGGCGACAATTTAACTTGGGACGAAGAGGAGAACATGGGCAAACATTGGCACCGTGCAACAGCGGAGGCAATCAATTTGTTGACGCCTGCAAAGATGACCATAAAAGATCCCCTTGAGCGCAATCGCGCATTGAAAATGCTTGCCGCAGGTCTTACCCGAGCATTGCAAGCAACAACGCCAGACCCCGACGAGGATTTTTTGGCATCAGCCCGCGAGTTCATATTAGCCCGTCGACAAGAAATCTTGCAAATACGATACTTCGCTGCCGCTGTGGTGATGGTCGTAATGGCAGTAACATTACTGGGTTTGCTGATTACGATGGTTTTTAATGACGATAAATCAAATGTGCATCAATTCTTGATTGTTGCTCTTCTTGGTAGCGTGGGCGCGATTATCTCGGTGTTGCAAAGATTCCACTCGATCCCGGTGGAGCTATACACATCACGCACATTCATCACAATTAATGGTTGCAGTCGAATCTTCTTGGGAGCGACCTTCGGAGTGGTTTTTCTTTTGCTTCACAAAGCGGACATGCTCTTACAGGTCGCAGAAGGTCGCCCCTTCTTGTTGTACGGGGCTGCTTTGGTCGCTGGGTTCAGCGAGCGCGCAATTCCAGAAGTGTTAGCACGGTTCGAACGTCAAATTGTGACACGACAAACTTCCCAGTCACGCCCTGGCAGGCGCCGTCAAAAATCTTAAGCCGTCTTATTGAATGAATTGGCATAGACCGCACTGTCATGCTTCGGCTGCTCATTGATCAAGATCTCGATCACATCATCCTTCGCGGTCTGTTACTTCGAGTTCTGAGCTTGGATGTCATAACGTCCCATCAAGTCGGTTTCAGTAATGCGTCTAAGAGTTACGCTTGTCGTAACGCGTTAGGATCGTTTATGGTTGAAGTGTGATTCTCAGCTATCGGGACGAACGCTCCAGCGATTTCGCGCGCGGAAAGCGAGTCAAAGCGTTCTCTGGTATTGAACGTTCAGCACGCTTGAAACTCGATCGTCTTGAAGCCGCCACTTCAATATTGGATCTGGCTGCGTTGCCCGGTAATCGATTTGAAGCGCTAAAGGGAAAACGCAAAGGGCAGTACAGCATACGGATCAACGACCAATGGCGCGTGTGTTTTGAATGGCCCGACAGGTTGCCGGGGCCAACCAACGTGGAAATTGTTGACTATCACTAAATAGGAAAGCTTTATGCCAATAACAGCGATACATCCGGGCGAGCACTTGGCCGAAGAATTGGAGGCACTAGGGATGAGCGCCACTGAATTGGCGCGACAGCTAAAGGTGCCAACCAACCGTATTACTGGAATTCTCAATGGCCAGCGCGCTATCACCGGTGACACAGCATTACGCTTGGGCCACTTCTTTGGTACCAGTCCGCAGTTCTGGCTCAATCTCCAAAGTCTGTACGAATTGCGCCTGGCTGAACAGAAGGCAGGAAAAGCAATTAAGATTCTTCCGACACTGAAAAAGCAAGCATCGGCTCACCCATGATTGACCATTATTATCTCACTCATAGTTTCTCCTCGTCATTTCTTAGTTTCCTCACCGAATTGGTTGGGTAATTGGTCGGAAAGAAGAGGAAAAAAGAGAAAAGGCCCGTTATTATCGTGGGGTAAAGCGGATCGTTGACACGGTAGGGGTCTGCGGTTCAAATCCGCACGCGCCTACCAATTTCCTCAAGAACTAAGCTGGGCAATCTCGTTTCCGTTACTCCAAACTCCCGTAAGAAATGCTCCGTCCACTGAGGTTTATCGACTAGACTTAGGCGCAAGTATGTTGTAAGGATTCGCAAAAACGTATTTCCGTTGATCTCAAGGAGAACGCTATGCCTGAAGCTCGCGGTTTGTTGTCACGCTTTTTGTTGCTCATCGCAGTAATCCTGTCGTCGCTGTGCTTGGGCACCGACGCCAATGCCCAGGCAGACCTGTCGCCCGAGCTTCGAAGCAAGATTGATAAACTGGCTATCGATGCGCTGGCGAATTCAGGTGTACCAAGCGCTTCGATCGCGGTGGTGAAAGACGGAAAGATTATCTATTTGAATGCTTACGGTTCAGCGCGACTAGACCCAAAGACTCCAGCAACAACCCAGATGCGATACAGCATCGGTTCCATCAGCAAGCAATTCACCGCCGTGGCTTTGTTGCTCTTGCAGGAACAAGGAAAACTCTCGCTCGATGACAAGGTAGCGAAATTTATTCCTGATCTGACACGGGCCAATGAAGTAACAATTCGGCAGTTGTTGTCACACACCTCCGGCTATCAGGATTACTGGCCACAGGACTATGTCATGCCGATGATGCTGCAACCAGTGACTGCCAGAAAGATTCTGGACACCTGGGCGCGGAAGCCTTTGGACTTTGATCCAGGAACGAAGTGGCAATACAGCAACACAAACTACGTCATTGCCGGTCTAATAATTGAAAAGGCCAGTGGCAAACCGCTCCTGGAATTCCTGAAGCAAAGGGTATTCTCGCCGCTCGGTATGACAAGCGTGGCTAATATCGATGAAAAGAAATTAGGCGACACAGATCCCACCGGGTACGTGCGTTATGCGCTTGGTCCATTGCGCGTGGCGCCCAAGGAAGGGCCAGGTTGGCTGTTTGCGGCCGGCGAACTGGCGATGACCGCTGAGGATCTGGCGAAGTGGAATATTTCCATCATAGAGCAGAAGCTGCTGCGACCTGCGTCATATCGAGAGTTGGAGCATGAGGCCCAACTCAATAACGGTATGGGAACTCGTTATGGACTCGGCGTTAGCCTGGCGACTGAAGCAGGACATCGCGCAGTGTCGCATGGCGGCGAAGTTTCGGGATTTGTTTCAGAAAGCATTGTGTTTCCAGACGAACGCGTTTCGGTGGTGGCGTTAACCAATCAGGATGCCTCTTCAGCGGCTAGTGATATTGCCCACGGCATTGTTCCGTTGCTCTTTGAACAGAATGATCCGGCAACACCCGCGAAATTAGAGCAGGCGAAGAAAATCTTTGACGGTCTACAGCACGGCACGATCGACCGTTCGCTATTTAGCGACAACGCGAATGCCTATTTTAGTGAGCAGGCGTTGCAGGATTTTGCGAGTGGCCTGGCGCCGCTGGGTACGCCTAAGCAGTTCACGCAGGTTCGACAAGGATTGCGTGGCGGAATGATATTGCGAGTGTACCTGGTGCGTTTCGAGAAACAGACGCTACGAGCGTGGACCTACGAATTGGCCGACGGCAAATTGGAGCAGTATCAAATCGCGGTGCAGAATTAGCGGTTCAATTCGGCTAAGGTCGAGCTTGAGGTGTAATGAGGCGGTAAAAGGTGGCCCGATTATACCCGCAGGGTCCTCAAAACCCGCCTGAACCACAAAAAACCACGTAAGCGCAGAGGTTTCGAGGCGAAATGCGTTTGACAGTTCCGGCTGATTCGCTAAACTTACGTTTTCGCATTCTCACGGGGATAAGCCCGTTGTATACAACCACAGAGGATCAACACGATGAGCACTGTTCGCGAAGGTGATTCGGCTAATACAGGAACCACTGCACCCCCTTTTCGCATCGCACCGCAATTACATCAAATACTTTATCAACGACCGGGCAGGGAACATCTCGAACCCAAACCCGAAGAGGTGCTGCCCGAACCACCATACCCGCAGCGCCCGAACGCAAAAGAGATGACCCACAACGAATACTTGAAATTGAACGGTGTTCGCATGTGGAAGACCTGGGGCGCGCCTTACTTCCGTTCTCGTTACCCGACACATAGAAAAGAAGTACGACCGATCATTCCTTACCTGTTTACTGACTGGAAGTGCAATCTCGATTGCCACTATTGCTGGTCGTACGACAACAAGGTGAAGGGAATGACGGAGGACGTTGCGAAGCGCTCGATCGATTGGCTGCACTCGATTGGCTCGCGCGTGTTGGCGTTGATGGGCGGAGAGCCTTTGTTGCGGCCTAAGTTCATTCACAAGATCGTCTATTACAGTGCTCAGAAGAACATCTTCGTTTATCTGCCTACTAATGGACGCTTGATGAAGCCAGACGTGATCGATCGTCTTGGTGATGCTGGTCTCGCAACGGTCAATCTCGCTGTCGACTCGGTGAAGGAGCGAAAGTCTTTGCCGAAAGCCCTCGAGCCGATTCGACCTTACTTCGATTACCTGATCAAGAAGCAGAAGGTCTACGGCTACACCGTGATGTTCAATATAAACATCTGCCATAACAACATGGACGATGTGAAAGAGTTGACTGAGATTGCTCACGACAATGGGATTGCGACGGACTATCACATCAACGAAACTCCCATGACTGAGCAGGACCACTTCAAGCATCTCTCTGAAAATGAGACCTATCTGACGCCTGAGGATTGGCCCAAAGTCGACGCGTTGCTCGATTATCTAAACGATAAACGGCGAAACGAAGGCTACAAGATGGTGAACCCGATTCAGCACATGGAAGACATGAAGCTTCTCATGCGCGGTCAGGTTCCGCAGTGGAATTGCCGGGCCGGTCAGAACTCGCTGATCATTCGCACTGACGGCTCACTCGCACCTTGTTTCCCAATGTACTCAGCCACACACGACTGGGGCGTCGTCGGCGATCACAAGTTTGACGCAAAGCAGCTCGACGAAATGAAGCGCGAATGCACGCAGCATTGCCTCTCGACGTGCAATTACATTTTGGGCTACTGCTACGACACCGCCCGTGTGCTGGGTTGGATCATGAAGACGGCGAAGGGTGGATTCAGAGGAGTCGAAAGCTTCTAATATAGACTAGCACAAAGCCATCCACAGATTACACAGATTAATCTGCGTAATCTGTGGATGGCTCTTTAAATTCAACGTGCGCCAAGCCTAACCTCATAGCAGAAATCGCGTAGAAGAAGATCGCAATCAGCACGACATACTTAAATCCCAACGCCATCGAACTGTATTCCGCCAAACCGCCCATCATCGCGCCGGCGACATTAATGCCGAAAGCCCGATCGGGCTGTGCGGTTTTTTGAAACGATGCAGCAAAAATGACGCCGGCAAAGAAGATTGGCGCAAACACCAGCAAGCACGAGCCAAGTACCTGAGTCCCGCGGTTCATTCCAAGAAACCAATCGAGAGAAACAATAACGTTCAGCGCGAGGCTGATTAGCAGCGCCGTGTAATAGAGCCACAAATGTGCAGGTCTCGACTTGAACGTCCACAGGTTCGCAAGCAGAATCATTGCCAGGATCGCAGTGAAGACGATTGAGTTCACGATCCAAGTCCCGCCAAACAACAGCGCCATCGTGACCACTGCTTTGGTTTCAATCAACATGAATCCCGCACCCAGAAAGAACATCTGAACGTTCAGGAATGCCGCGGAGCCGTTATCGTTTTCAATTGGAGCTCTGTTTCCTCGCCGCGGCAGGAACAGGAGAATCAGCAACAGTCCTAATCCACCCATGATTAGCATTCCGCGCAAGCTCAATGTGGGAATCATTGGCTTTCGTAAATACAGGAACGGCCAGTCGTCAGTTGCCGTTTGCAAACTACCTTCAGGGGACAACACCGTTGCCAGTCCAAAATGTTCCCAGTTCTCAAGTGTGCCGGGCTGCTGCTGTTGGAATCCGTTAGGTGATGTTGGACCAGGTGGCTGGTCGTTGCGAAGCCAATAATCAGACCGTTGTGCAAACGCGTTTCGCAATTCGCTCGTGGCTCCGGCAAAGAAAATCGTGAAATCTCCGAAGGTCGCTTTCTCAGGCTCGATAACATTTCGGTAGGGCAGAGTCAGAACTATCGAATTACCGGCGCCAAAAACTTCGTTCAGTCCGTTCTCAAGGCGCGCGGCCAGCCAGCCCTGACGGAAGTAGTTGTAGATCACGAAGGTGCCGTTCGGCTTGAGATGATTGCGAACGTCGTCGAACGCCTGCCGCGTAAACAAAAAACTCTCGAGTCGAATGTTGCTGTATCCGCTATGAAGCACCAGAGAATCGACGAGGGCGTAGACGATTAGATCGTATTTGCGATCGGTCGAACGGAGAAAGTTGCGCCCGTCGTCGAGATGAATCTCAACGCGCCCGTCGGCGTATGGACCATCCGGATGATAGGCTTTGCCGAGACGGTAGATAGCGGGATCGATCTCCACCGCGTCGACGTGCTTCGCGCCCCATTGCAAGGCGCGGCTCACGTCGTTTCCTGAGCCCGCGCCGATGATTAGCACATTCTCGAAAGCAGGTCTGCCCGCGTCTCGATTCAATAGGTGCGGCAGGGCATACGCGGGAAAGTTCTCGTTGCGCGACACCATTTGCTGGTGATAGATGAGGTTGACTGAGAGTGATAGGTCTGCCTGCTTGAAATCAATCCTGTAGTAAGGTGACCAGAATTGCTGTGCGCTACTCTGGCCCGGATAGTCATCGTGTATAGGCACGAACGCTGTCAGCCAGACCACGAGCAACAGCAGCACAGCCATCAAAGAGCTCCAGCCGATCACTCGTTTTTGAAAGCGATGCTCAGGTGAGATGAAGTAGAAGTAACCGAGCCCAATCGCAACGAACAGGAACCACCAAAACGCTCGCACCTCCAACCACGAACACGCAGCGAACACCAGGATACCCGCAATGCTCCCGACGATATTCAGCGTGTAAGCCTGTAAACGGTTTTGCCAGCGCTGCAACGATCTTCCCAACTCTTGTCCTGGACCAATGAAAGCGAGGGCTATGACGAGAAAGAAGAACCCGCACAGAACTTCAACCGGGATGGCATAACGAGACAAGTCCTGGGTGTGATATTCAGTTCCGAAATAGATTTGCTGAGGCGACGGTTGATTACCAACGTCTACAAATTTGACGAATGAACCGCTGCTGATCTCAACCGCCAGCGCGACGATCAAGGCGACGACGAGCAGCAGGGGAGTCCACTTGAGGTAATCTCGCCGGTGGTTCGCCGCCAAACAACCCACTGACATTCCTAGAAACGATGCCAGTAACACCACGTTTGTAAAAAACGTGAGATAGAGAACGTGCGCCGGGAACCAGCGGATTGCCGCCAATTCCAGAAATAGAATTATGAAACTGATCCAAAATAATTCGAACCCGCGACGCAGCTTGGAAGAAAACACTTGCGCGTTATGTGTTTTTTCGTGGCTCAGGATTTTATTCTCTCCAGCTTCTTGAGAAGTTCGTTCCTTTCGGAAGCGGTTGTTTTCGCGAGCGCGAGGCGCAGAGACGCCAAGGTCTTCTTCAAGTCAGTGCGTTGCTCGACAACGTACTGATCGCCGCCTTTGCTGTTCGCCATCGCGATGAGGCGAAGACTATCGCTAGGTATTTCATTGTTTCTCGAATTGGGTAACTGACGCAGCGTCATATATATCATTTTTCTGCTAATCTTCACGCTGATTTCCAAACTGGACGCATCGGAGAATCACAATTGGCTGATCTGGATCATCAATTCGAGTACTGGAACACGGAAGGCCCACAGAAACCTTTTGCCCATCCGCTAAACCTGCGGCGAGTTCGTCAGTGGTTGACGATTGACAGTTGTATTCTCGATTTTGGTTGTGGCTACGGCCGGTGTTTAGGAGAGTTATTCGATTTCGAATATCACAATCTTATTGGCTTAGATTTCTCACCGGCGATGATCGCAGCGGCACGCGCGCGATTCCCCCAGATCACGTTTGAAGAAATTCAATCGGCGACGATTCCGTTGCCGGACGCATCAGTGGACGGCGCGCTTTTGTTCACCGTTCTAACGTGCATCCCAACCGACGATGGACAACGAGCGATCCTGCAAGAGTTGCATCGTGTGTTGAAGCCCGGCGGACTTTTGTACATCAGCGATCTGTGGTTGCAATCAGACGAACGAAACCTGGCACGATACGCGCGTGATGAAGCGAAGTACGGAATGTACGGTGTGTTCGATCTGCCTGAAGGTGTTACTGTGCGACATCACGACCCGAAGTGGATCGAAACATTGACGAAGGATTTTACGACGGTTGCTGTCGACGACGTTGAAGTATTGACGATGAACGGCAATCCAGCGAAAGCTTTTCAGTGGTTTGGATTGAAATCGATCGAAGCGAACACATAAATGGGGAGATCGGTTTCATGACGATTGTTCTAGTAGATGAGATCTATGCCTGACTGAGAAAAACGACGTGCCGCCGCAGTTGCTCGATCGTCTTGTTCGTGATCTTGCGACCACTGCGCGTGTCGGATCAGCAGCACTAGCTCGATTGTGCGGCCAAGAGTTAACGCGAATCGCCTCGCTCCTGCTTCCACTGTAGATCGCTCCGGTCTTAACGCCTCACGCAACCAAGCTTCAGCGTGATTCAACGAGGCTAGTGCAGAGCGAGCGAGGTCCATCAGATGCGGATCGTGAAGTGACTCAAATATCTGAGTCGCTACTGAAATGAGCGGCGCAATCGACTCGCTCGCGCCGATTGCACGAAGTGTATCCAGCGCGAGTACGTTTGTCGTTCCTTCCCAGATTGGAAGTACTTGGCTGTCGCGCAGTAAAACCGGCAAGCCAGTATCTTCCACATAACCGGCGCCACCGAATGATTCGAGCACTTCACTCGCGACAGTGACCGCTTGCTTCGCCGTGGTGAGTTTCATTACCGGCGTGAGCAGGCGCAACAGCCAGGCATCGTGTTCTTCCATCTCGCCAGCCTCACTGCGGCCCGTCAACTCAGCCACATAAAAAGCAAAATGAAATGCCGCTTCTGCTTCAGCCTGCAATCCCATCAACGTATCCATGTGCAGCGCTTTGTCGGCGAGCGTTGATCCAAAGGCCACACGCTTGCGAGCGTAGTCGGAGGCGAGCGCGAGTCCGCGACGCATAAGTGCGACGGCGCTGATGCCGTTCCATAAACGCGTGATGTTCAGCAGTGGTGTGATGTTGCGAACGCCATCAGCAGTTCCCATGACGAGTTGGGCCGGCGTTCCGATCAGTGTCAATTCCGCAGTGGGCACCTTGCGCGTGCCGAGTTTGTCTTTTAGTCGATTGACCTCGATATCGCGCAGCCGGCCTTGTTCGTCTCGCGTTTCGATGTAGAAGAGCGCGAGTCCACGACCTCCGGGAGGATTGCCTTCGGGTCGCGCGAGAGTGAGTGCGACTTGTGAAGTCACTGCCGACGTAAACCACTTCCGGCCGTACAACCGAAACTCTCCTGCGTCTGACTGTCTGGCGATCGTTTCCGATAGACCCACATCTGAACCACCCGTGAGCTCCGTCATCCACTGGCCCGCGGTCCAAAACTCCGATGGCTCACGACTAGTCAAGTGAGGCACAGCACGTTCGATCAACTTTTGATTTCCGGAGGCGAGCAACGTTCGCGCGGCGCCATCTGTCATTGCGAGCGGGCAACTGTAGATGTCAGTTGAAGGCGTAAAGAGATACGCCAGAGCACACTGGTGGACTCTCGAAAGACTTCCGTGTTTACGCTCGTATGCCGTTGCCGCAACTCCATGCTCAACAGCGATACGCTCAGCCACTTGCCAGAGAGGAGTCAGTTCGATCTTATCGATACGATTTCCCCACGCGTCCCATTGCGTAAGCCTGGGCTCATTCAAACGGTCCGCGAGCTGTAGTTGATACAGCTCCCCTCCGGCGAGTCGCCCCATCTCGACGAGACTCGGCTCGATTTCTTTTAGTATCTCAGCGGGCAACACACGCGCCAGATACGACCGCAACATGCGGTCGCTTTCATACTGATTATCGAGAGCTGGAGGCGCCTGCTGAAAGGGTGTCGTCATCATTTTCCACGGTATGTTATCACTGACGATTTTGTGAAGGGGTTTTGTCCTGTTTGTGCCTTTTTGTGGCCCAAGCATCTCCGCATTATTGCAAACTTTGGATTGAACCCATTTTTTTGGATTTTAGCGTGATGCCTCTCGCTTACCGAGCCGCGTGAGAACCCCGATAAATAGGACTTTTCAACAGAAATCGGTATGAGGGCATGGAAGTTGCGCCTCCCGTACCCAAAGCAGACACCCCCTCTCGCTTTTTAACCTGCTTGAACTTGATGAGGAAAGGAAATCTTCATCATGAAGTGGAAAGAAAGAAGCTCTCCCCGCATGTTTGTTCATTCGCTTTTTTCACTGGCTGTTCTTAAGCGACGACTTCACGAAAGGAAACGAGAGATGAGAAAGATTTTCATGTTGGGCCTTGCGTTATCTCTGAGCCTAATTGCCATCTCGGCACGGGCTCAGGTAACCACGGGCACCGTCAAAGGAATCGTAACCGATCCTAATGGGGCAATTGTTACTGATGCCAAAGTCACTATAGTCAAGAAATCAAATAACGAAACGCACACCGGGCAAACATCAGGTTCGGGTACGTTCCAGTTCGATAATTTGCTGGTGGGGAACGACTACACAGTAACGGTCGAAGCGCCAAACTTCAAAAAATCCGAGCTTACTGATGTAAGAGTTCAAGTCAATCAAGCAACGGATCTAACCGTGGCGTTGCAGACCGGCGCGATCACCGAGTCGGTTACAGTTACCGCCGGCGGTACAGAACTGGTTGACACTACTACGGCAAACTTGTCGAAATCATTTAGCGACCGTCAGGTAGTCGAGTTGGCTCAGACCACCGCCGGTCCAGCCGGTAGCACAGCCGGGGTTAACAATCTCGCGTTGCTGTCTGCGGGCGTTACGAGTTCAGGCGGCGTCGGGGTTGGCACTGGCGGGTCAGTCGGCGGCCAACGTCCACGCGATAACAATTTCGTAGTTGACGGCGTTGACAACAACGACAAATCCGTAACTGGTCCGCAAAGTTACATCTCCCCGGAGGAAGTTGCGGAGTTCACTCTGCTGCAAAATCAGTTCTCTGCCGAGTTTGCTCGTTCTAATGGCGGAAACTTTATTACTGTTACCAAGTCCGGCACGAATGATTTTCACGGCACAGGATATACCTTCTGGCGCAATCGCTATCTGAATGCGCTGGATACCATCCAGAAGAACGCCGGCGTTAATCGCGATAAGAATTCTCCGGATTTCATGCCGCGCAGCGACTTCTTCCGCGGCGGCTTTAACGTCGGAGGCCCGGTGTACGCGCCAATGTTCGGCGAGGGTGGCCCGGGATTTAGGCTCCTAAGAGACAAGCTGTTTTTCTTTACTTCTTACGAACGTCTACAACGCGGGAGTGCCGCCGGCGCTGGTGGAATTGTTACGCCCACAGCCGCCGGATTCGCTACTCTGGCAACTATCCCGGGCTTGTCAGCCACGAACCTGTCCGTATTCAGGCAGTTCGCACCTGTCGCTCCGGCAAACAACGAGGGGACTATCAGCGTGCTGGGACGAACAATCCCGGTAGGTGATGTTTCCTTCCCGTCGCCAAACTTCTTCAAACAGAACCACGCGGTTATCAACCTCGACTATAATCAGAGCTCGACAACGTTTCATCACTGGCGCTTTGGGATGACCAATGGCGCGACGGTTGACAATGCGGCTAACTTGCCGGTTTTCTTCACTACCTTGCCGCTGAAGCAGCGCCTCTTCTCTTACACCCTCATCCACAACTTCTCGCAGAGTTTGATTAACGAGACTCGACTCGCATTTCGTCGGTCTTCTTTCAACTTCCAAGTACCGAGCTTCACGTTTCCAGGACTTGATTCGTTCCCGAACATCACTCTGGACGACCTCGGCATAAACATTGGCCCCGATCCGAATGCTCCGCAGTTTGGCATTGAGAACAATTATCAAATTGTCGACAACGTCAGCTATTCGAGGGGAACACATTCGTTCAAGTTCGGCGGCGACTTCCGCAAGATCATCTCACCGCAGCACTTCGTTCAGCGCGAGCGCGGTGATTATGAATACACCAACACCGAGGATTTTCTGCTCGACATCGTTCCTGTGTTTGGAGAACGAAACGCGGGTGGTGGCACATACTACGGCGACCAGAAAATTCTGTATGCGTTCGCCCAGGATGATTGGCGCCTCCGGCCTAATCTTACGCTCAATATGGGCGTAAGCTACTCCTATCAGGAAATGTCAAAGGGTTCGAAGGATCAGGCGCTGAATTCGATCTCTTCGGTACCTGGCTTGCTGGTTTTTGGCGCACCCAAGGCTCAGAAGAAGAACTTCGCTCCGAAGTTCGGTTTCGCGTGGTCACCGAATTACACCGAAGGCTTACTCGGTCGAGTATTTGGTTCCAGCGGCAAGAGTTCGATTCGTGGTGGTTTTTCGATGGGATACGATTACATCTTCGACAATTTGTGGATCCTGTCGTCGCCGCCGCAATTGCAGCAAACGCGTGACTGTCCCGATCCGACCAGGCCTTTCTGCCCGGCGACCGGCTTCCTGGCAACAGGCGGCATACCGGGAGGCGCCGCGCCCACCGGCACCGCAGCCGAAGCGCGCGCCGCGACAACCTCGTTTATTCCTGACCAGAAAGTACCGTATTCGCTGACTTGGACCGGAAGCTATCAGCGGCAGTTTAGGAACGACTGGTCTTTTGAGATGCGTTATGTCGGCACGAGGGGCGTTCATCTTATTACCCAGAACCGCATAAACGTTCTCCCCAAGGTAGCTCCTGAGTTTGGGCTAACAGGATTACCAACCTTCATTGGCAACGCACCTACTCAGGCACAGATTGACGCGCTGCCGGCGAGTACTCTAACGCTGGCGCAGATTCAGGCGCGTCCCAGGATAGATCCCGTCTACGCGGCAGCCGGTTTCACCTCGAACGTAGTCGCGTTTCTTTCCAACGGGAATTCCACATACCATGGAGGTTCGGCCGAGGTAACGAAGCGTTTCTCCAATGGCTTCCAGATGACAAGCGCTTACACGTTCAGTCACTTGATCGATGACACGACGGCTGAAGTTTTTTCGACCGTGTTGTCGCCGCGTCGCGTTGAGGACTTCCGGAACTTGCGGCGAGAGCGTGCGTCTTCAGCTTTGGATCATCGTCATCGGTTTGTGACCTCGTGGATCTACGAATTGCCGTGGGGAAGGAAGAGCAACGGCTTCACTAAGACGCTGCTCAGTGGCTTTAACATCGCTGGGACATACACCTACGAAACCGGTGAGCGAATCACGATTCGTAGTGGCACCGATGCGAACCAGAACGGGGACAGCGCGGGCGATCGCGCCATTCTCAATCCGGCTGGCACTGAAGGAGTAGGAAGCATTGTAACGGCTCTGGTTCGAACTTGCCCGTCATTCAATCTCGACGGTTCTTGCACAACGTCGACGGCTTCCCGAACCATCGGTTACCGGGCCAACAACCCAAATGCGAAGTACATCCAGGCTGGCAACGGAGCCGTATCGACCATTGGTCGCAACACATTCTTGTTGCCGGCGATCAATAACTTCGACATCTCGCTATTCAAGAATTTCAAGTTTGGCGAGTCGCAGAGGTCCATTCAGGTGCGTGCTGATTTCTTCAACGCATTTAACCATCCGCAGTATGTTCCGGGCTCGGTTAACACCGTCGATCCGGTTGGAACTACGGGTCTGACAACCTTAAATCAGGTCGCTCCGTTGACGACCGATTTTCTAAACCCAAGCAAGGTGTTAAGCAGTAATCCGCGCGTTATCCAAATGGCGCTGCGGTTTAACTTCTAGCTGCCGACTGCCTTGAGTTTTGAGTTTTGTGGGAGGTGGTCATCGTGCCACCTCCCCCTTTTCTTTGCACGTGTCCCAAATACTTCTTTGAATTCCTGCGCTCTTGCAGTTATAAAGATGATTCATCTCGAGGTGATTCCTTATGAACAACTCACGCAGACTACGAAACCTCTGGCTAATTGAAATAGCTCTAATTCCGGCTTTTGTAGTTGTGGCCTCGGCACAGCGAGGGGGTGCGAGCCATCCAAACCCTGACGCCACTCGGCGCACGATCAATGATGAGACGTACCGCGAGCTAATGAACAAGGAACGCGAGAATAAGAATCCCGCAAGTGATAATTCCGACGCGACGCGAGCTTCGCTCCTCAAACAAAACCGCGAAGACTTCAAGGCAATACAAAATATCAATAACAAGATGTTGGCCGAGGTGTACGCCGCAGAGGCAATCGATTACGAGCGGACGGCAGCGGCGATTGCGCAAATTAATACGAAGGCGATTCGGCTGAAGAATAATTTGTCATTGCCAGACCCCAAGGACGTGAAAAAAAAGGATCTGACCGTTTCCGGACCTAAGGAGTTTAAATCTGCGCTGCTCGTCATGGATCGTTCGATCATGAGCTTTGTCACTAACCCGATTTTTAAAGAACGAAACGTGATGGAGGTTGAATCGGCCACGCAGGCCAGCCAGGATCTCGACAACATCATTACGCTCAGCGCGACTCTTAAAAAAATAGCGGATAATCTGAAGAGTTCCCACCATTAAGCGGTGATTCGTGTTTGCCGACTTAAAGGGCTGGTGTTGTCACCAGCCCTGCTTGAAAAAGCACTGTCAGGCTGAGTTAGTAGTTGATGTTGCCAACCATTGTGAACGTGTAAGCGCCCGTCACGAAGTTCTGCTCGACCACGATTGCAGCTTTTCCACTTACTCCTTCGAAACGGCCAGTGCCGCTTTGGAACACCATATCTCCGGTCGCGATTCCGGTTCGAAGGTCCATCCGGCCATTCTCGATAACTGTCGGAAGGCGATCGCCGTTGGAAGCTACATACGTAATTTCGCCGGGCACATGCACGATGTACGGATCGTTGGCGTCAGGCAGGAATTCAATCTTGCCGCTACCGGTGAACAAGCCCAGATGAGTCCCGTTACCCGATAACATAAGGTTCGCACCGACGAAATTGCCGGCGCCATCTGTGATGAAGGATGCGACGCCATTTCCATTGGAGGCAAATGGACGCTCAGTTGCGCTTACCGGAATGATTGCCAGCAGCAGGGCGAAAACCAGAATCAAACTTCTGATAGTGACAAAACGTTTCATGATGCTCTCCTCTATCGCTTCAAGTTTTTGGGCCCGTCGTCGAACTAATCGCGGCCCGTACGTTTTGAAGTGGTCAATAATCGAAGAACATCACACCCGAATTTTAAATTTTTGTGGCTGACGCTTTGCGAACATTCTGGCCTTCGGAATCGTTTATTCCGCTGTCCAATCGACGCAACGAAGATGCACGCCAGAAAATTGGAAATTCCTGCAAAAGAATGCAACTGCGCGTCTACGCGCAAGCCCGGACGTCAGGAGCTCAACAGAGTCACACTGTCGGCATTGACGTTGACCGAAACACTTCACGCTCCCGGTTCCACAATTCCGCCTCACGCTCACGATTCAGCCAGCATCTGTTTGGCACTGACGGGTCAGGGCGTCGAGATCACCGACGGCATTCGCGTTACCACGCAACCCGGTAGCGTGATTATGCGTGGTCCAAGAATAATCCATTCAGATCAGTATGGCCCCGTTGCGCAGCGAGCCTTCATGATCGAGCTGGAGGAAAAGTGGCTCAAAAGCTGCCGGCACATCCTACGAGTATTTGAAGGTCACAGATACTTCACTGGAGGTCCAGTATCAGCATTGGCGCTGCGAATCTATCGTGAATCAAGAGTCAAAGACAGCGTCGCGTCAATCATCGTTGAAGGATTGATGCTGGAACTGCTGGGACACGCCTCGCGATCACTGATCAAAACACCGGTTCGGCCACCCTCATGGTTAATGCAGGCCCGCGATCTGTTGCATAGCCAGTTCAACGACTCTCTAAATTTGGATGAGATCGCAAATATCGTAGGAGTCCATCCAACCCACCTAGCGCGCACTTTCAAGAAGCACTATCGCACAACAGTGGGCGAGTACATTCGCCGTCTTCGTCTCGACTGGGCCACGCGCCAGTTGTCCCAAACCGAAGATTCGATCGCCGAGATTGCGTCGGCGGCCGGCTTCTATGACCAGAGTCACTTCAGCCATTTGTTTAAGCAGCACACCGGCTTCACTCCCGCGGAATTCCGAGCTTTCTCGAACGGCTTCGTTTAAAGCTAATCACATACACGCCTGCTACGCTCTTCCAATACGTCTGAGCTCCACTCGACCAACAATTACGCATCAACGAATTGGTTTCGAGGGGGTCAGATATGTCTCTTTGGACCAGCAGCGTAATCGCTTTCTTGTTGCTACAGATCGCTCCAGCTCAGAGTCAACAGGCGTACGAAAACAAGGAATCGGTAGTGCTTGAAGAGTTCGCGGCATCCGCGGAGGAGTTACCGCCGCGGTTGGTGGTGAAGAAAGACTGGGATCTCACTCAGACTTATTCTGACCTGTTTGCGATCCTTAGCAGTCAAAACACGTGCAGCAACTTTTACGGTGGACCACGGACAGCCATTACCGTGCTCAACAATTTTGTCGGGCTCGTGCAGAGCCGGACGATGTCGCGAGACGTGTCTTTCCAGATGGGTGGGAGGCCGAGATTGGTTCGCGATCCTCAGAGCGGCAGACGGTATCGACTCTTTGATCGCGCCTGGGTGAACACTGATGGCTCGTTCTACCATCGCCGCGTCAATTTACTGTCCAGATTTCCTTCCTACGTCGGAAGCTTTTCTCCGGGTACGCGACCCGCGAGGGCGTTGATTCTGTTGCATGAACTCGGGCATTTGATTCTGGGAGAGAATGGCGATTGGCTCATTCCAGACGACGGCTACAATGGTACACAGAGCAACGCAAACACGTTACGCGTCCAGCAGGTGTGTCGCGCGCAATTAGAAACACTGAAATAGTTTGGGCCACAAAAAGGCGCAAGCTGCACAAATATTAATTCGCTGCTATCCAGCCGCCGACCGACTCGAAGTTCTTTGTGTCTGAATTGATCGTAATTACATAAGCGCCAGCAGCGCCGACACGCCGGTTGGGACCGAATATGAGCTTCGGCGTGAGTCCCGTGTCGTACTCGTACAGTCCTTCCAACGCCGCGACGAGTTGTTCTCGACTTAAGTCTGCGCCTGTTCGCTTGAGACCTTCGACAAAAGTCTTCGCGGCAGCTAGTGTGGCGAGTTGCGCTGCTGTATGTTCCGCTGCGAGCTTGTACTTTTCTGCGAGACGACGATATTCGGCGGCGCCCTCCGTTACATCACCAGGGACAGTCGGAAACGCGAGAAAGATTCTTTTCGTGAAAGATGAAGGAAGATTGCACAAATACTTATCGATGTTTTAATGCTTTGCGGCTCAGATGAAATGACGAAACGATTCGCGTCAAGCGGCGAATCGGGAAGCGCTGCGGAGGCGCTCAGCGATTGCTTGTTTTGGTTGCGCGCCGATGAGACGGTCGATCAGTTTACCGTCCTTGAAGATCAGCATGGTCGGTATACTCGCGATCTGAAAACGCGACGCTGTTTGCGGGTTGTCGTCAACATTGAGCTTGGCTATCCGATAATGTCCCTGTGACTCAGCGGCGAGCTGGTCCATGATAGGGCCGATCATCCGGCACGGACCACACCACGGCGCCCAACAGTCAACCATTACCGGCTGTCCTCTCGCTTGCAATACTTCGCGTTCAAAAGTCTGATCCGTGATAACGACTGGCTTTGAATCAGATTCATTCGTACCGCGCTGTAACGTTTCTCCACATCGGCCACACTTCGCCTCGCTGGTCGCCAGTCTGTTTTCGTCCACTCGGTTCTTCGCCCCACATTTGCTGCAAACAACTACCTGCATAACGACACCTCTCTTTGTGGCGTAACAACTTCCGTGCCGCTATGTTTTGCGGCGAATCGAGTAAAGGTGGCGTTCTGTGCGTATCAACAAACGCTCGCCTACCAAGGCCGGCGATGCCTGCGCCATTTCGTCCAGTTCATTCACGTGTAATAACTTGAACTGCTCGCCTGTTTTGATTACGAACGTTTGTCCCTCTTCGCTCAGGCAGAACAGTCTGCCGTTGTACGCCCAGGGCGAGGTCGTGAAAGCGCTTGCCGCGGGATCGATCCGTGTCTTGTAGATTTGCTTTCCAGTCTTCGCGTCAAACTGATTTAAGATTCCGGTTTCAGTCAGCGTGTACACCGATCCTTCATAGGCAACGGCTGACGGCAAGTAGGTCCCGCCACGCGGCTGCGACCACACAACGTATTCGTTTGAGGTTTGATCTTCTTTCAGAGAGACGTCGCCGGCGGCACCCGGACGAAGCGCGAACAACGGGCGACCTCGACCGCCGTTGACATAAAGCAAGCCTTCATACGCGAACGGCGTTGGAACCGGCGTTCCGGCCGTTCCCGACATGCGCCACAACTCTTTTCCTGCGAGATCGTAACTGACTACCGTCTCTGGTCCAACCGTCACGATCTCGGTTCGTAACGTGTTGCGCCAAATAAACGGCGTGGCCCATCCCGATCGTTGTCGTGGTTGCCCGCTGCCGCCGAGGTCTCGGTTCGTGCGCCACAGTTGCTTGCCGGTTTGTTTGTCGAATCCGGCGATGTATTGCTGTTTCTCATTGTCACTCAGAACGACGAGCAAGTTTCCAGCGAGCACTGGCGAGCTTCCCGTTCCCAATTCGAGGTAAATCGGATTTGCTTCAAGCGGAGTGGTCCAGGCGATGTTGCCTTTCAAGTCAAAGGCCCACACTCCAAGATTCGCCACGTACACGTAAATGAACTTGCCATCAGTTACGGGCGTCTCTGAGACGAAACTGTTTTTGCGATGACGTCCGCCTGGCGGACGGCCGGTGTGAAACTCCTTCGTCCATTCGACCTTGCCGCTTTTCAGATCGAGGCGATAGAGCAGGTAGTGCAGCGTCACTTCGTTCGGCAACTCGATATCGCGCTCCGTGACGCGCTTGATGATCTCCTCTATCGGGAGTCCCTGTTTTTGTAGTTCGGCGACATACTCGTTGCTGTACTCCGTTCCGATCTGCGGTGGCTTCGACTTACCATCAGTTGTGACGGTGGTCAGATAAATCTTGCCGCCGGTGACGATTGGCGACGACCAGCCGCGGCCAGGGATCTCTTTCGACCACTCCACGTTCTCGGTCTTGGACCAACGTTCGGCGAGCCGCGCATGCGTTCCCACCGGATTTGACTGCGGGCCACGAAATTGCGGCCACGCCATATCCTGGGCGTAAACTGTAGCCGCGATCAACAACAGCGCGCACGCCAAACCGGCTCGGCACGATTGAATGGAGACATTGCGATTATTTTGTAGTTTGCAGCGAAGTGTATTCATGATAAGAGTCAACTCGAAGCGGAATGTCGGTCGGTTAATACGTCAAATTGTCCGGATGGTTTCAATTGCGATAGATTTAAGCCCGAAAAGAGAAGGTAAATTCATTGAGACAACTGTTAAAAATCGCGCTCGTTCTGCTTGTGCTGCCATCCTGTCTCTTCGCCCAGGACGACGAGAATTGGCCGTCGCTTAGTTATCTACGAAGCGATTACAAAGCGGTGGCGGTCGTGGCGCACGTTCGGATCCAGCAAGCTGAAATCACGAGTCGTATTCCGGGTTATGAGAACTGGAAGATCCGTGCCGAAGTGCTCGAGCCTTTCAAAGGCCGATTCAAAAAGGGTGATGTAATCGAGTATTTCCACGGAGCGGAGGCAGGATTCAAACAAGAGCATTTCACCGGAGAGAAGATCGTTTTCCTGCTTGCGGAAAGCGATCGCGAGCGGAAGCATTATTACACCGTCCTGGAAAACTCGACCCTGCCATACACACAAGACCGCGTCAGCAAACTGCGTCTGATTAGAAAATCCTTCGCATCCAAACGCCGCCACAGATAAGCCAGACTTTGTGGCTGATTCGAACTGCTGGAGCGTGGAGGTTAGAACACATGCGGAATCATCCGCTTTGTGCTCTTTGAATATTCCACATATTCTGGATAATGCTGCGTCACCAGTTGCTCTTCAGACAGAATGCGTGCCAGCGCACCGAGAAACAGCAACACGCCGAACGCAACGCTGGTCCACGACGGATTGACGAGAATACTGGCCCAACAAAACAAACAAGCCGCTGTGTAGATTGGATGTCGAATGTAACGGTATGGACCAGTCGTTACCAAGCCTCCGGCGGTAGGATTCGCGGCTGCGTGGAAACTTCGACGTCCGAAAGTTACGCGTGCCCAGATCAGCAAAGCCACCGCTGCTACCTGAAGTGCAATGGCGACGGGATTAGCAGTAAAGAGGACTCCGAGCCTGAACAGACCAACGATCGCTACGATCATCACTAACAGACCAAGAAGGGATAAGATCTTCATGCAAACATCTCAGAACGACTTGCAATCACAGATCGAGCAGAGAATTCGGACCATGCGCACGCTCTGGATTGGTCTGGTTTTGAGCATTGGTGCCTACTACGTGCTTACGCTTGTTGCCGAGCAACCGGAAGAGAATCCCAACACCGCTCTGTCCGTCACCCTGCTGGCTCTCGGACTATTAATGGTGCCTCTTTCCTTTTTGATTAAAAACAAAATTCTGAGGCAAGCTGCTGAACAACAGCGAGCGCCACTGGTGCAACAAGCCTACATCGTCGCTTGGGCCATAATCGAGGTGGCGGCACTGTTAGGAGTGTTTGACTTTTTCGTCACCGGGCATCGCCATTACTTCCTACTGTTCATCATCGCCTTCTGCGGCCAGTTGCTTCACTTTCCACGACGGCAACACTTGCTCGACGCATCTTTCAAACACCCGATGTGGTAAACCGACAGCCGCGCTGTTTTTCTTGTATCTTTTGTGCCTCTTTGTGGCTCACTACAGCCGCTGCGCTACGCGAATATCACTCAAGTTCAAGCAGTGGCTAGACCATGACTTCTCTGAAAGCTGTCAAAAACGCTTTCATCTGTGGCTCGGTGCCGATCGTGACGCGCATGAAGTTAGGCAGAGCAGGGAAGAGTCGTCCGACTTCCACTCCGCGAGTGCGTAACGCGCCAATGATCGGTCTGACGTCACGGCGTAGATCGATCATCATGAAGTTCGCGTGCGACGGGATGTAGCGATACCCGAGTGAGTCGAGTTCCGCGCAGACGCTCTTTTTCACATCGCTGTTTCGTTTGCGTCCTTGAGTAACCTGCTCCGCATCTTTGAGACTCGCGAGCGCGGCGACGAGGGCCATGATGTTTACGCTATCGAATATCTGATGCGTTCTCATTCGCTCAATGTTTGCGCGTTGCGTGACGCAGTAACCACACCGCAATCCGGCCATGCCGTAGATTTTTGAAAACGTGCGCGCGACGATCAGATTCGGATATTGCTTCACCAGCGGGATCACGCTTTCGTAGTCCTTCGACTCGACGTAGTGATGATACGCCTCATCAACCAACACGTTCGTCGCCGGCGAAAGCTTCGCGAGAAAGTCTGAGATCTCATTCTTCGGAGTAATGCTGGCGGTTGGATTGTTCGGATTGCAGATATAAACGAGTCCCGCACCATCGGCCGCCGCAAGCATCTTCTTCAAGTCGTGACTGTAGTCTGGCGTAAGATCGATCTTCACAACTTCGGCACTTGCCACGCTCGCATGTCTGGCAATTGCCTCAAAAGTCGGGTTCGCCACGACAATTTTCTTATCCTTATTGGTAAACGCGGCGGCGGCAAGCTTCAAAATCTCTCCCGACCCATCACCAAGCAGCACCTGGTCCACCGAAACATTATTGAGCCTCGCCAACTCCTCCACCAGCATATCCCCATATTCATCCGGATACCGCCACGCCAGGCCGAATCCTTCCGTCATCGCCTTCACCGCCGCCTGCGACGGCCCATAAGGATTCTCGTTCGAGCTCAGGCGGACGAGGTTGACTGCCGAGGAAGTCGCGCGTGGCACCAACGCCCGCCAGGACGCCTTCACCTCATGTCCTGATCGCAGTACAGCATACCCACCGCCTACGCCGATTAATTTCGAAAAATTGCGACGAGAAATAGTTTGGTTGGTCATGACTTGCCTTTCTTTGTCGTGAGTCTATCAAAAAGTACCCTCGGTGGGTCAGGAACTTTGCGGCATTCCAACACTTCCACCGCAAGTTTCGGATAGAAACCACGAACACGCTTCATCTAGACTTCTGTTCACGCAATGAACGAATGCGAGGTGAAGTGATGCTGTCTGATTTTCAATTCGTAGCTCTCCCAATCGAAAACTTTACACATCTTTTCTCGATGAACGACGCTGAGTTGGCGGTGCACGGAGCCAGGCGTCTGATCGTCGATGAAAGCCCTGGATATCCGTGCAGAGTTAGCCTTCTGGATGCGTCGATCGGTGAACGCGTGATTCTCACGCCCTTCCGACATCACGAGGTGAATTCTCCGTACCAATCGGCAGGACCGATTTTCGTTCGTGAGGTCGCACAAACCGCAAGACCCAAGTTAAATGAAATTCCCTCGATGTTTCACCATCGCTTACTGTCGGTTCGGGCCTATGACGAAGCCGCGATGATGAGAAGCGCGAGGGTCGTAGAGGGCAGAGCATTGGAGGAGACCATCAGGGATTTCTTTGCCAACCAGACCATTTCCTATCTGCACATACACAACGCCGCACCTGGTTGTTTCAACTGCCTGGTGCAGCGGGGGTGACGAAACTTCTGCTATAGTGATTTATGAAAGTCCCAATGCTATTGGGCGAGGAGGCCAACGATCATGGTAAAGAATCTCAACAAAGAGGATTCCTACTGCTTTTGAACGATCCAGCAAGCGCCGCCGAGGCTATCCCTCAGAGACCCGAGTCAAACGCGGCTCCAGATTGGTCCACGGTGAAAAGGAATTAATGGAAAAGCTTGGTAGAAACGATCTCTGTCCGTGCAATTCAGGACGCAGGTTTCAAGAAGTGCTGTCTGAGCAAAGGAACGTTTGATGGTGCACTTCGAGACTACTACTTTTAGAGATTAAAAAAGAGCAAGCGCGTTCGAACGTGAACGCGCTTGCCGGCTTTGGAATGCTGCTTCAATTTCAACCTATGCAGCGACATCAATGTATGAAGAGTAGGTGGACGGCTCGGGAACTGCGTATCCTTCTGCGCGCAAACCTTCAATGTGAAACTGGATTGCTTCTTGAATGTTGCGTTCGACTTCTTCTTTAGTCTGGCCGGTCGAACCGCAGCCCGGCACATCCGGTGAGTATGCTGAATAACCGGTCTGTGTTTTCTCAATGATAATTAGATATTTCTTCATTGTTTCAGTCCTGCCTGCTTGAGAATGTTATTTAAGGTGCCGACGGCCAAATCATCGCCCGGTCGACCGGGTACGGTGACCAGTCCCCCTTTTGTTGGATATTTGTATTGATGATGTCACTTCTGTTGCAGCTCGCGATACCAGCCTTGCAACACATAAAACGCTTTCTTCTTCTCGCCACGATTCGAGATCAGGCCTTTGCGGTTCCAGTAGTCCTGGATCTTCGGCAGCGGCCGGCGTGGTGAGCGAAAGTCTGTCAGAATCCATGGCGAGGTGCCGCGGAGGAAGGGAATTCGCTTCAACATCCCAATCTGGTGCTGATAAATACTCTCCTGGTATTCCTCGGTCCAACGCGTCAACGCGTCGCCATGATTTCCGTACAACGCGTCGCCGCCAAACTCACTCATCACCAGCGGCTTCTGATACTTGGTTTCCCATCGCAACCCGTCAGCCTTTTCAGGAAGACCATCGTACCAGCCCACATACTCGTTACAGCCAAGCACGTCGAGGTATTCTCCGAGTGGGTCATCGATCGTCAGTGTCGTGTCGTTGACGTAGTGACGTTCCATCGCCGCCGACATCAATCGAGTAGAATCGAGACTGCGCGCGTGCGAAATTAGGTTCTTGAGAAACGACAGTCGCTCGTTGCTAAGCGGCGTCTCGTTCGCCACCGACCAAACTACAACCGCGGCTCTGTTCTTGTCGCGCGCGATCATCTCGCTCAACTGATTCCGCGCGTTCTCGAGTGTCGCGGGATTTTCCCAAAGAATGGTCCAGTAAACCGGAATCTCTGACCAGACCATGATTCCCATCCGGTCAGCCTCGCGAATCATGAACTCGTTGTGTGGATAGTGGGCCAGCCGGACAAAATTCGCTCCTAACTCTTTGGCCCAACCGAGCACCGTTCGCGCATCCTCGCGACTGTAGGCGCGGCCACCGCGAAGCGGCGCTTCCTCGTGTATGCAGACGCCGCGCAGGAAGATCGGCCGTCCATTCAGCAAAATGTCAGTGCCGCGCGTTTCAATACTGCGGAAGCCGATCTGATCGCGCACTTGATCTGTTTCCGCTTCGATTGTCACGTCGTAGAGCTTGGGATCTTCAGGCGACCACAACTTCAGATCTGCGTTGAAATCGATCTGCGCCAATCCATTCCCATCAGTGGTAAACGATTTAGTGATTCCCGCTTCAGGGATTCGAATCGTGACTCTTTGATTAAGCTTCTCGCCGGCTAACTTCACCCAACCTGTGACGCGTCCGCGGGAACCTTTCTGAAGCTGAATGAAATAATCGTGAACGAACGTAGCGGGCGTCTCGACGAGCTTCACCTCGCGAGTGAGTCCGCCATAGTTCCACCAGTCGGTCATCAACGTAGGCACAGCGTCGCGCCTGCGTTTGTTGTCCACTTTGACAACCAGGAAATTGCCAGTATCACGAACGAGCTTGGTTATTTCGAAATTGAATGGCGTGAAGCCGCCTTCATGCTGGCCGAGCTTCTCACCGTTCAGATAGACGTCCGCAACGTAATTGGCTGCGCCGAAGTAGACGAAGAGGCGAGTGTTTGGTCGTCGCGGATAATCGAAAGATTTCTTGTACCAGATGGTGCCTTCGTAAAAGAACAACTGGTCTCGCTGCGTGTTCCAATCGCCAGGCACTTGCAATGGTTCCGAGGTGTCGAAGTCATACTCGATCATATCGGACTTGCTTTTCGGCTTGGCATTTTTGAAGTAACCGTTGTCGCTGGGTTGATAACGGTAGTTGTAGAAGCCCGACTCGTAAGGATCGACGATCGTCTGCCACGGACCATCAAGACTGGTTGTCTTGCGGCCGTCGGTGTTTGCGATCAGAGCCAGTTGCTGAGCGCAGACGGACGGGGCCAAGGCGAGCAGACACAGAAGAAGTAGGAAGTATATGCGCATAGTTGAAAGACTCAGTCAGGAACAAACTCGAGTGTAGTGATTACTCGCGCGGGTTCGGCGAATCCCTCAACCCATTTGCGCGATCCTTTCGTGTTGTACTTCTCGGCTAAAGCAGCCGTAACTGCGTCTCGAATGCGCGCGCTTCGAGGCACCCTGCCTTGAACTGGTATTTCGAGATCTCCGATCTGAATCATTCCTCGCCGTTGTGTTTTGAACGCACGGAACCATCCGGTCGGCTTGTCGTTCCAGGAGCGCGCAAACACTCGGCCGTCAACGACCACAACCCACACACCAATGTAGCGGTGCTCAGTTCCGGCACGCACGCCGAGGATCTTCGCCTTCCGTGCGGCCTCTACAACATCATCAGCAAACGTTGCACCCTTTGACATAATCCATCACAAGACGTGCAGGCGAGTGTCTGTTACCATCGACTCTTCCTAATTCTCTCCAGTCTCTTTTGACAAGCGCGAGTCAGCGGTCCATCGATTGACGGCGATGTAGAATCGAGGGTTGGAAAGGATTGGTCAAACGGAGAATCCGGCGAAGTGCTCGATTCCGCATCGCACAAGATCGACGGATCCGTCAGTAGTGAAAGCAGCAATATTGCGATTAGCACTCTCAACTAAGTCCCTTCGGAAAGGCGTCAGCTATAACATTCAATTCGATTTCGTATTCGAGCAGTGCTTTCAAACCAGCGAGAACCCACGTGAATCCGCCTTTTGAATCAAGCGCAGCCTTGACGACTTTGTCTCCGTCGCCTTGAAAACCGGAGTTGGTAATTGTGACGTAGGTGGCATCGTTTCCGTGAGGAGTGAAGATCCACTCGACAGTGGTCATCTCGCCATAGTTTCCCCAGTCGAGCACGATTCTCTTGTTAACCTCTATATCTTTGACTTCCACCTCGACGGAAACATCGTACATCTCCCACGTCCAGGTGACGTGTTTGCCTGGTTCTAGTCGTCCGGTGCTCTTCGTGAACCAAAACCTCGAGGTGATTGCCGGATCTATAAAGGCTTCGAAGACTTGGGCCACCGGGTTTCTAATCAGCATCGCTGCTTTTGCCACAGGCGCCTGCGTGAGGTATAGACTGCTCATCGTTTGAACTCCTTATTAACGCCGAAGGCGTTGGCTAATTTCAGCCCAGTGGTTGGAGCGCAGCGACAACCCTGGGACCTCAAATATAAAAAGAAGATATTAACGCTGAAAGCGTTAGGCATGCGGCTGGGAACCCTTTCAGGGTTGATAAATATTTCCGGATAAGTACAGGGTTCTCGTTCTGCTCGAACTATAACTCTTGACTCCCGTGGCGGAAAGATTAATATCTTGCGCCAATCATGTGGCGCTGTAGCAACTGTGGAACCGGCATCGAGGATAAGTATGCTCACTGTTGGCAGTGTGGCGCCAAGAATGCAGTAAAAACGAGGCAAGCACCTCCACCTTCACAAACGGCCGTGCCGGAATTTGCCTCTTACGAAGAATTGGCCAAAGTTCCGAGCAGACCGATTTGGATCTTACGACGTGGCCCACTTCAGCGAATCGTCATGCTGCTCGGAATTGTCATCATCTTCAAAATCGTTTCCGCGCCGTTCTTGGGCCGATATGGCGTCTACATCGTAGCGGGTGTCGCGGTAATCGCGCTTATCGCGATTCTCTGGGGCTTCTTCCGCCGCGATCCAACCGAGGGCGTCGGAATAAAACTCAACTAAAACACGAGCGTTTGAATCGAGTGCGGCAGGCTTTCGACCTCCGCAGCTTGACCGTCCAACCAAAGAAAATAAGAGATCTTTTGGTCAGTTCTATTCATCACCACCGCCGATATCTTTCCGTCAGGATTGATAAACGCAGTCGAAATCAACCCACTCCGGCTGGGTGAGCTCGCGATCCTCTTCGCCCCAGGACGCACAAACTTCGAAAAGTGTCCGATGTAGTAATACGAATTTGTGTAGATCAACTCGCCCGTGCGCGTGTCTGCATGAACCGGCGCGAAGCAGAAGTTCTGGACGTGATTCGGTCCACCAGTTTCATCAAGCAGAACGTTCCAATCAGTCCAACCGACAGTGCCGCTGTTGAAGTCGTTGATCATCGAACGACCATACATCTCACCCAACTTCCAATCTCGCAACTTCTCAGCATTGAAAGAATCAGCGCAGCCTTCAGTGAAAATCAGATGCTTGTCGGGGAAAGACTCGCGTACGAGTTTCACGTTGTCGTACATCGGTTCGCCACCACTCCAGGGTTCGTACCAGTGATAACCGATGCCCCAGACGTACTGCGCCGCTTTCGGATCGGTCAGGATCGTCTTCGCTCGTTGATAGATCAGATCGCGATTGTGATCCCACGCGATGATTTTCCTGCTCGCGAGACCTTCGCGTTTGATTGTTGGACCAAGGTAGTTCTTCAGAAAGTCTCTCTCGTCCTCGGCTGTGAAAATGCAGGATTCCCATCTCTGCGTTGCCATCGGCTCGTTTTGAACAGTCATGCCCCAGATCGGAATCCCTTCTCGCTCGTAAGCCTTAATAAACCTGACGAAGTAGTTGGCCCACGGCTGATAAAACTCCGGTTTCAACTTTCCACCGCGAAGCATGTTGTTGTTGTCTTTCATGAAGGCCGGTGGACTCCAGGGACTCGCAAAGATGTTGAGGTTTCCGCCGGTCGCTGCGCTCGCCTGTTTGATAAACGGAATGCGAAACTGCTTATCGTGATCGACACTGAACGACCTCAACTCTTTGTCACCCTCGCTGACGTATGTGTAGCTCCCGCTCGAGAAGTCACAACTGTGAATGTTCGTTCTTGCCAGCGTGTAAGCGATACCTTTATCGCGATCGAAGTAAGCGGTCAGGAGTTCCTGCTGTTTGGCCTGTGGCAGTTTGGCAAACGTCTCTGCTGAGGCGTCGGTGAGTGCGCCGCCAATTCCAACGAACGTCTGAAATGTCTTCGTCGGATCGACGAAGACACAGATCTGTGTTTCGAGTGGCTGGCCCATCGGTTTGAATGTCAGCGTGTTAGTCGCCGACAGGCGATGGTCGGTTTTATCCGCGGTGGTGTAGACAGCGATCTCTCGTTCCGCGGATCTTGTCTGAGTCTCGAATGTCGTTGGAGGTCGGACATGTGCCGCCCTTGATAGTTGATGTTTAGCCAACACCAGCGCCGAAGACGAAGCTGCGAGAAAACTACGACGGTTGATCTTCATAATTGACGAAATTTAACATGAGATGCCCTATGACCCAAATTTCCTCACTTGAAAAAAATACTGGTCCATCCATGGGCCAACTATGGTAGAGTATTGGCGCGGGCCTAGTGCAGGGCCCTTGTTGGACCACCAATCGTTAGTTTTCCCCACTCACTCACGCCGATTTTTCTGAAGACCAGCTAAACATTTACACACAATCATGACAAGAATAGCTCTTTGTTTACTCGGGTTGTGTCTTATCTTGCCGTGCCTCAACAGAACCGTTTTTGCCGTTCAGACCGAGCCCCTCAACTTGCGCGACTTTGGCGCCGTCGGAGACGGAGTTGTCGATGACGGTCCAGCCTTTCAAAAGGCGCTCGACGCACTTGCCGCAGCGGGTGGTGGAACGCTGTTCATTCCTGAGGGAAAGTATGTAATCGCCACGCCAGTTTATAAAAACTTCAGCGGATCGGCATCATCTATCGAGATCATCGGTGTCGAATCACTGACGCCGGTGGCTCCTCCCACGGCTCTGGCCCACGACCTTGCGGCAGGGCTTGATTTACTCTCCGAGGTTTATCCGCGCACCGGCGAAACACAAATGGCCATCGCAGTCGTTGGCCTGCGAAGTCTGGTAGTCAAAGACATCGCCTTCGTCGGAACGCCGACTGCTATCACGGACGCCGCCGTCACACTCTTCTTAAGCGACATTGACAAAGCACAGATCAAGCATAGCGAGTTTTATGGCTTGGCTACGTTCGCCGGTTACGGAGGCATCGTTGAGTCAGTGCGGAGTGATCTGGAAATCACCCAATCAAAATTTCTTGGTTGTACCGCGACAAGCGGTCTCTACATTCCCATAATAGAGAATCTCGAATGGCGAGGGCTGACCGTCTCGGATACGACATTTCTCGACTACGGACTCCGACCTGAGTTATACGGCAAGATGGGATACGCGGCGCCGGTTTCATGGATCAACATCGGGAATGCCGCACCGCCAACCAACAACTCACCGCGCCGCGAAGTAATCTTGCGAAACGTATTTCTCGATGAAGGCGGCTACTGGGGCTTGACGAGTTTTCCTAGCCGTTACAGTCCGCCGAGCGCACCCATAGATCTCATCTACATCACGGGTCTCGTGATGAATGTGTCAAACTTCAATACAGTCGGACACCTGCTTTACGACGCGCGGCGCGTATTCATCGAAAACTCCAGATATGGTTGGAGTCATAGCGCTTCGGCAGCCGTCGCCCTGTTTAATGTCGGCACAGGCATCCTGGACCACCTGACCTGTGTGGCCGATGCAGATCGCATTTACGCAGATTCAACCACAGGTGAACTGACAGTAATAAACTCGACCTACGCGACGTTGGATTCCTCCGCGAAGAAAACAAATACGATCAATACCGCGACCGACGATGACGATCCGGTGCAGTATGTACGCAAGCGCTTCGCTGCTGTGCTCGGTCGTGAACCGGATCCCGCGGCGCACTTTTACTGGTCGGATCTGCTGATTCGCTGTTATGGCGATGTACAGTGTCAGGTTGGCATCAAAGAGGAGCTGAATAATTACCTTGCTGACTCTCCGTCACCGAGATTTGCGATCTCGGGTCGCGTGGTGGACCAGCGCGGTGCTCCTCTCAGCGGCGCAACGATCGCTCTGAGCGGCTTGCAGTCAGCGACGACTACAACCAACAGCGATGGCCAATACGTTTTCAGCAGCCTGCCGACGAGCGGCAGTTATTCAATCACACCAATGAAAGCCGGTTACGGCATGTGGCCGGTGGCCCAAATCCTCAATAATGTCGCAGGTGACACTGTTGCGAATTTCCAGGCCATGCTGCCACCCATCTTGTTAACGATGCCTGACTCCGATCGAGCAATCGCTTTGGAGTTGACGTCGTTTCTTCCGGAGCCGTTCCCGCTTACGAGCACGCTGTTAGCCGAAGGACACAATCGCACGCGCATAACCATCTTCGGAACGAACCTTGGATTACTGGAAGGCGAAGGTGTGGAGGCGTTGACGGCTGAGGCAGAGGACGCCGCGCACGTTCGCTATCCATTGAGAGTCGAGTTCGTGAGCGCCTTGCCTGATCTGCCGAATGTCGATCAGATCGTGTTGCGCTTAAGTGGAGCGCTCGATGATGCGGGCGGTGAAGTGCTGATCAGTATCAGCGCACACGGTCTAACGAGTAACAAGGTGCGAATAAAACTTCACGATCCTTAGAAAGATCTCTCCGTGCTATCTCTGTGTCCTCTGTGTCTCTGTGGTGATAGCTAACCACAGAGACGCAGAGGTAGCACAGAGAGGATTAGTTTCGCGGATCCGTTTTAACCACGAGCGGCTGCGTGTAGCTCTTCCCGCCGGCAGAAAGTCTGACAGTGTACGTCCCTGGCAGAACAACAGGCGCGCCGCCACGGCCACCGAACCCGCCACCACCGCCGCCAGCCGGTCGCGCAGGTGGCGTTGGTCTGAGATCCCAAATCCATCGATGCATGCCTGCCGCCGTCGAAAGCGTTTGAGGCGGGCGCACCCAGTAAGCGGGAATGTTGAGCGTTTCAGGATCCGGCACAGGCGGTTTGTCTTCACTCGAATACTTGCGGATCACGTCGCCAGCCGGATCGAGTATTTCGAGCGTGATTGGACCACTCACATTGCTCTTCAAGTAATAATCGATCAGCGCGCCGTAAGGCGGATTCTCCGTCAAAGGTTCATCGCGTGGCATCGGAGTGCCGTTGTCATTGCCGGGCGTCATCAAGACGGCTTCGGCCGGCTGAAACAGATACGCATTGGCTCTAGTCACGTCGTCATCGATCTGTCGTAAAACGCTAATGTCATCGATCACCCAAAAGCCACGACCGTGCGTTGCGACGATCAAATCGTCGTCGTGAATCGCGAGATCGCGCATTGACGCCGGTGGCAGATTCAATTGCAACGACTGCCAGTGATCGCCGTCGTCAAACGAAACAAACACTGCGCGTTCAGTGCCGGTGAACAACAGACCGCGGCGATGCGGATCTTCTTTAATCGTCTGCACGTAAACGCCCGCGGGCAGACCTCTTGTTATCTCGGTCCAGGTTTTTCCGGAGTCGGTTGTGCGATAAATGTGGGGCTCGTAGTCGGTGAGTTGATGTCGTTCAACCGCGGCGTAGGCCTCGTTCGCGTTGAAGTGTGACGCTTCAATCATCACGACTTTGCTCCACGAACTGAGCGCAGGCGGCGTGACGTTCTGCCACGTCTTGCCGTCGTCGTTGGTCAGGTGGATTAGACCGTCGTCCGTCCCAATCCAGAGCATCGACGCGCGCAAAGGCGACGGCGCGATCGTGTAGATCACACCCCTGCGCTTATCTGTTGGAGCATCCGCAGCGGCAGCCTCATTGAGATTCGACGGCACGCCCGGGTCTTCGCGCGTTAAGTCTTGACTAATCTGCGTCCAACTCTCGCCGCCATTCGTCGTCTTGTAAAGAAACTGATTGGCGTAATAGAGCGCCCGCGGATCGGCTTTGGAAAATACGAGTGGCTGCGTCCACGCATGTCGATACTGTCCCGGCGTTGCACCGCGCTCCGGCGAGACGTTCTTCGTTTCGCCGGTGAGAACATTGCAGCGCGAGACGGTGCCACCAAAAAGGATTTCGGGATGCAGCGGATCGGGAGCGGTGTAGCCTGATTCACCGCCCGCGCACAGACCTTCCCAATCACGATTCGAGATTTCCGAATGCTGGCTACGCGAAGGTGTACTGACAGCACCGCTGTCTTGTTGTGCGCCCGTGAGCCAGTACGGGAAGCGTTGGTCGGCGGCAACGTGATAAAGCTGCGCAGTGGGTTGGTTGTACCACGAGCTCCACGTCGCTGCGCCATCAACGCTGACGATTGCGCCCTGATCGCTGGCGACAATCATTCGTTTCGGGTCGTCAGGATTGATCCAGAGCTGGTGATAATCGTCACCGCCTGGCGCGCCTTTGATTGGTGTCCATTTCTTACCCGCATCGGTCGAGCGATACGTCGACGTGTTCATTACGTAAACAATGTCTGCGTTCTTCGTATCGACAGTCACTTTTTCGAAATACCAGCCGCGATCCCACAGACGTTTGTCGCTCGAGAGCCTGGTCCACGTCGTTCCGGCGTCGTTCGAAATAAACACTCCGCCCTCTTTCGCATCGACAACGGCGTAAATCCGGTTGCGGTTAGTGGGCGCGACTGCGATTCCGATGTGCCCGCGGCCCTCAAGCGGAATGCCTTGCGAGATCTCGGTCCAGGTTGTGCCTTCGTCACTCGACTTGAAGATGCCAGCGCCTGGTCCATTCGCCGGTGCGTAGATAAACCAGGGTGGGCGACGGACGTTCCAAACAGTTGCGTATACGATTCGCGAGTCGGTTGGATCGAACGCGAGATCGATCGCGCCTAGCTCATCGTTTTTAAAGAGGACCTTCTGCCACGTAGCTCCGCCGTCATGAGAGCGATAGACGCCGCGGTCGGGGTTCGGACCATAAACAAGACCGAGAGCTGCGACAAAGACCGTGTTCGGGTTCTTCGGATCGACGATGATGCGTCCGATCTGTTTCGTATTCTCTAACCCGACGCTCTTCCATGTCTTTCCCGCATCGGTAGACTTGAAGACGCCGTTGCCGTAGGCAATCGAGTCGCGCATATCCGCTTCGCCGGTTCCGACGTAGATCACGTTCGGATCGGACGGCGCAACTGCGATCGCACCAATCGAGGCAACGCTGGTGGAATCGAAGATAGGAGTCCAGGTGCGGCCGGAATTGAGAGACTTCCACACGCCACCTCCGACTGAACCGAAGTAAAAGGTATCCGGTTGGCCCACAACGCCGCTGACCGCATTCACACGTCCACCGCGAAATGGCCCAACCATTCGCCACCGCAGGCCGGAATAGAGACTCGTGTCAAACTGCTGCGCGCCGGTACTGAAGGCAGTCAGCAACAAAGTGATTACCGCAACGAGCAAGCGCATGGCCGGCAATCTTACACCACAAAAAAGCACAAAAGCACACAAAAATAGTCTGTTGAACTTTTGTGCCTCTTTGTGGCCCAGATTGTTCTTAGACGATGCCGTCGACGAACTCGGGGCGCATTGGAGAGCGGAAACGCAGTAATGTTTTGGCGTCGTCTTCGCTTTCGATTTCGAGCGAAGTGTCGGCGTCTTCTTCGGTGCGCTGTAGCCACACGTGTTTTGGTTGATTGACCATGTGTGTGACATGATCTGTTGACGACTTGGCGAGATTAATCACTATCGCCTCTGGCGTCTCGCTGTCTGAATTCAAACTGATTCCTTCAAACGCTAACTGATCGGCTTCCTGCTGTGCGCCGAGGTCGGCGGTTAACAGCTCAAGTGTTGCCAACCAACCTTCATGTTGCCGGCTAAACGAGTCGAAAAAGTTGTTCCATTGTTCGCGTGGGATTTCTCGTGTTGACATCTCTCAGTCCTTTCAAACTCCGGTCGGAAATGTTTCAGGAGGCTCACCGCTCTCCCAGAGTGCTTTGCGCTCGAGCGGTTCGAGTGCTTGCGTCTCGTCAAAATGGATCACGGCGTCGAACTGATCGGAAAGACGCGCATCGAAATAGTGACTCTGTCGCTCGGTTTGTGGTAGGTAGATCACGCCTATCGCGCGCTCGAGACGTGGATGACGCAGAGCCCTTGCCGCTGGTCCGTCCTTCAGCGTGATCAGAAAATTGCCGAGCGCTTGCTGATGAAACAGATCTTCATAACTATCACGCAGTGCGCGACGCACGCGTTTGCGTTCGGCTGGTCCGTCCCAATCTGACGCGGCCGTCACCGTTCCTGAATACGTCGTAAAGCCGATCAGAACAGCTTCGTTGGCGTAACGCTCTCGCACGAGTTGACCGACATTAAGTTCGCCGTAATCAGCCATGTAGGTTGCGCGCGCGTCGCCTAAATGTGAGTTGTGCTCCCACACTGCTACTTTTGCTGTTTGACCCTGCGCGTTGAGATGGCCGATTAAAGCCTCTAGCGTCTCGGCCATGTGGCAGTCGCGCAGGTTCCACGATTCGATACGGCCCTGAAACATCGTGCGATAGTACCTTTCAGCATTCAGCACCAAACGCGCATTCTGTTCGACGAAAAAGAACTCATCCTGCGCGACACGTCCGTCGCGGCTCGCGTAATCCGCTGCACGACGCCGAAGCTCTACGAGCTGTTCGATGACTTCGCGCTCGCAGGATTCTGTCAGGCCAAACGTTGCCGCATAGCCGTAGGCTTGAGTGTCTTCGCTGAAATGTTCGAAACATGCATAACGATAACGAGCACGCTTCGCTGCTTCAGGATCGATAGTTGTCAGATAAGAGAGAACAGCTTCGATCGAAGAGTAAAGACTGTAGAGATCGAGGCCATAAAAACCGACTTTGGGCGCGCTCGCCGGAAGTGACGCATTGTAGTCGCGCAGCCACTCAACAAAATCCACGACTACAGTGTTGCGCCACATCCAGGTCGGAAAACGTTTGAAGCCGCCGAGAGCTTCATTCGCGTTTGCGTCGTCACTGAGTCCGCGCACGTAACGATTCACGCGAAATGCATCCGGCCAGTCGGCTTCGACGGCGACTGCGGTGAATCCTCTCTCCTTGATCAAGCGTTTCGTTATCTCGGCACGTTCACGATAGAACTCGTGCGTGCCGTGCGTTGCTTCACCAAGCAGACAGAGCCTCGCGTTCGCCACGAATGCGAGGAGGGAATCGTAATCGTTGGTGCTACCTGACAGCCTTTGGGCTGCGTCTTTGACTGCATTTGAGCGGAGTTTTGGACTTGATGCTGACATAACTCAAAGCGAATGGGCCATGTGTTTAGTATGCGGCTCTGAGTTGCGCGCTCGCTCCAATAGCTCGCGCACTTCTTCGTCTGTCGTTTGCGAGAAGTCGTGATACCACAAACCAACTCCCCAAAACGGTTCAGGAGTCGCAGCACAAATGATTTCATCCACGCCCATCCGATACTCATCACACGTTTGCGGCGCTGACACCGGTACCGCAACAACGATGCGCGCCGGCTGTTGTTGCCGCAAAGCCTGTGCTGCGGCACGGATCGTCGAACCAGTCGCGAGACCGTCGTCGATCAGGATTACAGTTTCTCCTTTAACGTCGGGTTCAGGACGATTTCCGCGATACTCGAGCTCGCGGCGTTTCAGTTCTTTTAATTCGGTCCCAGCAATGGCATCGATGACTCTTTGAGGAATCTTCAAATAATTGACGACCTCTTCGTTGAGCACACGAACACCGCCGGTGGCGATCGCACCCATCGCCAACTCTTCGTGGCCCGGCACGCCCAGTTTTCTAACCAGAAAAACATCGAGCGGCGCGCCGAGGGCTTGCGCCACCTCAAATGCTACAGGCACACCTCCGCGCGGGAGAGCCAGCACCAAAACATCACCCCGATCTTTATAGTCAGATAGTTTGGTTGCCAGCTCTTTACCCGCTTCTGAACGGTCGCGATAAATCATCGGCTCCACCTTCACCAGGAAGAGAGCACATGCTTCTTTGCTTAAACTACGGCAGTGTTCGCATCCTTTTTGTGAAATACATGCATCGCGATGGGAATCGTGCTTGCGAGGCCGGATAAGAACAACGACCAGCCGAGAGTCTTGCGCCGATTGCGCTTGAACTTATCGGCAAGTAGTAACCCTGCTCCGAATCCGATTGCGCCACGAGTCGCTGCGATAATTGCGATTTCCGGTATCGTTACTGGCTTTGTTTTTGAAAGATTCATTCTTCCTCTCCTATGAACGCGCTATTTGCTCAAATGCGGTTGAAACCACTCGGCCGCGAGGCGCGCCACCTGCTCGAGTGTGCCCGGCTCCTCAAAGAGATGTGACGCACCGGGTACGATCTTCAACTCCTTCTCGCAGTTTAGTTGTTCAAATGCGAGTTGATTCATATCAATGACGGGATAGTCGAGACCACCAACTATTAACAATGTCGGAGCCTTGACTTGCGATAGTGTGCGCCCCTGGGCACCGTTAACTCACCCTCCATCATCACGACACCGGACTTGATTTCAACTTCCGCTGTATCGTTTTGTGCTTGCGCTGGTCGACTCATGGCCTCACCTTCGTCAACAACAAAACACAAGTATTGTGCCAGTATATATTTGGACTGCGGTCGTTTGGTCACCGAGTCCTGCGGTGAACACGCTCACCTACTGTACCGATTGCTTCCGTCAGAGCTTTGTCCTTGTCGTGATTCGAGACATCTCATGATCGCTTTAGGCGCAAATGAACATGGATGACATCGCTCGATCCGAGCACGGATATTGCTGCCGGAAACGGAGGTAGAAGTGCGTAACGAGCCGAAAATGAAAGGAAGTGAATGATGGCCAAATGTGAAGTGTGCGGTAACGATTACTATCTCTCGTTTGAGGTCATCACCTCTGGCTCCCGCCACACCTTTGACAGTTTCGAATGTGCGATCCACAAACTAGCGCCCGTCTGCGATCACTGCGGTTGCAAGATCATCGGACATGGCATCGAAGCCGAGCAGTCGTTCTATTGTTGTGCCAACTGCGCCCGGCAGTCCGGAGTTAAAGAAGCGAAGGACCACGTTTGAAGCCACAAAGAGGCGCAAAAGCACAAACGATAAAATGAAGAGCCCGCTTTAACTTATTCCTTGTGCCTTTTGTGCCTCTTTGTGGCTACAATCTTTTCCTGAATGACACTTCTTCTCGGTATTGATCTCTCAACCACCGGAGCGAAAGCGCTGCTCATCGACGCAGAAGGGCGTGTTGTCAGTAGCGCCACGACACCGTTGAGCCTATCAACGCCTCATCCGCTTTGGTCCGAACAAGACCCTGCCGAGTGGTGGGACGCCACGACCAACAGTATCGTGCAGGCACTCGCTGACGCGAATGCCACAGGCAAAGACGTAGCGGCGATTGGTCTAACTGGCCAGATGCACGGACTCGTGTTGCTGAACGAGCAGAAACAAGTGCTTCGTCCGGCGATCCTGTGGAACGATCAGAGGTGTGGTGCGGAGTGCGACGACATTCGCGCGCGCGTCGGCCTGGACCAGTTGGTCCAGACTACGGGCAACAATGCGCTGACGGGATTCACTGCGCCAAAGATCTTGTGGGTCGCGAAGCACGAGCCTGAAGTCTACCGGCGCGTTCGGCACATTCTCCTTCCGAAAGACTACATTCGCTACAAACTCACCGGCACGCTAGCGATGGACAAAGCAGATGGCTCGGGCACGATGCTTTTCGATCTGCGCAAGCGTAACTGGTCGACGGAGATATTGAATGCGCTCGACATTCCCGCCGAGTGGATGCCGCCGACGTTCGAGGGGCATGAGATAACCAACGACGTCACCTGTGAAGCTGCTGATTTAACTGGTCTGCGTCGAGGAACTCCGGTGGTGGCTGGAGGTGGCGATCAGTCGGCGCAGGCAGTGGGCGTCGGAGTCGTGCGTCCCGGTACGATAGCGGTGACACTCGGCACTTCGGGGGTCGTATTTGCGGCAACTGAGTCGTCGTTGATTGAACCGCGTGGACGATTGCATGCTTTTTGTCATGCGGTGGCGGGTCGTTGGCATTTGATGGGAGTGATGCTTAGTGCCGCTGGAAGTTTTCAGTGGTATCACGATCGATTTGCGCGCGAGAAAAGTTTTGACGAGCTGGTGAATGAGGCGGCGCAAGTTCCGGCGGGAAGTGAAGGATTGATATTTCTGCCTTACCTCTGCGGAGAGCGGACGCCTTATCCGGATCCGTTAGCCCGCGGCGCGTGGATCGGATTGACGACACGTCACGGTTTCGCGCACCTCACTCGCTCGCTGCTCGAGGGAGTCGCGTTTGGTCTGAAAGACATCTTTGAGTTGATGAAAAATGTGGGGCTTGGTCCAGTCGAACAGATTCGAGTTTCGGGTGGCGGGGCGAAGAGTCAGTTGTGGCGACAGATTATTGCAGACACGCTCGGCGCCGAGCTCGTCACGGTGAACACAACCGAGGGTGCCGCCTTCGGAGCTGCGTTGCTGGCTGGTGTTGGTGTCGGCGTCTGGCCGGATGTCGATACAGCCTGCGCACAAACGATCGTCGTCCGCGACCGCGTCTCCCCAGATCCTGAAAACACGGAAATCTATCAATCACTACACGAGCAGTATCAGCAACTCTATCCGGCGCTCAAACCAACGTTCGAAGCATTGAGACAGGATTTACAAGATTTTTAAGATTAACCAAGTTCCGCCAGTGAATGCAGTGCGGCGAAGCGCTCTTTGCGATCAGGAGCTAGTAACAGCGCCTGCACTGGATCCTGGAGCGCGAGTTTCAAGAATTCGTTCGTCCGCTCCAGACGATTGGGGCTGCCGATGTTCTTGATAATCGCATATTCCACCGCAGGCTTCGCGAGATCGACGATTAATGTCGAGCCGCCACGGAACTTGTGCGGCTGGGAAGAGCCCTCTATCTCGATGTCGCGCGATTGCGTCAGCGCAACCACGACTTGCGGCCGGTGATTACCATCTGGTCCAACGCGATTAGAACGGCGCAATGCGTGCACTTCGAAAGATGCATTCGGATCGAGACTGAAGTTAAGGCCCAGCGTCTTCGCAAAATCGGGCGACTCCTTGAAGATCTCCTGGAGCTTCTCATGCAGCAGTTGGCGTTGTTCTCTGGTAATGCGAAACAACTGCTCGCGATCAGTGATGTAAAAGCAAGCGTCCGCATAAGTCTTGAGCTGTTCGAGGATTGTTTTGTACTGCGCGGGCGGCTTCTCGATGTTCACACCCTGCCAGCGCAATGTATCAACTGACAACGTGTCGAGATCTCGCGGATAGATCCCACGCTTTCTAAACGCCTCAACAAACGCGACGCGATAATTGTAGCGATCGTCTTCAACCAGATCGGCGTCGGCGGTGATGATGCCGCGCAAGTACTCACCAAACGTGATATCAACCGGCGGCAAATAGTCGAGTGCGCGAATACACATGTTCAGAACGTGACCGGCGGCCTTCGACGCTTCCGCAGCGAGACGGCGAACAAGATCCGGATGGATGGCGCCCGCCGGCAAGATTCCCGTCCCGCCCGTGTAAATGCGAAGTAGATCGGCGGTGCGCGTTTCGTAGATTGCGGTAAACGCATCGAAGACTGCGGCGACTAGAATGGCGCCTCGCGAGTGTGGCTCCATCACCTTCTGATAATCCGCAGGATCGGGTTTGAGAGGAACCCACTCACCCGCCTCGTTGAAACGTCCGATCGAATCGCGCAACGCGCCGCGCTTGCCGGTCGCGCGGCCGAATTGCAGTGCGAGACTTCCAAGGAGCGATTGCGTCCGCAGGTCGCCGCGTGTGCGACCGATCTCAGTCTCGAGTATCTCTGGTATCGTGAAGTGCTGCATCAGGGCGATGACGTCTGCAAAAGCTTCGTGCAGCGCAAGCACGTCGGGATTCGTTGCTTCGTTGAAACGACGATGCATGCCGTCGAGGATCGCGTGCGTAGTTTCGTGGGCCACAATGTCGTGCGACAGGCAAGCGTAAACTTTGCTGCCTGGCACGTGATCGCCCGGATCGCTGGCTGAGGCTTCGAAATATCCAAACAGAAGCGCGATCATTGTCGGACTGTAGTACGCATTTGCCTGCCGCAGTGCATGAGGAGAGATGACCAGTCGACGAACAAACTGACTATCGTCAAACTTGTTGCTCGGATTCGTTTGCGGCCGCCACAAGACCGGCCGGCCCAGCGCGCGCTCGAAGTGCTCGATCGTTTTCATCGCCACGGCATAAACCATCTGCTGATGAAAAGCCGCATTGCCCTCCGACGGCGACCAACCGTCGGTTGACAATAAACGCGGATCCTCGAGATCGACTGGATCGTATTCCGTACCAGCGGCGTCCGTATCGGCAACTTCGAGATACTCGCCCTTCGGTCCTTTCTCCAGTCGTTCCCATCGAACCTTCAACGTGATCTCATTCATGCCGGCGGTTGCCAAACGCGTCGAAAGACTCGGATCGACTGCGTAAGTGCGAATGCGACGAAACGGCGGATCGAAAGGCGGTATCGGTGGCTGGCACGCTGCCGGAGGTTTCGCGACCACATCGAGCGGCACTCCTGGCGCCGACGCTCCGAAGATCAATGGATAACGCGCGGCCACATGTCTGCGCAGCGCGACTGATGCGCCTTTATCTGCAATCAACGCATCCATGAATCGTCGCAGGTTTTCTTTGGGAATCTCAGCGCCGGAATCAGGATCTGGCACAGCATCCTGCAACTCCTTATTCAGCAACCAGCGCTGCTGTAACTCGATATCAAACATGCTTTCGCGCGGCGGCGGATCCGCAACGCCCAGACCGGTGATGACGCGCAACACTGCAAACGAATCGTTGTCAGCGGGCGTCTTCGGTAGATTGAGCACCGGAGCGATGCCGAGTGCGGCATGAGCTTGCAGGATGCCGCGGCCCAGATGTTCGCGATCGACTCCCTGATTCCTGGCGGAAGTGAACAGAGCGTGACGCACAGCTTCAACGCGATGCCAGTCACGTGCGAGAAAGCTCTTGTACTTTTCATACCAGAGCGCAACAGCAGCAGCGACCTGCGGCGTTGCCGCTGACGTGCCTTCGCCGTTCAATCTGAGCGTTGTACCGCAACCAAAAACCGCCCACGGAATGTTTGGAGTGTAAGTGGAGAGCGCCGAGGTCATGCTGCTGTCAGGTCCCCAGTTTCCTTCGAGCTGACTGAAGTCGAGTTCGTAATAATGCGTGCCGTCGGCCATTACTCCGCAGACTGCAATCGTGCGGTGATAACGTGCGGGATAGACCACGTGATGCGTCGGCACGCCGCCCTTGCTGTTGCCTGCGGCAGCGCAAATACAAATGCCTGCTTCGTACGCGTCGTTCACCGCTTCATTCCACGCGCGTGACGGAGCACCGCCCATGCTGATCGACACGACGTCGCACTTCTGATCGATTGCGTAGCGAAGCGCTTGCGCAAATGCGCTGGTGCGGAAAAGAACGACTGAATTCGAAATGCGTAGCGGCAGCACGTCCGCGTCAGGAGCGCCACCCACCGTTTCGTTGAACTGCGTGATGTGTCCGCCTGCGAGAATGCTGATCGTTCCGGTGCCGTGCCCGGAGTTGTCGGGAAACGCATTTCCGCGATTAGGATCGTCAGCACTGTTCGGATCGCCATCGCCGTCGACAAAACTTCGTTCGAGGTGCTGGAGTAAACGTTGCGGCTGCGACTCGTGTCCACGATCGTATCCGGTATCGATGTGAGCGATGCGCGTGCGAGGTTCGGTGAAGGTGACTGCCTGACGAGCGCTGCGCAGTTGCGTGAACTCGTCGTCGAGATGCCATGCGAATTTGTCTGGACCTTTCTTCTTGCCGCCGGCGTCCTGTTGCGGAAGGGAATTACACGCTGCGTCGAGTGCGAGCGGCTCGCCGCCGGTGCTCTTCTCGTTGGTATCCGGAAAACTGTTGAGGAGATCGGGTTCGGCAAACAGAATGGCGGATTGATCGATACCTAATTGACTGGCGACCTGGCTGTGCGCGAGATCCCACGGCGTGTCGGCGCCCTCAGGCATGTCTGCAAGAAACCACGCGGGCGTGGCGCCCATGCCGAAGCCGAGGGTTTGTGGTGCTGAGTCGTAAAGCGGGCGCAAGTTCGCGCGCGGCTCAGCAGCGGCAAGTGAGACTGTAGGTAGAAGTTTGACGAGAATACGGTCAGCCATAGATTTCCCTTCCTGCGAATCTCTCTTGGATCAGGTCACCCGATCCCTAAATGACAGCAAGTAAGAACAAGGACCCCAGGCTATCGCGAGATGTTGTTAGCGTCGCACCACGCGCGAGCTGTTTCAACGCCGTGATCGACGGCCTCGCGGAAGCGCCGTTGGTTGAAGTTGAAAAGATAGTGCAAACGCACTTCGGACTTTAATTCTCGAACCGTGATCATTCTGCCAAACTCGCCGCCGGCGCCACGCTCGATTGCCGCGTTGTTAGCCACGATCCGCGCCAGCATCTCTTTGTAAGCGTGATTTGTCGTGGCCTCGAAGATGCCGAAAAAGTTTCCGACAAAACCGTTACGCCAGCGTCCGAGCTGACTCGTGGTCCAGATGACCCACAGCTCGTCAGCGCCGCGACGGATCGCTTCTTCGAGATTGGTCGCCGTGTTGAAAACCGCATCGATGTATGTATTGCCATCGATCTGCACCGGTGGAAACCAAACAGGCAATGACGACGCGGCGATCAGAAGATCTTCAGTCAGCTCGGCCGGTACCACCGGTCGCAAAGTGTGTTTCGAGAAGTTGTAGACGTTGAATGTAGCCTCACGCGAGCTGGCGCGAATCTTGTTGAAATCAATGCCCCATTCACGAAAGAACTTCTTGCGAAACGGAGTCAGCTCGAAAAACGACTCAGCGTAGAAAAGTTTCAGCAACTGCAACCAATTGACATTGACTGCCGCAGCCGGACGAAAGCGGCGCCAGTTGTCGGCGATTTGCGTCCCGCTAAACCCCTGAACCCACATCGCCAGATTGAATGCCGCCGCGCTGACGCCGTCGCCGTGATCAAACTCGACTCCTGCTTCATCGAGCCACACCTGAAGTACGCCTGCCTGAAACGGGATCTTCAATCCGCCACCGGCGAGCATCAACGACCGCTTAGGCATCCGACTTCCTTAGATAAGCTGCGTAATCTGTGGATGGTTTCAAGATTTGTTATTTGGTGGTTCTCAACTTCGTCATAGGCGTACCATCCTTGTTTGGCCCATTTCTTTGCGTTCTTAAGTCCGCGGCGGTTTGCTCGGTACAAGGTCAAGGATTTACGGCTTCTGGCCATACGTGAAACGCCTCTAATCGCGACCTTCTGCGTGCAGTCAAAGACGAGCATCTTGCTGATTGTTCTTAGAGCGCGACTGGAAGTAAACAGTCTTGTATGGGCCCATTCCTGAAGTTGTTTGATTTCGCCCGGATCGATATTGGGATGTCTCCACACTAAGTTGCGCGAATTGTATTTGCTCAGATTGCTATCAATGATGCCGTATCTCTGATTTATCGCATCGCGAAGCACCGTTCTCGGATACGGCGTTACGATTTGAACCTGCGTGATATCCACATCGAGCGCTGCGAGCTCTTCAATGTCCTGCCGGATTGAGTCCACGGTATCTTCTTCAAATCCGATAATATAAAACGCTTGAACGATCAGATGGTTCTTACTCATTAAACGAAGCAGTTCGACGCTCTTTCCGCGTTCGAGCTTCTTGTCAGATCCTTTGAGCGAGGAAGGATTCAGAGTTTCCACTCCGATATGAGCACCGAACAGTCCGTGCTCCTTCCATTCTTCAAGGTGTTTGAGCAGCAAGTCTACACGACATAGCGGAATCCATCTCATGCGATACTTTTTCAAGAGGTGTATCACCTCGCGTGTATGCTTTGGAAAGATGCCGAAATTTTCATCGAGAATATTTGCGGTGGCGATCCCGTGTTTTGAGTAGGTCCAAAGCACTTGCTCGATAGTTTCGAGTGAAACGGTCTGAGCCTCTCCATAAAAATCGGGCGTCTGGCAGAATGTGCACGTATAGGGACATCCTCGAGAGGTATACAAGAAGCCGTGAAGTGTCAGATACGGAAAGAGATTCGTTCCCATGCAGCCATACATCGGAGGGTGAGTAATTTCGGAACTCTTTTTCGGAGCAAAACCAAGAGCGGCGGCAGCAGGCGCTTCACCCCAGCCGGTGATAACGCGGTCGAAGTGCTTTGCCACTTCAGGTGAATAGGCACCGTAGTTTCCAGCCCAGACTTCCTTCACTCCCTGTTGCCGTGCATACCGTACCATTTGCAAGGCGATCTCGGTTTCGTTGATATAGAACGAAATTCCCAGAGTATCGGGAGGTTTCCTTAAAGCCGATTTAAAGTCGCTCCAAGTCGGATATTCAAGAATGTCCACCCCTGGAACGTTAGCTTTCAAAAAGCAAAGTCCAGGATGATTGATGAACGACATGATCAGCTTGATCCGGGATGTGCTTTTGTTCCAACTATAGACGTCGGGAGAGCAACCGCCGATTGGTTGGACAGGGGAAGTGAAGAGGATTTTACGCGGCATGGCACACTCCCGTCGTGAGCTAACCTTTGTTTTGGAATGAAAGACTTTGCTCTCGCCTTACAACACTCATGACAGCATCGCGCGTTAGCTTGGGCTCACCAAGAGCCAAAGCCTCAAGTGTCGCATAAGCCAGCGCCAGTGGAATGCGACAGAAGTTTAGCGCAGGTCCGGGAGGAAGAGCCTGGACATACCTGTCTGCCAACCCGAGATTGCGTTTGGCATAGAACTGTATGTCGTTCTCATTCCAGCCATCGGGAAAGAAATCTACACCACGGGCCAAATCATCGGCGCGATTCCGAAGAATGTTGACAGCCTGGAGCCCACGACCGAATCCTACAGCCTGAACTTTTTCGGTCAATGTTCCGTCGTACCAGGCCCACAAATCAGAGAGTAATATCCCGACGGCTCCGGCAACGCTGAGCGTGTAGCGATCCAAATCGGCCTCGGATCGAATTCGCCAGCCATTGCTTGCCCAATACGCCATTCGATCCGCCATTACTGAAATCGCAGACCAGAGGTGCGGAGCGATCGACGCGGGTGCAAGGAGTTCCCACTCTCGAATTCGGACGGTAACCTCCGGCAGCACATTCCGATAAACACTTTTAGTTACGAGACAGTGGTTCAGTTCGCTCCCTGCAATCGCAGCTCGCAGTTTTTGGCTGATGTCTTGCAACAAAAGCACCTTAGTGCCTCTATCGAGAGTGAGGTGATCTTCAATCTCATCGATGGCACGCATCGAGAGGTAGGCTGACATTACTGCTTCCCGAAGTGGTGGCGGCAAGTCGACGATTGAAACAAAAAAGGTTCGGCTGGTGGCCTCGAGAACTTCTACGGCATCTTTCTTCGAAGTCATTACTGCTCTCCCCTGGGAAAGGCTTTGCTAAGGCTTTGCACAAAAAGTAGTCTTTTGAGCCTGCGAAGCAGGCGACCGCATAAAGCCTGGGGTGGAGCGAGCTTGCTCGCGGAACCCTGGGTAAACGATAAAAAAGGTTTCCCAGCCTGCGAAGCGGGCGGCAGCGGAGCGATTCCTGACGCGGTCGCCCGCTTCGCAGGCTCGAATCTCTGTTTTAAACTGGTTCCCTAGGGTTTCGCTCGCAAAGCCTCGCTCCACCCCAGGCTTTATGCGGACGCCTGCTTCGCAGGCTAAGCATTCAACCATTCTTTAGCTTCATCCATGACTGGACTTTTTGTGTAAAGCTTTTTGTCAATCACAAAACTGACGCGAATTGCGATTGCGAAAGCCCGAGAACAAGGAATTCAATTCAACATGACTGCTCAAGTGAGAAAACGAGGGAAGCCTGCATTCTCATGCAGACATTGTTTAGACAGATGAGAGGCATTCATTTACGAACACTTTGTTGATTGTTGTCAAGCCTACGTCTATTCAGACCCCAAAGCAGAAAAACGCAGCACGCAATCATGGCCCCGGCCTCTGAAACAAGCCCGAAAGTTACTATATTCTCCTGCCAGGCGGCGGCTCTGTGTCCAGAGCCAGCCTGCGGGGTCAACCGATTCGTACTGAAAATCGCTGCCAGTAAAGCCGCCGAGAAATTGACATACGTACCGTAGAGCGCTAACCAGAAAGTAGCCTTCTCAATTTGCTGCGGCAGCTTTTGTTCTCTCCAAAGCAGACCAAGAGCAAGCAAAAACAGCCCGCCCAGAAGTCCCACCAGATGTGAGGTCAGCGCCATTCGCGGATTCGGCAGTAGCGGTACGATCAAGCCAACCAACAAAGCCGCCAGAAATAATAGAATTCCGGCGCAGAGCAAATTTAGGCGGCGATTCTCCATTCCTATTGTCTACCTCCTCTGCGATTACTTTCGTGCATCTTCGATGATCACGTCGGCGGCTTTTTCGCTGATCATGTAGATCGAGGAGACGATGAAGTAACCGGGAATTTTCGGAAAGACGGATGCATCAACAACTCGCAGTGCCCTTGTACCGCGAACGCGAAAGCGACTGTCTAACACAGCCATCGGATCGTCATCCGCGCCGATCTTGCAGGTGCACGAAGCGTGATGTCCCCAGGCTTCGTTTTGAATAAACTCTTTCAGCCGCTCGGTATCCTGGTAATCGGGTCCAGGCACGATCTCTTTATGCTTGCCGACGTGCTTGTTGATCTCCCTGACAAACTGCACACCATCGACGACCGCATCGAGATCGGCGTCCGTTTTGTCCGTTCCTTCTGCGAAGTAGTGAAAATTTATTTCGGGACGCTTGCGCGGATCGGCTGATTGAAGTTTGACAGTGCCTGCGTGATTCTTGGTGTAAGCCTTCAGCACAGCCCACGTGAAGAGATTGCGTTGTCGCTCAAAAAGTGCGGAGTAGCCGGGTTGATAACCTTTGAAGAAGCCGGGGAGGGCGAATATGTAGAGATCCGGTTCCAGCTTAGCCTGCGCCGATCGTTTGAGAATTCCTAACAGCGCTCCGTTCGTGGTGTAGATTCCTTTGCCACTTTCCCACATCGTGAAGAAGGGATCCGTGGGACCATCATCCTGCGGCGGAGCGAACGTGGCGCCGCCTTCCAGCAAGAGGAATGGTGACTCAAACTCCGAAACGACACCCACCTCATACCGGTCCTGCAAATTCTCACCGACACCCGGTAGATCTGCGACTACGTCGATCCCGTGGTCTTTCAGCTCTTTGGCTGGTCCAACACCGGAAAGCTTCAGTAATTGCGGCGTGTTGAAAGCGCCGGCGCAGAGGATCACTTCGCGCGACGCAAACACCTCGCGTTTGACGAACTCCCTCGCTGCGCCGTCGCGCGCCCGCGGATCAGCTTCGTAAAGATGTTTGCCGTCGTAGACCTCTACTCCGATAGCGCGATTTCCTGCAAACAACACTTTGCTTGCAAGCGAGCGAAGCTGAATCGTGAGATTGTCGGGATACTCCTTTTTTGTTTTCAACAGGAATTCGCGTGGTCCATTTCGCTTACCATTTGCGACAGCCAGCGGTGTGAATGCCAGTCCTTCGCGACTATCGATATTGCCGCGCACGTCGTTTGGATCGAGCCGAGTCAAGAGACTGACAAAAGGTCTACCAAGTCGTCCTCTTAGCGATCGCTTGAGGGCTTTGACGAGGATGCGCACGATCTTCCAGTCTCTCAATACGAGTCGTGGATCCGCCTCGCTGGTGCTGAGCCATCCGTCGAAGCCGTGACCGTGACGCCAATCACGCCAATCTTTTCGACCGTGCCGCAACGCGATGAACGACCAAACGAGGCCTCTCCAGATGTATTTCAAACTGCCGGGCCGCGGAACGTAGCGACAGTTTTCCAGCCGCGCGAAGTACTTGTTCATCTTGTCGGCACTCCACGACGAGTCACCGGTGAGTTTAGCGATGTAATCCCAGTCGCAGTTTTGCGGCGTGACGGTGATCATCGCGTTGTGAGCGGTGCAACCGCCGAGCGTGCCGGCGCGTGGATACCAAATCATGTCCCTGCCGTCGACTTCGACCTTCTTCGAGTCTTCAGCCTGGCGTTGGTCACTTTCGTAATGACGCACGAAGTAGTCCCACTGGCATTCCTTAAACTCAGTCGAGAGACCGTGAAAGATCGGCACTTCGTACATCAATCTACCGAGTATGTTGTCGGCGCACGGATCGCCGCCTGCTTCCAGCAAACAAACCTTGAAGCCGGCGCGTGCGAGGTGTGCGGCGAGTGGTCCACCACCAGCGCCCGATCCCACTACTATGTAGTCAAATTTTGTAGCGCTCATTGTTATCCTAAATCGACCCGGTCGCTACCGCTCCCGGTACTGACCCGATCCAAGCATCGGTGCTTTATACTTAGTGCTTCCTGCTTGGATCGGGTCAGTACCGGGAGCGGTAGCGACTGGGTCGATCCATTTCAGAACGTCTTCAGGAATTCGATCAGATCGCGTTTCTGCTGCTCGGTTAATGGTGAGTCGTCACCATAACGACCGGTGCCGAAGTAGTGACCGCGATTGACGACGTAATCGGGACACTTGCTCAGCGCCATGAGGCTGTCAGCCAGTGGAGCAAACGTCTGTTTCACCTGATCGTCATTGGCATCGGGCGGTAGTGCCTTGAGTTTCTGTTTGATCTCTTTCACCAGTCCGAGCAGACGCCAGTCGTACTGCACGCGACCCCAGAATCCCAAACCTTCCGGTCGCAGGTTAAGACTTGCAAGCAGTCCGATAGGTGTGTCAGGCGGAATTGGTCCAATATCGATGCCGCCGTCGTCGCTAAAGATGCTGGGGAAGAGTAGATCGCCAAAACCCTCGACGAGATTAGGCACGTATCCCGGCTCGACTCGAATCGAGGAACGCTTGGTCGTGCGATCGATTACGCCGACATCCAAACCTTTCGCCGCGAGAATGGGATCTTTGTCGCGTTCATGCAACAAGAGCATCTGCTCGATAGACGCCTGAAACGACTGCATGCGCGAATCGACCGACGGACTCCAATTGAAAGGACCGACTGAGTTGTTCAACAGGAATGGCGCGGTGGACCACAGACTGATCAGCGACGCCGGACGCGTGTAACCGCGACCACCACCCGGCATTGTGTACGAACGTTCTTCACCAGTGACCGGATGGACGACTTTGATGCTGCCGACCGACGGTAGATCTTTATAAGTATCGGACGAAAAGTTGTCCCAGATATTGTCTCGGATCGCGTTTGTTGCCAGCGGGCTACAGGCGTTGGTCTGAAGCAGCGTGACCGGCACGCGGTGTTCGGCGGAAAGATAGTTGCCGTCGAGAAAATCAGGCGCCATCACGATGTTTCGCATCTTCGACTTGAACTCGTCCGTCTTGGTCCACTGCCAGTATTCATCCCAGCACTGCAAATAGTTTGGTCCCGAGCAGCCCTGTGTCTCAAAGATCTTTTTGGGTGTGTCGGGTGTCGGCAGCTTGCTTGAATGGCAGCGCGCACACGTTTCCGCAAAGACGACCTTGCCCTTGTTCAGGGGCGAAGCCGGATCGTTCGGATCGCCGCCGTTAAGATATTTGGACCCGCCTGGCGCCTCACTCAACTTGTGTGGCGTCGCTGCCTTGAGGAAGAAGAGCGCCATATCGACCGTTTGCGCTTCCGTTGCTTCCCAGTAGCTCGAATTCCTGCGCGCCACGGCGATTTCGATTGGCGAGACTGTCTTACCACCCACGAGCGGATTGAAATGCAGTAGCCATTCCTCGCTGAACAATCCGATATTCAGATAGACGCGGTTCAACGCGCCGAGGGCACCGACTGAGTCAGAGCCATCTTTGAGGACGCGCGGCGATAAGACAGTGCTTGGCGGAATAAAGAATTGCGCCAGCGGATCGCCGGCAGGCACGTAGTCGTTCAGTTGCTTATTGTCGATGCTGCCTGGACCAAGTGTCTCTTTACCAAAACGCTTCGCCTCTTCAAGCCGTGGTCCAAGGTTGTAGATCGCGTTCATCGTGCGAGGATTATTGATGTTGTCACTCGAGACTAGCGACGTATCGAGTGAGCCCGGGCGCGACGTGTGGAACATCTGATGGACGTAGGTCCCCTCGTCTGCGCGCCAATCGAAGATGCGATCGATCCAGAAATACTGGGCGCCGACGCTGTTGTTCAGATTCTTCCATTCAGGCTTTTCGGGATCATCCGGCGGCCTTATGGGATCTGGACCAACGTGACAGAACGCGCACGACATGCCCACCCGATACGGCCGCACGAGTTTTGGTGAATAGTAGTAGCTCGGGTCGCTGTAGTAGCGCTCAGGATCCCAATTGCGTGCTGCTTCAGCGTCAAACGCTGGGTTAGGGAAGAGGCGCAGCCCGACGATGCCCGTCGCATAACCGTAGAACGAGCCGACCGGCATCGTCTGTGGCAGATGTTGCTCTGGTCTACCTTGCGGCAATGCCTGACCGCGCGATCCGACCCGCACGCCCGGATACTTCTGCTCGTTTTCAAAAGGATCCGGAGGACAGTCCGGTTTGCGCTTATCGAGCCAGAGTCCAAAACGATTTGGATCGGGACCGGCAGGTTTTTCGAAGCATGGCTCGTTAACGAGTCCGAGATAGTACCAACGATTGTCGCGACTATATTTCAGTCTTTCGCCGGTTTTTGGATCGATCGCATTTGGGTATGACGAGACTGTCTTCAGCAGATCGAGCGCGCCAAAACTCGTAGTGCCGAGCTTGTCCCAGAACCGATCGTTGCCGCCAGTCCAAACAACCCACGTGTTGCGTCCTTTGACTTGAGCGGGAGTGAGCTGAATGGCGCCGTCCATGTCGTGAAAGTAGTCTTCATCCGCGGCAGGAAAGGAATTGGCGGGGCGGTTTGCTTGCCTCGCTTCGTCAAGCACAGTGCCGGGTCGCGGTCCTCTGTGTGCGAAGATCCGGTAAGCGATGAAGGCGATGAACACAACGATTAAAACAAGAATGATGATCAGGAGAGTTCTTAGTTTTCTTCGTGGCACGTGAGTTTGGCTCCTTTGTGTGCTTCTTTGTACCTTTGGTGACCCTTTATGGCGAAGCTAGCGGTGCACGTGAAAGTTCTCGTAGTTTGGATTGATTGCAGCAGCCATTCGCAGGTAATTATGGGCCTTGCCGTTCGGACTGAAAGCCTTGTGAATCATTCCAGCCTGATAAAACAGTCGCGCGTCTTTGACTCCCGACGCGAGCGACTCGTTCATCAACTCGAGCGCTTTGGAAAACTCACCGGCGCGATACAACGCCCACGCCATCGCAGCCAGCGTCGAGAAGTTTCGTCTCAGGTTGAGATCCTTCTGCGCCCATTTCACTGCCTCAGCGCCGTTTTCGAACACATCGGCGTAGAGATCCGCGAGATGATGGTAGTAGTGGACTTCGCCGCGTTCGGCCGATTCGATGAATGCAGTTTCCGCACTTGCGAGACAGTCTTTCGCTTCGGCGTTCTTTCCCATCGACAAATAGAGCTCACCGAGCGCCTGCTGAAAATCCGGTCGCGGCACTCGCGCGATCACGCGCTGGTACGTCGCCGCCGCTTCATCGCTCTCGCCTGTCGCGCCTAATAATTCCGCAAGGTGTTCGTCGACCAGCCAATGACCGGAGTATGCACGCTCGGCGCGTTGATAGTGTTCGCGGGTTTTCTCGTAGTCTCCGCGCGTGAGATCTACCACGCCTCTCTGCAGCTCGACCCACGCGTAGTGACGCATCTCCTTCGCCGTCAGCTCGTCGACAGCTTCGTCGTACAAGCGGTCGGCTTCGCCGAAGTCGCCCATTTTGAAGTTGAAATAGGCGAGACGAGCGAGCGCGTCCCAGCTTCGCTCTTCTTCGATCAATCTCTCGTATTCATCGCGCGCGGCGTTGTAGCGGCCTTGTTGAAAATCGAGGTCCGCTTTTAAGGCGCGTCCCGGAGGGCTTTGTCGCAGGTCAGCAGAGGCTTCGAGATCCAGTCCAACGTCGTCGAGGCGGTGAAGTTTGAAGTGAATATTCGCTTTCAGGAAATACAGATCCCCGTCACGACCGAGGTGCTCGATCGCATAATCGAGCGAGTTATCGGCGACGGTAAGTTCAGCCAGATTTCCGGTGAGCGCAGCACGCTGATACTGGAGATAGGCGAGCTTCGTTATCTTCACGCGATCGATCGGAAGGTTCCACGCGCTGTCCTCGAGCTCAGCGATTCCCTGATCCATTCGATCGAGTTCTATTTCGAAATCGGATTTTGGGTTGTTAAGCATCAGAGCGATCTTTCCCGCAAAAGCGCAAAGGCGCCAAGTAAGCAGTTGGATTTCTTTGCGCCTTTGCGCCTTTGCGGGACACTCCCATCACCAGGGTTCCGCGAGATAAGGAAAATCGGTAAGAAACTCTTTGTCGTTTTTCTGCGGGTTTGGCACCGTCTTCGGTTCGATCGGCGCCGCGTCCCACAAGGCTTGATCGTTGAGTAACTCGACGTGGTACTTCTTTCCATTCAACTCCGCCGTGTGGTCGAGAAACATCGACAGAAAACGTGTCGCAACTTGATCTTCAAGTCGACGTCCATAAGGCCACGTTCCAGTGGTGTCCATATCGATGGCACAAACATTCGGCACGAAGATCTCAAAAGGCCGTCGCAGTGGAATATTGAGACCTTTGGGGTTCCAGGAGTCGTCGGGCATGTTGAGTCGCTGGAAAAGAGTTTTCTTCGCTCGCGGAAATGCTTTAGTGACGAGCGAGTATGTCTTGTGAACTGATACAGGCGAGTTGTCGTGGTCGAATGACGTCTGCAAGCCGAGAGCACTGATCGACGGACCAAAGCCCCAGCCGAGATGGGCCAGTCGCTTGATGAAGTGTGGCGCGAGCCAGAAGTTGTTGGCGCCGAGTTGCCTGTTGTCTTCGCGCTCGCTTAAAGCAGCGTCGGCGAAGGGCTGACCATCGGTGTCGACGAGCTTGTATTTTTTCAACTCAGCGTCGAGCTTGATTGCGTCGATGAGTGCCCACGGATGTTCGAGCCAAAAAGGATGATCGGGAATGGTCTCGATCTTGTTGGCGGCTTTCAGCACCCAACTCTCGCCCCAGCAATTGACGATGCGGTCGCGGTCGGGTGACTTAGTGATGAAGGCCAGCGGAATTTCGAGAATGATGGCGTTGACGTTTATACCGGCCTGGCAGTCCCGGCCGCTGTAGACGAAACGATAGTTGCCATTTGCGTCTTTGAAAAACTTGTCGCCGTTCCACGTAAGCGGGCCGGGCGGCAGTTCGCGTTTGTTGCCGTGATATCCCCACTCCGGATCGTTTGGATCGAAATTGAAAAGATGATTGCCTTCGAGCTCGAGCAGGGTCTTGGGAATCTTCAATTCGCGCGCGGAGGTCATCGTGTGAGGCACGTGATAGAACTGCGGCGCGTAGTTGATCGAGCGGAAGAACCCGGTCAGGTCGTTGAAAAAAGCATCATCGCGACCACCGATGTAGGCTTTGATTGAGTGGCCATCGGGTGTCTGAATCGTGCGAACCTGATTCGTCTCGAGCGTAGTGGCGAAGCTGCCGCCAGGGAAGTCAATAAATTTCACCGTCGCTTGCTGATTTTGATCGACAGTGACACGGATCTCGGCGGCTTTGCTAGGTCCTAAATATCTTTCTTTGAGAGCCTCGAAGTATCTAAGCAAGCCTTTCAACGTGTGTTCGTCATCACTGGGACCTGCCACTCGCGGATCGGCGGAGATCTGCATGCGATAAAGCATGTCAGTATCAAAAACTCCTGCTTTCGGAACGGAAGCAAAGGTAAGAGCCATCACAACCTTTTCACCGCCGTCTGTGTCTGCGCTGGGAAAGCCGAAGAAATCGTAGAGATCGGCAGCACTCACATCGATATCGGAAAAGATTGAGTTGACCGCATTTGGGTCATTGTGATCGGCCATGAGGTTGCCCGTCTTTCTGACACGTATCGTGTCTGACTAAGCTTGTTGACAATGATTTCTTGACTCGGCACGAGGCGGCCGGATCAGTCAAATCGTGGTGTAGTTGGCTTGATCAAAAACGCGCCGCATTCTACCAGCAGCCTCATACTCCGTCAATAAATTGCTCTGCCATAAAAAGGCACAAGCAACACAACACCTCAACCGCGTTTTTGTGTTTCTTGTGCATCTTGTGGCAAGAAATTATGTCTCCAACTATCAATGGTATTAGAATAGCGAAACGTTTCCGATAGTCTTCTTCCCCCGCCACCATCCCACGTAAGGAGGCACACCACCATGGCCACAATCTCCAAAGCAAAAGATCTACTTCCTTTCCTCGCAGCCCTCGAGACCGCCGACGATCCCGTCGCACTACTCGAACAACAAGGTCATACCATCAGCCCGGCGTTAAAGACACAGCTCAAATCAGCACGTAAACCCACGCCAGCACAACTGCGGCTCTGGAGAGACGCTGCACGTAGAGCGGGACGATCGACGATTACTGTTGGAAAAGCTCCCAGTCTCAAACCACGTACACTGTCGCCAAATGAATTTGAATTCAGCGCCGGCATCAGGATGCCGGCAGCGAACGAGGTTCTCGCTGGTCTGTTAGCGAATGGCACGATTCCAGACGTGCTGTTTGTCGATGAACTACTCTCCGCCGGCGATATCGATTCGCTGCAACGCTTCTTTCGTGTCGATAAACCCGGCGGCCGTATCGGTCGTTTTCTAATCACCGGCCCACCGACCATCGCCGCGATCAGCGAAGGCTTCGATCGCGTTGCGTTGACGATTCCGTTTCGTCTGAACTTCGAAAAAGTCTCGCGGATACTTTTCAACGAGATTCGCACTGTAGTGACCTTCGCGACCGGACGAATGACGCTGAGTATCAAGTTAGTCGCAGAGACAAACACTGACAGTCGCAACGTGAGAAATCTCGTGATCCAGCTCGATCTTTCCCAGGGACGAGAAGCTCGACTGGAACTCGACGCGAGCTCGCCCGTGCAGTTAGTCAGCCCACCCGATCCAGGCCAGGTCGATCTTCTTGCCGCCATCTTGCAGAACGAAATTCAGCGGCGTTTGGGAGGTTCGCTCCGTCTGAGTCTCAGCGCCAATATCGCGCTTCCATTCGGTAACCTCGCGATCCGTAGGGTCGTGTTACTGACTCGCGGCGACGCGCTGCTCGTTGGTATCAAAGTCGACGGCACTGTAGGACTCGGTGACCCTCAAACGCTCGTCGGTCTGTTCCCAAACACAGATACAAATCTCTTCACTCGTGTCCACGATCAGGTTCTCCGCATCATCATTCAGGACGCCGCGAGACGTGGGATACTCACGCAAATAGCGAAACAGACTCACCCTGAGGCGGTGATCGATAGCGCCGACGTCGCCTTCGGAAAAGACACCATCAAAGTGATCGCGAAAGGAAAGATTGTCGACCTCTGTCCTTTCGGGAAGGACCTCGGCTTCACAGTCACAACGACTGTCACGATTACGCTCGAAGGCACTCAGATTCGCGTAAAGAAGGAAATGAGTAAAGACCTCGACAACACCGATGCTGCCATCTGTGCAGTGAGCACGCTTGGACTCGCCCTGCTGGCAGCACTCGCGGCCATATTGACCGGTGGTTTTACCCTGGTAGCGGGAATTACGGCTGTGTTGGAGTTTGGCTTCATCGGACTACTGACGACGATTCTCGCCTTCGACAGCGCCGATTTCGCGCTCGTGTTTGGCGAGGGTGGGGACGACAAACCAACAATCATCGAGCTCGATTTTCCGATCCCCGGAACAGATCTACTGCCCACGCTGACGGGAAACTTCATTCGGCTGGATGAAAGCACGATGTTGCTGGCTGCTCACGTTGCTACGCGACCTGACGTTTTGAATACCTACTTTTATGTGAGGTTTCTCGAACCCGATAGTCAGAGTCCTGCGGCCATTGTTACGAAACCGATGAGAGGCGCGCGGGTGCGATTGATCGATCGCGACTCACCCGCGCCGACCGGCGACGACGTGACGCTGCCTGGTCCAACTACGAAGCATTCGACCAGGCATACTGGGACCGCAGACTTCGCCGTCACGACCGTTACGCATTTTGAGCGAACCAGTGATGAGACGTTTCGCGAGGTGATTGCTGATCGCTCGGGCCGCGTGCGGATCTACATCCCGCGGGACAAGCTCGTCAGCAAGGCAGCCACAAAGATCGAAGAGGTCACGAGCGTCAATCTCGAAACGGACAAAGAAACAAAAAGCGTCAGGAGAACGCCAGTTTTCGAATCGCGTCCTGACTTTTATTTCCGCGTCACGCGTGCGGATGGAACGTCAGTCGACACGTTGCAACTGGGCGCGGGGTTCTTCCTAAACTTCACGTCCGCACGGGTTGGCACGCCGGCCAATCCGCTCACGATTACATTTGGCGGGATCGGAGAGATCGTGTTGGATCCAGGCTAATCAATCTTGATTAATCCTGCGAAATCGTGAAAATCATGTCCGCATGAGTATCGCCATCGCCGGAGTCGGGCTCGCGACTGCGCAAGGAAACACGGCGCAGATCATCGAGTCAAAGGAACCGCATCGGCCGGTGGCGTTGCCGTGGGCGCCTAACAAGTGGAATCTCTCGAAGATTTGTTATCCAGCGATCGACTCTTCGCTCTCCGGTGCTGCGCGTTGGCAAGCATTGGTTAAGAGAGCGTTTGATGATTTAGGTGAACTGTCGCCTGACACGCCATTGCTCGTTGGCTCTTGTAATGGCGACGCCTCGCAGAATTGGGAACAGGCGTTTGACACTACTGGTTTGTTGGACGGTATGCCCTGGGCCAATAAGCGTTTGCCGGTTTTTAGTTCGTCGTGCGCGTCAGGTATTCATGCTCTGTATGCCGCGCGACAACTGCTGATGGCGGGTGTCGTTGATGAGGTGCTGGTACTCGCGGCGGATATTCTTTCACAGTCGAATCATGAGAACTTCGAGAGCTTGCGAGTGTTGGCGGAAAAACCGAGTGCGCCATGGCAGTCGACGAGTCAGGGGTTCATCCTCGGCGAGGCGGCGGTTGTGCTAAGACTGACCCGCGGCGAACAGTTATTCGGCCCGGAGTTGGGAAGTGATCTTGTCGATCATGATGGACTTGCAGGTGTGCTTGAAGCAGTATCGCCTCACAACCCGTCGATGATCATTGGGCAGGGAACTGGGCCATTTCAGAATGATGCTGCGGAGTTGGCTGCGTTTTCGGCATTCGTTGATAAGGACATTCCGGTGGTGACACCGCTTTCTCATTTCGGACACACGTTGGGAGCTTCCGGATTGCTCGCGATCGCGCTTGGTGTCGTATGCAGTCGTGGACAAGCGGCAATCGCATCTTTAATTAATCCGCTGATCAGTGCGATGGATGGGCGGCCAATGATGAACGGATCGTGGAGGAACGGAAGCGTTTTGACTACGTGTCGAGCGTTGAATGGTGCGTGTGCGGCGACGATTGTTGGTGCTCCCGCAAAGGCGCAAAGGCGCAAAGAAGATCGTTGGCGGAAGAGCGTGACGATCGGTGCGTTGATGAACCCGACGCTGAAACGTCTCGCGTCTGAAGCAAGGGAACAGCGTCCGATAGAGCCGCCGGGCGTGCTCATCGTTCGAATGGAGAAGCCGCTCTCACCGCCACCGTCAGCTATTATCGGCGACAGACTCTTGCCCAGCGCCGTGCTCGAGATTACGCCGGGTTTTGCATTACAACTGATCGCGAGGTCTTGGGGTTACAGTGGCCCAGCGCTTTGCATCGTCGGAGATGTGGACCACGACGTTTACGGATTGAAGAGTGCATTCCACGAATCGGGCTCAAAGGTATTTCAAGTGAATCTGCGAGGAAGTGGAGATAATCGTGTCATCGAATGGAACGCGTAATGAAGGCGATGATGCCCGGTTGATGTCGGGTTTGCGAGTCCTTGTAACTGGCGGATCGGGTGGCATCGGGCAAGGTATTTGCACCGTCGCCGCGCGCCAAGGCGCTGACGTTGCTTTCACCTGGCACGGAAACAAGGCCGGTGCGGATGCGACCGAAAGCTTAGTGCGCAGACTTGGACGCAAGTGTCTGCCGCTTCAGGCCGATCTGCGCAACGCAGACGAAGCGGGCAAGGTAGTCGCGGCAGTCGAAGAGTCGTGGGGTGGAGTCGACACGCTCGTGAACAATGCGGCTTTCAGCGAAGCTGTGCCTTTCATACTGATCGACGATAAAGATTTCGCCGACATCATGGAGTTGAATCTGTTCGCGGCGTTTCGCATGTGCCGTTCGGCCGTGCGCGGCATGATTCGGCAAAAGTACGGAAGGATCGTAAACATCAGCTCGATCACCGGTTCGCGCTCAGTGGCTGGACCAGTGCACTACGCCGCGAGCAAAGGGGCTCTCGAGGGATTGACTCGGAGCCTCGCGCATGAAGTCGGTCCTTACGGTGTGCTGGTCAACGCGATCGCAGCGGGCATATTTGAAGGTGGACTGCGCTCGACAATCCCCGAGCATCACCAGAAGCGTTACCTGGACGCTTGCGCGCTCTCTCGCTTTGGTCAACCGGTCGAGTGCGGTGAAGTCGTCGCGTGGTTGGGTTCACGCCGCAATACTTATTTGAATGGGACGGTGATATTCCTCGATGGTGGAACCCTCGGCTGAAATGGGGGCTTCTCTGTGTCTCTGTGGTTTTGAGTGAAATCAACCACAGAGACACAGAGAGACAGAGGTTAGTAAAATCTGTGGCTAAGCTCACTGAAATGAATTAGAATCCCGCATCCTCGTCGCCCGAGATTCAAGCCTTTCCGAAGGAGTGTGAATCGTGATCCAACTCGAACCGCTCTTCAACGGTCCTCCGACAAAGAAGGACCGCGACGCCGCGTTTTTTTCCTACACTCGTTCAATCTGCCCCACGTGTAAGAAAGTGATCGACGCGCACATCGTGTTGCGCGACGACAAGGTGTGGATGCAGAAGAAATGTCCGCGTCATGGTTTCTTCGAGGTCGAGATCTCGAGTGATGCGGAGTACTACGTAAGATCTCTTTCCTACACCAAACCCGGCACCATGCCGTATCGCTTCGCGACTAAAGTCGAACACGGCTGCCCCGAAGATTGCGGCCTGTGTGAAGATCACCTGCAACACACTTGTTCGCCAATCCTCGAGATCAATGACGTCTGCGATCTGACCTGTCCTGTTTGCATCGTGCGCAATCAACAGCGCTACTCGATGACGATGGATGAGTTCAAAAGCGCAGTGGATCTGCTGGTGGCGGCAGAAGGTGAACTCCCGATCATGCTGCTTTCGGGTGGCGAACCGACACTGCATCCGCAGTTCTTTGAGTTTTGCGACTACGTGTTGCGTGGTCCACACGAGGGCAAGATCAAACGTCTGCTCATCTCAACTCACGGACGAAAGATCGCGCAAAACCGCGCATTCGCCGAGAGGTTTAAATCAGGTGGCATGTATGCCTCACTTCAATTCGATACGCTGCGCGCGGGTGTTTATCCGAAGACGCGCGGTGTCGAACTGATCGACATGAAGATGAAGTGTATCGAGGTGATCAAGGAGCTCGACATTCCGACGGTTATCGTTCCCACAGTTTCGAAAGGCGACAACAGCGAGGAGCTTGGAGCGTTGGTGGAGTTTGGTTTAGAGCTTGAACAGTGCTCGAGCATCGTGATTCAACCGATGGCCCATACAGGTGACGGCGGCGACGGTTATCATTCTAATCCCGCCGGACACCGGCTCACGATGCCTGAGGTCCATCAGCTCATCGAAGAGCAGACCGGCTGGTTCAAGCGAGAGTATTTCCATCCGGTGCCGTGCTCACATCCGAGTTGCTACACAGCCACTTACCTGTTTCGTATGAACGACGGCAAGTACAAACCGCTACCGGAGTTTGTGAACATTCGCCAGTATCTCGATGCGATGCAGAACCGCGCGATCATTCGTTCTGATAATCAATTGGAGAAGATGATTCTCGACTCGATAACGAACCTTTGGTCGGCAACCAAAGTCGCTGAAGATTCGGATCTGATTCTGGCGTCGCTGAAGACATTCCTCAAAGACACTTTCAACTCGCGAAATCCGCTCTCGGCGGCCGACATCGAGCGCCGCACCGAAGCGCGAAGCAAAGCGCTTTTCATTCACAACTTCATGGATCCGTGGGACCTCGATGTCGCGCGCTTGAAGAAGTGTTGCACGCATTACGTGATGCCTGACGGACGATTAATGCCGGGTTGTTCATACAACAATCTCTATCGTCACAAGGACGAACGTTTTTTCCCCGACGCCGAGCCTGTATCGCCCGCGCCAGTCAAGATTGAAAACGGACCGGCTTTGGTCCAGATAACCGGGAGAGTCAGTCCATAGCAACGCCGGACACGATCAACGAACTGCGAGAACTGATCCTGCGCGCTGCACCGGATGAGAGCGCAGCTCTGCCCGTCCGCGATTGCTCCGCGGACGAGCCACTCGACGCGATCATTCCTTTCTCGTCGTTGATTTTGCTGGGCGTGGTGGTGGCCGTCGAGGATCGATATGGCGTGCGGATTACGCGCGACCAATTGTCACGTGCTTGTGCAAGCGGCACGAGCCTCAAGCATCTGGCGAACATGATCGAGGAATTGCCTCAAAAACAGATCACGCCACAAAGAAGCACATAAAGCTCAAGGCGTTCCTTTTTGTATTTTTTGTGCCTCTTTGTGGTGGATAAATCGCAAATGAAGATCGATATCATCCATCCGGCGCACTATCGCGATGACGGCACGCTCGTGCAGTCGAAGCAGTGGCTCGATCGGCTCGGCGCGTATCTGCCTCACCTTGGCCCACCCTTGATGGCAGCCTTAACCCCTGACAAGCGTGAAGTTCGTTTAGTTGAAGAGTATCTGGAAGACATCGACTTCGAGAGCGATGCGGATGTGGTAGCACTCTCCGGCCAGATCATGCAGCTTCAACGCTGCATCGACATATCGAAGAAATTTCGCGCAGCCGGCAAGAAGGTTGTTCTCGGAGGTTACTTGCCTTCGATGTTGCCCGATCGCGTAGAAGGACTCTTCGATGCGATCGTCGTCGGTGAAGGCGACGAAGTGTGGCCGCAAATACTCGACGACATCGAACACGGCAAACTGAAGCCTCGTTATCGATCGGCTCGACCGCCGGACATCGACAACCTGCCTGTTCCTCGTTACGACCTGATTAAAAAAGATCGCGTCGTTGTTTATCCGGTGCAAGCCACACGCGGCTGTCCTTTTACGTGTGAATACTGCTCGATCGCCGCAGTCTACAACGGCATGTATCGCAAACGGCCTGTCGATCAGATCGTCCGCGATGTCGACGCGACACGAAGCCGAAACATTAACTTTTGCGACGACAACCTGTGCGAAGACGTGAAGTTTGCAGACCGGCTCTTTACGGCGTTGAAGGGTGCGCCGATTCGTTGGGGAACTCAAACCACTATCAACGTCGCGCGCCATCCAGCTTTGTTGAAGAAAGCGCGCGAGTCGGGGTGTGTGTTGATGGCGTTGGGCGTCGAGACCTTTTCCGCGCGCAACCTCGCAGACGTTAACAAAACTTTTCATGCGGTCGACAAGTACGCGGAAGGTTTTCGTCGCATCATGGACGCGGGAATCAGTCCACATGCGCTGATCATTTTCGGACTGCCCGATGACAACGCGGAAACTTTCAAACGCACTGTGGATTATCTGGAGACGTTGAAGGTTCCGATCACGCAGTTTTTTATTCTCACTCCGTATCCAGGTTCGCCGACGGGCGACAAGATCTGGCGTTCGGGAAGTGTGTTCGACACGAATCTGAATCATCTGCGCGAACCGTACGTCGTCTTCAAACCGCAGCAGCTATCGCCGGCGGAGTTGCATGATGGCTGGTGGCGAGCGGTGGGAGAGTTTTACTCGCTGCGTTCGATCGCGAAGCGGGTTGTGTGGCGACGAAAGCCGCTGAACTTGTGGGTGAACTTGGCGACGAATCTTTATTACTGGTCCAAGGTCAAACGCGGGATTCATACCGTTTACTTTGGAAAGAACTGAGCCACGAAGAGGGGCCACAAAGAGGCACAGGAAGAGCACAAAAAGGCACAAATGGTGTTTCTGATTGCAACGGCGGTAAAGAGTGAGCTTCCAAGCGTGAGGGAGTCGGCGCCGGACTTGTGGCGGCGGGTGCGCCGGTACAATCTGCCGGTACAACTCGCGCTTGCGGCTGCCGATGAAGTGATGCGCTTCGCCGAGGATACGTCGATTGCCGCTGTGATTTCGCTCGCGCCGTGTCAACCGGGATCTGAAGATCTCTATCGTTGGGGGAACGTTGTCACAGCAGGAATGGCGAGCGGAAGTCTCGGCAATCTCCGCATGAACCCGACACAGACGCTGCACGCTGTAGACAATCTCGCGCTGTCGGCGTTCGCTATCGCGCACCGCAATCACGCGTACTGTCTCGGACTCGGCGGCGCTGCCGGACAAGCATGGTGCGGACTCGAAGCTGTTTGCGAACGCTTCGAGGCAGGCGAAGAGAATGAAGCGTTGCTGATGGCCGGCGATCAGGATGCGGCCGAAGATGGGGCACGCGGCCTGGGTGTGGCGTTGTTGTTTTCAGCTCGAGCTAGACCCTATTCATCGCTCGGACGCACCGTGTGCTTAAGATCGGTCACAAGGAACACGCAACGAGCATCTGGCGTGGTGCCGCATGCCGCGAATGGTCTCGCGGCGTTCTTGTCAGCAATCAACGATGGCTGCAAGTCGTACGCCGTTCCACCGGAACACACCGACGGAGTTTCCGGCGTGACGATAAACCTGGAAATCTCGTGATGAGCAAACGTCGCGTAGCGATCACCGGCATGGGCGCGCTCTCCGCGTTAGGAGCGACGACACGCGAGTTGTGGGACGGCCTGCTTGCCAACCGTTCGGGCGTGCAACGAGTGCAACGACTGGTTGACTCGGGCATTACGGTTACGACCGGTGGTGAAGTCCAAGCAGTGTCAGCGCAGAACGTCGATCGCGATCATGAAATCGCGAATCGTGCGATTGAAGATGCGCTGATTGAGTCGAAAAGAGATGCGACCGAGTGTGGTTTCATCTGGTCCACCGGTCTCGACACGTTCCAGATGGATGCAAATGGATTTGTGCATCGCTCCGCCGGAGTTTGCTTCTCGAATTTGTCGTCGAGATTCAGTGGACCAAGACGCATGATCGCCGCGGCTTGCGCGTCGGGGACACAAGCGATCGGCGAAGCGTTCCGCTTGATTCAAAATGGCCGTGCGGAGGCGTGTGTGGCCGGTGGCTCGAGCGTCATGCTCACGCCGTTTTACTTGATCGGCTTTGCCGGCTTGCAGGTTGTAGCCGTCGACAATGGCAGCGATCCGGCGATGGCGTGTCGTCCGTTTGATAAGCGACGCAAAGGTTTTGCACTCGCCGATGGCGCTGGTGCCACGGTTTTGGAAACGCTGGAGGGCGCGCGAAAGCGTGGCGCTGACGTGTTCGCAGAAGTGATCGGTTTCGGGATGAGTCAGGATGGCTTCGATCTCAATCGACCTTGCGACGACGGCGCCGGCGCTGAGCTCTGCATACGCCGTGCTCTTGCCGATGCGCAACTTTCGGCTGATGAGATCGACGCGGTAAACGCGCACGCCACTGCTACCTATTCAGGTGACTTGGCTGAGGCAGTGGCATTGAGAAAAGTTCTTGTAAACAACTGGCGTACAGTTCCAGTCTCCGGATCGAAAGGCGCGATCGGACACGCGATGGCTGCGGCTGGAGTGCTTGAAGCGATAGTTGCGGCGAAGACTTGTGTCACCGGCATCGTTCCGCCGACTGTCAACCTCGATCAGGTCGGTGAGGGCTGTGAGTTGGACCACGTAATTCGTGAGCCACGCGATACGGGTGCTGAGACTGTGCTGTCTGTCTCATTCGGGATGGGCGGACAGAACGCCGCGATAATTTTGACCCGCCACAAAGAGGCACAAGAAGAACAAAAATGATCTGGGAATTGCAGGATCGAGTGACCCTCATCACGGGTGCCACGGGTTATCTCGGCCGCGCGCTGGCAAAAGGATTCAGCGATGCGGGCGCCATGCTTTTTCTTACCGGCCGTAACGAGGAAGCATTGGCTGAGTTGTCGAAGCAACATACGTTCGTTGCTGATCTGAGAGAGGAAGCTGCTGCAAATAATCTTGTGAACTACGTCGTAGCCGAGGCAGGCCGGATCGATACGTTGATTATCAATGCCGGGGCACTTGCGGACGGTCTGGTTGCGGGTTTGACGGACGAAGAGTTAGCAGAAGTCTACGAAGTTAACTTGTGGGCGGCGTTTCGTATGCTGCGCGCGTGTCTGAAACCGATGATTCTCAATCGCAGTGGCAACATCATCGTGATCTCTTCGACCGCAGCTCAACGCGCGGGCGTCGGCCAGGCTGCGTACGCGTCGTCGAAGGCCGCACTTGAGACTCTCGTACGCGTGACAGCGCGCGAGACTGCAAGTCGCGGTATCCGAATCAATGCCGTCGCTCCCGGACTTCTTGCCGGCGGCATGAGCTCGCGCATTCTCGACGATCACATGGACCAGGCGCGCACAGCGATCCCGATGAAGCGGCCGGGTCAGGCTGAAGAAGTCGTGCCGGTAGTGCTTTTTCTTGCGTCGCCGATGAGCTCGTACGTCACCGGTCAGGTGTGGTGTGTTGATGGAGGCTTCACGGCATGACCTCGCGCGACACTCCAGCGGAAGTTGTAATTCTCGTGCGTCAAACGTTGGCGCTGCCGGAGAGTGAACCGATCTCACAAGAACAACTCTTCTTCTACGACCTCGGTTTCACGTCGATGGACCTGCTCGATCTTCTGTTTCGCATCGAGCAACATTTTCAGATAACGATTCCGGAGGGGACGATCTATCAACTCGCTCGTGGCGATCTTGCGGAGGCTGAGTTTGCGGAAGATGCAGTGCTGACTGAAACAGGCCGTTTGCGTTTGATGGAGTTGCTTTACGATACGCCGAAGGAGCTTTTTCCAGAGCGCATTCACGCGACTACTCTGCCTCGCTTTTGCACAGTAGGCGCGATCGTGCGTCTGGTCGATCATAAATTCGCGGAGCAGCAGACGTGTTCGAGTTGATGCGATCGATAACTATTGACTTGGAGAAGCGTCGCGCTACGGCGGAAGCTTTCGTTCCTGCCGAGCATCCGCTATTCGCGGATCACTTTCCCGGATCGCCACTGCTGCCGGGTTCGCTCATGCTCGAGGTCGCTGCGCAACTCTCCGGACCTTTATCCGAAGAGTGTCTCAAAGCGCAACTCGGAACGGAACGATGGGCCATTCTCGGAATGATTCGCGATGCGCGCTTTCTGGAACCGGTTTTTCTTCCCGCGACGCTCAAGTTAACCGCTGAAATCGTGCGGTCGGAAGCTTCGTCCATAACTACAACCGTCACTGTTGCAGTCGATGGCGAACGCGTAATGCAGGCACAGTTGGTGATGATAATGATCGAGACGTCCACGGAATTGACCCAAGCAATCGAGGCTCGTAATCATCGACTCGCACGCTGGCGAGTAGCATCATGAAGTCAAACGCAACCATGCTTTCGGCGATTGATGCGTTCTTCGTGGCGTATCAGGAGTGTTCCGGCGTGCTGATGCAGTTAGGTGTGGAGGTCGAGCTGAAAGGTCGCATAGAACGAACTGACGTCGAACAAGTGCTGCTACATCTTGTTCGTCGCTGGCCACAGCTCGGACAGCGACTGCGCAAAGGGTCCTTGGGCTTATCGTGGGAAGGCGACTGTCGCGTCAGTGAGATGCTTACCATTGTTGAAAGCAGAAGCGCGTTGGCCGAGTGGCGCAATCGTCCCTTGAATCCTTTCATCGAACCGCCGCTACAGTTGCTTTGGATTCCAAACGGCGCCGCGAATCTATTTGCGTTTCGGGCGCATCACGCGGTGGTTGACGGCGAGGGCTTTTTTGCGATCTGTGCTGAGGCGGTTCGAGTACTGGCGGACCTCCTTGGAGTGCGGTGCCTTGGCACCGCTTTGTTATCGTCAACAGAATCTCATACCAAAGCGGTGCCAAGGCACCGCACGCCAAGGAGGGGCTTGAGTCCCCTGAGGAATCTTCAACAATTGAGGGAAGAGTCACGCTTTAATCCCAGCGCGCGGCTGGCGGTTCGCAGTTTTGTTCCCGGGGATACCGCGATCGTCGAAAAAGATCTAGAGAAGGAAGAGTTTCGCACGCTCGAGCGGCGAGCATCTGACTTGAATGTTGCACCAGGTTGGTTGTGCGCGAGTGCCTGGATGAAGGCAATTCACGCATGGAACCTCGCGCATGGAGTTGATTCGCCTGTGATTTCTCTGGAGGCCCCGATCAGTTTGCGGCGGCGTCGCGACAGTCACGTCGCCATCGGCAACTGGATCTCACCATTAACTCTTTTCGGTGACGCAACGCAAACGCTCGAGAACCTCGCCGTAGATCTCAAACAACAGATGAGCAAAGCTATTCGACAAGGTTTGCATCTGGCGTTGCCATTGCTTTCTTCGCCGGCAAAGTTTTTGCCCTGGTCGCTCTTCCGCAGGCTAGCCGCAAGCCCGCAATTGACGGGTTTTGCCACCAGCCATTTCGCGTGGTTCGAACAGTCGCAAACAATTCACGACGACGTGCTTCAGCTATCAGGCGGTGCGCTACAGATCGTCGACCAGCGAATCTACCCCCCAGTTTGCCTGCACATGGGTGCTGCGCTTTCGATTCTCGCCTGGCCGGAACGCGCTCAGATTTTTCTGACACATCGCTTAACGGCGTTGTCGACGATGGAAGCAGAAAGCCTGTTGGATTTGGTGGTCCAGGAGCTCGGTCAGGAGTACTTGAGCCGCAGGCAAGTCGCAGTATGAACGCCGCAGCTTCTGACGAGCCGGTGATCGTAATCGGAGCGGGCCCAGCAGGACTTGCGGCCGCCGAAGCTTTGGCGAAACGAAACATCGATTACGTGGTGCTTGAAAAGGGACCGTCAGTCGCGAGCGCGCTTCGTCGCGTCGATCCGGAAATGCGACTGCTTTCGCCAACGAGCTTGTCGCTGATGCCGGACATGAACGTCGAGCCGAGAGCGCCCTCGTATTTGCCGTTTGGCGTGCTGGTCCATGAGCTCGAACGATATCAGGAAGAGCACGGTTTGAACGTCATTTTCAATAGCACTGTTCAATCTGTTCAATCGGAGGGCAGTGGATTTACAGTTCGTTATCGAACAACGGGCAGCGCCGAGCATTCGATGCGTGGCAGTCACGTGATCAACGCAACCGGCATCATCAGCAAGCCACGATTGCCAGAAAACTTTGTGCCTAACTCTTCGACGGTACGTTGGATGCACAGCCTGGACGCGCGCGCCCAACATCTCGCTAAGGCGCAACGGCTGTTGGTTGTCGGCGGCGGCGCTTCAGCCGCCGAGGTGTTGGAGAATTGGTTACGCGTGAGGCAGGAAAATAGTCGGGCGTGGTTGTCGCTGCGTTCCCGGCTCCGCGCGGTGCCACATTGGATCCTTGGTATCGACGTGCACTACTTCGTTTGGTTGCCGGAGCAGATTCCGATTTGCCTGTTTGGCTGGCGAGCTAATCGGTTAACGGAGCCGATGACTGGACGCGACGTCGTCAAGGCGATTCGAAGAGGATTAATTGCGCGAATGCCCGCCGTGCGGAATTATCAGAATGGAATAGTCGATTTCACTGACGGGCGATGTTTGCAGCCTGACTTGATCGTGTTCGCGACTGGGTTTACATATGCGTTTGAACATTTGAAGAACGTTGTCGATCTCGATCCGGATGGCCGGCCGTTGGTCAAGAACTGCGAGAGCACACGCGCTGCGGGCGTCTTTCTGCTCGGCTATCGCTTTGGGAGAACATTTGCATCGCCTTATTTGCGCGGCATCGCGCGAGACGCTGAGTATGTTGCCGATCTCGTCGGTGATCACAAAAAGGCACAAAAGAAATAAAAGGCACAGGCACAAAAGGAGCAAAAAGGCACAAAAGGAAAGAAAGATGCAAAGGAATAAATAAGATGAAGGCTGTTCGCGTTAAAGGTTTTGGAGGGTTGGACCAACTCGAGTTGGCAGAGGTGCCCGATCCTCAGCCACAACCGGGTCAGGTTTGTATCCGTGTCGAAGCGTGTGGGTTGAATTACGCGGATGTCATGCAGCGCGAAGGTCTGTATCCGGGTGGTCCAAAGCCGCCATACATTCCGGGCCTGGAGGCAGCCGGCGTAGTTGAAGAGAGCAACGATTCTTTGCCGGTTGGCTCGCGAGTGGTGGCAATCGCCGCGCGTGGCTGTCATGCGGAGCGTGTCTGTGTTAGTTCAGCCGCGTGTGTACCTTGTCCGGAATGGATGTCGTTTATCGACGCGGCCGCTTTTCCGGTTCAGTACCTGACTGCCTATCACGCACTCATCACGCTTGGTCGAGCAGTCGCGGGCGAGACGGTTTTGATTCACGCGGCAGCCGGAGGTGTCGGCACTGCCGCCGTCCAGATCGCAAAACTACTCGGCTTGCGCGTGGTAGGAACAGCGTCCTCCGCAGAGAAACGACAACGCTTGATCGATCTCGGCGCGGATCAGGCTTTGAGCTACGAGGAGTTCGATAGAGAGTTGACCGGTGACCGAACGCCGGCTCTGATTCTCGAATCCATCGGAGGCGACATCTTTCGACGCAGTCTCGCGATCCTGCCGCCGCTGGGGAGACTTGTGGTATATGGTGCTGCGAGCCGGGAAGTGCAGCCGATCGACACGTTGAAATTAATGTTTCGTTCGCAGTCCGTCATGGGTTTGCACCTCAATGCAATCTTCGAAGGACCCGCGTTAATGGCCGACTCGTTAACGCGACTGCTCGGTTGGATCGGACAAGGGAAGTTAAAAATACAAGTTGGGCGCATTTTCCCCCTCGCAAACATTTCTGAGGCCCACGAGCTCCTCGCCAGCAGGCAAAGCTACGGGAAGATCGTGTTGACCCCTTGATGATATTTGCCGGTGTTATTCCAAAAGGGGCTGAATCATGACTTACCATCTTACCGACTATCTTCACTTCGCACGGATCTACGCTCGCAATCGCCGGCGCCAACGCATCTGGGGAAAACTTTACGAAGACTCTGTGCGCTCGCAATCCTTCAAGTTACCGATAGCGACGGTGGTCCAACTAATCCCCACCGAAGCCTGTAATCTCCGTTGCCCCTTCTGCAACCAGTGGGGAGAAAACGGTTATTTCTTCGACGGCGTGCGTCCGGTGCAACACATGGACGAGCAGTCGTTGATCAAACTGATGCGTGGTCTGTCGCCACGCGACTCGCTGATCAGCGTTCACGGCGGCGAGCCGTTTGTCTACAAGCATATCGACACGCTGCTCGGTTTGTTACGCGAGCAGCAGTTCGACGTCATCTTCACCACCAACGGCACGCTGCTCAAAAAGCGTCTCGACCAACTTGCAAGAATTCGAAACCTGATCTTTCTTCTGTCGATTGACGGCGACGAACCGGCGCACGACAAAGTGCGCGGCAAAGGAACGTTCAAACAGGCGCGAGACGCAATGGCGGAGTTGTTTGAGCGCAAACGCCAGTTGGGCATGCCGCTGCCTGCCGTGATCATGAGTTCAGTGGTGTGTGAATGGACCACCGAAGTGCTGGAGCGAGTCTACGAAGTCGCCCGTGATTTCAAAGCGCTCGCGATCAACTACAACTTCCGCTGGTTTCTAACGGAAGAAGTAGGCCTCGCATACGAGCGTCATCTCGAGCATGCATTCGGGGTGAAGTCGAGCGGCGCGTGGCGCGGCTGGATATCGAAGAGCCATGAAAGCCATGACTACAGCAACGTTGCTCAGGCATTGAATCGAGTGCTACGGAAGCGAAACCGGTTATCACCACCGTTTGTCGTGACCACGCCGAGTCAGTTGCGCGGCTCGGATTATCAAACTTACTTCACAGACTATCTCAACACCTTCGGCAATGAGAGCTGCTTCATGCCGTTCTACTGGGCCAGAGTTCATGCTAGCGGTGAGCTGATTTTCTGTCCCGGTCATCCGGATATCATCATGGGCAACGCTTTTCGCGATGGTCTTATGGAATGTTTCAACTCCGATATGGCGGTCAAGTTTCGCAAACACATCCTGACTAACCGTTTTCCGATCTGCAATCGCTGTTGCGGCCTTTACATGACTAATCCCGGACGTTCGTTCGAACAAAAGGCGCGACAGAATCTAGGCCTGCCCAAACAGGTAGCCACACACTGGCCCTAGATATGCTTCTGTGCCTTTTTTGTGACTCAAACTAGCTGCATTTGCCGCGCTAGTTCGATTGCCGTTTGTGGGCGATCTTCCGGATCTTTTGCCAATGCGTGCATGATGCCGGTTGCAATTCTTTTCGGTATTCCGAGCGATGGCGGGAAGGGTGGAGGTGGCTCAGAGAGGTGCCGGTTGATCACTCCGGAGACCGTTTCTGCCTCGAACGGCTTTTTCCCGGAAAGCATTTCGTAAAACATCGCGCCCAGGCTGTAGACATCCGAGCGCGCGTCGAGTGGTTCACCTAAACATTGCTCGGGCGACATGTAAAAAGGTGTGCCGACGACTGCGCCAGTCGTTGCCCCGCCCGCGTCCGCGAGAAGCTTCGCCAGTCCAAAGTCAACGACTCTCACGCTCTCGACCTCGAAATCATCATCAGGCGCAACGACGAGAATGTTCTCCGGTTTGAGATCGCGGTGGACCACACTTTGTCGATGCGCCGCGCCGACGCCCGCGCAAATCCCACGCATCAACCGCACACCGCGTTCAACCGAGAAGCGATTCTCACTGTGTAGGAGTTCGCGCAACGGTGTTCCTTTGACAAACTCCATCACGATGAAAGCCGGTGCATGGTCGTCGTCTGTCTCGCCGAAGTCGTGAATCGTGATCACGTTTGGATGACGCAACATCGCCGCGGCGCGGGCTTCCCTGCGAAAACGCGCGAGTGCGGCGTCGTCTTTGACGTATTTGCCGGTTAATATCTTTACCGCTACGTCGTCTCCGATATGAACGCGACGGGCGCGATAGACCACGCTCATACCACCCTCGCCGAGCCGCGCGAGCAGTTTATATTTGCCGTCAATCACGTGGCCGATGAGCGGATCGGGATTAGTGAGACGAATGGTCGGAAGGGCAGAGTAGAAGTGAGTTTCATAGTACGGATGTGTTTCTGAGCCGGGTAGCGCCAATGGCGAGCCACACTCTGAACAGAACAATGCTTCCTTGTTTAGGAACAACTCGCACGCCGGACAAAACGGATTGTTGTTTCTGAGCTGGGCCAACAACTGATCGAGGTCGTCCTCGACTGTTTCCAACCCATTAGCACCACTCGCCGAACTCCGGAGCCCGCCATTGTGATCGAACAAATAATACGCAGGTAGTGCTTCGTCGCCGTTGAGCAAGGCTTTACTTAAGGTGAGGTCATTGTCGAGCGCGCAGGGCTCGGTGAGGTTGAGACGGCCGATCGCTTCGCGCACGTTCTTTGAATCTTTTTCCGCTTCTGATTGCGGGACGTGCACGGCGATCACGCGCAAGCCTTCGCGCTTGCGCTGATCGCGTAACTCGGCCACCTGCGAGAGATTGGCTTTCGCTTCCTCGGAGCTGATAGACCAGAAGTGAACGAGCGTCGGATGACCTTTGGTCTGTCGTGTTACAAGTTGCCGGTTGAGCCACTCCGTGGCCCCATCAAACGACGGCAACTGTAGATCGACTTTCATATCAGACATCGCCAGGTTGACCCGACGCTACCGCGTTACGGTACTGACCCGATCCAAGTAGGCGCGCAGGGTTGATCGGGTCAGTACCGTAACGCGGTAGCGGCGGGTTTGGCTTAATCATTCCAACTCGTTCGGATCGGTGGTGGCTTGAGCAGGTCCATCATTCTTCAGAAGTTGTCGGGTCGATAACCGTCTTTACCCGCGTGACATGATTCGCCGGAAAGCCGCCGAGACGCGCGTGCTCATGTATCAACTCCTCATTCGGCGCGATGTAGACACAATAGAGCTTGTTATCTGTGACGTAGCTGTGAACCCACTGAATCTGCGGTCCTAGTTGGTTCAGGACATTGCACGATCGCTGCGACATCGTCTTCAACTCAGCCGGCGTTAGCTTGCTCGCACCCGGCACAACTCGTTCAATAACATACTTAGGCATTTATCTTCTCCTTTAATCATTGCATCTCAGTTAATAGTTGCTGAAATTCTTTATCTCCACGCATCCCATGAAATGCGTTATCGGTTGTGGCCCAATGGCCCACTGCTCTGAAACCGATCTCATACGCGCGCCGCAGCAAAATCAGCGATGCGTTCTTTTCTCCAAGCAGCGCATACGCGCAGGAGCAGTTGTAAACCGCGAGACCGTCGTTTGGCTCCAACTCCAGCACGCGCTTCAACGTCGCCAGAGCTTCTTCTTTACTGCAAAACCTGGCGTACGCTTCCGCGAGCCGGCTCATCACGATCACGTCGTCGAGACTTGCCTCGAGCTTTCGCGAAGTGATCTCGATAACCTTCAGTGCCGCGCCGTCGGCGGCCTCAGTATTCCGCAGCTTGCGATTAAGTCCCGCAAGAAATCCCCACGCATCTTCGTCGTGAGGTTTTATTTCGGCAGCGCGACGATAATACTTCAACGCGCCCTCCAGATCGTTCGACAACTCGGCAATCATTCCGAGTCTGAGATACGCTGGATAAAACTCAGAGTTCTCTCTCAGAATCTCTTCGAGACTTCGCTTCGCCTCCGGCAAACGCCGGTGATGGAAATAGACCATCGCAATGCCGAATTTCGCGTCCAGCGATGTCGGTTCAAGCGCCAGTGCTTTCTGATTCATCTCGATGGCTTTGCTAAGCCACGACGAGCTGCCGTCGTACCATTCATACATCGACGAGTACGCTTCGGCCAGTCCTGCATAAGACGACGCAAAACCCGGATCGATCGCTGCGGCGTTCTGAAACATCTCGATGGCGCTCTCGGTGTTTCTTTTGCCTTTGAGATACAGCAGCTCGCGCCCGCGCATGTAGAAATCGTAGGCGCGTAGATCGTCGGTCGGCTTTTGCGTCAGCAGTTGTCGTTCAGTATCCGACAGTGAAACTTTCAACGCCTCGACGACCTTCTGCGAGACCTCGTTTTGCAAGTCCAGTATGTCGTCAACCAAACGATCGAACCTCTCGGCCCAGAGATGATAACCATCGCGAACGCTGACGAGCTGCGCGGTGATGCGAATTCGATTGCCGGCCTTTCGTACGCTTCCCTCGACGATGTAGTTCACGCGCAACGCCTCACCAACCTGGCGCATGTTCACTTCCTTGTTACGAAACGGAAACACGTCTGTCCGCGAGACTACTTTCAGCTCCTTAATTTTCGAGAGGTCGGTGATGATGTCTTCCGTCATACCGGCGCAGAAGTAGTCGCTCTCCTTTGCCGCATTCATGTTTTCGAAGTAAAGGACAGCGATTGACTTTTCCGGCACCAGCTCGGCTGAAAACCCGCCAGAGGATCGTGAAGTTAAAATTCGTTGCGACGCTGTTGCGCTCTCTCGCTTTAGATCTTTTAGATCGATCAGCAGATCTTTCACGTTTTGGTAGCGCTCTTCGCGATCCTTGCGCAATGCGCGTGCGACAACGCGATCGAGATCGCGCGGCCCAGCCGGCAAGTGAGGCAGAAGGGATTCAGGCTCACGATCCAAAATTCCGGTCATCACATCCAGGCTTGTTTGACCGCTAAACGGTTGGTATCCGGAAATCATTTCATAAAGCACACAGCCAAGACTCCAGATATCCGTACGTTCATCAACCTCGAGACCTCGCGCTTGTTCCGGAGACATGTAATGAACCGTTCCCATTACAATGCCGGCTCCGGTGTTGATAAAGTTTTGCGTCGGTGCGAGCGAATTAGTTTCAGTCTTTTGCGGTTCGCGACATAGTTTGGCTAAACCAAAGTCGAGCACTTTCACGATGCCGTCGCGACGCAACATGATATTGTCAGGCTTGATGTCGCGATGGATGATGCCGACGCTGTGAGTCGCACAAAGCGCGCTGGCGACTTGAATTCCGATATCGAGCGCGTCGCTTGGCTTGAGCGAACCGGTTCTGATTCGATCGCGCAGCGTTTCACCGTCGATGTACTCGGTCGCAATGAACGGTGCAGAATCGATCTCGTCGATTTCGTAAATCGTGAGAATGTTCGGATGATTGAGCGCGGAGGCGGCCTTAGCTTCCTGCACAAAGCGCCGCGCTCGCTCGCCGGTCTTGTCGGCAACGAGGTCGGAGGGCAGGATTTTTAAGGCGACTTTGCGGTCGAGTTTGGTGTCGTGAGCAAGATAAACCTCACCCATACCGCCCGCGCCGAGTTGGGAGCAGATTTCGTAGCGGCCAATCGTTTTCTGCGCGGGGAACGACAAACGCATCAATCCCGGGGGAGGTGCTGAGCTTTACGAAGCGGCGGCTATTGTAGATCAGCCGCGAAACAGGCCAAAGAGCCCACCCACAAAGAAGCACAAAAGTGCGCTTACTATCTAACGCGAAATTTTTGTGCTTTTTGTGCCTCTTCATGACCTCAACCTTCGAAAAGATGTGTGCCGTGCGTGATCGCTCCGCCTGCGCGCAGTGCCGCGGCGACATGAACAACCTCGGCCAGCTCCTTCTCAGTTGCGCCTGCCTTGATCGCTTGCTCCCGATGCAATTCAATACAGTACGGACACTGCGTTGAGAGCGCGACCGCGATCGCCATCAGTTCTTTATACTTCTTTGGAATAGCTCCGTCTGAAAGCGCGATTTTGTCCCACGCGCGGAATGCGTTCATGGCTTCTGGCACCAACTCGCCCACATGGGCCAACTTGTTGAGATTGTTTATCGAGTACATGTTTGTTCCTTTCAGTATGTGATATGTCTTCTAGGATGCGCTCATCCTGTCTTGAGTGCTTGATTCACCGTCCCGTATTCTTGGCCCAAACGCCGAACTTCATTTTGAGGGAGTAAAATGGACGTACTGTCCGAAGTGTTGCGCGTGGTCCGACTGGAAGGAGCGCTCTTCTTCCATGGTGAGTTTTCCGCGCCCTGGTGTCTCGACACGCAGCCGGCTTCGCTCGCTTCACATCTTTCTCTGAAGGCCGGTCACCTGATCCTCTATCACTTCTTAACTGAGGGACGCGCGTACGCAAAGCTGCCCGGTGGAAAACGGGAAGAGCTAAGCGCAGGCGATATCGTTGTTTTTCCTCATGGCAACGCGCATCACCTCGGAAATGGATCTGCAAAGCCGATCGACTCGCTGAAAACGTTTGCGCAGCACTTGAGCCAGGGACTGAAGCTTGTGCGGTTTGGTGGCGGTGGGGAGATCACGAAATTTGTCTGCGGTTTCATGAGCTGCGATCCGCGTTTGGCAAACGTCTTTCTTTCAGGACTGCCGCCGATCTTGAAGGTGCGAGTAATAAACGATCCATCAGACCAGTGGCTCGAGCGTTCAATTCGTTTCTCTGTTGACGAAGCAAACGAAGCGACTGCCGGGGCTGAACTGGTGCGGGCGAAACTTGCCGAACTGCTGTTTGTCGAAACGTTGAGGCGTTACGTCAACGAGCTGCCCGCCGGTGAGACTGGTTGGCTTGCAGGCGCGCGCGACTCGGCGGTCGGTCATGCGTTAGCTCTGCTGCACAAGGATCCCGCGCGGCAGTGGACCATCTCAAGACTGGCGAGGGAAGTAGGACTCTCACGCAGCGGGCTCGCCGAAAGGTTTCGCCATTTTCTGGGCGACTCACCGATGGCGTATCTGGCGCAGTGGCGTCTGAAACTCGGCGCCGAGATCCTCGATTCGAGCAACGACAGTATCGCGGAAGTCGCGGCAGCGGTGGGTTATGGTTCGGAAGCGTCCTTCAACCGCGCCTTCAAACGCGAATTCAACTCACCGCCCGCACAATTCCGCCGCCAGCGCCGGAACGCACCATAATTCGGGTGCAGTTTGGGGTGTGCAATGTGAGGTTGGGTACCGTACGCGGTAGCGTCGGGTCTCATTTGCAGAAACTCGCTGCTTGAGTGAGAACGTCGACTCGACGCTACCGCGTACGGTACTGACCCGACCCTACTACAATCTTGACTCTGCAATGTAAAGTAATCTATAGTGCGTCGGACTTTGAGGCAATTATTTAAGAGCGTAAAGTTAGTCCTGCCGGCGCTGACCGAGGCGACGAGTCCTTACTGGCGGCCAATCAAGTATTCGCTCTTTCCACCGCTTGGTTTGGCCACACTCGCAGCCTACCTCGATCCTCAGCTCGAAATCTCTTTGCAGGACGAACACGTCGAGAAGCTCGATCTCGACGACGAACCGGATCTGGTAGTCATTCAGGTCTACATCACCAACGCCTATCGGGCTTATCAGCTCGCCGATCATTATCGTGCGCGTGGCTCTTACGTCGTGCTTGGCGGTCTTCACGTCACTTCGCTGCCTGACGAAGCAGCGCCACATGCAGATACGATCTTTCTCGGACCAGGCGAGCACACGTTTCCGCAATTCCTAAAAGACTTCGCGGCAGGAACTCCGCAACGTCGTTACGAGTCGCCGGTGCGTACACTCGAAACTCTGCCGCCGATCCGGCGCGATCTCATTCAGCGACATCGCTATCTGGTGCCAAACTCGATCGTCGTCTCGCGCGGATGTCCGCATCATTGCACCTTCTGCTACAAAGACGGGTTCTTCAAGGGAGGGCGCTCGTTTTATACGCAGTTAGTGGATGACGCGCTCGCCGAGATCGCGCGTTTGCCGGGACGCCATCTCTACTTTCTTGACGATCATCTTTTGGGGAATGTGCGTTTCGCGCGTGATCTGTTTCGCGGCATGAGAGGCATGGGACGCGTCTTTCAGGCGGCGGCGACAGTCGACTCAATTTTGCGCGACGACTTGATCGAAGAGGCGGCGGCGGCAGGAATGCGCAGTTTGTTCGTCGGATTCGAGACGCTTTCCAGCGATGGTCTTGAAGGAGCAGGCAAGCGTCAGAACCTTGGACGAAATTATCGTGAGGTGGTGCGCCGGCTCGACAGTCTCGGCATCATGATCAACGGCAGCTTCGTTTTTGGACTCGACGGCGACGATCGCGACGTCTTCGCGCGCACCGTCGATTGGGCTGTCAATGTGGGAATCACTACGGCCACTTTTCACGTCCTGACGCCATATCCCGGCACTCAATTATTCGACGACATGGTGTCGCAGGGTCGTATGGAAACGCGGAACTGGGATCTTTACGACACCCGTCACGTCGTCTACCGTCCAACTTGCATGTCGCCGCTGGAATTGAAGCGCGGCTATGATTGGGCATACGAAGAGTTCTATCGCTGGTCCAACATCTTCGAGGCATCCTCAGCCCACGCATCAGTCAAACATCAACTGAAACACTTCTTCTACAGCGCCGGTTGGAAAAAATTCGAACGCGCCTGGGATTTCGTCATCCGCCTCAAACAACTCTCCCAACTCCGCCCCATCCTCGAAACCGTCCTGTCACCAGTGTCTCAAAAGCATGTTGAGCCACAAAGAAGCACAGGGCGCACAAATATTCTAGCCGAGCAAATGCACTAGTTTTGCGGGGTCGATGTTGCCGCCGGAGACGATACAGACGATTTTTCCGGTGCCGGCGCGGCCGGATAGGGCACAGGCGACGGGGCAGGCGCCGGCGCCTTCGGCGACGACGTGGTTGTGTTGGACCATGAGCCGTAAGGCTTCGGCAACGGAAGAGAGGTCGGCCACGAGTGAGCCGTCGATCAACTGCCGCGCGCGTTCGAACATTTGCGGGAATACAGCCTTCGCGCCGATGCCGTCGACCCATGAGTGTTGATAGTCGATCTCGGTAGGCGCCCCCGCAGCCAACGATGCAGTCAGTGGCGCAGCGGTCGCAACCTCAGCGGCGAAGATTTTGCACGTTGGTCGCAACTCGCGCAGCGCTGTCGCTATGCCACAGGTCAATCCACCGCCACCCCACGGAATCACAACCGCATCGACATCAGGCAAGTCTTCGAGAAGCTCCAATGCGATCGTGCCATTGCCGGCCATCACGTCCGGATCGTCAAAGGCATGGATGAACGTTCCATCAACACCGTCGTACGAGCGTTCTTCAAACGCGTGCCACCATTCTTCAAACGAAACTTTAATCACGCGTCCACCAAGCCGCTCGATGGCACGCACTTTCGTTTCTGGAGCTGTCGAGGGCGCGATGACGGTGCAGGGAATGCCGAGCTTACGTGCGCACCACGCAACACCCTGGGCCATATTTCCCGCGGAGGCAGTGACCACTCCACGCGCAAGCTTATCTGGTGACAAACGTGCGATGGCATTGGCAGCGCCGCGAATCTTGAAAGAACCGATCGGTTGCAGGTTCTCCAGCTTCAAATAGATTTCCGCGGGTGCAGACGGCACATTGAAACGCACGAGCGGCGTTCGCATCGCAGTGTCCGCAATCACGCGCCGTGCATCTTCAATCGCAGTTATCGAAATTGTCTTCACAGTCCGATCAGGGTGATTGATAGTCACTCGGTGCTATGTTAGCTTTCTCGCTGCATTTTTTCGATCCCTCTCACTGCGCTCGGACCATGGGCTGGAATTAGTGAACGCCTTCGGCGTTATGTTTACCAAGGAGAAACTGTCATGAAGTCACTTGCTACCACTCTGATCCTCTTCGTCGTCTTTACCTCCGCCGCCACCGCGCAAACGTGGGATCCGGAGATGCAGTTGAAACTCAGAGTTGCGGGTACGCCGCGAGTTTCTCCAGACGGTAAACGCGTCGTCTACACTGTTAGCGACGCGGTCATGACTGCCGACAAGAGCGAGTATGTGACGCAACTCTGGATCGGCGACATCGCGACGAAGCAGAACCTGCAACTCACTTTTGGCGAGAAGTCTTCGAGCAATCCTAAATGGTCGCCTGACGGCAAGTGGATCGCCTTCACCTCGAATCGAAAGGACAACAAAAACAATCTCTACTTGTTGAGCTTGAATGGTGGCGAAGCGGAGCCTCTGACAGATCTAAAAGGCGGTGTGACAAACTTTGCCTGGTCACCCGATGGCCGCTCGATCGCTTTCACCATGGCCGATCCAAAGACTGAAGATGAAGAGAAGAACGACAAAGCGAAGAACGACTTTCGCTGGATCGACGAAAACGTAAAGTACTCACGGCTGTATGTGCTCACGATTCAAAACGACGCCAACGGTAAACGCGAGCCACGCAAGCTGACGACCACCAACGACAACGTCGAAGACTTCGACTGGTCCAGCGACAGCTCGCGCATTGCTTTCAGTCACACAAAATCGCCATTGGCGAACGATTGGACCACTTCAGACGTTTCGATCGTCGAAGTCGCAAGCGCGAAGATCACGCCGCTGGCAAACACACCAGCCGCCGAGAACTCTCCGCTCTACTCACCCGATGGAAACTCGATCGCCGTTCTCGCCAGCGACAGCCCGCCGCGTTGGGCACAAGCCGGTGTGATTCAAATCTTCGCCACGAGCGGTGGCCAGCCGAAGAGCCTCATCGCATCGTTCGACGCTCAGCCAACAATCGCAGGCTGGTCTTCTGATGGCAAACGCATTTACTTCAGCGAAGCAAAAGGCACTGGAACCCAGGTCTATTCACTCGACATCGCGGCTAATCGCGTAGACGAGATCAAAACTACGCCGGCAGTCTTTACTGCCATCAACCTCAACCGCGCCGGCACGACGTTTGGCTTCGTGCGACAAACTGCCGACACGCCTGGCGATGTTTATGTTGCTTCGGTCTCTGATTTCACTCCGGTGCAGATCAGTCAGGTAAATGCAAACGTGAAGATACCTCCCGTTGGGCGAACGGAAGTGATCAGTTGGAAGTCAAAAGACGGGAAACAGATCGAAGGACTACTAACTTATCCGGCCGGTTATCAAGCCGGACAGCGCGTGCCTTTGATCTTGAACGTTCACGGTGGTCCAGCGGGTGTGTTTCAACAGACGTTCATCGGTGGTCGTGGCGTTTATCCGCTCGCGACGTTTGCTGCACACGGTTATGCGATCCTGCGTGCGAATCCGCGCGGATCGAGTGGTTACGGCACCGAGTTTCGGCGCGCAAACGTCCGCGACTGGGGTTTCGGAGACTATCAGGATCTGATGGCGGGTGTGGATCGAGTCATCGAAATGGGTGTTGCGGATCCGGCTCGACTCGGCGTGATGGGCTGGAGCTATGGTGGATTCATGACGACGTGGATCGTCACGCAAACGCAACGTTTCAAAGCTGCTTCAGCAGGCGCGCCGTTGACGAATCTCATGAGCTTCAACGGCACCGCCGATATTCCGGCTTTTGTGCCTGATTATTTCGGCGGTCAATTTTGGGAGGCGCTCGACCTCTATCAAAAGCACTCGCCGATGTTCAATGTTAAGAATGTCACTACGCCGACGATGATTCAGCATGGCGATGCGGACATTCGCGTGCCGATCTCGCAAGGTTACGAGTTTTACAACGCGCTTAAAGTGAAGGGCGTGCCTACGAGAATGTTGGTGTTGCCTCGTCAACCGCATGGACCAACCGAACCCAGGATGCAATTAGCGGTGATGAACGCAAATCTTGAATGGTTCGAGAAGTACATCGGAGGCAAAGGCGATACTTCACGCAATTAAGCCGCAGATTTGCGCGGATAAAACGCGGATCTCATTGCTTGCGCAATCTAAGTGAAGTCTTTTATCGGCACTTCAGGCTGGCACTACAAGCATTGGCTGGACGTTTTCTATCCCGCAGGCACGCGCGGTGGCGAGATGTTTCAGTTCTACGCGCAGCACTTCAACACCGTCGAAATCAATAACAGCTTCTATCATCTTCCCACCGCAAAGACTTTTGACAACTGGAGAGACTCGTCGCCGCGCGGCTTTGTGTTCGCAGTCAAAGCCAGTCGCTTCATCACGCACATGAAAAAGCTTAAAGATCCCGAAAGCTCTTCGGAAAAGTTCTTTCATGTCGCCGATCGACTGGAAAAAAAGCTCGGCCCGGTTCTGTTTCAACTGCCGCCACGTTGGAAGGTGAACGTCGAACGGCTGGATTCATTTCTGGAATTGATGCCGGCGGAACACAAGTACGCGGTAGAGTTTCGCGATGAGAGCTGGTTTGTGCGCGAGGTGTTTGACGTATTGCGAAGACACAGAGTGGCGTTTTGTATCCATGACTTTGCGGACATGAAAGTGCCTCACGAGATCACGACCAACTTTGCTTACATTCGCTTTCATGGTCCAACCAGCGCGAAGTATGCGGGCGAGTATTCGGAAAGTGCGCTACGCACGTGGGCTGAGCGGATCAACGACTGGCGGCTATCTGCGGTGTATGCATATTTTAACAACGACCCCGGCGGCGCCGCCGTGCGAAACGCGTTGAAATTAAAAACCCTTCTCAATACTTAAGATCATTTTTGTCCTTTTGTGCCTTTTTGTGGCTAAAGTCGGAGACGGAAGCCGGCGCGGATAAGGGCTGGTGGACCAACAGTCAGGACGGGCGTGCTGCTGATTTGATAGCGGCTGCCGGTGAGATTTTGGAACGCGACAAACAGCTTCAGCCTCTCCGAAATGGATCGAGACACCTGGGCATCGAGCGTGAAGAACCTCGCGAGCGGCAGCGTGTTTTGATCGTCGTCAAACTGCTTGCTCACGAACCTGCCCTGCGTGCCGGCGAGCCATTTCGCGTCAGTGTAACTCACTTGAAAGTTGAACTGATGACGCGGCACCTGCGGCACCAACAGTCCTTCCAAGCTTCGATTCACCGGAAACCGCAGCACCGTGCTGTCGCTCAACAAATACTCACCGGAAAGTTCCCAGTGTTGCGCCAACTTCGTGATCGCTGACAACTCGATGCCTCGCGCACGGATCGCGCCAAGGTTTTGCCGTTGCCGTGTGATCAGCGCCGGCGTTGTCGAGAGTGTGACATTCGCGACGGAATCATCGATCACGCTCCAAAAAAAGTTGCCGCGGACAAACAGCCGTTCAGCTAGCGTCTGCGCGCCAATGCCGGCATCGCCACCGGTCAGTCTTTCCGCGCGCAACGCGGCATTTGCATTCGTCACAACGTTGCCGACGCGAAAGTTCCGATAGAGCTCGTTGAGTGTTGGTGCGCGAAACGCGCGATACGCAGAAGCACTGAGCGATATTCTGTTGTCGAGTCGCTTGATAACCGAAATGCGCGGACTAAAAGCTCTCTCCGAGCGGTCGGTAAAGTCGTTCAGCGAAGGCGATCCTATGACCGGAATACGGTCGGAGAATCCACGACTGTTGAGCCATCGATCGAACCGTGCGCCGAAATTGAACAACCACGATCGGAGCCGCAGCGAATCACTGCCGAACAGTCCAAACGATCTTTGCCGCCCTCCCGCGTCGACGAAAGCAGTGAGGCGTGAATTGTTGAACGTGTTCTCGGCGCTGTGACCACGCACTTCGCGACCTTCGAAACCCGCTGAGATCGATTGCCGCCCTGCCATCGTTTTGCGCCACTGAACCGCGAACCCCGCCTGTTGCGAGGGATTTCGTTGCCGGTTGGTCAATGACTCGGAATTGCGATCCACCGCAACTGCCGAGAAGTTCTGATTGAAAATCTCACTCGATCCATACAAACGAACTGAAAAGTCGCCGGCCTGTTGTGCAGTCCAATCACCTCCGAGGTCAACAGATGAGATCCGCGTGTCGTTCACTTGAATGGGCGTTCCGTTTTGACGGCTTTCACCGAACGAACCGACGCGCAGAAACGCATGCCCCTGCGAACCGAGGGTTCTCGAGACGGTAAACGAACCGGCGAGATCACCCGTGCCTGCCGGCGTATCGACTGAGCCTCGTTGATTCTCGGGCACCAGCACGTATCCGTCGGTGTGCAGTGCCTGGCCTGCGGTAACGACGGCCCACCTTCCGAATGATTTTCCCGCCCTGAAAGAGATCGCCGCCGTCGCGTTGTTTCCGGCGGAAGTTTCTATATCAATCGCCGACCTCGGTGGCGGGTAACTCTCAATATTGATCACGCCGCCGAGCGCCCCACTCCCGTAGAGGTCGGAGGTCGCGCCGTTGTAAATCTGAATGCTTTCCACATTGACGCGCGGCACGCGATTCCAGTAAACCCACCCGCCAAACGGACTATTTAGCGGCACGCCGTCAAGCAGCACGAGTGCTCGGCTCGCCCCGTTCGCGCCTACGCCGCGCAACGAAACACCCTGCGACGTCGGATTTGCCGACAAACTTCCCGAGCGACGAAACAGCGAGAACCCCGGCACTTGTCGCAGCACGTCATCGACCGTGAGTGAGCCCGCGAGATCGATCTCGTGCTGGTTCAGTGCGAACTGGCTCGCCGGTGTGGTTGGAATTCGTTCATCGTCCGCGTTAACGATGATTCTTTCGATCATCGCCGCCGGTTCGAGCTTTATTTGCAGCGGATCGACTGGAGCGCGAGTGACTTCGATCTTCGCTGTAGCGAATCCGGGTGAGCTGACGGAGAGCATTCCGTACGCTCGCGTACTCAAAAGCGTAAAATTTCCGCCGCTGTCGGTCGCCGTGCGAATGGTGGTTCCATTCGAGTCAAACTCGATCGAAGCGCGAGGAATGGCTGCACCCGTCGAATCCGAAACAACACCGGAAATTTTTGTGAGTTGCTGTTGCGCGACTGTTGCGGCAACACAGACAAACACCGAGCACAAAGCCGTGGTCCAGCTTTGTCGCATTTTATTACACAGACACACTGGGAAGTGAGACCACATCTTCCACGCGATTTTAAAACAACGCTGGCGATTGATACGAGCACGAATCAGGTGATTGCCACTGTGAAGGCAGGTGACGGGCCGTGGGGCATCGCTCTTTAGGTACTTCTGTCATTTTTGTACAGAGGTGTGGTATAAACTTGCTCCCCCAATTCCCCCTGATCATTCAATCGACAGAAGAGGTCTCAGTCTGCCATGAATCGCCGCAGACGCCCCAAAGCTCAGGGTCTGAAAAAGGAACCTACTGGAATTCCCGGCTTTGATGAGATCACCGGAGGCGGCTTGCCCTCTGGTCGACCCACCCTTGTCTGCGGCAGCGCCGGTGCCGGAAAAACACTCTTCGGCATGGAATTTCTCGTGCGCGGCGCAACGCTCTCCAACCAGCCGGGCGTCTTCATTTCGTTTGAGGAAACAGACAATGAACTGGCTACAAACGTCGCTTCGCTCGGGTTTGATCTACAGCAACTTGTAGCCGATAAAAAACTACTGCTCGATTACGTCTTCATCGAACGCTCGGAGATCGAAGAGACTGGTGAATACGATCTCGAAGGACTGTTCTTACGTCTCGGCCATGCGATCGACACGATCGGAGCAAAACGTGTCGTGCTCGATACGCTCGAAGCCCTCTTTTCTGCGTTGCCAAACGAAGCAATTATCCGCGCAGAGCTGCGGCGGCTGTTTCGTTGGCTGAAAGACAAAGGCGTGACTGCCGTCATTACCTGTGAGCGTGGCGAGAAAACATTGACCCGTTACGGTCTTGAAGAGTACGTCGCCGACTGCGTGATTCTTCTCGATCATCGGGTGCAGAACCAGATCTCGACCCGCCGGCTGCGGATCGTTAAATACCGTGGCACGTCACACGGCACCAATGAGTATCCCTTCCTCATCGATGAACAAGGTGTCGCTGTTTTGCCCATTACCTCCCTCGGTTTGAATCACAAAGCCTCAAACGCATTCATCTCCTCCGGTATCCCACGTCTGGATGCGATGCTGAACGGCAAGGGATTCTATCGTGGCAGCTCGATACTCGTTTCAGGCACCGCCGGAACAGGAAAGAGCACAATGGCGGCTCATTTTATCGAAGCCGCCTGCAAACGCGGTGAGCGCGCGCTCTGCTTTGCCTTCGAAGAATCGCAGGATCAGATCATCCGCAACATGCGCTCAGTAGGTATCGAGCTGGAAAAGTTTGTACGAAAAGGCTTGCTGAGATTTCGCAATGCGCGACCTTCTGCGTGGGGACTCGAACTGCACCTCGCAATGATTCACAAATACATTGACGAGTATGAACCTGTGGTCGTCGCCATCGATCCCATCACGAATTTCTTCACCATCGGTGATGCTACCGAAACAAGATCGATGCTCACGCGCTTGATTGATTTTCTCAAGATCAAACAGATCACGGCGATGTTTACCAGTTTGACTTCAACAGGAAGTGAGCTCGAGCGCTCCGAAGTTGAGGTTTCTTCGCTGATGGATGCCTGGCTGCTGGTAAAAAATATCGAATCGAATGGCGAACGTAATCGCGGGTTTTACATTCTTAAAGCCCGCGGAATTGCCCACTCGAATCGGGTGCGGGAGTTTTTGTTAACAGATCACGGTATTGACCTAATTGAAGCCCCTGTTGGCCCTGAAGGAGTGTTGATGGGCTCGGCACGGCTCGAAGGAAACGGCGCCAGAAGAAAATCTCGGAAAGGAACTCTCAAATGAAGACAGCCCCAAAAAAAACTTCACGAGGAAAGAGCAATGGCCACGCATCACCTCCTGACGGTGATTCGCGCCGTTGGAATTTGCGCCTGTATGTCGCAGGTCAAACTCCGCGGTCGCTCACGGCTTTCAAGAATCTGAAGGAAATTTGCGAAGAGTATCTTAAGGGCAAGTATTATATCGAGGTCATCGACCTGATGGAGAACCCGACGCTGGCGCGCGGCGATCAGATCCTTGCGGTTCCGACGCTCGTGCGGAAGTTACCACACCCGATTAGAAAGATCATTGGTGACCTTTCGGACACGGAGCGCGTCCTTGTAGGCCTCGACATACAACCACGATAACAAAGGTGTTTCATGGCAAAGCCAAAGAACGATGATCCCAAACCCGACGGCAACGGCCAGTTGAAAACCAGATTTCGCAACGCGACGGAGGCGTTCGAAGAGGCGCTAAAAGTCAGACCAATACGGCGCGCGAAATATATTCTGCGGCTGTACATTACCGGCTCGTCCGCGAGATCCCTGAAGGCTGTGTCCAACTTGAAAAGGATATGTGACGAACATCTGCCGGATTACGATCTTGAGATCATCGATATATACGAGAACCCGAGCGCTGCCCGCGAAGAACAGATTATTGCCGCTCCCACGTTGGTAAAAAAACTACCCAGGCCGCTGCGAAAATTTGTCGGCGATCTTTCCAACACGCAGAAAATCCTTGTCGGATTGGATATCTATAAGCGCCAGGAACCTAACGATCAATTGAGCGGCGCATGAAATAGAAATGGTACAGCGAAGACCCAGTGAGACATCTCTTGACAGCGAAATTCTCGAATTGCGCCAGCGACTCGAAGAGGCGGAAGATACACTACGCGCGATACGGGAGGGCGAAGTTGACGCCCTGGTGATTGATGCTCCGCAAGGTGAAGTAATCTACACGCTTACCGGCGCCGATTATCCTTACCGGTTAATGATCGACGAGATGAACGAGGGCGCGGTGAGTGTCTCTCCTGATTCGTTCATTCTATACAGCAATCGACACTTTGCTTCCATTCTTGGATTAACTGAAGCGAGTGCAAGTGGTGTCTCGTTTTGCGATTATGTCGTGCCGGACATGCGCGATCAGTGTCTTGACGACTTGCAACAGGCGTGCAACGCGAGTATTCGCCGTGAATACACGCTTAGGTCCGGCGCCGGCAAGGAAGTCCCAGTGCTGCTTTCGTTTGCCAAGCTCCAGCCGCAAACCAACTCGATCGGTATTATCGTCACTGATCTCTCCGCGCAAAAGGGACTCGAAGAAAAACTTCGTGAGGCGAAGAGCACACTCGAAGAACAGGTGGCCGAGCGCACTAAAGAGTTGCGCAATAGCGAAGCGCGTCTGTTTAGAATTCTCGAACACAGCGCCGCCGACTTGAAAGCGATGAGGCGGTTGAACGAGATCGGCACTCTTTGTGCAAACGACGGCGACGAGACCGTGCCTATTCTCGGTGAGATTCTGAAAGTGGCGATCGAAATCAGTGGTGCCGACAAAGGAAACATTCAATTACTCGATCCCCGGTCGGGCAAGCTCACGCTGGTAGCGCACCGCGGCTTTGACGCGCCGTTTCTGGAGTTCTTTGAAGTAGTCGACGATGAGGGGTCGGCATGTGGCGTGGCGCTACAGTCGCACCAGCGCGTCATCGTAGAGGATATAACGAACAGCGAGATTTACGCCGGCAAAGCTTCGCTCGTCGCGATGCGTGAGGCGAATGTGCTTGCGGTTCAATCTTTGCCATTGATGAGCAGCAGCGGGAAAGTTCTCGGAATTATTTCCACGCATTTCAGCAACACTCATCGTCCAAGCGAGCAGGAGTTGCGCCTGATGGATCTGTTGGTGCGACAAACTGCCGACTATCTCGAACGTAAGCGCGTCGAAGAAGAACGCGAACAGTTGTTGTTACGCGAGCACGAGCTGCGTGAAACCGCAGAGGAAGCGAACCGTCTCAAGGATGAGTTTTTGGCGATCATGTCGCACGAGTTGCGCAATCCGCTCAACGTGATTCTGGGTTACGCGGAGTTGCTGTTGCGCATGGACGAGATCAAATCGTCGAAGAACCTCAGCCACATGGCGGACGCGGTGAAGCGCAATGCCGTGGCTCAGTCGAAACTGATCCGCGACCTGCTCGATCTATCACGACTGCGCAGTGGCAAGCTTGAGCTAAATCGCGAGACTGTGTCACCCATAGTTTCGATCGAGAACGCCATCGAAACGGTGCGCCAGGATGCGGACAGCAAGGGAATCGAGATTGAGATTGAAGCACCTGACGAGGCGCTCTTCGTCCAAGCCGACCCCGTCAGACTCGAGCAGATAATCTGGAACTTGCTGAACAATTCCGTCAAGTTCACGCAGAATGCCGGGCGAATCGTTGTGCGGCTCGAAGAAGAGGCTGATGAGATTCTGCTCACCGTGTCAGACAACGGGCTGGGAATCGACTCCTCGTTCCTGCCTCACATCTTCGAGATCTTTCGTCAGGCGGATTCCGGAACAAGCCGCACGCAATCCGGCATGGGCATCGGTCTCGCCGTGGTCCAACAACTTGTTGAGCTACACGGTGGTTCGGTCAGCGCGTATTCGGCGGGCAGCGGGCAGGGAGCGACGTTTACGATTCGCCTGCCGCGTACCGGCGATACGAAAAGATCGCCTTCTCCGCTTCGGGACTTCGGCGACGGAACACTTCAGGGAATGACCATGCTCGTTGTCGACGATTCGGAAGACACCACGGAGATGTTGCAGCACTTGTTGGAGATCGGCGGCGCGACTGTCGAGATTGCCACGAGTGGATTCGAAGGTTTGCGACTGGCGAGTGAAAAAGAGTATGACGTCGTGTTGTCGGATATCTCGATGCCCGGGATGGATGGCTTTGAGTTTCTGAAAAAGCTGCGCGAGCTGCCTGGTAAACAAGACGTACCGGCAATCGCATTAACTGGTTTTGGCCGGCCCGAAGACATTCAGCGCGCAGTTGCCGAAGGTTTCCACGCTCATCTCACGAAACCCTTCGACATCGAAAACCTCGCAACGCTGCTGCAAAAGATTCCACGCCGGAGAACGATGGCCAAGCCGTAGCTCCTCGCTTGGTCCAACATAACCCGAAAAGCCGCCAAGAGACGTTGCTTCTTTTGCGGATTGCGCCTAAGATCTTCCACCTTTTCGGAATATTCGTCTTCACTATACGCCTGCTCCGCAGGCCTCACCGAAAGGCGGCGAACATGCCAACAATCCGTGTGATCCGTGTTTTTCTGGCCTCATCCGTTGCCCTCCAGGAGGAGCGCACCCGGATTGGGCATTGGATCTCCAGCCAAAACGACTCCTTGACGCCTCAGGGGATCTATTTATACTTGGTCAGCTCCGACAAACTTTCCAGCTCCTTCTCGCCTGCACCCAAACAAGAAGAATTTAATGACGAGGTGACCACATCTGACATCTTCATCTGTCTGGTTCATGATCGACTCGGTCAGTTTACAAATCAGGAGTTTCAAAAGGCATATCAGAGCTTGCGGGCAGGTAAACTCCCGCGCTTGCTTCTCGTCTATTTCAAAAACACCGAAATTAAGCCGAGCACGCTTGGTCCGGAGTTTGAAAGAGTGCTTGAACTAAAAAATCAAATCCGCGAGGAGGGACAGATGTGGAGAGAATACAGCAGCAGTGACGAGCTGTTACTTCATCTCACCAATGAATTCGATACTTACCTTCGTACACAAAGAAGTCTCCGCGTGCAGGGCGCGTATTCAAACCTGCCGAACATGCCTCATTTTGTAGGGCGCCAGGAACAGTTGACTCAGATTGCTGATGCCCTCACTTCCGAAGCTCGAGGATGGGGCATAATGATTGATGGACCAGGCGGCATAGGCAAGACCTCATTGGCCATTGTTGCTGCGCACAGAGCTCCAGACGACGATTTTCCAATCAAGATTTTTCTCTCGGCTAAGACAACTGAGCTAACTGCGGAAGGTCGGGTTTTGGCTAGGGAATATGCCTTAGCGGATTTTGAGGCTTTAATGTCAGAACTGGCAGCGGAATTGGATGCGGAAGAGATTAGGCACATGCCCGCCGGCGGACGTGCCAAGGAAGTACGCCGGTGTCTCTCAAACAAGAAGGCCCTGTTGGTTCTTGACAACGTCGAAGAATTTCCCCAGGAAGAGGCTGACCGGCTTTTTTACTTCCTCAAGTTTTTACCCTACTCCTGCAAAGCTATCGTTACGAGCCGGCGACGAACAGGCGATATCTTTACAGGTGTTATCCGACTGGGTCGGTTGAAGCTTGAGGAAGCCCTTAAGCTCATCGATGAGTTGGCTCAGGAAAACAATATTCTTGCTCGATCCGCTGGCAGTGAACGGGAGTATTTGTATGAAATCACGGCAGGCAATCCGCTGCTCATCAAATGGGTATGCGGACAACTAATGCGTGATGGAAGTAGGTTTCAAACGATTGACGAAGCGTGCGAATTCATGAAATCGACGCCAAAAGACAATCCACTTGAGTTTATTTTTGAGAATTTGATCCTCAGTTTCAGTGCAACCGAAATCACAGTGCTTTCTGCATTGACTCACTTTTCTGAGCCAGCAAAACTCGAATGGGTCGCAGAGCTGGCGTGCTTACCACACGATACGGCCGATGCAGCCCTTGAACGGCTGGCTGACCGCGCGCTCCTTGATGCCGATGGAATTCGGGAACGGTTCTTTCTTCCCACATTGACAGCGGCTTTTCTGCGACGAGTTTGCCCCGAGGCCGTGGAACAAACAGGCGATCGATTACTAAAGAATGTGTCTGCTTTTGTGGATGAGAATGGCGCGAAGCAGTATGAGCGATTCCCGAAGCTCGAGGCAGAATGGCCTTCTATTTCCGCTGCGCTACAGCTCATTCAAAAAAGCGACAACATCAAGCTCCAATACTTTTACAACGGGATAAATACATTCCTGGATTTCTCTGGACGGCACGATGAGCTGCTTTCACTATGTCAGATTGCAGAAGAGAAAGCACATCGAGTACAGGCATTCAATACTGCGGCGGCGCATGCGTATCAAGCAGGATGCATTTTTGCTGAGCGCAAACAAGCAGAAGGAGTCTCAAACGCAGCTCTACGGTGTGAAGAGTATTGGCGACTGCACACCGAACAGGTCAATCTCAGCAGACTCAAAGACAAATTGATCCAAATGGGAAAACACGAGCAGGCAATGATCCTTCGCCTACGTGGTCTTTTCCACCAATTAGAAGGAAATTATTCGGCCGCAAGAGAAGAGCTACTCAAAGCTCAAGAGCTTTATCAATCAGTTGCTCAGCCCAGCAAAGAGCTCGTGATCGTGATGAATGATCTGGGTGTACTACACGATCTCATGGAGGATAAGTTCGCGAGTGGTCGTTACTTGACGACTGCACTGGAGCGGGCCAGAGAAGCCAACTTTAAAGAAGAGATACTCACATGTCTGAGAAATCTCTCTCTCATCAAATATGCTGCTGGTGAGTTGCCCGCTGCCAAGTCTTTAGCTCGAGAAGGTATTTACAGAGCCGCAGAACTCCATTGCGATCGACTCATTGAGGAGTTTGGTAGTCTCCTTGCGACCACGCCCTAACCGTGCAGCATGCTTGGCCAACAAGTCTCTTCGAGAGTTGCCTGAATCAGACTGAGTAGTTCGCTGATCGCCTCAGGTGGTAACTCGCGTGTGAGCATCTCGCAGAGCGCAGTCAGATCAAGAACTCTCACAACTTCTCGCCAGTCAGGTGGTAAGCAGCCGCCTCGTTCGACGAAGGCTCGTGTAAAATGAGGCTCGCGCAAAGGCTGATCGAAACGCTCGAAACGCAGGAAGTGACCCACGTCAATCAATGGCGATCCGGAAAAGGCGAACTCCCAATCGAGTACTCCCGCAACCGTCCACCCGCCATCAAGTTGCTTAAACAAAAGGTTGCCGGCGTAGAAATCGCTGTGGACCAGAGACCGCGCGTTGTCCAGTTCCGCGAGTCGCGGCGCCCAGGACCAGATGTACTTGTGTACTCGATCGGCGAGCGATTCACCAGTTCGCTGTCTGAGCTTTTGCGATGCGAGAAAAGTATCGAGGAGGCGAGGAATCGGATCTGGACCTTCAACATACGCGCTTGTGATTTCAAGTCTGCCGCTCGAATCATCGAGACCGAGCATTCCGGGTTTGGAAAATCGATAATGTCCGATCGCCGCCAGCGTTTGACCGACTGATTCCGACGCCTGTTGAATGGCGTCGATGTCGTTGGTGCGCTTTACCTGCGTGAACGTAGGCCCCTCGATGTACTCAAGCAACGCGAACGGACCAACATCGCCCTCTCGTTCATACTCAGCATAAAAGACCTCAGGCACGGGCGCTGTTTTACGCACGAGCCGAAGAATTTCAGTCTCTTTAGCGCAAGCAGATGGGTCACGCTCGTAAATACGCAACACGACAGGTGCGTGCGACAAGTCAAAGATGACCTTTAAATTGAGGTTGCAGTGTCCGCCGGTGAGTGGTTCGAATCCGAGTACACACTGACGCGGCAAGGCCCGTGCTACCAGCCTTCGCACGCAATCGAGATTCGGCAGAGCCGACATCACTTACGTTCAGCTTACTGCGCGGTCGTGGTCGTCGCTGGACCAGACGCTTTCTTCACGTACTTGTCGTACCACGCCAGGTATCGCTCCATGCGATCGCGCTGGTAACTCGGTCGTTGAATGCCGTGGTTCTCGTTCGGATAGATGATCAACTGCGTGTCGATGCCCAAACTGCGCAGCGCCTGATACATCTGCTGACTACCTTGCACAGGCACGTTGAAGTCGCGCTCGCCGCCAAGAAACAGTGTCGGCGTTTGGATCCGGTCGGCGTGTAAGAACGGATACGAGATCTTCACATACGTGTCCCACGCTTTTGGATTCCACGGTGGTCCAATCTCGTAGTCGTATTGAATGATGTATTGATCGGTGCCGTAGAAAGCGACGGTGAAAGCAGTACCCGCGCCGCTCGTTGCTCCTTTGAATCGAGTGTCGCTGGCGATCAAGTAGTCAGTCAGAATTCCACCGTAACTCCAGCCTCCAACGCCGAGTCGATCCGGATCTGCGACGCCCATCTTGATGACGTGATCGACTCCGGCGAGTAAGTCCTGCACTTCGTAGTTGCCCCAATCGGCAAATATGGAGCGTGAAAACTTCTGTCCGCGACCCGAGCTGCCGCGATAATTAACCGCCAGCACCGCGTAACCATTGGCCGCAAAGAACTGCCGCTCAGTACTGAACGAATGCTGGTCTTGTCCGTTTGGGCCACCGTGAATTCTCAGTAACAGCGGGACCTTTGTGCCTTTCACGTACCCGACCGGGTAGGTCAAGAGTCCATGAATCTCTGTGCCATCTTTACTGTTGAAGCTGACTTCTTCGGTAGCTCCGAGCTCCAACTCTGCAACCAGAGCGTCGTTTTGGTGTGTGATCTGGCGCAGCGAGTTTCCTTCCCAAACGTAGAGCTCGCTTGCTTTCGAGTCGCCGCCGGATATCGCCACGGATTTTCCACCGGTGAAATTCCAGTTCGAAATCACGATCGGCGGCGCAAGCACTCGTTCCGCTGGTCCACCTGCCAGATTTACTTTGACTGGATAGACGGATCGATCGTCGGTCACCAGTACACGAATCGATTTGCCGTCAGGACTGAACCGAGGCGACGAAACCCCGCGATCCAGATCCTCCAACGCTTTGATACGAGCGGGAGCAGCACTGCCATCAGCCGCAACGAGCGCGAGATGGTCCATGCTGTAAGCACCGTATTTCTTCTCATCGCCTTCGAGAATCGTAAGCCACTTCGAGTCAGGACTCCATTCCGGCCGTGAACGACCGGCGCGAGTGCTTTCAGGTGTTAACTGTTTCTCGGTAGCTCCGGGCTTTGCTTCGGCGACATAAAGTTCGGCAGCCGGGTCGCGATCAGGATCGTCCGAGTGGTTACTCATGAAGGCGATGCGAGTGCCGTCTGGTGACCACGAGGGTGAGCTCTCATCCCATTTACTCTTTGTGAGTCGCTCGAGTTTCTTCGTTGCGATGTCGAAGAGGTAGATGTAAGTGTGACGTCCGCTGAGCAAATAGCCTTGGCCGTCCTGCTTGTATCTGTAGCGATCGATGACGATTGGTTTTGGAACGCGCGGCGTCGCACCGGGCTGTGGTGATGGTCCCGGATCCGCTTCGGGATCGGGATCGCCAATCACGAGTACCAGGCGTTTTGAATCGGGTGACCACTCATGCCCCTGCAAACGACCTTTGATCTCGGTGAGCTGCATCGCCTCGCCGCCATTTCGATCCAGCAGCCAGACCTGATTGCCGCGAGCCTTGCCGGGTCGTGAAGAAGTAAACGAAAGATACTTGCCATCAGGACTCCAGCGCGGCGAGTTCTCACTCTCCTGACTGAAAGTGATCTGCCGGTCGTTGCTGCCGTCGATGCCGACCATCCAAACGTGGGAGTTGGATTTGTCTTCCTTCGCGTCGGTGGTGCCGACGACGTAGGTGACCCATTGGCCGTCGGGCGAGATCTGCGGATCGCTGACGTTGCGAAAACGCGTCAGATCGTCGAGCTTCATCGGATGCCGCGCGGTTTGCGCGATAAGCGCGTAGGCGAACGCAAGGATCAGTAGCAGAGAGAGATAAGACAGGCGTCTGCGAAACATAAGGGGCCTCCTGAAAATGGGTCTTGCCACAAAGAGGCACAAGAAAAACAAAAATGCACATTTGTTGTTATGTGCCTTTTTGTGGCTACTATGTGCCTCTTGTGGCTAACATTTCGGTAATAAGTCGATCAACGTGGATGCGAGTCGTGTCGAGAAGACGAATGCCGTTGTGCTCGTCCGCGCGAAGCAGCAACGGCAATTCGGTGCCCCCGAGAATGACTGCTTCGATGCCGTGGCGTGCTTTCATCTCATCGGCAATCGCCAGAACTCTCGCTCGCGTTTCAGGCGAAAAGACATCTTTGAGCAGTTCACCTAAATAGATCTCGTGAATGTACGCCTGCTCCTGATCGTTTGGCGTAAACAGTTTGATGTCGGTGTGCGAAAAAACCTTCGGATAGAACGGCGCCTGCATTGTGTAGCGCGTGCCAAACAACGCGACGCTCTTTAGTCCAAGTTCCTGCACTCTTTCACACGCTGCCTCGACGATGCTGATTAGCGGCAACGATGTTCGTTGCTGCAGCTCGTCGAACACGATGTGAGCCGTGTTTGCCGTAAGTGCAGCTAAATCAACGCCTGCTTTGCGGAGCGTCTCGATCTCACCAGCGAGATAATCGGCCACTTTGTCGAGTTGATTAGCGGCCATCCACTCGAGCAACAGTTTGATGTTGACACTGTTGATGATCAACGAAGGAGAATTACCGTCCGCCTGTTCGCGATATTTCGCAATCAGCAGACGGTAATAATCGACAGTCGATTCAGGGCCAGTGCCGCCGATGAGTCCGAGTGTTTTCATCCACAGATTAGCAGATTTATTGTTGTGTGCTGGTGCTCTTCGTGGGCTCGCCGATGTCGTACTCAGGCTTCGGCACACCCATGAGCCACTTATCAAACCAGCCAACGATGTGGTGCAGTCGCTCGATGCGATGCCACGGCTGTCCCGAACGCGACAACTCGTGCGTCTCATTCGGAAAACGAACCATCACTGTCGGTATCTTGCGATACTTCAACGCACGAAACATTGCCTCACCACCCGAACCAGTCGGCGTGCGATAATCCGCTTCACCGAGAATCAACATCAGCGGAGTCTGGATCTTGTTGACGTAGGTGATCGGCGAACGTTTTCGATAGTCTTCCGGATCTTCAAACGGTGGCGCCTTGAACCACGACGGTTGAAACAGCGTGAAGTCGGCGGTGTACCACCAGTCAGCCCAATCTGCGATATCGCGCTGTGAAACTGCCGCGGCGAAACGCGTCGTCTGTCCAATGGTCCAATTCGTCAGCAGTCCACCACCACTGCCGCCGGTGACGCCCAATTTCTTCTCGTCGATGTAACCGCGTCGAATCAGTTCGTCGACACCGGCCATCAGGTCCTTGTAATCGTCGCCCGGATAGTTGTGTTGGATGATGTTTCCAAACTCCTGTCCATAGCTGGTGCTGCCCCGCGGATTTGGATATAGCACTACGTAACCCTTCGCCGCCATCCACTGAAACTCGTGATCGAAGATGAAACCGTAGGCCGCGTGCGGTCCACCGTGAATGTTGAGAATCAACGGATATTTCTTATTGGGGCTGAAGTCAGGCGGCTTTTGCACCCACGACTGAATCTTTTTGCCGTCAAAGCTCGTGTGCCAGATCTCTTCGGGCTCGGTGAGATTTAGTTTCGAGAACAACTCATCGTTGACGTGTGTCAGTTGTTTCGGCTGACCGCCGGGCTTATCGAGCCAGTAGAGATCGCCGATGCGAGTTGGAGTTGAGATCAAAAGAACAAACTTCGAGGCATCGGGCAGCGCGCGATAATTGACTACCGCCTGGTTTCCGGTGGTCACATCTGACAAGCGTCCGCTGGAAACATCAAACGAGCCGAGATTCGCCCTGCCTTCCTTTGCGTAAACCACCGTAATGCTGTGCTCGTCGGATGACCAAACCGGCAAACTGCCGCCTCCACCGCGTGGTGCAACGTTGTCGCCGCCGACTCCGCCGCCAATGTCGAAGTCAAAATTGGCGGTAAGGTTTCGCGGCTTGGCATTCGGCGTCATATCCATCACCCAGAGATCCGGTTGTGAATAAGAACGCACCGGTTGGCTCACTGATCCGATGAATGCGAGCTGCTTGCCGTCAGGACTGAGCGTGAACGCGCCTGCTCCCATGTCGAAGGAAGTGAATTTCGATGGCTCGCCGCCGGTCGCGGCAACGGAATAGATCGTCGTGCTCGGCAACTCGTAATAGGGTTCGTCGATCTGATCTGATTCAAAATAGATCTTTGAATTGTCTTTGGCCCAGATCGCGCCGCCCTCGTCGTAGCGCCCCGTGGTCAACTGTTTTGGCGTGACTTTTTCATCGCCTGTTTTTGGTGCGTTGACGACCCAGATGTGTTGCGGATGTTTGAAGTCGAGATAACCGGCGCCATTGGCGCGATAGACTGCGCGATTAATGACACGCACATCGCTTTCGCGTTCCGGTGGAGTCGGACTCGCATTGGGTTGAGGCGAAGGCGTGTTTTTCGCCGCCGCTTTCGCAATCTCTTCCGGTGTCGCGCTGTTGTAGAACAGGATCATCTTTCCGTCAGGAGACCATTGCGGATTTCCTGCACCGCGCGGAAGGGTGGTGAATTGAAACGGTTCGCCACCCGCCATCGCCAGCATGAACAATTGCGATGGTTCAACGCGACCCGAGACTTCCGGCGTGCGAACGAAGACGAGGTACTTGCCGTCTGGCGACCAACGAGGCGTTCCGTCGCGTGGTCCATTGGTTAGCTGGCGTGTTTCGCCGGTCGAGGTCGAGACCGTCCAAATTGCGGTGCTGTAACCGTCTTTCTTATCGTTGACGGTGACGCGGACGAATGCGACGCGAGAACCATCGGGCGAGATTTGCGGATCGCCAATCCAGACGAAGTTGAAGAGATCTTTTTCGGTGATTTTGCGTTTCTGCGCCAGCGTGGGGGCGGCGAAGGAGACAACGATGATCAGGAGAAGCGAGACACGAAGGCGCATGATTGATTCCTTTCGGTGACAGGTAAGCCACAAGAAGCACGGAAATACTAAGACTTCTTGTAGACGTAGTAAACCACGCCGCTGTAATCGTCAGTAAGAAGAAACGCGTTCCGGCCGAAGTTGAAGATGTCGGCTGGGCGGCCGTTGATCTTGTCGGATTCGAAGAAGCCCGTGATGAAGTCTTCCATAGCACCGCCGGATTCGGGAACTCTTACAACACGATAACCCCGCCGAAGCCTCTTTTTTGTCGATCCATGTAAGGCGACGAGAAAATTCGAGTCGAAATATTCCAAACCGAGCGGCGAGCTGTGCGCGGGAAATGGCGTCAGGGCCTCGGGCACTTTGCGGCAGTCGAATCTTGAACCAGTCGTGTTGAATTTCGGATCGGGATAGATCCGCGAGCCGACCTGAAAACAGTAAGGCCAGCCGTAGTTCTTGCCGCCCTCAACTACGTAAAACGTGTCCGCGGGACGATTGTCGCCGAGGTGATCCGATCCCATGTTGGTTGCGTAGAGTCTGCCGTTGATCCAGCGAAGTCCGACCGCATTGCGCAGTCCGCGCGCAAAGTGACGCTGGTTCTTGCCGTCAGGATCCATCTCCAGAATGCTCGCGCGTACTTCTTCCTTCTCCTCACAAGCGTTGCAACTACTTCCAACCGCGATATAGATCTTCCCATTGCCACCGACGACGACAGTGCGCGTCAGATGCCAGCCACCGTACTTGTAGCCGAGACCGTAGTCGGGAAAAGTTGCGAGTACCTGTGGCTCGCCGGACGGAGCATCCTTTCCCGCTTCATAACGATAGCGAACCAAACGATCGGTCAGCGCCAGGTAGAACCAGTTTGTGCCGGAACGATCCGTATAAAAGGCGACGCTGTTTGGATTCCGCAAGCCACTGAGATACTTCGTGACTTTCTTGAAGCGCAGTGTAGTTGAATCAAACTGATCGAGAATGTAGACCACGCCACGACGATTGTCGGTGCGGTTGTACATATCGGTGACGAAGATCCGCCGGTCGGGACTCTCAGTCATGAAGCGAACTCGTTTGAGTCCCTGCGCGGCGATGCTGATCTCGTAGCCTTCGGGCAGATTGAGATCAAACGACTTCCCGTTGGCGAGGGAGACGTGGTGTGGAACCAGTTTTGGAGCGGCGGCGATTTGCTTAACGACACCTGTCAGCAGCGACAGGAGCACAAAATGTGCGACCAGTTGAGAGCGTGTCATTCGGTGAGAAAATAACACAACCAGTAAAGAACAGATCAGAAAGGGTGGCTTACCCCCATTCTGCGAGTCAAAGGAAGAGTGGAGCGAACTCCACTTCCCGACTTCTTCTCCCTTAAAATCGACCGCAGTGCAAGCCACCCGTGCTGACCAGCGACTGAGATCGCAAGACCCTGCGTGGCCGTGCGTTTGTCGCTATGGAAATAACACGCGAGCCGCAAAATTATTCCCGGGAATTTTCCAGAGCCCTGCGTGTTAACTCGCGTGTTAGAATGGCGTCCCATCACGTGAGAACCAATGGACAGCTTAGGCAGAAACGGGATTTTCGGTCAGGCAGCGCTCGAGCACATCGACTCGCTCTACGGCTATGCCATGACCCTCACGCGCGATACGACCGAAGCCGAAGATCTCGTGCAGGAAACTTATGTGCGAGCCGCCGGCGCCGCCAATCGGCCGGGCCACGACAATTTGAAAGGCTGGCTGTTCGTTATCATGCGAAACGCCTGGCTCAATCAGGTACGGCATAAAAACAGTGGCCCTCATTTCGTCGATCTCGATGCGAAGGAAGGTCCGATTGACGCGGCGCAAGAGAATCCGCATGTCGTTTACTTGAGGAACCTGGAACGCAAGGAAGTGCGAGAGGCGATTGAGAGTTTGCCTGACGCATACCGCGAAATCATCGTCCTCCGCGACATTGAAGGATTTACTTATCAGGAGATCGCGACGGTATTGGAGTGTCCGGCCGGCACAGTCATGTCTCGTCTCGGACGTGCGCGCGGAAAACTTCGGAAACTGCTTTCCGGCCAGCAAACCAGGACGCGGATCAGAGCAGTCTGAGTGGGTGGAGGTACGGCAACGTTTAAAAACTGCGAAGACATACGCGGACGATTGACGTTGTATCTCGACGATGAGTTGCAGGGAGAAGAGCGTGTAACGATCGAGGCGCATTTGTCCGAGTGTGAGTCATGCGCATCGATCTTTGCGAGAGAGCTTAGCTTTCTGAATAGCGTGAGAGAGAGTGGTCCGTTATCCGTTGCTCCGCCGGAGCTGCGCGCCAGAATCGAGGAGATTCTGAGCGAAAAGCGAACTGCCGCGCGCGTTCCCGCAACGGAAGCGAATCGATCGACTGCTGGGAGACGGCGGCGTTTTGGTTGGCTCGTCGCCGCTGCTGCTGCTTTACTTATCGGGATCTTGCCGGTAGTCGTTTGGCGCCTCGCGCACCGCACTACGACGTCGCCAACCACACGACCATCCAGTTTTGCACTGATGGCGGCTGACACTCACTTGCGTCAAACGCGCGGCCAGTTGCCACTCGAGATGGAATCGGCGAGTCCACAGGACATCTCGGCGTGGTTTTCGAACAAGGTTAATTTCCGAGTGAAGCTGCCGAACTACCAGGAGTCGTCGGGGCAGGAGAAGCTCTACACGCTTCAAGGCGCGCGTCTCGTTGGTTTCCAGAATGATTACGCTGCTTACGTTGCGTACCGCATGGGTGATCGACCGATCAGTTTGGTGATTACTTCCGAGTCGGCTGCGAAACCTTCAGGTGGTGAGGAGATCGCGGCGCGCGGGTTGGTGTTTCACTACAACGCGATCGATGGATTAAAAGTGCTTACCTGGTCCGATCGTGGTCTGACGTATGCGCTGGTGTCTGATCTTGATGAACGCGGGCAGGGCTCGTGTATCGTCTGCCACGAAGGCGCGAAGGACCAGGACTTCATCGAGCCACTAAAGCCTCACTAAAAATATTTAGCCACAAAAAGGCACAAGAAGCACAAAAGGAAGGAAATGATTCATCTCTATTTTGTGCTTTTTGTGCCTTTTTGTGGCTTCAAACTTTTGTGCCTTTTTGTGGCCTAAGTTGGTCGGGAATACATTTTGATGATTCGCTCGATCGCTGCGCGGCAGACCTTACAGAAGTGGTTGGTGCGCGAGAACATGATGCAGTCAACTTCCGGACGATAGTAACCGCGGGCTTCGTACATCGCCCCTTCAAACGCTCCAACCTGTCCGAAATACTTTTCTGCCGCAAACATCTTCTGCTCGTGTTCTAACTCTTCTCTGAACAAGGCCTCCATCTCTTCTTCCGGTCGCTTGTCTTTGCGCAACTGTCCGCGCCGCTTTTGGATCTCGCGTGAGTAAGTTTCAAAGGCCTCTTTGTTCCATGGCGTCGGAATCGGCGTCGTAGTGGAAGACACCAAATCGCGCCATTTCAACGTGCTTACATCGAGCAGCGCAGTTACGTTTGGTTCCCACGGCTCAACGCGATCGGTCGCGGGCGCGTAAGAGACTGCTGAGGTGTAGTATTCGTCGGCGAGTCCGGCGAAGTGATGACCAAACTCGTGCACAAACACGTAGTTGCCAAATGCATTGTCAGCCGCGACCGTGCTGTAGAGGTTGAAAATCCCACCGCCGCCATACGTGCGATTGTTGACAAGCACTTCGATAAACTCGTACGGCGCAAACTGCGCCGCGCGGCGCAACGCGCGATTATCAAAAGTCAGCACGTATCGCTCCGAGCCAAACGCGTCGTAAGTCGCGCCGAGTGGAGAGTCGCGATAGACACCCGTCGACGGTCTCGATATACCCGACTCAGCAGCCGGAGGAGACAATGCCCACACATTGAAGCTCTTGCGATTCTCTTTGAACGGCGAGGTCGAGAAGAGGACTTCGGTCAATCGACGCGCATCAGCCTCAAACTTTTTAGCCTCGGCGGCGGTGTAGCCGTCACCGAGAATCAGAAAATCGACCTTCGTTTCCGGTTCGCCTGTTTTCTGAATCGTGAGCAGCGTCCCGGGCGCTTTCGGTTTCGATCGATCAACAAACTGGTCCGCGGGATCGATTGTGGTGGTCCAGATGTCCTGAAATACATTCTTCGCATCGCGCTTCTTCAAAACAATGCTGACTGGCGCGGCTGGAGCAGGGAAGCGCAGCGACTCCTGAAACGTGCGTTTCATCGTCTTCGCTTCATCAGTCGTCTCCCACTCGCCATAGATCGACGCGAATCCGCGTGAGTACAGCAGCTCTTTCGTCTTTAGATCGCGGACTTCGAACAGGTACTTACCGAGGTTCGACTTATCAATCGCCTGGGCCGGATCGCCGGGCCAGGGCAGCGGTTCGACGACCACGCGATCGACGCTGAACACTTCCTGCGAGGCGTCGCCGGTGTGGTAATAGTCGAGCCGCATCGTTTCAGCGGCACTGGCGCTGACCGCGAGCAATAAGAGCGCGAGTAGTGGTCTGATTATCATGAGGCGGATGATACAGATGAAAATGTATCTGTGTCATCTGTGTGAATCTGTGGCACTATACCCCTATGGCGAGTGTCCTCGAGATCATTCCGCTCGGCGGCATCGGCGAGTTTGGAATGAATTGCATGGCTGTGCGTTATGGCGACGAGATGTTGATTCTCGACGCGGGCATGGGCTTTCCCGAGGAGTCGGCTTACGGAGTCGATGTCTCGATTCCGAACTTCAGTTTCCTCGACGAATACCGCGACGCCATCACCGCGATCGTTCTCACGCACGGTCACGAGGACCACCTCGGCGCGCTGCCGTACCTGCTGAAAAGGATCAACGTTCCGGTCTACTGCTCGCATTTCACCGCTGGTTTGGCTGAAAGCAAACTGGAAGAACACGATCTGCTCGGAGACGTGTTGCTCCATCGCGTCGAGCCGCGAGACGTTGTCGACATCGGCGTTTTTACAGTCGAGTTCATACGAGTTTCGCATTCGCTGGTCGACTGCTTTTCACTCGGCATCAAGACGCCGGTCGGCACGATCATTCACACAGGCGATTATAAAGTCGACGAAACACCGGTAATCGGTGAGCCGATCGATCTGCGTTCGTTTCGACGCTACGGGCAGGACGGCGTGCTGGCGCTGCTTTCAGACTCGACAAACGCGACGGTCCCTGGCCGCACGCCCTCGGAGCGCGCGGTGATTCCGGCCTTTGAAGAGATCTTTTCCGAAGCAAGAGGTCGCATTGTCGTCGCGGCGTTTGCTTCGTCGATTCATCGTTTGCAGATTGTGCTCGACGTGGCGCAACAGTTTAATCGTCATGTTTGCGTGCTTGGTCGTTCGATGCAGAAGAATGTCGAGGTCGCGGAGCGGCTCAGGTATCTCGACGTTCCTGACGGACTGCTCGTGTCGCTCAACGAGGCAAAGCTGATGAGCGACGACGAGATCGTGTTTTTGGTTACAGGTTCTCAGGGCGAATCGCGGGCGGCGTTGTCGCAGATGGCGATGCAGAGTTACAAAGGACTGATGATCGAAGAAGGCGACACGGTCGTGCTGTCAGCGCGCATCATTCCGGGTAACGAGCGTTTGATCTCGCGGATGATTGGTTTTATCTACAAGCGCGGCGCAAACATCATTGAAGAGAAACGACGGCTGGTCCACGTGAGCGGTCATGCTTCGCAGGAAGACATACGGATCATGACTGAGGCGGTGCGGCCGAAGTTTGTAGTACCGATTCACGGTGAGTATCGCATGCTGTTTCGGCACAAGGAGTTTGTCAAAAACCATCTCGGCTATGCCGAAGAGAACATTGTTCTGATCGAGAATGGCGACGTGCTCGAGCTCGACGGCGAGCGCGCGGCAGTGATCGACAAGCGCGAGATCGGGCGCACGTTTATCGACGAGAGCGGTTTTGAAGAGATCGATAGCGCGACTGTGCGTGAGCGCAAGCAGTTGGCTTATGAAGGCACGGTTACGGTTGTCGTAACGGTTGATGAAGAGACGGGCGTGCTGGATGGCGAACCGAAGATTGTTGCGCGTGGTGTGCGTGGGTTGAGTGCAACTAATGGTTTTGCCGGTGACCCGGCGGGTTTCCTGCTGAACGATGTGAAGCGCGTCGTTACGGCGGCAATAGCAGGCGCTTCGCGACAGACGCTCTCGGACGAAACGCTTTTGAAAGAACACGTGCGCGTGGAGTTGAAGCGGTTCATTCAAAAACAGACCGGCGCCAGACCCGTGATCACGCCCGTAATTGTGCTTATTTGAGCCACAGATCTGACAGATAAAAACGGATCAGTCTTAATCCGTTTAATCCGTGGCTTAAGTCCGGAAAGACAGAGTGAGTTATTGGACCAACAAGGTCGTGATGATCACCGGCGCCTCGTCCGGGATTGGCAGAGGTATAGCGCTGGAGATAGCGTCGCGCGGCGCAAATCTCGCTTTGCTTGCGCGCCGCGAGGATCTGCTCAACGAGATTGTTGACGAAGCGCGCTCACGAGGTGTCAAAGCAGTCTCTGCGACGGCTGATGTTCGCGATGCTGAGGCGGTTCGTGCGGCGGCCGATCGTTTCCGCCAGGAACTTGGCCCGATCGATATGCTGATCGCCAATGCCGGCATCGGCACGGCCGATCACGCAGTTGAGCTAAAACCCGAGCACGCTGCGGAAGTGATCGGCATTAACGTTCTCGGCGCAATCAACAGTGTCGCCGCGGTCGCGCCGGAGATGGTCGCTCGCAGACAAGGGCGGTTGGTGGCGATCTCAAGCCTGGCGGCATATCGCGGCCTTGCGAAATCGGCCGCGTACTGCGCAAGCAAGGCAGCGTTATCGTCATACTTTGAAAGCGTTCGGATCGATCTGCGCAACACTGGTGTTGGTGTAACGATTATTCATCCCGGATTTATTAAGACTGCGTTGACTGCCGGTCGCGAAGCAAAGATGCCTTACCTGATGGATCTTGACTACGCAGTCAAGAAAATTGTTTCCGCCATCGAGAAAGAGAAAACGACGTACGCTTTCCCCTGGCAACTCGCAACCATCGTGCGCGCCGGGCTGCTCATGCCTCCCGCGATGTACGATTGGATTGCCGCAAAAAACTCATTTAGAGAATAATGACTATCTTTCAAGCCATCATCCTCGGCCTGGTTCAAGGCCTAACCGAATTCATTCCCGTCAGCTCAACAGCACATCTCGTTTTTGCCGCCCGCGTGCTTAATCTTTACGGTGGTGTCGATAAAACGCTGCAAGCTGAACAAACAACCGCGACCATCGCCGTCATTCAACTCGGGACGCTGCTGGCCGTGCTGGTCTATTTCGCGCGCGATATCATCAACATCATTCGCGCGTTTGTAATAGACCACCTTGCCTTGTTGCGCGGGTCGTCCGCTGAATCCGGCCGGCCGCGACTGTCAAAAGACGCGTGGCTGGGCTGGCTCGTGATCGTCGGCTCGATTCCCGTGGGCATTGTGGGACTACTGTTCAAAAAGCAGATCGAAGGCACGTTTACGAAAAACCTGTGGGTGATCGCCACGATGATGATCATCGTCGGCGTGTTGTTGGCGATTGCCGAGCTGGTCGGAAGAAGAGACCACGACATGAATCGACTGCGTCTCAGCGACGCGCTGGCAGTTGGCTCGGCGCAGGTTTTAGCTTTGATTCCCGGTTCGAGTCGATCTGGCTCAACAATTATGGGCGGTTTGTTTGCCGGACTGACTCGCGAAACCGCGGCAAGGTTTTCATTTCTGCTTTCGATTCCGGCCATCGCGGCAAGCGGGTTGTTGGAGTTGAAAGAAGCGATGGTAAAACTCCCGGCGGGCAGCTACGGCTCGCTGATCGTTGCCACGATTGTTTCCGGTGCGGTTGGTTACTGGTCGATCTGGTTTCTGTTACGCTACCTGCGCGAGCATTCGACGGGCGTGTTCATCGTCTATCGCGTGATCGTCGGCGGGTTGATTCTCGCTGCCCTGGCGTTCGGATACTTATCTGCAAATATTTAGCACGAATTAGAGGTGATTAGATGAGTTCACAACGACCACGAAGCCCGCGCCTGCCAGTCGAGTTTCCTTTGGATGTTGAAGGCACCGACGCCGCGGGAGAGTCTTTTCAGGTCAAGGCCACGGCGACTAAAATCAGCCACGGCGGAGCGACGCTCATCATCGACGTCGATGTGCCGGTCGGTTCCACGGTACAACTAACACCAGCGAGCGGTAGTAAGCTGAGGGCTGAAGTGAATGGTTCGTGGATAGACGACATCGACGGCAAGAGGCGAATCGGTGTTAAACTGCTCGATACAAATGGATGGTTTGCTGAATAGCGCCACAAGAAGGCACAAAAGGGCCACAAAAAGGCACATAACAGACGAAAGTAAATGAAAGCCAAACGCTGGATCGTGCGAGAGCATGATGCCGAAAGGGCCGCCTCACTGGCACGCGTTCTGGGTGTCTCACCAATCCTGGCTGCTCTTCTCATAACTCGCGGCTACGCTGACGAGCTATCCGCGCGCGTTTTCCTGTCTCCGACTTACGATCAACTTCACGAACCGTATCGCATGCTCGGGATGAAAGAGGCGGTCGCGCGCCTGCAAAAGGCAATCGCCAGTGGCGAGCGCGTGCTGCTTTATGGCGACTACGACGTCGATGGGACCACCGGCACCGCAGTGTTGCTGCGCGCGCTTAAACTTCTCGGCGCGAACGCTGGATTCCACATTCCACACCGTTTCACCGAAGGTTACGGAATTCAACAGGCCGCACTCGAGAAAGCTCGTGCCGATGGCTACACACTGGTGGTCAGCATCGACTGCGGCATTCGCGCTCACGAGCCACTGCATTGGGCGCGCGACAACGGTCTCGACGTAATCATCACCGATCACCATCTGCCCGACGAAAAAGAAGGCGCACCGCCTGCCTTCGCGGTGCTCAATCCGAATCACCGCGGATGTGAGTATCCGGATAAGAATCTCGCCGGCGTCGGCGTCGCTTTCAAACTCGTTCACGCGTTGTTCAGAGAGAGCGGTCGTGAAGCGCAGGTGCCGGCGTTTATGAAAGTTGTAGCGATTGGAACAGTGGCGGATGTGGCGAAGCTCGTTGGGGAAAATCGCACGATCGTCTCCATCGGTTTGAAAGACCTGGCGCAGGTCGCAAATCCGGGGTTAAAAGCGCTGATCAGCGTGGCCGGTTGCGGAGACGGCAAGGGCATGACAGCATACGATCTCGGGTTTCGTCTCGGACCACGCATCAACGCCGCGGGACGCATGGACGCAGCGCGCGCGGTGGTTGACCTCTTTGATACGCGCGATTCCGAGGAAGCACGCCGGCTCGCGAACCATCTTGACGCTCGTAACGAAGAGCGCAAGACGGTGCAGCAACAGATCATCGATCTCGCCGTCGCGCAGTTAAAAGAGACTCAGGACTCGTACGTCGCGGTGATCGCGGGCGAAGGTTGGCATCGAGGCGTGATTGGAATCGCCGCGTCGAAGATTGCTGAGCGACTGAATCGACCGTGTGTCGTGTTGTCGATTGACGGCAGTGTGGCCCACGGCTCGGGACGAAGTATCGAAGCGTATCACCTGTTAAATGGGTTGACTGCGTGCTCGGATCTGTTTGAAAAGTTTGGCGGTCATTCGCACGCTGCGGGGATCACGATTCGTCCCGAGCGGATTGATGAGTTTCGCCGGCGGTTGAACGAACATGCGGCGTCGTGTTTGACGCGTGAAGATTTAGAACCATCGGTGAATATTGATTTCGAGCTGTTGCCGGAACACGTGACGTTTACAGTGGCGAGAGAGCTTGAGGCGTTAGAGCCTTTTGGGGCGGGTAATCCGCGTCCGGTGTTCGTGACGAAGCACCTACGCTGTTTGTCAGCGCCGAGCGTCGTAAAGGATCGGCATTTGAAGCTGAGGGTAGCTGGGCCGCAGAATCGTCCGCTGGAAGCGATTTGGTGGAATTGCATTGAGTCGCCGGGGCAAGTGCCCGAGCTGAAAGGCAGCATCGAACTCGCCTACACGCTCGAGACCAGTGCGTGGAATGGCGATTATCGAATGCAGTTGAATGTTTTGGACTTGAGGTTGGATAACTATTAACGAATGCAGGAAGTAACCCGAAAACGCGCGATTGCTCTTGGCTTGCGGGCCAGGGTGCCGGTGATCACGCGCATTGTCGCGTTCGCGCTACTCGCGTCGGGTATCGCGGTTGTCGGCATCTCTTATTACAAGCTGCGCAACGTCGAGAAGTTCAGGGCTAAGTCTGCGAAGCCTGAGCTCTCGCGAGAAGTTACCGGCGTCGTCGAAGGCTACGAACAACGCGTCACCAAAAACGATCGTTTGTACTTACTGGTGAAAGCCTCGCGCGACATTACCTTCTCCGATGGTCATCATGAGCTCGAAAACGTGAGCATGGCTGTCTACCCGCCTGAAGGTGAGACTCCCGATCAAATCTCTGCCACACGCGCTATCTATCAACCGTCGAACAACGTCGTTTCTTTTGTCGGCAAGGTGGTGATCGAGACGAAAGACAAGCTGAAGGTCGAGACGGAAGAGCTTTCGTTCGATCAGAACAGTGGTGTCGCGCACACAGACGTGTTTGTGTCTTTCAGTCGCGAGAATGTTTCCGGCACATCCATGGGCGCGATCGTCGATCAGAAAGCGAAGCGGCTTGATTTGAAGCATGACGTTAACTTGACGGTTTCACCTTCCGGCGCAAAAACTCAATCGCGGGCACGTCCGGTTAACATCAAAGGCGCGCACGCCGCGTTCGAGCAGCAGTCGTTACAAATAAGCCTCACCGGTGGTGTTACGGTCGAGCAGGAACAAGACATCCTGAGCGGTGATAACCTGAACGCCTTTCTAAATCAGGAAAAGCATCTCGAGCGCGGTGAGATTCGCGGCAACTCTTACATGCGTGTCATGGACCAGGGCCACGCCGCCGAGATTCATGCCGTCAATCTGGATTTCTTTTTCGATAAGGACCAGCGTCTCGAACGAGCCACGGCGGCAAGCGATATTGCCGCACGCACCCTCGACGGTGATGCCGACGTGCAACTCAGCGGAAGCAATTCGCTTGAAGTCCTGTTTCTCGCGCAGGCCGACACAAGTTTCCTGAAACAGATGAACGCCGGTGGCCGCTCGACGATCACGATGAGCGCGCCTAAATCGAAGGCCAGCGATCCACGCGCCGCCAACAAACGTCTCACTGCCGATTCCGTCAAATTGTTCTGGCGTACTTCCGGACGCGATCTGGAAAAAGCCGAAGCTGCCGGCAACGCGGAGTTGTTTGTCGAACCCGTCGTGACCAGCGCTCGCGCCGATCGCAAGACGCTGAACGCGCCGCAGTTTGACTGCGACTTCTTCGAAGCCGGCAACCTGGCGCGTACCTGCAAAGCGTCGGGCGGCGCAAAAGCGACAGTCGATCCGATGCAGCCGGCGAAGGACCGCGGCACGCGAACGCTGACTTCGCAAAACATGACTGCCGTATTTTTGAAGGACACCCAGGACATAGAGCGTGTCGACGCGCAAGGCGACGGAAAGTTCAATGAAAACGATCGCAACGGCGTTGCTGCGAATGTCTCTTATGTCGCCGCCGATGAGACCGTCAGACTTCGTGGGGGCGATCCGACTGTTTGGGATTCTCGCGGACGCACGAAAGCGACCGAGCTCGACGCCGATCTCGCCAACGATGTCTCATACGCACGCGGCCGGACCACGACAACTTACTACAGCCAGGAACAGACCAACGGCGCGACGCCATTTTCGAAAACCAAGAGTCCGGTTTACATCGCGAGCGAGCGTGCCGAGTTTCATCACGACACTGGCCAGGCGATCTACTCAGGCAACGCGCGCGCGTGGCAAGACGACAACTTTGTGCGCGGCGACAAGCTGGTGATCTACATCAACGACAAGCGGATGGAAGCAAGTGGTCACGTGCAGACCACCATCTACAACTCGAAACGCCGCGAGGATAACAATCTCACGGTCGTGCCCGTCTTTGCTGCCGCGGATTCAATGTTCTATTCGGATCCGGACCGAACGATTCGTTACGAAGGCAATGTCGACATCAAACAGGGAACGGATCGAATGACGAGTGGCGTCGCCGATGTCTATCTCGCAAAAGAGTCGAACGAGATGGAAAAGACGATTGCGCAGCGAAGCGTCGTGCTCACGCAACCTAATCGAAAGGGCGTTGGCGATTGGGTCGAATACACGGCGGCGAACGAGGTGGCGGTGCTGAAGGGAAATCCGGCGCGTGTTGAAGACGTCGAACAGGGCAACACGGAAGGCAATCGTTTGACGCTCTCGATGCGGGAGGGTAAAGTCACCGCCGACGATGCTCGTGGACCACTTTCGCCGGGCCGCGTGCGCTCCACCCACAAGATTCGAAAACCTTGAACGCCAGTTCCGACAGCGCACTGCGCAGCGCACACCTCGTTAAAAATTATGGCCGCCGTCGAGTTGTCGACGACGTTAGTTTGGAAGTTCAAAAGGGTGAAGTTGTCGGACTGCTCGGCGCCAACGGAGCTGGCAAGACCACGACCTTTTACATGATCGTGGGTCTCGAACGTCCCGACGCCGGCAACGTTCTTCTCGGCGAACAGGACCTCACAAAACTTCCAATGTACCTGCGGGCCAGACTCGGCATCGGTTACCTGCCGCAGGAGCCTTCAGTCTTTCGCAAGATGACGGCCGCGCAAAATATTCTGGCGGTCCTCGAAACAACCGGCCTGCGTCGTCGCGAACAACTCAAACGTCTCGAAGAGCTGCTCGAGGAATTCGGCATCGGTCACGTGCGCAACACGCGCGGCGATGCGCTCTCAGGCGGCGAGCGGCGACGCACCGAGATAGCGCGTGCTCTCGCCACAGAACCGCAATATATCTTGCTTGACGAACCCTTCGCCGGAATCGATCCAAAAGCCGTAGACGATATTCAGAATGTAATACTCTACTTGCGAAATCGTGGCATTGGTATTCTGATTACCGATCACAACGTGCGGGAAACTCTTGGCGTCACTGACCGCGCCTATATAATGGCCGAGGGCAAGATTTTTCGATCGGGCCAACCACGCGAGTTGACCGACGATCCAGAAGTGCGGCGGCTGTACCTCGGCGAAAAGTTTCGCATGTGATTGTTTACACTTTTGTGTCTTCTTGTATTTCTTTGTGGCAGAGAGTCTGCCACAGACACCGCCGATCGGTTATAATCCTCCCGAGCGGTCAAGGCCGCAATAATCGAAAAAACGAACTGGTCGATTGAGAATCTGATCTGAGGAATGTCTCTTAAGCTAACTACCAGCCTCTCCCAACGCCTCGTCCTGACGCCCCAGTTGCGCCAGCGAATTGAGATGTTGCAGATGACCACGCTCGAGTTGAGCGATCTCATTCAGCAGCAGTTGTTGGAGAATCCGGTCCTGGAAGAAGTACCGACCCAGGAAGAGGTACAGGAGATCGCTGAGAAGGTGCTCGATCATTTAGCGAGCGCCAACGGGGAAACACCATTTGACCAGCAAGCGTCCGAGGCGTCTGAGGCTGGCAGTCCTTCAACCAACGGTTCTGGCGATGCTGAGGTGATATCGAGCTTACCTGCGGAAGCTGAAGGCGAAGGCGGCGAGGTCATTGCCGCGGAGCATGAAGAAGGAGTCGCCGAAGAGGGCACTGCCGACGATCCGCAGCGAGATTCTTTTGAGGAGATCGACTTCGGACGCGAGTTCCAGGACTATCTCGATCCTGGTTACAAGACGCAGGAGATCGAATACAAGGAAGACGCTCCGACTTTCGAACAGTTTCTGACGCGCCCGCCATCACTGGCCGACCATCTCGAGTGGCAACTGCACATGAGCTCGCTCGATCCGGAAATCGTCGATGCGGGGATCTGTGTTATCGGAAACCTCAACGCGGATGGCCGTCTCAACGCCACTAACGAAGAAATGGCGGCGATGGAGAAGGTTTCCGAAGAGGTCGTGGAACGAGCACGCCAGGCGGTGATGCGGCTCGATCCGGTAGGTTGCGGCGCGCGTGACGTTAAGGAGTCTTTGCTGGTCCAACTGGAAGTTCTTGGTGAGAGCGATCGGCTCGCCTCGAGGTTGATCAGCGAACACTTTGCCGACCTGCAACAACACAAACTGCCGCATCTCTCGAAGCAGATCGGGGTTGACGTCGAAACGCTGCTCGAAGAGTTGCAGTTCATTCGCACGTTGGATCCATATCCGGGCCGTCGTTACTCGTCGGAAGAACCGATTCTGATCAGTCCGGAAATTTATATTGAGAAGCTTGACGAAGACGACGACGATTACATCATCTATTTCGCCGACGACGGCAGTCCGCGACTGCGCGTGAGTCCGCAGTACCAGCAGATGCTCAGCCAGGGCGTCAGCAACGAAACGAAGAGTTTCATTCGCGAAAAGATGCGCTCGGCAGTCGACCTGCTGCGAAATATCGAGCACCGGCGGCAAACCATCTACAAAGTGGTCGAGTCGATCGTGCAACGGCAGAAAGACTTTCTCGATCACGGCGTTCAGCACATCAAGCCGATGATGTTGAAAGACATCGCCGAAGACATCGGCATGCACTTGTCGACAGTTTCGCGCGTCGTGAATCGCAAGTACGCGCACACGCCGCAGGGTGTGATCGAGCTGCGCCGGTTCTTCACCGAAGGCATGTTGAATGAAGAAGGCGAAGAGATCTCGACGCGAATTATCAAATTGAAGATCAAGAAACTTATTGAAGAGGAAGATTCACACAATCCGATCACAGACGATCAGGTAGTTAAGATTCTGGCCAAGGATGGAATAAGGTTATCGCGCAGAACAGTCGCGAAATATCGCGACCAAATGCAAATCCCCGGTTCGCGCGAGCGTCGCGCAGTCGTGTAACACCCTCTGAGCACGACGCAAATCAAGTTAGGATCTAAATCCGCGTTTATCCGCGAAATCCGCGGCCAAAAATGGGTTTGTGATTTTGACCCGAACCCCGGGAGGCGACTGATGAAATTTGAATACACGGGCAGGCACGTTGAAGTGTCGCCGGCGATCCGGCGTCACGTGGAAGACCACTTCAAGAAACTCGATCATATTTTCAACGGCGACACGACTCTCAGCACTCATGTAATTATCGACGTCGAGAAGAACCGCCAGATCGGAGAGATAATTGTAAACTGGCGCGAGCATACATTGACGGCCAAAGATACTAACGCCGACATGTACATGGCCCTCACGCGGGCGATGGCAAAGATCGAGACACAGGCCGTCAAACTCAAAAAGAAGATCATCGACAGAAGCCAGAGCGGCAAGTCCACTTCGCGCGTTGCGCCGCAACCTGATGGACATCTGGAAGCGACGCCGCGTCCACCCAGAATCCTTCCAGCGCGTCGCTACGCTGTGAAACCGATGACCGCTGAAGAAGCGGCGCTGCGCCTGTCAGGGGAAACGGACCAGTTTCTGGTCTTTCGCGACGCAGACACGCAGCGCCTTGGTGTGATCTACAAACGTAAGGACGGCAACTACGGCCTCATCGAACCGTAGCTGCTGTCCTCGTTAAGGGATCATGTAGCTTAACCACCACACTGAAGAGCCAGTTTGATCTGATTGGCGTCCTCAATAAATTCCGCAGCCGACGAGGGCGAAAGTCCCTTGCCTGACTGGGCATTGACTTCATGGATAAACGCACTCATCAGATTGCAGGCAGAGAACGCCTGCCCCTGACTCATATTCTTTTGCGCGTTCTGAAGCTTCGCGAGAAGACTATTCAGTATCCCGCGCTTGATGTTGCTCTGATTCAGACGATCAATGAGCGCCTGGGTCATTGACCCTGGATCTTGTTGGCTACAAACGTCTCCCACACCATCGCCGTCGCTGTCTTGTTGATCCGGATTCGGGATCAACGGACAGTTGTCCAACAGGTTTGTGACACCGTCACCGTCACTGTCGGGACTTAGGCCGAGAGCTTGCTCGATTGTGATTTCCGGTGCCGAGACTACTGTTAAGTGAACGCCGTCGGCGAAATCCGTCGAGGCGCGGAAGTTATATTTAAGGTTGGCCCAGTCGTTAAAGCCGGTAAGAACTTGATTTGGACTCGCTCCACAGCCCGAAGTCGGTATGCTGTTGACGTCAGCACTCACGTTCGTGCTCGTGAAGTCGCCATTCTTGTTCCAGTCTACCGCTTGATTAGCCGGAGTCAGAACCAGCCAGCCGGCCCCTGCAATAACGGCTTGAGCAGGTGCAACTACTGGAGGTATCACCCCCGTAGGAGGCCCATAGACAGTAGTTAAAGCAGGACCACTGAGGCCCGCTGCGTCGTTTAGATTCGCCTCGTTAAGTGTTAGCAGAACCGAGTTCGAGTAATCGAGAGGACGACCCAAAATAGGAACGCCATTGATTTGTCTCGTATAACTCATGATGCTCAAATAATTGGGCTTGCAGTTAGCCAACGCGTCTCCACCGTGAAGCAAGCCGAGGTTATGACCAAGCTCGTGCATAAATGTGCCGGCCTGTTCGTCCCTGCTGCCGGCCGGGTGACCGTTGAATAAGGACCACCCGCCGAGCGAAACCACGAAATCGTTGCTATGGATTTCCGCGCATCCTGACGTGCTGCCGAGCCCCACCAGATTGTGCACCCACAGAGAATAGTGATAGGCGAATCGCTTGGCGTTCAGGACGTTCACGCTATTAGCGAGGGCCCGTTCGGCCGCGGTACCAAAATGTCCATTTTTCACGGTGTCAAAGTCAGGTATGCCGCTTCCTGCCGCCGTACAGGGTTCGAAGGCAAAATTGTCATTGTGTGTCATGGCCTCCTCGTCGACCTGTACGTGGAGCGTGACGCCTCTTGCGGCAAAACTCGCGATTACGTCGTTGATGCTTTCAGTTCTTGGTTGATGAAACTGCATCCAGTCGACTTCCACATAGACATCGGGCGTGTTGATGTTTGCGCCAGGGGGAGTAAAGTCGACGTTGCCGTCGCCATCAAAGTCAATTCCGGTTGTTTCCCAATTATCACAAAGGCTGTCGCCGTCATTGTCGGTATTTCCGTTGCCGTCAGTGTCAGTACAGGCTGCCAACGTGATCGGTGGTGGACCACCGGCGAAGCCGCAGGTGCCTGCCGGGATCTCAAACGCGAAAAGTTGATTAGTGAACGCGTCTTTGGACCACATCGCATCTTTGCCAGCGCTTGAGAAGCTTACGGGATCGCACTCGAGATCTTCAGTCCGTTGTCCCGGCGTAGAAAAGTTGAGCACACTACTCCCATTACCTTTGTTCAATTGAAACACCTGTAGATTGCCGTTGCATGCTGCGAACAGACTGGCTCCCCCAACGGCAACTCCACTATTTGGACAACCGCCTGGAGCCGGAAGCGTGTTGAGCAGCGTGCCGGTCTCGCTGTAGTGATAGATCGTATTGGAGACATCGGGGCTCATGAAAACTGTGTTATCACCCGCATCCCAGGATACTCCGTCACAGATGTCAAAGCCTGAAGCACCATTAAATAGAAACGTCGCCGTTCCATCCGGCGTGTTGTTTGGACTTATATCGATCTTATAAATCCCGTGTGTACCGTCTGAACTGTTCCCACAACCCAAAAGATCACCCTTGTCGCCGCGAAGAGAAAGCGATCCCCAACCCAGCGGGGGTGTATTAGTCGTCTGAATGGTCTTGACGATCGTAGCGGGACTGGTCGTGGGATCCATAAAGAAAAGGCTATTGGCTCCGCCGCCGAAACAGCTTGTCACGAGAAGAATCGGGTGCTGCAGCATGCCGACGGACAATCCGGGCACTACCGCGACGGAGGTTCCGATTCCGCTGCCGCACTGGGCGGCGGCGGGAACATTTACTGTTTGGAGAAGCGATCCCGCCGCAGCTTGAACCACCTGAGTTGGGCCGCTTCGTGACGAGATGAAAGAGAGGGAACATAGTGCAAACAGGATGCCGATTACGGCGCCTGCTAACAAAATTCTGTGCTTAATTCGCATGGCTTCTTCCTCCGAGATGTGAGTGGTGTTGAGGCCGAAGAAATTCAGCTGCTGCTAAGTTTCTATTGAGTTTTCTCGCCTCCTGCGTATTCGAAATGAGCCTGTTTGTCAGTGTGATACCAGTATTTCTTCTCAGCGACCTGAAGAAGGATCTTGTAGCCCGGGGTCTTCCCCGGCAGGCAATGGTCCTCGTAGGGCATACCGAGACAGGACGTCTTCCAATCAACTTCTTCAACGCGGAGAACTTTGATATCAGTCGCGACTGTGCCAGATATCCGCTTTACCAGGTCTTCGCGCACTCGTCGTAGTTGAGCCGAGAGACCCGAGCAGGCATCGCCAACTCCATCATGATCACTGTCAAGCTGGTCGGCGTTGGCTACCAGCGGGCAGTTATCTTTTAGATTGGGCACACCGTCGCCGTCAGCGTCGGGGCTAATCGACAAGGCTTGCTGAAGAGTTATCTCTGACTGCTGCTCACTTTTTTTAGCCGTTGATTTTCGTTGCGTCCCTTTGATCTCCTGGGCCAAAAGAAGTCCCAGTCCTAACAGAATTACAATGGCACCGGTGGGCAGCTTTCTGTTCATAGAAGACGCTTACAAAGACCCAACGTAAACGCAGGGCCGAAGCTGGTTAGATGAATAAACGGGAGTGAGGCTCTCTTACGTAATAGCGTGGGAGCGGAACTCTCGTTGAGGAAACACTCATATCAAATTATATCTGTTTCAGATATGAGCTCGGACGAGAGCAGCGTATACACTAAGTCAGGCGGAGTCAAGCATATTTGGGCTACGAGTAGTGCGGTTTGAATTAATAACAACTAACGCCGAAGGCGTTGGCTAATTTCAGCCCATCTATGAAGCGGTCTCCGGTGTCAAGAGATTTTTAGGCACACTCTGACCACGACGCCGCAGCGTCTGCGTTTGCTCTATTGCTGTTTTGCTCTTTGACATGAGACTGCTAATTTAATTTTACC
>Ga0207684_10000091_pt1 | contig 170468 bp, 109 predicted proteins | sample KBSK5501metaG_FD_184342 | JGI IMG/M metagenome (GOLD analysis project Ga0207684, IMG submission 184342) | Corn, switchgrass and miscanthus rhizosphere microbial communities from Kellogg Biological Station, Michigan, USA - KBS K5-50-1 metaG... | ecosystem: Host-associated > Plants > Roots >... | reverse complement strand
CCATGGGAGTCAAAAATCGTTAGGAAATATGGCATGCGGATCACTGACCAGGTCGCTACCGCTCCCTGTACTGACCCGATCCAAGAATGACTTCCGACTTTTGAGGCAAAGCATAGGACCAATAAACAATCATGCCACGATGAGCAAAGACGTACGACACAGTATTCGAAGTCTGTTGCGGCATCCGGCGTTCAGTGCGGTTGCGATCGTCACGTTGACGCTCGCCATTGGCGTCAACACCACGATCTTCAGCGTCGTGAATGCGGTGTTGTTGAAGGCGCTGCCGTTTCGCGAGCCGCAGCAACTCGTTTCCGTTCACCAGACGCCTGGCGCGGGCGGACTGCCCGGCATCGCCGCGTATCAATATCTCGCCTGGAAAGAGAAGAGCAACAGTTTCGCCGATCTCGCTGCGTTCAGCGATAACAATTTCAATCTCACCGGCAATGGCGAGCCTGAGCGCATGTCCTGCGCGCAAGTAACTGCGAGTCTCTTCACGACGTTGGGGGTGCAACCACTGCGTGGTCGCTTCTTTTCTCCTGACGAGGACAAGCCAGGCGCGAACAACGTCGCGGTTGTCAGCGAAGGATTCTGGCAACGACGTTACGGACGCGACGAATCAGTTCTGCAAAGCACGCTCACGCTCGACAACAAACCTTATTCAATCGTCGGCGTAATGCCTGGCAGTTTTCGTTTCCCAGGCGAGTTTGACGTTTGGCTTCCCATCGCACTCGATCCTTACAAAGAGACCCAGGGCGACACTTTCTCTCTGATCGAAGTTGTTGGCCGTCTAAAACCTGGTGCGACTCTCGCCGGCGCGCAAAACGAACTTACTCTGATCGCGCGACAAGCTTCAGAGCGGGGCAAAGATCCGTTGCCGCTTTCCGCGGTTGAAGTGGCGCCGCTGCACCAACAGCTCGTCGCCGGCGTTCGTTTGACGGTGCTCGTGTTGTGGGGTGCGGTCGCATTGGTGATGCTGCTCGCTTGCGTAAACGTCGCGAGCCTGATGGTCTCTCGCACATTTGCGCGACAACGCGAGATGGCCGTGCGCGCAGCGGTCGGAGCTCGTCGCTGGCAACTGATTCGCCAGCTACTCACCGAGAGCGTTCTGATCGGTCTCATCGGCGGCGGACTGGGTTTGTTGATTGCAGTTTGGGGAACGAGAGCAATCGCCAGTCTCGTTCCCAAGGGATTCACTACGTCGGTCTACGATCTCGGCAACATTCGTCTTGACTGGCGAGTCTTTGCCTTCACGCTCGGTCTTTCATTTCTCACTGGAATCGTGTTTGGGTTGGCGCCCGCGCTGACTGCGTCCAGGCCCGATCTGATCCGCGTCCTGCGAAACAGTCGTTCGTCTGGATTGATGAGTTTTGGACTGCACAGCTTTCGCGGCTGGCTGGTCGTCGCCGAGCTCGCGCTGGCGGTGGTCCTGCTGCTGGCCGCGGGTCTGCTCGTCAGAAGCTTCAACAAGCTCGTCGCGATCGATCTCGGCTTCGATCGCAACAACGTCCTGACCGCACGCATCAATCTGCCGCGCTCAAACTATTCCGAGCCCAAACAGACCGAGATTTTTTACGACGCACTGTTGCAACGCGTGAGATCGCTGCCGGGCGTGCAAGCCACCGGAACGATCAACCACATACCGCTTTCCGGCTTCGGCCTGATCGCCTTCATGCAAATCGAAGGACATCCACCACTCGATCGCAAGAAGGATCCACCGATCGGCATCGGATCAGTTTCAGCCGATTACTTTCGGACGATGAAGATACCGCTGCTGAGTGGCCGTCACTACGACGCGCGCGACGGCGCCACCGGCCAGAAGGTCGCCATCGTTAACCAGGCATTTGCGAATCGATTCTTCCCCAGTGGTGACGCAATCGGAAAGCGAGTGTCGTTTGCCTGTGAAGAGTCGCAACCACTCTGCCGCACGATTGTCGGCGTGGTGGGAAACATTCGCCAGGAAAGTCTCACCGACGGGGTAACGCCAGAGATCTATGTGCCGTTTGCTCAAGCGCCGGTGAACGGCATGACGCTGCTGGTGCGCACGACGTCAGATCCGCTCGCGCTCGCCGGTGCGGTGCGCCAGGAAGTGTTGGCGGTCGACAAGAACCAACCAATCTACGACGTCAAAACACTCGAACAGCGCGTGAACGACGCAGTCGCGGTTTCGCGTTCGTTGATGTTGCTCTTTGGGGCGTTTGCCTTACTCGCGCTGGTGCTCGGCGCAGTCGGTATTTACGGAATCGTCTCTTACTCAGTCACGCAACGAACGCACGAGATCGGCATTCGCATGGCGCTCGGCGCGCAAACGGCGAACGTGCTGAGTTTGATCATGAAGAACGGATTGATACTGGTGCTGACTGGTATCGCGATCGGAATCGCAAGCGCAGTCGTGTTGACGCGTTTTCTGACGACATTGCTGTTTGGAGTGACGCCGACAGACAGCGCGACGTTCATCGTGGTGTCTTTTGTATTTTTTGCGATCGCGATGATTGCGTCGCTGATTCCGGCGTTGCGCGCAACGAGAGTCGATCCGCTGGTTGCTCTGAGATACGAGTAGAGTCGCGGTTGTTTACCAACAGGCGGATGAGGTACTCAATGATTAACTCAATAATAAAAGACATACGTTTCGCTCTTCGCGGGCTGATCAAGCATCCGGGATTCGCCGCGATTGCGGTTATCACGCTGGCGCTCGGCATCGGTGGCAGCACTTCAATTTTTACTGTAGTCGACGCTGCACTATTGCGCGGACTGCCTTACAAAACGCCCGACCACTTATACCACCTTTGGGAAAAGACGCCGAAGGAAGAGTTTTCAAAACGTGAGTTCTCATATCCGGACTATCAGGATTATCAACATAACAACGTCTTCGAAGCACTCGCGGCTTACACCGGCGGCAGCGGAATTCTAAGCGGCTACGGCGATCCCCACCTCATCAACACGCCGCAAGTCAGTGCGAATTTCTTTTCAGTGCTCGGTGTCGATCCGGTTCTTGGGCGAACATTTCAAGCTGGTGAAGACGTTCCCGGAGGGCCAAAAGTAACCGTCCTTACTTATGGTCTCTGGCGGCGAACATTTGGAGGTGATCCGGCAGTCGTCGGTCGCGTGCTTACGCTCAACGATGAAAGCTGGACAGTGATCGGAGTCTTGCCGGCGAGTTTTCAATTCGCACTCCAGCCTGCGGATCTCTTCATCCCTTATCAACCAAACCAAGCCCAGTTAACGCGACGCTTCATGCATGGCACGAACGTGATCGGCCGGTTGAAAAACGACAAAAGTGTTGCCGAAGCACAAGCAGAAGTAAATCTCATCGCGAGTCGTATTGAGCAGCAATACAACGAGTCGCATGCCGGCACGACTGCGCGCGTTGTTCCGTTGCAGGAAGAAATCGTCGGAAATGTCAGGCCGATCCTGTTTGTGCTGCTTGCGGCAGTTGGTTTTGTACTGCTGATTGCTTGTGCCAACGTCGCCAGCCTTTTGTTGACGCGATCTCTTGCACGACATAAAGAAGTCGCTATTCGTTCGGCGCTGGGAGCAAGTCGCTGGCGAGTTATTCGACAATTGCTAACCGAATCGCTCCTGCTCTCGCTCGCCGGTGGCGCCGCTGGATTGTTGCTCGCCTATTGGGTCTTGCCCGCGCTCGTCGCAGTGTTGCCGGAGAGTCAACTCAATGCGATGCCGTTTCTCACTTCACTGCATCTCGACGTGAGCATCCTTGCTTTTTCCTTCGCACTTTCACTGCTCACTGGTTTGGTGTTTGGCGTCGCGCCGGCCCTGCAATCTTCACGACTGGATCTTAATGAAGCACTCAAAGAGGGTGGTCGTCACGCAACGGCAGGCGCGAGTCAACGGCTGCGCAGCGGCATGGTAGTGACAGAGATCGCGCTCGCGGTCGTGTTGCTTGTCGGCGCCGGCCTGATGTTGAAGAGCCTGCTACGACTGTTGCAGACAAACGTCGGCTTCAAGACTGAAAACCTGCTGACGATGGGTGTGATTTTGCCGCCGGCAAAATACCCGGAGAATGCTCAGCAGATCAATTTCAACGATCGACTGCGCGAACGCGTGCAGTCGCTGCCCGGTGTTTCAGGTGCGGGAACTGTCGACATACTGCCGTTGAATGCCGGCAACACGACACGTTTTTACATCGACGGCGATCCCATTCCGCCGCCGGGCCAGGACGTCGAAGCCAACATGCGCTACGTGAGCGACGATTATTTCAAAGCGCTCGGGGTCCCCGTGCTTGCGGGCCGTGCGTTTGATACCAGCGACAAGCCAGACGGGCCTGCCGTGGTCATCATCGGCAAGACCATCGCGGATCGTATGTTTGCCGGTCGTGATCCGATCGGAAAGCGTTTGAAATATTCGTCGTATCCAGACAACGAGAGCCTCATCGTCGGCGTAGTCGGCGATATAAACATCACCGGCCTTGATGATGCAGTTCGACCGGTGCTCTATTATCCGTTCCGCCAGAGTCCCTCAATTTTTGCCAGCCTCGTCGCCCGCACTGACGGCGATCCGAACGCATTAGCGGGCGCCATCCGCAACGAGATTCGAAATCTGGAACCAGACGCAGCGATTCTCAATGTCCAAACGATGGACCAGATGATCGCGCAGACGCCGGCGTCGTTCATGCGACGTTTCCCGGCATTGCTGATCAGTATCTTTGCGGGTGTGGCGTTGTTGCTGGCGTCGATTGGGATCTACGGCGTCGTCTCGTATTCCGTCAGTCAACAGACGCATTACATCGGTGTGCGCATGGCGCTCGGTGCGCGTCCATCTGACATTTTGAAGATGGTGTTGAAGCAGGGATTGGTATTGACGCTGATGGGTATGGTGATCGGCGTGCTGGCAGCGCTCGGTTTGATGCGTCTGTTGCGCACGCTGCTTTATCAGGTGAGCACTAACGATATCGGAACTTTCTCGCTGGTTACGGGTGTGTTGTTTGCCGTTGCGCTGTTGGCTTGTTACTTACCGGCACGACGCGCAACGAAAGTCGATCCACTCGTGGCACTGCGTTACGAATGAAGCCACAAAAAGGCACAAAAGTCATGCCACAAAAAAGCACAAAAGGCACAAATCAGTCGAAGGTTTTCTTTGTGTTTCTTGTGGCCCTTTGAAGAGTTGCTGCTCTATTTGTGTTTCTTGTGCCTCTTTGTGGCGACAAGATTAGATCATGAACACGCTACTAAATGATCTTCGATACGGCGCGCGAATTCTGTTGAAGCAGCCGGCGTTCACGCTGGTGGCGGTCATAACGCTCGCGCTCGGCATCGGCGCAAACACCGCGATATTCAGTCTGGTCCACAGCATTCTTTTGCGGCCACTTCCGTTTCGCGAACCCGATCGCGTGGTCCGTATGCTTCAGGCCAGTCCGAAGTTGGGCCTGCCGACGTGGGGAGTTTCGCAGGCAGCCTTCGCCGCTCATCGCGAACAGAATCTCTCCTTTGAGACGATGGCAATTTACACCAACACGGCCATCAATCTCACCGGCGCAGGCGAACCCGAGCGACTGCCAATGACGAACGTTACCGCCGACTTCTTCAAAGTGTTCGGCGTAAGTCCACAGCTCGGCCGCACCTTCGTCGAAGGCGAAGACACGCCGGGAAGAAACCTCGTCTGCGTTATCAGTTATGCATTTTGGCAGCGGCGCTTCGGTGGCGATCCAAACATCGTCGGTCGCATGCTCAACTTGAACAACACGCCGACGCAAGTCGTCGGCGTAATGCCTGCCGACTTCAAGTTTCCGCGTTTCGAGATCGATCTTTGGATTCCGGTGGCTCTCGATCCTAAACGGACTGCACCTTACGCATTCTCCGTCATTGGCCGGCTGAAGCCCGGGATGCAGATCGCGCAGGCTCAGGCTGACACCACTGAAGTTCTGCAAAACTTTGGGCGTCAACATCCAAACATCTCTGAAACTGCCGGACTGAAGGAAGGCAATGGCCCAAGGACCATCGTTACACCAATCGACGAAGTTCTGCTCGGCAAGACCGAGAAGCCGCTGCTTGTCTTGCTGGCCGCCGTGGCGCTGGTGCTGCTCATCGCGTGTGCCAACGTCGCCAATCTACTGCTCGCCCGTGCGACTTCACGCACGCGCGAGATCGCCGTGCGCGTATCGCTGGGAGCGACTCCACGACGCATCGCGAGACAACTCCTCACCGAGAGCATTCTGCTTTCATTCATCGGCGCTGTTGGTGGTGTCGGCCTCGCGGCACTCGGCATTCGCACGCTCGACAAGCTACCGATCGCGGGCATCGTGCGCATGGAAGAAGTGCGTTTGAGTGGCAGCGTTCTCGCCTTCACTGCCGCACTGACTGTGTTCACAGGCTTGTTGTTTGGATTCATGCCCGCGCTGCGCGCGTACTCGATGGGCATTGAAGCCGGCGTACGAGAAGGTGCACGCGGCTCTCGGTCTCACCGGCGTTTGAACAGCGCGTTGGTAGCGGTGCAGTTTGCACTTTCGATCGTACTGTTAATCGGCGCGGGCTTATTGCTCAAGAGTTTTCAACGGCTCGAGTCAGTGAACCTGGGCTTCGACGCGCAGAACACGCTCACGATGGTCGCGACTTTGTCGCGAGCGAAGTACGACAACGAAGAGAAAGCGCTCCGCTTTTACGACACCGCGCTCGAACGACTGCGCAACGCGCCGGGTGTCAAATCAGTTGGTCTAACTACGAATCTGCCGTTTGGTGAGGGCGGCAACGTCGACGGATTCATCGTGGAAGGACAAGAGCCGCGTGATGGAACCGGTGGCTCGCAATCAGAACAGGCTGAGTTGGAGAGCGTGACGCCGGGAACGTTTCAAGCCTTAGGTATTCCGCTCTTGCAGGGACGCGATTTTCAATCAACCGATCACAGTAACTCGCCTGCGGTCGCCATCATCGATGAACCACTCGCACGACGTTACTGGCCGCAGGGTGATGCTATCGGCAAACGAATCAAGACGACCGGCGATCAGACGTGGATGACGGTCGTCGGTATCGTCGGCGGCATCAAGCACGGCAACCTCGCGGAAGAGAAGCGTCCACATATTTACTTCGCGATGGCCCAGGCTTCTGCGCCGCGCGCTACGTTTGTGGTGCGCACGGATGGTCCGCCAAGCGCTGCGATTCCGACTTTCCGAGCGTCGATCAGGCAAGTCGATCCCGAGATGCCGCTGTACATGGTGCGATCGATGACTGAAGTCATTGGACAGACGCTTAGCACGCAGCGCCTGACAAACATATTGCTGACGGCGTTCGCGATTCTCGCTCTGCTGCTGGCAGCAGTTGGCATTTACAGCACGATGTCGGTTTACGTTGGCAGTCGCACGAAGGAGTTTGGAATTCGTCTCGCGCTCGGCGCGCAACCCGGCGCGTTGCGGCGTGCAGTGATGCGACAGGGATTGTTGTTGACCGCAGCAGGCGTGTTGGTGGGAGTAGCGGGCGCGTGGGCACTAACGCGAACGATAAAGAGTTTGTTGTTTGAGGTGAGTGCAACCGACCCGGCTGTATTCACGGCGATTCCGTTGTTGCTGGTGATCGTGTCGCTGGTCGCGTGCTACACGCCCGCGCGCCGCGCCACGAAAGTCGATCCGCTGATTGCATTGAGAGATGAATGAAAGGCCATCCACAGATTACACAGATTAAGCAGAAAGTAATCTGCGTAATCTGCGGATGGATTTAAGGCTATGTTTGGAGCTCTGAAACAAAACATCAGGTATGCGATACGGACGTTGCTGAAGAACAAGGGGTTCACGCTCACTGCGGTGTTGACGCTCGCACTCGGCATCGGAGCAACGACCGCGATCTTCAGCGTGGTCTACGCAGTGTTCGAGCCGATGCCGTATCCGAATTCAGACCAGCTCGTGATGGTGTGGTCCAGGATACGTGGCAACAGAAACTCCGTGCCTGCGGGTGATTTTCTCGACTGGCAAAAACGGAGCACGTCCTTTCAAGGCATGGGCGCGTGGACCGGCGCGTCATTCAATGTAGCTACTGAGGATAGACCGCAGCAGGTTCCAGGTTCGCGACGCACGCCGGGATTCTTCACGTTCGAGGGACTGCCGTTTTATCTCGGTCGCGATTTCGTTGCGGAAGAAGGTGAGCCGGGCAAGGACCACGTCGTAATACTCAGTCATCGTTTGTGGAGGCAACACTTCAACTCCAATCGCGACCTCATCGGCAAAGACATCCGCATGAACGGCGAGCCTTACACGGTCGTCGGCGTGTTGCCGCCGGACATGCACGATCGATTCAACTCGCAGTTGTGGGTGCCGCTCTCGTTCCGTCCCGAACAGATCACTCACGATTCGAATTTCATGCTGGTGATGGCGCGACTGAAAGACGGCGTCACTGTCGAGCAGGCACAAGCGGAGATGAACGGCATCGCCGCTCAACTTCAGAACGAGTATCCACAAAGCAATGCGAACCGCACCGTCAGCGTCGAACCACTGCATCTCAACTTCGTTACTGATTCCACGCGCAGAAATCTTTGGCTGTTGCTGGGCGCAGTCGGCTTCCTGCTATTGATCGGTTGCGTCAACGTCGCAAATCTTTTGCTGGCGCGCGGTACGTCGCGTCAGCGAGAGGTCGCACTACGCGCCGCGCTGGGCGCTTCGCGCTCGCGATTGTTCACGCAGTTTCTTACTGAAAGCCTAGTGCTTGCCGCGCTCGGTGGAGCACTCGGCATTCTGCTCGCCACGACAATCATCGACGCAATCACGATCGTAATGCCGCCCGTGGGCACGATGCTGCCTTCGGAAGCCGACATCAGAATCAGCGTTCCCGTTTTGATTTTTACGATGGCGGTCACGACCGTTGCGGGTTTGTTGTTTGGAGCTGCACCGGCGTGGCAAGCAACCCGACTCGATCTGAATGAAGTTCTCAAACTCGGCGGACGCACCGGCTCTGGCGGAATGCGGCGTAAAACGCTTCGCCTGCTGGTCGTCGCTGAATTCGCGCTGGCTTTAACACTGCTCGCGACCAGTGGCCTGGCCCTGAGAGGTTTCTGGAATTTGACGCGAATCGATCTCGGTATGCGCACCGATAACGTGCTGACGTTTCGCTTGCCGGTGCCCGAAAGACGCTTGAATGGTCCAGATCAGATCAGGTCTTACTACGGACAGATGCTCGAGAAGATCTCGGCTCTGCCCGGCGTCGCTAAAGCAGCGCTGACGACCGGCGTTCCCGCACGCGGAGCGACGATTGGCAGGCGCGTCAACATCGTGGGTCAACCGCCGCCGAGTCCTACCGAACGTCGCGGCTCTGCGTTCCAGATGATCACTCCGGGATACGTCGACGCGCTCGGCATTCGCGTTATCAAAGGCCGCAGCATCGACGAGCACGATACGTCCACGAGCATGCGCGTCGCGATAGTCAACGAACTCTTTGCCGCGCGTTATCTACCCGGCGTCGATCCGCTCACGCAAAGATTCTCTGCCGAGGAAATTGTTCCGGGCCAGCCGGGAGGAAAGCCTGTTGAGTGGCAGATCGTCGGTGTATTTCACAACACACGCGGCGCGGGATTTCGCGAAGACAATCCGGAAGTCTACGTGCCTTTCGCGCAGAGTCCGTGGCCACAGGCATCGGTGGTTGTAAGAGCGAATGGCGATCCGAAAGCACTGATCAAGGGTCTTGCCGCTGCTGTCAATTCGGTCGATCCCGATCTACCTCTGGCGGGCGTGCAAACGATCGATGAGATCGTGAGCGAGTCGCTGGCCATCGATCGTTTCAGTGTCGTGCTGTTTGCGAGCTTTGGAGCGCTGGGTCTGATGCTCGCGGCGGTAGGTATTTACGGCGTGATGGCGTTTGCGGTGGCGCAACGCACGCACGAGTTTGGCGTTCGCATGGCTCTCGGCGCACAGCCCTCACGCGTGATCAGTCTGATCTTAAAGGAAGGAACATTGCTGGCGATAAGCGGCACGCTCATCGGCTTGGGCGGAGCTTATCTCGTGGGCCGTGCCATGCAGTCAACGTTGTATGGCGTCCAGGCTTTGGATGTTCGTGCGTTCGTGGCGGTGTCGTTGTTGTTGCTGATAGCGGCGTTGCTGGCGTGTTTGTTTCCCGCGCTGCGCGCCAGCCGTGTCGAGCCGCTGGAAGCGTTGCGGTACGAATAGGGCCACAAAGAAGCACAAAAGGGCCACAAAAAGGCACAAGTAGCTCGGCTGTTTTCTTTTGTAATTTTTGTGCCTCTTTGTGGCTAAAAGGTAAAGAGCATGAACACTCTGCTACAGGATCTGCGCTTTGGGTTACGGATGATGGTTCGTAATCCGATCTTTACTCTGATCGCTGTGGTGACGTTGGCGCTCGGCATCGGTGCGAACACCGCGATCTTCAGTGTCGTGGACGCAGTGCTGTTGCGTCCGCTGCCCTATCCCGAAGCAGATCGACTCGTCTTTCTCTGGACCACCATGAACTCGCAGGGCGTGCCGAGAGCAGGCAGCGCGTTGCCCGACTATCAAGCCTGGCGCGATCAAAGCAAAGTTTTTGACGGACTCGCGGGCTTCTATCATCGCGACGCCACTCTCTCAACATCGGGCGAAGCGCCGGAACGAATTCAAGGTGCATCCATTACTGCAAACCTCTTTCAAGTGTTGCAGGTCTCGCCCGCGCTGGGCCGTCTCTTTACTGCGGAAGAAGAGCAGTTTGGCCGTCATCACGTGGTGTTGCTTAGCGATAAGTTGTGGCAACGACGGTTCGGCGGCGACGCGAATATTGTCGGCCGCGACATTCGATTAGGAGGCAATGCTTACACAGTCGCCGGTGTCATGCCACGTGGCATGCCGTTCTTCGACAACCTTCCCGAAATAGAGCTTTGGACTCCTATCGCGTTCGCCAAAGATGACTCTATGGCAACGCGCAACAATCACTTCATCAATCTAGTCGGTCGACTAAAACCAGGTGTGACGATCGCACAAGCGCAGTCAGACGTCAGCACGATCGCGCGTGCACTGGAAGAAGTCGATCCGAACAACAACAAGGGCCTCGGCGCTTTGATTGTTCCGCTTCAGGAGCAGATCGCCGGTGATTCGCGAACCGCGTTGCTGGTCCTGCTTGGCGCGGTCGGTTTCGTTTTATTGGTGGCGTGCGTCAACGTTGCGAATCTGTTACTCGCGCGTGCATCGGTGCGCAGTAAAGAACTGGCTATTCGCGCGAGTCTTGGTGCGAGTCGCGCGCGTATCATTCGACAAATCATTATCGAGTGTCTGCCACTGGCTTTGCTCGGTGGACTGTGCGGCGTGTTACTGGCGACGTGGGGCATCGATCTGATCTCATCGCTGCTGCCTGCATCCTTGCCACGTGCAAATGCGATTGGCGTCAACGCGCGTGTATTGGGTTTCACGTTTGCACTCGGGCTGCTGACGATCGTGGTCTTTGGTTTGTTGCCGGCACTTCAGGCGGCACGCACTGATTTGCGCGAGTCGATGAGTGAAGGTGGTGGCGCTGGTTTCGGTACGCCCAAACAAGGACGCTTGCGCCGGATGCTAATCGTTGCGGAAGTGGCACTGGCGCTGGTGTTGCTCGTTGGTTCGGGCCTGATGTTGCGCACATTCATCAAGCTGCGCCAGGTCGATGTTGGCTTCAGCGCACGCAATGTAATCACGATGCGGGTACCTCTCCCTGAAGCGAAGTATCCATTCCCGCTATCTGTAAACGATCCAGGCGAGCCTGCTGGCCTGGCGTTCTCGGATCAATTGCTCGCTCGTATTGCGAACCTTCCCGGCGTTCAAGCTGCGACTACTGCATCGGCGTTTCCGTTAGGAGCAGGTCTGGGGTGGGGGAAGTTATTGACTATCGCAGGTCGACCGGCGGCATCGATCGATCAAGTGCCGGCGGTCAGTTTTGCACTGATCAGTAACGATTACTTTCGCACTTTTGGTATTGCACTGCGGCAAGGTCGCCCTTTCAACAGCGGAGACAAGCCCGACTCACAACCCGTCGCGATCATTAACGAGACTTTGGCGAAGCGCTTTTTCGCCAACCAGAATCCGGTCGGGAAGACGATCTGGATGGCACCACCGGATAACCTGCTGTCTCCCGATGCGCCAACACCGGAGAATCGTGCTCCGCACCGCACAATCGTCGGCGTTGTTGCTGACGTTAAGGGCAGGAGCCTCAATGCGGAATCGCCGTCGTTGGTGTATGCGCCGTTGACTCAAAATCGGCGTGAGGGTTGGACCAACGGCTTGATGCTCGCAGTGCAAGCGACCACGCCTCCTGAAACACTGATCCCTGCAATTCGCGAACAAGTTCGTTTGCTCGATCCGGATCTACCGGTTACGAGCGTGTATACGATGGACGACCTGATGAATCGCTCCCTTTCGAGCGCCAGGTTCAGTCTGTGGTTGTTGGCGTTATTTGCTGTGTTGGGTCTGTTGTTGGCCGCGATCGGGATTTACGGCGTGATGGTGACGGCCGTGGCGCAACGCACGCACGAGATCGGCTTGCGCATGGCGCTCGGCGCACAACGTCACGATGTGTTGTTGCTCGTCATTCGACAGGGGATGTTTCCGGTGCTGATCGGCGTCGTTGCCGGACTCGTAGCCGCTGTTGGTCTGACGCGATTGATGACGACGTTGTTGTTTGAGGTCAGCGCGACGGATCCCCTCACGCTGACAGTGATCACGGTGCTGCTGACGATCGTTGCGTTGCTGGCGTGCTACATACCGGCGCGCCGGGCAACGAAAGTCGATCCGTTAGTGGCGTTGCGGTACGAATAGGGCCACAAAAAGGCACAAAAGAGACAAAAGGCACAAAGGTGGCTCGGTTACTTTCTTTGTATTTTTTGTGCCTCTTTGTGGCTAAAAAGGAAGAACCATGAACACTCTGCTACAAGATCTGCGCTACGGCTTTCGCATGTTGCTCAAGCAAAAGGGCGTTACTGCCGTCGCTCTGCTCTCGCTTGCGCTCGGCATCGGTGCAAACACGGCGCTGTTCAGCATTGTCGATGCGATGTTGCTGAAGATGCTTCCGGTGAAAGAGCCGGAACGGCTGGTCCTATTTAAAGCCATAGCGCCACGCGATTTCAGCGTCGGCAGTTACAACGGAAGTTCAAGGACCGATCCGGAAACGGGCCAGCGCACGATGACCTCGTTTGCGTACCAGTGTTACCAGCGCATGCGCGAACAACAAGGCCCACTGTCTGACGTCTTTGCGTTTGGTGGCGTAGATCTGAATGTCAACGTCAATGGAGAGGCCGATCTCGCTAGTGGCCAGGCTGTTTCGGGAAATTACTTTACCGGCCTCGGCGTTCGGCCTGCTGCCGGTCGTTTGCTCACCGATGAAGACGACAAAGCAGGCGCGCCTCCGGTTGCAGTCATCAGTCATCGTTACTGGCAGAAGCGTTTCAGTGGCGACGCGACTGTCGTCGGCAAACAGATCAATCTCAACAACGTCGCATTCACTGTTGTCGGCGTCAGTGCCAAAGGCTTCGACGGGACGATGGGCGCTGGGACCACTCAAGACGTAACGATTCCGATCGCGATGGAGCCGCAAATGTATGCGGACAAACAACGATCGAATTTGAATGGTCCAGGTGTCTGGTGGCTGCGCATCATGGGCCGTCTGAAACCCGGCGCCACGGCGGAACAGGCTTCGGCGCAGTTGGAAAATGCTTTCCATCAAGCCGTTGTCGAGCATCGCACGGCGCGGCAAGCCGCGGCGCAAGCAAGCGGCGGAAATACGATCACCAATTTAGATCCGAAACAGTACCCACGACTGTTGGCCGATCCGGGCGGGCAGGGCGAGACGTTCAGGCGCAAGTACTACGCGCCTTCGCTCTATCTGTTACTCGGCGTCGTCGGGCTTGTACTTTTGATCGCCTGTGCAAACGTCGCGAACTTACTGTTGTCGCGCGCAGCCGGACGACAAAAAGAGATCGGGTTGCGTTTAGCGCTGGGCGCCAGTCGTTGGCGACTCATCCGGCAACTGCTGACCGAAAGCGTGCTGCTTTCGTTTTTGGGCGGGCTCCTCGGAATCATCTTCGCAGTCTGGATCAAAAACGGCGTGTTGGCGGTTAGTGATTGGGGTGGTCGCGGCATGACCGCGCTCGAACCTCAGCTCGATTGGCGCGTGCTCGCCTTCACACTCGCGCTTTCATTAATTACGGGAATTATTTTCGGGCTCGCACCGGCGTGGCGAACGACAAAGATCGATCTAACGCCGTCATTAAAAGAGAGCGGGCGCAGCTCGAGTGCGGTCCACCGTTCATTGTTGAGTCGTGGACTGGTGGTGGTCCAGGTGGCGTTGTCGTTGGTGCTTCTGGTTGGTGCAGGATTGTTCGTCCGCACGCTGCTGAATCTGCAACACGTCGAACTTGGTTTCAATACGCAGAACCTGCTGCTGTTTGAAGTTCAGCCTGCGCTGATCGGTTACAAAGACGAGAAGCTGCGGCAGCTTTATGACCAAATCTCCGCGCGCCTCGAAGCCGTTCCCGGCACGCAGGCGGTTACGTTCTCGCGCATGACGCTGCTGGCGCAGAGTTCGCATACGAGCAGCGTGTTTCTGCGTGAGGCTTTATCTGCTACTCCGGATTCCGAAGGACACCTCACGCCGAATGGTGAGGCCCACCGGCAGATCGTGCGCGAGAATTTTCTGGAAGCGATGGGGATCCCACTGCTTTACGGTCGCACGTTGCGGCCGCAGGACGATACCTCGGCGCCGAAAGTGGCGGTAGTCAATCAAGCCTTCGTCAACAAATTTTTTCCGAATCAGAACGCGATCGGAAAACGCTTTACCTACGACACGTCGAAACCTGACCAAATCGAGATCGTCGGCATCTGCCGCGACGCCAAATACACAAGCCAGCGCGATGAGATACCACCAACCGTCTATTCATCGTTTCGACAGGAACGCCCGCTGGGCGGTGCAACTTTTGAAGTGCGCACTGTCGGCGATCCCAACTCGATCGTCGCCAGCGTGCGCAACGCAGTGCGACAAGTCGACTCAAACCTGCCGCTGATTGACATCAAGACCCAGGTTGAACAGGCAGACGAAACACTTCGCATGGACCGTTTGTTTGCCAAACTGCTGACGCTGTTTGCGCTGTTGGCCCAACAGCTCGCGGCGATCGGACTTTTTGGCGTGCTCGCATACACCGTGTCGCAGCGCACGCATGAAATCGGTATTCGCATGGCACTCGGAGCGGATCGCGCGAGCGTGTTGAAGATGATCGTGCGTCAAGGGATGACGCTCGCGATCCTTGGTGTGATCCTGGGATTGGCCGGGGCTTACGTGCTGACGAGGTATCTCGAGAGTTGGGTCAGTCTTTCGAAGATGTTGTTTGGAGTGAAGGTTTCAGATCCGTTGACGTATGCGGTGATCGCGGTGCTGCTGACGATGGTGGCGCTCATCGCTTGCTACATTCCCGCGCGCCGCGCGACGAAGGTCGATCCGTTAGTTGCATTGAGATACGAATGATATAGGCCCCTCCTTGGAGTGCGGTGCCTTGGCACCGCTTTGGTAACCGTCGGATAACAAAGCGGTGCCAAGGCACCGCACTCCAAGGAGACGACCATTGGAGAACCGGATGATTCAAGATCTGATCTATGGCTTGCGATGGCTGCGGAAGAATCCGGGCTTCACACTGCTCGCCGTGCTGATGCTCGCCGTGGGCATTGGTGTAAACACTGCGATGTTCAGCGTTATTAACGCCGTATTGTTGAAGCCACTGCCTTACCCCGAAGCTGATCGGATCGTGTGGATGAACGAGTCGGGCCCGGAAGTCGCGAATCGACAGGTTTCGTATCCGAATTTCCTCGATTGGCGCGCGCGCAATCAGAGTTTCGAAGCGATGTCGACGTTTCGCGGCTGGGCAGTGAATCTTACTGGCGCCGATAAAGCGGAAAACATCAACGCGCGACTCATTGCTTCCGATTACTTCAAGGTGATGCGCGCCACGCCTCTCCTCGGTCGCGACTTTACTGCCGAAGACGACAAACCCGGAGCAGCCTTGGTAACACTGATCAGCTACCCATTCTGGCAGCAACACTTCGCCGGTGATCCAAATATCGTCGGCAAAGAGATCCTGCTCGACGACTCACCGCACGCAATCATCGGTGTCATGCGGGAAAACTTCACCCATCAGGGACCACCGCCCTTGTGGTTGCTTGTTGGACAACATCTCGGATCGTATGACCAGAAACACCGAGACGTGCGAACTGCCGGAAACGTAATCGCACGGCTCAAGCCCGGAGTAAGCATCGAGCAGGCACGCGCTGAGATGAATCAAATCTCGCAACAGTTATTGCGCGACCATCCGATCGCGAATGCGGGAGCGAACGTCGTTAACGTAGTGTCGCTTCAGGACAGCGTCACGGGAAATGTAAGCACTGCCTTGAAGATCCTCTTCGGCGCTGTTGCTTTGGTTTTATTGATCGCATGCGCGAACGTCGCGAATCTCTTGCTGGCCCGCGCGGCTGTGCGAAGAAAAGAGTTTGCGCTGCGTGCCGCGCTTGGCGCGTCGCGGTTCAGAATCGTGAGGCAGGTGCTCATCGAGAGTCTGCTACTGGCAATCACTGGTGGCGTGCTCGGTTTGATTCTCGCAACCTGGACCATGTCGCTGCTTTCGCGTGTGGCGCACGAAACGGTTCCACGTCTGAGCGGCGTGGAGCTTAACGGCAAAATCCTCGGTTTCAATCTTGCCGCATCGCTGTTGACTGGAATTCTCTTTGGCGTGATACCGGCTTGGCGTTCCTCAAAAACAGACCTTCAGGAAACTCTCAAAGACAGCAGCGCGACAACTACTGACGCGCACGGCAAGCGGTTGCGGGGCGCCTTGGTCGTTGCGGAAGTCGCGGTTTCTGTTGCGCTACTCGTCGGCGCCGGGTTGTTAGTCAAAAGCTTAGTGCGCCTCCTGCGATCCGACTTCGGCTTCAATCCAAACGGCGTACTCACAATGGAGCTCAAAGTCTCGCGCAGCCGTGGTCGTGATGAGCTCAAGCGACTACTTCAACAAGTGCTGCAAGGTGTGCAGGCGCTGCCTGGAGTGGAGAACGCCAGTCTTTCGGCGGCGCTTCCTGGTCTGCCTGATGATTGGCAGAACGACATTGCGGTCGAAGGCTATCGGCCATTAAAGAAAGGCGAGCTGATCAATGTCGATTGGTCCATTGTCAGTGCAGATTATTTCCAGACGATGAGAATTCCGATTTTAAGAGGTCGGACATTTACGCGCGACGAAGTTGAACAAGGCAAACCGGTCCTCTTGATCGATCAAAACCTGGCGCAGCGTTTCTGGCCCAACGGAGACGCTGTCGGCAAACACATCGCGTACGACGGTGCCTTCTACCACGACGTAATTGGTGTGGTACCAGAAGTCAGAACTTACGGGTCTGAGGCGAAACCGTTGATCAAGATCTACACGCCGGTGGGACGGTGGCCACAACGCAACATGATGCTGTCGATTCGCTCCAACACTGATCCACAGGCCTTGACTGCTGCGGTCACGCGGGCAGTGCAGGCGATCGACAAGGACCTCCCGATCGCGGAGGTTGCGACGCTGGATGACATCCTCGCGCGCGAGTCGTCGACGCGACGTTTCAATGCTCTGCTGTTTTCGGTGTTTGCGTCACTGGCACTCGTGCTGGCGGCGACCGGTGTTTATGGCGTGCTTTCTTATTCAGTTTCGCAGCGCACGCATGAAGTGGGCATCCGCATGGCGCTCGGCGCCGGCAGACGCGACGTGCTGCGGTTGTTCATGGGTCAGGGAATGAGACTCGTGCTGTTGGGTCTGGTGATTGGAATGGGCGGCGCGTTTGCGTTGACGCGTTTGTTATCGAGTTTGTTGTTTGGAGTTTCCACGACGGACAAGACGGCGTTTGCCTTCGTTGCCGTTGGGTTGGCGATCGTAGGACTCTTGGCTTGCTATCTGCCGGCCCGACGCGCAACGAAGGTCGATCCGCTAATCGCATTGAGATACGAATAGGACCAATAGGACCAATAAGACCTATAAAGACAAAACATGCAATTCCTTCTACAAGACATCCGTTATGGTCTCAGAAATTTGATGAAGCATCCCGGCTTCACGAGTCTGGTAGTGATCATTCTGGCGCTCGGCATAGCAGCGACTACGGCGATCTTTAGTGTCGTTAACGGTGTGTTGCTGCGACCTCTGCCCTTTCCTGAACCGGAACGGCTGTTAGTTATAAACGAAGTCAATCCACAACAAGGGCCACAACCCTTCGAACTCTCATACCTCAACTGGCTCGACCTGCAACAGCAGAGCAAGTCATTTGAGGCAATCGCGGGCGTAATTTTCTCTCCGTACGTTCTCAATATCCACGGCGAACCGTCGCGGATTATTGCGGCGGGCGTCTCGGTAAATCTGTTTCCTTTATTACGGGCGCAGGCAGCGCAAGGACGGACATTCCTGCCTGAGGACGAAAAGCCGGGCGCGAATCGTGTGGTGGTTGTCAGCCACCGATTCTGGCAGCGGTACTTTCCCAATGAGTTGCTAAATCGTCAGGGCATCAACCTCGACAATCGAGGCTATGAAGTGGTCGGTGTTATGCCCGCTGATTTTCAATTTCCCGACGACAAGATGGACGTGTGGTTCCTATTCGAACAGGACTCAGAAGAACCTTTCTTTCAGAACCGCGCCGTGCATTTCATCTTTGGCCTGGGACGAATTAAACCCGGTATCTCATCGGCGGAGGCGAAGAATGAATTAGCGGCAATTTTCAGCCGGATTCAACAGCAACATCCAAACGAGGATGCCGGTCATTCGGTAACTCTGACGCCGTTGCATGAACGGCTTACCGGCGATCTCAAACCCGCACTGTCTGTGTTACTGGGCGCCGTGATTTTTGTGTTGTTGATTGCCTGTGCGAACGTCGCGAATCTGCAATGGACGCGCACGGCGTCGCGAGGAAGAGAACTGGCGATTCGCGTTGCACTGGGAGCGAGTCGCTGGCGCGTGGTTCGTCAGTCGTTGGTGGAAAGCTTATTGCTCTCTCTAATTGGCGGCGCCCTCGGATTTCTGCTTGCTATCTGGCTCATAACCTGGCTGTTGCTGCATCTGCCGCAGGGATTTCCCAGAGCGTCGGAAATCCATGTCGATGCCGCAGTATTCAGTTTCACATTCGTCATTTCTTTGTTGACAGGCCTCATCTTTGGTTTGGCACCGGCGATAAAAGCAGGCAGAACTGATGTCAACGAAGCACTCAAAACAGGAGGAAAGGGAAGCATTAAATCCGGCAACCGTCTGCGTCGCGGATTGGTTGTAGTCGAAGTCGCACTGTCGCTGATGTTAGTTATCGGCGCGGGCCTGCTGCTGAAAAGTTTTTGGCTGCTCACGCGTGTTAATCCGGGCTTTGAGGCCGATCACTTGTTGACCCTTCATGTTTCGCTGCCCGAGCAAAAGTATTCCGAACCAACGCAAGTAATTGAATTCTTCAGAAAAGTGCCTGAGCGACTTGCAACCCTGCCCGGGGTTAAAGCGGTCAGCGCAGTCAGTCGACTCCCTATCAGCGGCGGCGATCCAAGCGGTGATCTGACAATCGACGGTCGAACGTTCGCCACTGGTGAAGCTCCTGGCGTCAGTTTCCGCCGCATCCTGCCAAACTACTTTCGAGCGATGGGTATTCCGTTGCTTCAGGGACGCGAGTTTGATGACCGCGACACGGGTGGTAAGCCTGACGTTGTAATCATCAACCAAAAGATGGCCCAACGTTACTGGCCCAGTGGTGATGCGATCGGCAAACGGATCAAGATTGGTCCACCGGAAACCGAGCCATGGCTGACGATCGTGGGCGTAGTGGGAAACGTTAATCACACCGGATTGGATGTGGAACCAGAACTTGCGACTTTCGAGCCTCACGCGAAGCGGCCGTGGAGCGATATGACTTTACTCGTTCGTACGAGTATAGAGCCGCTCAGTTTGGCTGGAGCAGTCCAGCGGGAGCTCAAGGGCGCGGAAAAAGAGATCCTGATTGAAGAGGTTGTCACGATGGATAGACGCCTCGATCTATCTGTCGCGCCGCAGCGCCTCAATGTTGTGTTACTCGCGACTTTTGCGTTCATCGCGCTCGTGCTCGCGACAGCAGGGATATACGGAGTTATGGCGCACACAGTGGTCCAACGAACCCAGGAGATTGGTGTTCGCATGGCGCTCGGAGCGCAGGTGCGAGACGTTCTGAAGATGATTCTGCAAAGTGGTATGTCTCTGGCCCTGTTGGGCATAGCTATTGGGCTCGCCGGAGCTTTTGGCCTGACACGGCTGATGACTAAGTTGCTCTTCGGAGTAACACCCACTGACGCGATCACCTTCGCAGGCGTCGCAACGATCTTATTCGTCGTTGCTTTACTGGCTTGCTATCTGCCGGCCCGACGCGCAACGAAGGTCGATCCATTGATCGCGTTGAGATACGAATAGGTCTTATAGGTCCAATAGGGACCTATAAAAGGCAAAACAATGCAAACTCTTCTACAAGACATCCGTTATGCGCTGCGAATGTTAGCGAAGAACCCGGCGTTTGCCTGTGTCGTGGTGCTTACGCTCGCGCTTGGCATCGGCGCAAATGCTGCGATCTTCTCGTTGCTCGACAAAGTGTTGCTGCAAAGTCTGCCGGTCGCGAATCCCGATCAGCTCGTGGTGCTTTCCGCCTACGGTTCGAAAGATGGACCAAGCTTCGACAGCTCTTTCTCGTATCTGATGTATCAGGACTTGCGCGATCGAAACTCCGTTTTCTCTGGCGTGATTGCGCGTGGTGGCGTGCAGATAAACGTCAGTTACGGCGATCAGACGGAACGCGTTAGTGGCGAGCTGGTCAGTGGAAACTTTTTCGAGGTGCTCGGCGTTCGTCCGTGGGCCGGCCGTTTGTTTACTCAGGACGACGATCGCACGCCGGGCGCGCATCCGGTCGCGGTGCTGAGTTACGGATTTTGGGAACGACGATTTGGCAAGGATCCGAACCTCATCGGAAAAACGATTCTCGTTAACGAACAGTCTGTAACCGTGCTGGGCATCACGCCGCCGAGCTTTTTCGGCATCGACCTTTCAAACAATCCCGACGTTCGCGTGCCGTTGACGATGACGCCGGTGTTCAATCCGCTGCCGCCGACACGACTGCAAAGCCGCCGTCATCAGTGGTTGCACGTGATGGCACGGCGCAAGCCGGACGTCACTCCCGAGCAGGCACAGGCATCTCTGAGCCTGCTTTATCAGCAGGTTCGCGAAACTGAAGCGCAACAGTTGCCCTCAACCGTATCGACATCTGCTCGAGAACGATTTCTATCACAGCGCATTGCTCTCCTGCCGGGCGATCAAGGTCGTCGTTATTTGCAAAGAGAATTGCGCACCTCGCTCTGGTTGCTCTTCGGTGCGACATGCGTGGTACTGCTGATCCTTTGCGCAAACCTCGCTAACCTGATGATGGCACGGGCGACTGTGCGTGCACAGGAAACGGCTGTTCGTCTTGCGCTGGGTGCGGGAAGACTGCGTTTGTTGCGACAGTGGTTAACTGAAGGCGTGGTGCTGGCAACGCTGGGTGGCGCTGTTGGAGTGTTCATCGCGCTTTGGATCAAAGCCGGCCTAATCGCGTTCATTCCGCAGGACTACACTGTGAATCTTAGTTCCAGTATTGACTGGCGCTTATATGCATTCATTTTCCTCGTCGCAATCATTCTCGGTTTCGCATTCAGTTTTGCTCCGGCCATTCAAGCGGCGCGACAGGCTTTTGCGCCGGGCTTGCGGCTCGAATCTCGTAGTTTTACGTCGGCTGGGAAGTTGTTAGGTTTACGCAGCGCATTGATCCTCGTGCAGGTCGCGCTCTCGCTGCCGTTGCTGGTGACCGCCGCACTGTTACTCAAAACACTGCAAAACCTCCGCGCGCTCGACACTGGCTTCAGCAAAGAAAACGTGTTGCTGGCCAGCGTCAATCCTTCACTCAATGGCTATTCAAAAGAACGCACTCCGGCTTTTTACGATGAGTTGCTGGCGAAGACCCGCGCGCTCCCGGGCGTGAAATCTGCGAGCCTCGGCAGCGATTCGCCAATCTCCGGCGGTTGGGATCAAATCGGGATTGTGGTTGAAGGCTACACACCGCGCGAAGGCGAAACGATGTCGTGTGACGCAACCTGGGTTTCGAGAGACTATTTCAAAACACTGGAAATCCCATTTGTAAGCGGTCGTGATTTCGACGAACACGATCGTATAGGCGCCCCGAAGGTTGTCATCGTCAACGAAAAAATGGCGAAGCATTTCTTCGGAACTGTCGACGTCATCGGAAAGCGCATCGGTCTTGATGGAGTTCCGGATCGGACCATCGTCGGCATTGTTAAAGACGCGCAGTATAGAAATCTGCGCCAGGACCTGCGACGACATTTTTACATTCCAACGACGCAGGACGAGACGCTCACAGGTCTCACATTACACGTGAAGACTACGGCCGACACATCCGCTGTCGCCGAACAGTTGCGAACACAACTCAAGGCGCTCGATCCGCACCTGCCGCTTTACAACATCAAGAGTCTGGCCACTGAGATTGACGAATCGTTGATTCAGGAACGACTGGTGACGTGGCTGTCGATCGCGTTTGGATTGTTGGCGACACTGCTGACGGCGCTTGGTCTCTATGGTGTGTTGACGTTTTCAGTCGCGCGACGCACACGCGAGATCGGGATTCGCGTCGCGCTCGGCGCGCAGAGACGAGATGTATTTCGGTTGATCATGATTCGCGGTCTGGCGCTGGTTGGCGTGGGCGTGGTGATTGGGTTGGCAGCATCGTTTGGGCTTTCGCGTCTGATTGGCGCGCTTCTTTTTGGAGTGTCGCCGAACAGCTTGACGACGATCGCGAGTGTTTCAGCGGGATTGATCGCGGTTGCGCTGCTGGCGTGTTACCTGCCCGCGCGCCGCGCCGCGCGTGTGGATCCAATGGTCGCGTTGAGGGACGAATAGGGCCACAAAGAGGCACAAAAAGAGCACAAAAAGGCACACAGTTATGAACACACTATTCCAGGATATTCGCTATGGACTGCGCATCCTCCTCAAGAGACCGGGCTTTACTGCGATTGCGGTGCTGTCGCTGGCACTCGGCATTGGAGCGAACACCGCAATCTTCAGTCTGCTCGATGCAGTAATGCTCAGATCATTGCCGGTGCAACAACCCGATCGGCTGGTCCTGTTCGGCGAAGGCAAAGACCAGGGAGTGACCACCGGCTTTCCGAATCACAGTTGGCACCTCTTCTCTTATCCTTTTTATCGCCAGGCGCAGCAACGCAGCGACGTCTTTTCCGGCGTAACGAGTCTGCTGAGCATGCCCTGGACCGTGCACGGATTTGTCAATACCAACGGAGCCGGCGGCGATATCCAACAGATGCAAGTGCAGCTTGTAGCCGGAACTTACTTCAATGTCCTGGGCGTCAACGCCGGTCTCGGTCGCGTGTTCACCGACGCCGACGATCAGACTCCCGGTGGTCATCCAGTCGCGGTGGTCAGTCACGCATTCTGGCAAAACAGATTGGGTAGCGATCCGTCGGTGCTTGGCAAAACCGTCACCATCGACGACGTTACTTACACGATCGTTGGTGTGACGCCGAAGGAGTTTTTTGGCACGACCGTCGGCTCGGCGCCTGATCTCTTTGTGCCGCTCGCAATGGAGAAGCAGTTGCCGCCCGCGCATTGGGACGGTCGAACCAACGAGAACTTTCAGTCGCTCTTTGTCATCGGCCGCTTGAAAGATGGAGTGACGGCGGAGCAGGCGAACGCAGCCGTCAACTTACTTTTCAAACAATCGCTGCAAGCGCGCGCCGGTGCGCAGCCGACAGCCGAGAAGTTACAGGACATTCAAAACGCAAAAGTCGAGCTCACGTCTGTGAGTCGAGGTTTGTCGGACTTGCGCGCACAGTTTTCAGTCTCGCTGAAAGTGCTGATGGGTGTGGTTGCGTTGGTGCTGCTCATCGCGAGCGCCAATGTGGCGAACCTGCTGTTGGCCCATGGCGCCGCGCGGCAACGGGAATTTGCCGTGCGCCTCGCTGTCGGCGCGGCGCGCATCCGGCTCGTGCGCCAGTTGTTCACTGAAAGTGCCGTGCTGGCGCTGCTCGGCGGAATGGCGGGCGTCGCCCTGGCATGGTGGGGCAGTCGCTTGCTGTTGTTAATGGCATCGGACGGCCCGGAAGCGGTGCCGGTAGACGTTACGCCAAACATTCGCATTCTCGGCTTCACCATCGGCGTCTCTGCTCTCTGCGCGATCGTGTTTGGCACCGCGCCCGCGCTGCGTGCCTCACGAACTGAACCAAACGCTTCGCTCAAAGGTGGCAAGAGCGGCGCGCTATCTGCCTTGCGGAACCCGCTCGGCAAAGCCTTTGTCGTGGCACAAGTGGCGCTTTCACTCTTACTGCTCGTCGGCGCGGGATTATTCGTCCGTACGTTGATCAACCTCCAGAAGATCCCGACAGGCTTCAACCAAGAGAACGCGATGTTGTTTACGGTCGACACGTCGGCGACTGGATACAACGGCGACGATCCGCGAGTGCCGGGTTTGTTGCGTGAAGTTGAAGACAAGGTGCGAGCGATACCCGGTGTGCAGACAGCTTCGTTTGCCCTCTTCGTTTTTCATCAAGGTTTTTGGACCAGTCCGGCATTCACCCGCGAACAGAACATGCTCGACAGAGAGAGCCGCACTATCAGAAACAATATGGTGGGCCAGGATTTCTTTGCGGCCATGGGAATACCGCTAGTGCAAGGGCGAGGCTTTGGACCGCAAGACACCGACAAGTCGCAGAGGGTGGCGGTGATCAGCGAGTCGATGGCCCAGCGGTTCTTCCCGAACGGTTCTCCGGTGGGCAAGCGTTTCGGCCTAAATGGCCCTGAGTCTGCCGATAAAATCGAAGTAATCGGCGTAGTGAAAGATGCGAAGTACGGAAACGTGCAGGAAGAGTTCAAACCGATCGCTTTCTACCCGCATTCGCAGCAGCCGGACGTGCTCAGCAACTTCGTCGTGCGCTTTTCGGGACCGGCGAGTTCCATCGTGCCTCAGATTCGACAAACGATCAGGCAGGTCAATCGCAATCTCCCGATCGACGACGTGGTGAGTCTGTCAGACCACGTCGGCAGATCTTTAGTCCAGCAGAAACTGGTGGCGAGGATCGCGTCTTTCTTCGGGATACTCGCGCTGCTGCTCGCGTGCATCGGGTTGTACGGAGTGATGTCGTACGGCGTGGCGCGGCGCACGAATGAGATTGGCATTCGCATGGCGCTCGGCGCGCAAAATCGCAGCGTGCTTTGGCTGGTGCTGCGTGAAGCGTTGATGCTGGTGCTGATCGGGCTGGTGGTCGGTGTGTTGGCGTCGCTGGCTGTAACGAGAACGGCGGAGTCGTTGCTCTATGAATTGAAGCCTAACGATCCGCTGACGATCACGTTTGCTGCGTTGCTGCTGGCCACCGTTGCGACGCTCGCCGGTTATCTGCCCGCACGCCGCGCCGCGCGTGTAGATCCAATGATCGCGTTGAGGGACGAATAGCGCCACAAAGAGGTACAAAAGGGCCACAAAGAGGCACAAAGGCAAGAACAAACTATCGCTAAGAACATAAACTCATGAACACACTACTCCAGGACATCCGCTTCGGACTGCGCATGCTGTTTAAATCGCCGAGCATCAGCATCGTCGCGACTATCGCGCTGGCGTTGGGTATCGGCGCTAACACCGCCATCTTCAGCGTCGTCAACGCAGTGCTGCTGCGCCCGCTGCCGTTTCACAATCCTGATTCACTGGTCTCGTTGTTTGAAACGGATCTCCGCCGCGGTCAGAACCGAGGCTCGCACTCGTATCCGAATTTCATGGACCTGCGCGCGCAGAACACCGTCTTCGAACGTGTCGCTTCGTATCACAGTAGCGACTACGTTTTGACCGGCCGTGGCGAACCCGCACGGCTTCAGGCTTCTGTCGCGACGGCGGATCTCCTGCCACTGCTCGGCGTTGCGCCGATGTTGGGTCGCACGTTTCTTCCCGATGAAGATAAGCCTTCAGAGACTGGGCGCGTCGTGATTCTCAGCCAGGGACTGTTTCAAAGTCGCTTCAACTCCGATCCATCGGTGCTGAACCAGCAGATAACTTTGAACGGCGTCAGCTTCAGGGTTGTCGGGGTAATGCCGGCGGGTTTCGAGTTTCCGATTCAGAACGATCCAGTCGACCTATGGACCACGATTGCCGGTGATGCCGCAGGAAAAGAACCGATTACCAATCAACGGGGCGCGCACTTCCTGCAGGTGGTTGGACGTCTCAAGCCCGGTGTCACTATGGAGCAAGCGCAGGCAGAGATCACCGCGATCGCGTCTCGTTTGCAACAACAGTATCCGGATACGAACACCCACAAGGGCCTACGCGTCGAGTCGGCTCTGGCAGCGTTAGTCGGCGACATTCGTCCGGCGCTGCTCATCCTGCTTGGCGCAGTGGCCTGCGTGCTTTTGATCGCGTGTGCGAACGTCGCAAACCTTTTGCTGGCGCGCGCCACCCGCCGTCACAAAGAGATGGCGATTCGCACGGCGTTGGGTGCGAGTCGCGTGCGCGTCATTCGGCAGTTGCTGACTGAGAGTGTCTTGTTGTCGCTGCTGGGAGGTGCGGTCGGTTTGATGCTGGCTGTGTGGTGGTCAGATCTTTTGATCAAACTCGGCAAGGAAGACATTCCGCGCGCCCTGCATGTTGGAATTGACTGGCGCGTGCTGGGTTTCACGGCCGGTGTTTCGTTGCTCACCGGACTGATATTCGGCTTAGCGCCTGCACTTCACGCCTCAAAGAGCGAGTTGGTTGAGTCATTAAAAGAAGGCGGGCGCGGCTCGAGCGAGGGCAGGAGCCTCGTCAAAATTCGCAACGTGCTGGTGGTAGTTGAGCTGGCGGTCGCCGTCGTGCTGCTCGCGGGCGCGGGATTGCTGATTCAGAGTCTCTGGCGTTTGCAGAGAGTGAACAGCGGTTTGCAGCCGGAGAATGTTCTGACGTTCAACGTGGGCCTGCCGGAGATTAAGTACGACTATAAAAAGCAGACTCAGTTTTTCATCGACTTGAAGAATCGTCTCGAGTCGACACCCGGCGTGCAGTCGGCGAGCTCGATACTCCCACTGCCACTCAGCGGCGACCGCTTCAGTATTACGTTTCAGATCGAAGGACGACCGGTGGCGCCGAAAGACGAGCCGTCGGGCGATTTCTTCGCCACCGGCGTGGGTTATTTCCGCGCGATGGGCATTCCTATAATTAAAGGACGCGATTTCGATCAGCGCGATCAGCACGGCTCAACTCCAGTAGTCATCATCACCGAGACTCTGGCGCGTCAGTTTTTTCCGAACGAAGACCCAATCGGCAAGCGTATTCATCCCGGCATCTCGACAATCGAAAATGAAGAGTCGACGATGCGCGAGATCATCGGCGTGGTCGGCGACGTCAGAAATCGCACTCTCAACACCGAACCGAGACCGGCTTATTACGTGCCGAACGCGCAGGTGCCGTTCGATCAGATGACAATGGTCGTCAAGACTACCGGCGACCCGCAGAACTTGATTTCGGCAGTGCGGAAGGAAGTCGGGGCGATGGATGCGGACGTGCCGTTGTTTGGAATTAAGTCGATGGAGGAATACCTGTCGGCTTCCGTCGCTGCGCCACGATTCAACACGACGTTGCTTTCGATCTTTGCGGGTGTGGCGTTGGTGCTGACGATTGTCGGTTTGTATGGCGTGATGAGTTACTCGGTGGCCCAGCGAACGAACGAGATCGGGATACGCCTCGCGCTTGGGGCACAGTCGCGTGACGTGTTGCTGATGGTCGTGAAGCAGGGAGCAGTACTGATTGTGTTGGGTCTGGCGATCGGTTTGGGGGCGGCATTTGGGGTGATGCGTGTGATCGAGAGCCTGTTGTTTGGGGTTAAGGCGAAAGATCCGTTCACGTTTGTGGCGGTGGCGGCGGTGCTCGCAGTAGTGGCGTTGCTAGCCTGCTACATCCCTGCGTTGCGGGCCACGAGAGTCGATCCGATGGAAGCGCTGCGTTGCGAGTAAAAGCAATCCACAGATTTCGCAGATTAAATCTGTGTAATCTGTGGATGGATTTTTGAGGTAAACGAATGACGAACTTACTGGCTGATATTCGCTTTGGAGCGCGCATGCTGCTCAAGAGCCCGACGATGACGCTGGTCGCGCTGCTGGCGCTCACGTTGGGCATCGGTGCAAACACCGCGATCTTTAGTGTCGTCAACGCGGTGTTGCTGCGCACGTTTCCTTACGCCGATGCCGATCGACTCGCGCTCGTTTGGGAAAAGAGACAAGGCGGTCGCACCGATCAGAACGTAATCAATCTCGGCAACTTCTCCGACTGGAAAGAACAAAACCAGGTGTTCTCCGATATGGCGGTGTTCTTCGATCGCAGTGCCAACCTCACCAGCGACGGCGAACCAGAAGAAGTGTCATGTCAGTATGCCACCACCAATCTCTTTTCAGTGCTCGGAACAAATGCCGCGCTGGGTCGAACTCTCGTCGACGACGACGGACGCGAAGGCCAACCGCGCGTCGTCGTGATCAGTTACGGACTCTGGCAGCGACGTTATGGCGGCGACAACAACATCGTCGGTCGCCAGATCATTCTCAACGAACGGCCAACCACGGTCGTCGGGGTAATGCCGGCAAACTTCGGCTGGCACATTCAAAAAGGAACGCAGGCGAGCAAGCCCGCCGATATCTGGTTACCGTTTCAGATCACTAACGAGCTGCGAGGGCGGCGCGGACGCTTCGCATCAGCGGTTGCGCGTTTGAAGCCGGGCGTCTCGATGGACCAGGCAAAGCATGAGATGGATACGATCGGCGCGCGTCTCGCGCAACAGTATCCGGAGTTCAACACCAACTGGGGCGTCAACGTGGTGCCGCTGCGCACGCAAGTTACCGGCGAGATACGTCGACCACTTTTGATCTTGTTAGGCGCGGTCGGATTCGTGCTGCTGATTGCCTGCGCCAACGTCGCCAATTTGTTGCTGGCGCGCGCGAGCTCGCGAAGAAAGGAGATCGCGGTGCGCGCCGGCTTGGGCGCGAGTCGTTGGCGGATAGCGCGACAGTTGTTGACTGAAAGCATGATGCTGTCGCTTATAGGCGGAACGCTCGGTGTGCTGGTCGCGTGGTGGGGAACAAAGGCGCTCGTGGCGTTGAGTCCGCCCGCGCTGATCGATCTCAAACTCGTAAGCGTGAGCCTGCCGGTGCTCGGCTTCACGTTGGGTTTGTCAGTGATCACCGGCATCGTGTTTGGACTCGTACCCGCATTGGAAGCGACACGCTTCGATCTTCATGACTCGCTCAAAGAAGGTGGAAAGAATATTGGTGGCAGTGCGAGCAGTCATCACGTGCGCAATCTTTTTGTGGTGGCTCAAGTCGCGCTGGCGCTCGTGCTGCTCGTTGGCGCGGGTCTGCTAGTCAAAAGTCTGAATCGCTTGCAGGCAGTCGATCCCGGCTTCAACGCACAGAACCTTTTGACAGTGCGCGTAAGTTTGCTCGGCAAGTACGACAGCGATCCGAAGATCATTCAATTCTTCCAGCAGGCAGTCGATCAGATGAAAAGGATTCCGGGTGTTGAGGCTGTCGGGGCAATCAACACGCCACCGTTCACTGGTTTGTATTCCGGTACGACTGTTGAAGTGGACGGGCAGAAGCTGCCGCCGGACCAGCAATTAAAGACAGGAATCTGCGTCACCGATGTCAACTATTTTCAGGCGATGCAGATATCGTTGAAGCGTGGTCGTCTCTTCACCGAGCAGGAGGCGACTGAAATGCGGCACGTCGTGCTCGTCAACGAATCTTTTGTACGAAAGAACCTCGGTGGCGCAGATCCGCTCGGCAAACATCTGACGATTTACATGAAAGACGAGAACGTGCCGACCGAGATCATCGGCGTGGTTGCCGATCACAAGCATCTCGGACTCGACACCGCCGTCGAGCCGGTGGCGTATTGGCCACATCCTGAGCTGGTCTATTCCGGTATGACCTTGATGTTGCGCACGCGCACCGATGCGAGCGCGTTTGCAGCAGCAGCGCGTAACGTCATTCACACGCTCGATCCACAACAACCGATCGGCGAAGTCAGCACGATGGAGAGTTTGCTAGCGACGTCGGTGGCGCGATCGCGATTCAGTGCGTCGCTGTTGACCGTGTTCTCGATCGTCGCGTTGGTGATGGCGGCGGTCGGGATTTACGGCGTGATGTCGTACTCCGTGTTGCAACGCACTCACGAAATCGGCGTACGCATGGCGCTCGGCGCGCAGCGACTCGACGTGCTGAAGCTAATGGTGACGAAGGGAATCTTGCTCGGCGCGATCGGAGTTGCAGCAGGACTGGCAGCGTCGTTTGGACTGACGCGACTGATCTCGACGTTGTTGTTTGAAGTGACTGCGACTGATACCGCGACCTTTGTAGCCGTTTCAGTCGTATTGTTCCTGGTGACGCTGATTGCGTGTTACGTCCCCGCGCGTCGCGCGACGAAAGTCGATCCATTGAAAGCGTTGCGATACGAGTGATTAACCATAGATGACACAGACGGCCCCGATTAATCCCGATCCTCGACGCGTATGGCGTTTCGATCCGGCGTATTCGACTGTCGAGTTCGTGGTCCGAAACCTTTGGTACAACGTGAAGGGACACTTCACTGAGGTCGAAGGTGTGATCGTTCTCGACGAGGACGACATCCGGCGCTCGTCGGTGACCGCAACGATCAAAGCGCGCAGCGTCGACACGGGAAACAAGCAACGCGACACGCATTTGCAGTCAGCGGATTTTTTCGACGTCCAGAAGTATCCGGACATTGAATTCAAGAGCGTGCGTGTCGAGCGTGGGAAAGACCGCGACTCGTTGGATGTTAATGGCAACCTGACCGTCAAAGGCAAGAGCGTGCCGATCGCCCTGGCCGTTAACTATATGGACCGCAGCCGCTCGCCAAACGGCGAGGAGTTTATTTACTACAGCGCAACTACCCAGCTCGATCGGTATGCGTTTGGTATCACGTACGGGCCCGGGATCGTCGGCCGCCACTTGAAGGTCATGATCAACGTACAAGCCAGCAATACTCACAGATGAGGAGATCGTTATGAAGTTGAAGCTCAAACGTCACGTTCTTTATTTGCTCACGTCGTGCCTCGCATTGCTCTTCTCGCTGCCGCTCGTTGCGCAGCAAACACAGCAGAGTCGTGATGAAACGCATAGCCTCTGGCGTTGGGAACATTCCGACGATGGACTAAAGCGTCGTTTCGAAGCGCGCGGCAAACCCGAGTTCACTGACGATTACAGTGACATCAAGAGCGTTTCCGAAGGCGGCTGGGTAATCATCGAAGAGCAGCGCAACGGGCAGTCGCTTCGTTACGAAGTCCGGTGCGATCCGGCCGGCAATTTGACGCGCGCCTTTTACGTCAACGGTGCTGCGCGTGCGCTTGATGAAACTACGAAAGCGTGGCTGGCGAAATTCGTGCTCGATGTAGTGCGGCAGGGTGGTTTCGACGCCGAGAAACGAGTACACACGATCCTCACGCAAAAAGGCGTTGGCGGTGTGCTCGCCGAGATCGATCAGATCTCAGGTGACTACGCGAAGCGCATCTACTACACACAACTAATCAAACAAGCGAACCTCGACGCCCCTGCTTTGCGCGATGTGTTACGGCAGATGGCCCGCAACATCTCTTCCGATTACGAGCAGTCGCAACTCCTGATCGCGGTTGCGCCGATGCTCACCGGTAAAGATGTTGCGATACAACCGTTCTTCGATGCGCTCGCCACGATCAAGTCAGACTACGAACACAGTCGCGTGCTGAAGACAGTGTTGAAGCAAGGGACTCCGAGTCGCGCTCTGCTAACGCTCGTTGCCGGGTCAACCAAAACGATCTCTTCTGACTACGAGAAGGCCGGCGTGCTCAAGAGCCTGGCCGCTGTCTACCTCGACGATCCGGGTCTGCGAGATATCTATTTTCAAACGATTGGAACTATCGAATCTGATTACGAGCGTCGCGGTGTTTTGACGGCGTTGGTGAAGACGAGGAATCAGAGTGAGGAAGTGTTGCGACTCCTGCTCGATGCAGCGACCGCGATCTCTTCTGACTACGAAAAAGCCACGTTTCTGATTGAAGTATCGAACGTTTACACGGGCGACCTACGTTTGCGCAGTGGATTCTTGAAAGCGGTGGAATCAATCAAGTCGGATTACGAACGAGGTCGAGTGTTGTCTGTGTTGATGAAGAATAAACAGATCGGCTAGACCACAGATTACACAGATTAAATCTGCGGATGGAGTTTTCCCATGATGAAAGACATTCGTTATGCAATTAGAGGCCTGGTGAAGCGGCCGGGGTTTGTGGCGGTTGCGGTGATCACGCTCGCGTTGGGAATCGGCGCGAACACTGCAATCTTCAGCCTCGTCAACACGGTGCTGCTGCGATCTCTACCCGTTGAGCGCCCGAACGAGATCGTCTCCGTCGCGGTTCGTGGCAAGGACGACTCGATGTCGGCGTTCTCCTATCCAAACTACAAAGACTTCCGCGATCGCAACGACGTGCTCTCCGGATTGCTCGTCTATCGCTTCGTGCCGCTGAGCTTGAGTCGCGGCGGCACAAACGAACGCATCTGGGGTTACGAAGTCTCGGGAAACTACTTCGACGTGCTGAACGTGAAGGCGATTCAGGGCCGCACGTTCCTTCCCGAAGAAGACCAAACGAAACTGTCGCATCCGGTCGCCGTGATCAGCCATGAGTCGTGGCAGCGACGCTTCGGTGGCGATCCAAGCCTCGTGGGCAAAGATCTCCTCATCAACAATCACCAGTTTCGTGTCATCGGTATCACGCCCGAAGGCTTCAAGGGCACTGAGCTTGTTTACTCGCCGGAGATCTGGCTGCCCGCTTCGATGATGGAATGGGCCGAGCCCGGCGCCAACTGGATCGACAGTCGTAACGCGAAAAACTTCTTCGGCATTGGACGACTGAAGAGCAGCGTCAGCACACGGCAAGCAGAAGCTTCGCTCAATTTGTTAACACAGCAACTCGCCAAAGAGTATCCCGACACGAACGAAGGCCAATCGATCCGCCTTGTTCCACCAGGTTTCATTCTTCCCGATTTGCGCGGCGCAGTTGTGAGCTTCACGTGGGTGCTGATGGCCGCGGTGGGTCTCGTGCTGCTCGTCACGTGCACCAATCTCGCGGGCTTGATGCTTGCTCGTGCAACTGATCGTCGCAAAGAGATCGCGATTCGTTTAGCGATGGGCGCGAACCGTCTGCGCCTCATTCGACAACTTCTCACTGAAAGTATCCTGCTGTCGTTTCTTGGTGGCGTCGTCGGTTTGCTGCTGGCCCTTTGGATCATCAAGGTGTTGCTGGCGCTGAAACCTCCGATCGATTTTCCGTTGGCGCTCGACGTTGGAGTCGACTGGCGAGTTCTGCTGTTCTCACTCTCTGTGTCGATCGTCGCCGGCGCGATCTTCGGCATGGCGCCGGCATTGCAAGCCACACGACCAAACATTCTAGGCACCTTGAAAGACACTGCCGCTCAGGGCGGCGCGGCCAGGACGCGATTGAGAAGTGTTTTGGTTGTGGCGCAAATCGCGATCTCACTCGTCGTTTTGATCGCCGCCGGGCTTGTAGTGCGCACGTTGCAGCAACTGCAAACGATGAATCCCGGTTTCGATACGCAAAACGCGCTGACGATGTCGTTCGATCTCGGTTTGCAGGGATATGACAAGGCACACGGTCAACAGTTTTATCGTCAACTGATGCAACGGCTGCAATCACTGCCCAGCGTGGAATCGGCGGCAGTCTCGAATTACATCCCGCTGACTCTGAATTACAACAGCCGCAACGCCTACATCGAAGGCAAGCCCGCGGAGCGCGGCGAGAACGTACCGCTGGCAATGAACGCGAGCGCCGGACCGGGTTATTTCAAGACCATGGGTACGCCCGTTTTGCAGGGTCGCGAGTTTACCGAACAGGACCAGGAAAAGTCCGAACCTGTGGCAATGGTCAATGAGACTTTCGTGCGCCGCTTCATGCCGGAACTGCGGACGAGTGCTGAAGCACTCGGCAGGCGGTTCAGCTTTGACGGACCAGGTGGTCCATTCATCCGGATTGTAGGCGTGGTGAAAGACGGTAAGTATTTCAACATCGCTGAAGATCCGCGTCCATTCATGTGGACGCCGATGAGTCAGGACTACTCGTCAAACGGTCTTTTGGTGGTTCGCAGCAAGGGCAATCCCGAGTCGCTGTTTGCTGCGGTGCGAAGTGAAGTGCAATCGCTCGATCCGAACCTGCCGTTGTTTGACGTGAAGACGTTGAACGAGCACATGAAGCTGGCGCTGTTTCCGGCGAAGGTGGCGGCGACTGTGCTCGGAGTGTTTGGTCTCGTTGCGTTGCTGCTATCGGCAATTGGTGTTTACGGAATCACGTCGTACGCCGTTGCGCAACGTACACATGAAATCGGAGTGCGACTGGCATTGGGTGCGCAGTTGGGCGACGTGTTGCGCCTGGTGCTGCGTCACGGACTGAAGCTGACGATCATCGGCGCCGCGATTGGACTGTTTGGCGCATATCTCGCAACGCGCGCGATCACAAGCGGTGCTTACGGCGTGAGTGCAACCGATCCGCTGACGTTCGCCGGCGTGTCGGTGTTGCTCGTCGGCGTAGCGCTAATCGCGTGCTACATCCCGGCGCGTCGCGCGACGAAAGTAGAGCCCCTCGTGGCGCTTCGGTATGAATGAAAGGCCATCCGCAGATTACGCAGATTTCACAGAAATAATCTGCGTAATCTGTGGATGGATTGGTCAATGGAAAACCTAATTAAAGATCTGCGCTACGGAATTCGCAGTTTCCTCAAGCGACCGGGATTTCTGGTAATTGCTGTTTCGACGCTGGCGTTGGGCATCGGCGCGACGACCGCGATGTTTACGGTTGTCAATTCAGTGTTGTTGCGGCCGTTGCACTTTCCTGAGCCGGAAAGAATCGTCCTGTTTGAAGGTATGAATCCGCGGCAGGGAATCACGCAGAGCAACATGTCGATTCCCGACATCGTCGACTGGCAACGGCAGAGCCAATCATTCGAACAGATCGCTGGATTTGTTTCAGGCGGCATCTTTTTAGGCATCGGCGATGAGACTGAGCGCGTGCGCGGCACAGCCGTATCCGATGGCTTTTTCCCACTCTTCAAAACCAGTCCGCTCAGCGGGCGCGTTTTGCAGACTGACGATGCGCAACCGGGCCGTGAGCCTGCGATCGTGATCAGTTACGCGCTCTGGCAACGACGATTCGGTGGCAACAACAACGTCGTCAACAGCAAAGTCACGCTGAACGGCAAGCCGGCAACGATCGTGGGAATCATGCCTGCCGGTTTCAACTACCCGTACGATGCAGAAACGTGGACTCCGTTGCCGTTGGACGCTGCGAGCGAACGACGTGACAATCGCTATGTTGAGGTAGTCGGTCGTTTGAAGCCTGGTATGTCGATGCCGCAGGCGCAGACCGAGATCGACACGATCAACCAGCGCCTGGCGCAGAATTACGCTGAGACGAATACCGGATGGGGCGTCCGTCTCACCGAACTTCGCGAGAGTCTGGTTGGAAATCTCAGGACTTCGTTACTGATCTTGTTAGGCGCGGTTGCGTTCGTGCTGCTGATCGCGTGCGCGAATGTCGCAAACCTTTTGCTGGCGCGCGCAATGTACCGGCAAAAAGAGATTGCGGTGCGGACAGCGTTGGGCGCGAGTCGTCTGCGCATCGTGCGTCAGCTTTTGACTGAAAGCGTTTTGCTTTCGGTGGTGAGTGGCGTGCTGGGATTGGCGTTGAGCGTGTGGCTGATCAAATTACTTATCGCCATTAGTCCGCCGAATAGTCCGCGGGTCGATGAGATCGCGATCGATCTTCGCGTGTTTGGTTTCACGCTGGCCGTTACGGTCCTTGCCGGAATTTTGTTTGGACTGTTTCCGGCGTTGCAAACATCACGACCAAATCTCAATGAGACACTCAAAGACAGTGGCCAGCGTGGCTCGGCGAGCGGCACGCACAATCGCGCCGGCAGTTTGCTGATCGTTTCTGAGATCGCGTTGTCGTTCGTGTTGCTTGCAGGCGCCGGCCTTTTGATCAAGAGCTTCATGAGTCTCAGAGCGATCGATCCCGGATTCAATCCTAATAATGTACTCGCGATGCGTTTGTCGCTGCCGCCGGGCAAGTATCGTCAAGGCGAGCCACGCGCGCAGATCTACAAACAACTTGTCGAACAGGTGAAAGCGACGCCCGGCGTGCAGTCGGCCGCCTTCATACTCAGCCTTCCTTTGGAAGGCGACACATTCAACGTGGGGCGTGGCGTAATTCGTGAAGGTCGTCCTGCGTCTCCGGAAGAGCAGACGAATGCTCGGCATCTTGCTGTGACGCCTGATTACTTCCAAACACTTCAGATTCCACTGAAAGCGGGGCGCACGTTCACGGATCAAGACAACTTACAAAATCAGAAAGTCGCGATCGTGAATGAAAAGATGGCGCGACAGTTGTGGCCCGGTGAGAACCCAATCGGTAAACGTTTCACAATCTGGCGCGACGAAAAGTTTCCGCGTGAAGTTGTCGGAATCGTCGGCGACACAAAACAGTCGCTCGACAAAGACGCGAGCAACCAGATGTATGTGCCGTACGCGCAGGATCCGACGTGGGGAAGTCTATCGTTGGTTGTGCGCACCGCGGGCGAGCCTACAGCGCTCGCGGGTTCGGTGCGCGAAGCGATCCGGGCGGTGGATAAAGCCGTGCCGAATTACAACTTGAAGACGATGAATGATGTCGTTTCAACGTCCGCGGCGCCACGGCGAGTTCCTATGCTGCTGTTGAGTGCTTTTGCAGGAATCGCGATGTTGCTTGCGATGCTCGGTATTTACGGCGTCACGTCTTACTACGTCACCCAGAGAACGCACGAGATCGGCGTACGCATGGCACTCGGTGCTCAGATCGCCGACGTGCTCAAACTGGTGATAAAACGTGCGATCTTGCTGGCCTTAATCGGAATCGGTTTCGGGATCGTTGGCGCCGTTGCGGTGACGCGTTATCTCACGACGTTGCTATTCGGGGTGAAGCCAATCGACGTGGTCACGTTTGTGGGAGTGGCAATCGTTCTGGCGGTGGTTGTGCTGGTTGCGTGTCTTGTTCCCGCGCGCCGCGCGGCAAAGATCGACCCCTTGGAAGCGCTGAGATAGTCCACAGGTCTTACAGTTTTGATCTGTATAGTTTGTGGCTACATTTCGGCTTTTTGCGGTGTGTTACTCAATAGGAACTCAAAGTGACTATCCTTCAAGATCTCCGATACGGCCTCCGAATGATCGGAAAGGCGCCGGCGTTTACGGTGTTGGCGACTCTCGCGCTGGCCCTCGGCGTGTGTGCGAACACGACCATCTTCAGTCTCATCAATGGACTCATTTTGCGACCGTTAACGGGCGTTGAAAATCCGGAAAGGCTTGTTGCGGTCTATACGAGCGATTACAGCAGCGGCTTGTTTGGCAGCTCTTCGTATCCCGACTACATCGATTTCCGCAATCAGGCTGATGCCTTTGAGAGTCTTGCTGCCTACGATCAGACCGTGCTGAACGCCGCCGGCGAAACCGACGCTGAAAGACTGCGCGGCGCCGTCGTCACTTCGAACTACTTCGAAGTGCTCGGCGTCAAGGCGCAGCTCGGACGCACTCTTCAGGCGTCCGACGTTCAATCGGTAGTGATCAGCGATGGACTCTGGAAACGTCGCTTCAGTGCTGATTCGTCGGTTGTCGGTCAAACACTCAGACTCAACGGAAAGCCTTATGCAATCGTCGGCGTCACAGACCCGAGTTTTCGTGGACTGCGGCTTGGCTTGCCGCCTGAGTTTTGGTTGCCGATGACAGCGAATTCGGATTATGCGACGAGTGGCCGAGGTGATCGCGGACTGGAATTGACCGGCCGGCTGAAACCAGGAGTTACTCCCGCGGAAGCGCAAGCACAGTTGACAACTATCGCCGCGCGCCTCGCGCAAGCTTATCCCGAAACCAATCTGGGAACACTCGAACGTCCGAACGAGCCGCGACCCATGACAGTCGTACGTGAGTCGCGCGTCGAGCCTTCGGCGCAAGTGAGCATTTGGCGCGTGTCGTTGCTGCTGCTTGCGGTGGTCGGATTGGTTTTGCTGATCGCGTGCGCGAACGTTGCAAATCTGCTGCTGGCGCGTGCGTCCGTGCGACGCAGGGAAATTGCTGTGCGTTTGGCTTTGGGTGCGAGCCGCGCAAGGCTTGTGCAGCAGTTGTTGACTGAGAGTCTCTTGCTTGCGCTTCTGGGTGGAGCGGCTGGTCTAATCGCGACGCACTGGACCACGCGCGCGTTGCCCGGATTCTTTCCGCCAAATGACGCAAATGGTCTCGACCTCACTCTCGATTGGCGTGTGCTCGTCTTCACTCTCGGTGTCAGTGTTTTTACCGGCGTGTTGTTTGGTCTCGCGCCGGCGCTACAAGCAAGCCGCCAGAATCTAGTCACATCGTTGAAAGACGAAGCCGCTCACGGTCAACGTCTGCGTCGTCTCGGATTGCGCGATGTGCTGGTGATTTCACAATTGGCATTGTCGCTAGTCCTGCTGGTCGGCGCTGCGTTGTTCGTGCGTAGTTTGCAACGTGCGCTTAGTTTCGATCCCGGCTTCGTAGCGCAGAATCTTCTCATCGCGTCGATGGAAACACGCGGTGCAAGTTTGAACAAACAACAGGGCCAGGCCTTCTACCAGCAGACAGTCGAACGCATCGGCAGTCTTCCGGGAGCTCAGTCCGTCACGTTAGTGCGGATAGCTCCGATCAGCGGCGGTGGACAGCGGCGTGGCGTCACGTTGGAGGGATATCAACCACAGCCGAACGAAGACACCGAACTGAATACCAACGTCATCGGCCTGAATTACTTCAACACGATGGGCATTCCTCTTGTTGCCGGACGCGATTTCAACGCGCAGGATCGCGAAAGCAGTCCTTCCGTTGTGATTGTGAACGAAGAACTGGCGCGCCGTTACTACGGCGGAAATGCGGTCGGTAAACGCCTGCGCATCGGTTCTGACGCTCCCTTCAGCGAGATCGTCGGTGTGGCGCGCACGGCGAGATATCGCAACCTGCGCGAGCAGCCGCTGCCCTTCATCTACATTCCGCTGGGCCAGGAGTATCAAGCAGGCATGACACTGATGGTGCGCACGGCTGGAGACCCGACGGCACTGGTTGGACCACTGCGCAACGAGATGCGCAGCTTGAATAAGGACGTGCCGGTATTTTCAGTACAAACAATGATTGAACGCATCGGTGGGCAGCTTGCGGCAGATCGGATGATCGCGGTGTTGCTGAGCATCTTTGGTGGTGGCGCGCTCCTGTTGGCGGCGATTGGTATCTACGGCGTAATGGGTTATTCGGTCGCGCAACGGACGCGCGAGATCGGAATTCGCATAGCTTTGGGCGCGGACCAGCGCGAGATACTCAAGCTGATCGTTGGACAGGGAATGATCCTGATCGCGATCGGCGCCGGACTCGGTCTGTTGCTGGCACTTGCAGTAACGCGTGTGGTGAAGAGTTTGCTGTTTGACGTTAGCGCGACTGATCCTTTCACCTTTGCGGTGGTTGTGCTGCTGCTGATCGCAGTAGCGTTGCTGGCGTGTTATCTGCCGGCTCGTCGCGCCACGAAAGTCGATCCGCTCGTGGCGCTGCGGTACGAGTAACCCCCAGATTACACAGATTACAGGATTTGGCGGCATGGATTAGAACACTGAAGCTAGAACAAGTCAGGAAGGGCGGCTTGCCCCCGCTCTTCCAACAGCGGGGGCAAGCCCCTCTTCCTGACTTGTTCTCAGTGACGGCGCAATAGAATCATGGAAACACTACTTCAGGACATTCGCTATGGTGTGCGCGGGTTAGTAAAGCGGCCGGGATTTACGTTCGTCGCGCTGGTGACGCTGGCGCTGGGTATCGGCGCCAACACGGCGATCTTCAGTGTGCTGAATGCGGTTGTGCTACGACCATTGCCATATGCGGAACCAGATCGGCTGGTCACGGTCTGGGAAACTGGAGCAGGCAACGACAAGCGATCGGTCGCGCCTGCTAATTTCGTGGATTGGCGTGATCAGAACACATCATTCAGTTCCCTGGCAGCGACGTTCTACGGCAACTTCAACCTCACCAGCGACGGAGAGCCTGAACGAATCAATGGCGCCACAGTCACCTCAAATCTCATGAGCACGCTTGGAGTTTCCGCACAACTGGGCCGGACGTTTCAACCCGAAGACGATACGCATCAGGATCAACGCCTTGTAATTCTAAGCGACGCCTTGTGGCAACGACGCTTTGGCGCCGCTCAGTCTGTCGTAGGTCGGACGATCACCATCGATGATTCTATTTACAACGTAGTCGGCGTTATGCCTCCGGGATTTACTTACCCCGTGAAGTCGGATGTCTGGGTTCTAGGTCGCGATCGGAATGCGGTCTCCATGACGCTGATTTCGCAGTTTCCGCAAAACGATTGGAACCGTGAGCGAGATGCCCACTTTCTGGGTGTCGTGGGCCGTCTGAAACCGGGCGCCACTCTCTCGCAGGCCCAGGCGGATATTGGTGGCATCATGCGGCGACTTGAACGCGACTTTCCTGATACCAATCGCGATTTAGGCTCGAACGTCATTTCGCTTCATACTCATCTGGTAGGTAACGTCAAGAGTCTGCTTTCGATTCTGCTCGGCGCTGTCGTATTTGTCCTCCTGATCGCCTGCACCAACGTTGCAAGCTTGTTGTTGGCTCGTGCAACGCAACGCGAAAGAGAGTTCGCAGTGCGGCGTGCCGTTGGTGCGAGTCGATGGCGCTTGATTCGTCAGTTGTTGACGGAAAGCTTGTTACTCAGTTTTACCGGAGGCGCAGTTGGTCTGGTTCTGGCGATTTGGATTGTCGATCTGTTCATCAAACTAAGTCCTGGCGACATTCCGCGACTCGGCGAGGCCAACGTTGATCCGCGGCTGCTGGTATTCACGTTAGTGGTTTCAATTCTAACCGGAATCACCTTTGGCCTGTGGCCGGCGTGGCAAGCGACTGCCGGACCATTGAGTCAGTCACTTAAAGAAGCAGGCTCGAAAGCGAGCGAAGGAAAACATAGGCGTCGTTCACGCAACGCGCTGGTCGTAACCGAGCTTGCCCTCGCACAAGTGATGCTGGTTGGTGCCGGGTTGCTGATCGTGAGTTACGTGCGCGTCAGCCAGACCGATCCTGGTTTTAATAGCGACCACGTGTTGACGGCCAAGATTGCACCGGCCGCTCGTAAGTATCCCGATGCCCAGAGTCGTTCACAGTTCTATTCGCGAGTAATCGAACAGTTGCAGGCATTGCCGGGGGTCACGTCGGTTGGGATGGTAATGAATCTACCGCTTAGCGGCTCCAGCATGAATCGTGGTTTCAGGGTGGAAGGACGACCCGATCCAAAGCCTAATGACAATGTGTCGATGGATTATCAGGTTGTGAGTCGGGATTACTTTGCAACGATGAGCATCCCGATCAAACGAGGTCGTGGATTTACGGGCAGTGACGGCGAAAGCTCCCAGCGCGTGATTGTCATAAACGAGGAGATGGTTAAACGGTTCTGGCCTCACGAAGATCCGTTGGGTAAGCGAATGGCATTTGGCGACAGCCGGAAGGACGATTCATGGCGCACTATCATCGGCATTGTGGGCAATGTGCGGCATGCAAGTCTTACTGAAGATCCTGTACCCACAGCGTTCACCGATTATCGTCAGGACGTCGAGTCGTGGTCACGTATGTCTTTTGTTCTGAAGACGACGGCTGATCCGGCGAGTCTCACTGCTGCCGTCCGCCGCAGTCTCCTTGCAATCGATCCGGAACAACCGGTGTACGGCGTTGATCCGCTCGACACATTGCTGTCGGAGGCGATAGCTCCGCGTCAATTTGCGATGCTCTTGATAGGTCTGTTGGCATTGCTCGCCCTGATTCTCGCGTCCAGTGGCATTTACAGCGTCATCTTTTTTTCAGTCAGCGAACGAACAAAAGAGATTGGGATTCGCATGGCGTTGGGAGCCAGGCCGCGTAACGTTCTGAAAATGATCCTCAGTCAGGGCATGAGTGTCGCTGTTATTGGAATAGTTGCCGGCTTACTAATGGCAGTTGCGTTTACTCGTTTGTTGACAACGATGTTGTTTGAGGTAAGCGCGACTGATCCTGCTACATTCGTTGCGGTTGCTTTCATCTTAATGCTGGTCGCCTTGGTGGCGTCTTATTTCCCGGCGCGGCGTGCGATGAAAGTCGATCCGCTGGTGGCGTTGAGACATGAATAGGTCCTATTGGACCTATAGGACCATATTTGATCATGGAAACACTATTCAAAGATCTGCGCTATGGTGTGCGCGGGTTAGTAAAGCGGCCGGGATTCACGATCGTCGCGCTGGTGACGCTGGCGTTGGGGATCGGTGCCAACACGGCAATCTTCAGTGTTGTTAACGCCGTCGTTTTGCGACCGCTTCCTTATCAAGACTCCGAACAGCTCGCGATGGTGTGGACCACGAAAGACACCAACCAGGAGCAAGCGTTTTCCTTCGCCGACTATAACGATCTGAAGTCGCAAACGAAATCGTTTAGTGCAATTGGCGCGGCATCACCTCTTTGGAACTTCACCTTGACCGGCGGTGGAGAACCGCAGCCGTTGCAAGGGATGTATGTTTCAGCGAATCTCTTTGAGCTGCTCAAGGTCGCACCTGAAAGAGGTCGCGCTTTCTCGGCTGAAGACGATCGCATTGGCAGCGCTCCGGTGTGCATCGTCAGTCATGGATTGTGGGAGCGACTTTTTGGCGCCGATCAGAACCTGATTGGCAAACCGATTTCGATCAGCGGCACCAGCGCAACCGTCGTCGGTGTCATGCCCACCGGCTTTCAATTCCTCGACCCGGCGGCGGAGGTGTGGATTCCGCTCTCGCAGAATCAGTTTGCTTCGAGTGCGCGCCAGGTTCGTTTGCTATCAGTTGTCGGCCGATTAAGTGACGGCGTGAAACCGCGCGAAGCCGACGGGGAGTTAACCGCGATCGCGCGACGGCTGGAGGCACAGTTTCCCGACTCCAATCGCGGCGTTGGTATGCGCGTGATCGCGCTGCACGCTCAGGTTACCGGCAAGGTGCGACCCGCGTTACTGCTGTTGCTTGGCGCCGTTGGTCTGGTGCTTCTAATCGCTTGCGCCAACATTACCAACCTGATGCTGGTGCGGAGTGCGGGACGGCAGAAGGAGATTGCGGTAAGAGCAGCGTTGGGCGCCGGCCGGGTTCGTTTGTTACGACAACTGCTCACCGAAAGCATCGTTCTCTCACTGCTCGGAGGTGCTGCGGGAATCGTACTTGGATCGTGGGCCGTCAATGGTTTGCTGGCGCTGAACCCGATTCCGATTCCGAGTTACAACAAGATCGGGATCGACCTCACCGTCCTCGGCTTCACGCTCGCAGCGTCGCTCATCACCGGCATTGCCTTTGGACTCGCTCCCGCGTGGCAAACACTAAAGTTTGATTTGCACTCGGCGCTGAAGGAAGGCGGCCGGACAGCCATGGCCGACGCGGGCCAGCGCCGCTTGAGCAGTCTGTTGGTGATCGCCGAGATGGCGATGGCGCTCGTGTTGTTGATAGGTGCGGGACTGTTGTTGCGGAGCTTTGCTCGTCTACTCGAGGTCAAGCCGGGCTTTAATACCGAGAATCTGTTGACACTACAGATCGGATTGCCGAACGCGAGTTACCAGCAGCCGCAAAAGCGAATCACGTTCATTCAACAGCTCGAAACCAATCTCAAAGCAGCTCCCGAAGTTGCTTCAGTAGGTTTCGTCACGCGATTGCCGTTGATGAGCGCGCTCAATAACGTGACCACCTACCTGGCAATCGAAGGTCGCGAGGTCGCTGCCGGCGACCGGCCGGAGATCGACTTTCGCCGCGCCAGCACCGGATATTTTCAAACGATGGGGATACCGCTCCTTAGCGGCCGCCTGGTCACCGAACAGGACGTAACCAACAACACCGCGTCGGTATTGATTAATGAAGCGATGGCCAAACGTTTCTGGCCCGGCGAAGATCCAGTGGGCAAGCGTATCAGTACCGCGTTGTCGACAGGCCAGCATACACAATGGCAAACGATAGTCGGCGTGGTCGGCAACGTGCGCCACCTGGGTCTGGATGTCGACCCGCGGCCGGAGATCTATTACCACACCAGCACCTCGCCTCCGTTTGGTCCTGTCCTCGTCGTACGCACGACTGGCGATCCGAAGCGCTTGATCTCAATCGCACGGGCCAAGATCAGGGAACTCGATCCGGACGTCGTTATCGGCAACGTCAACACGATGGACCAACTGGTGGCGCAGTCGATCGCACAGCGCCGGTTTGCCATGTTGTTGGTAGGAATCTTCGCTGCGCTCGCGCTCCTGTTGGCCGCCATCGGCATTTACGGTGTACTGAGCTACTCGGTGACTCAACGTACGCAGGAGATCGGAGTGCGCATGGCGCTTGGAGCGAGCGCCACTGACGTGCTCAAGATGACGCTGAAGAACGGCATGTCGCTGGCGCTGATTGGAGTGGGTATCGGATTGGCAGGTGCGTTTGCGTTGACGCGTTTGATGGCGCGGGTTTTGTTCGAGGTGAAGCCGACGGACACGGCGACGTTCATTGTGGTTTCAGTTGGCCTGATTGCGGTGGCGTTACTGGCCTGCTACCTGCCCGCGAGGCGCGCGATGAAAGTCGATCCGCTCGTGGCGCTGCGGTACGAGTGAAGCCAGAGATTACGGATCACAGGATTTGGCAGCAAGGAACACTGAAGCTAGAACAAGTCAGGAAGGGCGGCTTGCCCCCGCTCTCCCAACAGCGGGGGCAAGCCGCTCTTCCTGACTTGTTCTCACTAAACAGTTCTTAATTATGGAAACATTACTTAAAGACATTCGCTATGGCGTGCGAGGGTTGGTGAAGCGGCCGGGGTTTACGGTCGTCGCTTTGGTGACCCTCGCGCTGGGCATCGGCGCCAACACCGCAATCTTCAGTGTTGTTAACGCGGTACTGCTGCGGCCGCTGCCTTTTAAAGATCCCGAGCAGTTGGCGATGGTTTGGGAAGACGCGACCTTCGCCGGCTTCCCGCGAAACACACCCGCGCCCGCAAATTACGTCGATTGGAAAACTCAGAACCAATCGTTTACGGACATGGCCGCGACGGCCGAGCGCAGCTTTAACCTCACCGGAGACGGCGAACCGGAGCGCGTGACGGCTCACGCAGCCACCGCCAACTTCTTCCCACTGTTCGGCGTGCAACCGTTGCTTGGTCGCGGTTTTCTTGCTGAAGAAGATCGGCCCGGCGCGAACAAGGTCGTCGTGCTCAGCTACAACCTTTGGCAATCGCGCTACGGCGGCGATCCCCAGATCGTCAATCGCGACATCCTGCTCAACGGCGAAAAGCATCAGGTCATCGGCGTCATGCCGGCGAACTTCCAGTTTCTCGACAGCGAAGTGCGTCTTTGGGTCCCGCTCGCGTTGGACCAGGAAGAGTTGGCAAACCGCGGCGGCCATTATCTTAACGTAGTCGCACGCCTCAAGCCCGACGTTGTTTTGTCGCAGGCGCAGGCAGACATGAACGCGGTGATGCGACGAATTAGCACCGACCACAGGGGCGAAACTTTCGAAGGAAAACTCGGAGCGGTGGTCCTGCCGATGCGCGATCAGATGGTCGGCCATGCGCGCGGATCGCTGGTGGTCCTGTTGGTTGCAGTTGCGTTCGTGCTGCTGATCGCATGTGCGAACGTCGCCGGCTTACTTCTGGCGCGGGCCGTTGGACGCCGTCGCGAAGTTGCACTGCGCATGGCGCTCGGCGCGGGTCGCGCACGAGTTATCAAGCAACTGTTGACTGAGAGTTTGTTACTCTCGCTGGTCGCGGGTGTGCTCGGGACCTTATTGGCTTACTGGAGTTTTACTTTTCTTCAGGGACTCGTTCCCGCGGAGATGGCGCTCACGACGAGTCTCACTCTCGATACGCGCATACTGGTCTTCACGATTCTGATGTCGATCGTTACCGGAATCATCTTTGGGCTTGCGCCCGCACTACAGGCTGCGCGAGTCGATCTGAATGAGGCGTTAAAACAAGGCGGCACACGCACGACGGCGACTGGTCGGTTGCGGAGCGCGCTCATCGTGTCTGAAGTTGCACTTTCGCTGGTGCTGCTGATTGGCGCCGGACTGCTCATTCAAACGCTCTTTCAGATCTTTCAGCAGTATTCGATTCTCGAACCTGAAAAGATCCTGACGATGCGCACTGTGTTGCCGCGAGAGAAATACAAAGAGCCCCAGCAACGCAATTATTACTTTCAACAGGTGCTCGAGCGCGTCGAGCATCTGCCGGGAGTCGTGTCGGCCGGTTACACGACTTCGGTGCCGCTGTCTTGGAAAGGCGGCACCAACGGTTTTTATCCCGAAGGGCTTCAGTCGCCAATTCCGGGAATGGCTTATGACGCTAATCACCGGCAAGTGACTGCAAATTATTTGCAGACGATGAACATACCTCTTCGCCACGGACGTTTTTTTGCTCAGAACGACAACGAGCAGTCTGTGCCGGTTGCGATCGTCAACGAGACGATGGCGCGACAGTATTGGCCCGGCGAGAACGCGCTTGGCCGCCGTTTTAAGCTCGGCGATCCTGATGACAAAGAGGCTCCGTGGATCCAGATCGTCGGAATCGTCGCAGACATTCGCCAGATGGGTCTCGACGAGCCCGTGAAGGCGGAGATGTATTTTCCATACCAGCAGATTAAAGGCCAACCGTGGTACACGCCGCGCGATCTCGTTATTCGCACGAGCGGCGATACGTCGAGTTTGGTTGGCGCAGTGCGTCAGGTGATTCGCGAGGTTGATCCCGATCAGCCGGTTTCGAATGTCGCGACGATGGCGGAGTTGTTGGGTACAGAGGCTTCGCAGCGGCGCATGGGAATGATCATGCTGGTGGCGTTTGCTGTGCTTGCGTTATTGCTCGCGTCGATCGGGATTTACGGTGTGCTGGCGTACTTCGTAACGCAGCACACGAATGAAATCGGCCTGCGCATGGCGCTCGGTGCGACCAGAGCCAACATTTTGTTTCTGGTGCTGAAAAAGGGAATGGGTCTGACGTTGCTCGGTGTGGTGATTGGCGTGGCCGTTGCGCTGGGAGCGACGCGGCTGATGAGCTCGTTGCTCTTTGGCGTGAAGGCTGCCGATCCGTTGACGTTCACTGCGGTGCCGTTGCTGCTCGCGTCCGTCGCACTGCTGGCGTGTTATCTGCCCGCGCGTCGCGCGACGAAAGTCGATCCGCTAGTGGCACTGCGCTACGAGTGACCTGACGCCTCCTTGGAGTGCGGCGGCTTGCCGCCGCTTTGGTCTAACTAATTACCAAAGCGGTGCCAAGGCACCGCACTCCAAGGAGACGACCATTGCGAGGTGCATGATGAACACACTGTGGCAAGATTTGAATTATGGCTTGCGAATGTTGTTGAAACACCCCGGCGTGACCGCGATTGCGGTGCTCACGCTCGCGCTCGGCATTGGCGCGAATACCGCGATCTTCAGCGTCGTCAACGCTGTCCTGCTTAATCCGCTGCCTTACAAACAACCGGATCGGGTCGTCTCGCTTTGGGAGAACGTGCCTGGTCACGGACGCTGGCGTGTTGCACCCGCAAACTTTTTTGATTGGAAGAAACAGAACACCGTCTTCGAAGACGTCGTCGCGTTTGGCGCGAACACACTGACGCTCACCGGCACTGGCGAGCCTGAACAACTCACCGGCGCCAGAGTGAGCGCGGGATACTTCGGTGTCGTGGGTGTCGATCCGATCCTCGGTCGCGCTTTTCTGCCCGAAGAATACGAAAGCGGAAAAGGACAGGTCGTCATTCTGAGCCAGGCGTTCTGGCAACGGCGTTACGGCGGCGACAAGAATCTCATCAACCGCACAATCACGCTCGACGGCGATCCCTACACCGTGGTCGGCGTGATGCCGACCGGAATTTATCCGGTGTGGCCCACCACCTCCGGCCATCTCACATTCGATGAGCAACAGCAGCACTTCTGGACACCAATGTCATTCACGCCGCTATGGGCCTCGCTACGAACAGCCCACGTGCTCGGCGTGGTTGCGCGATTGAAGCCCGGCATCTCGCTCGAACAAGCCACGACAGAGATGAATGCTATCGGCGCTCGGCTCGAACGTGAGTATCCCGCGAATCGTGGCGAGGGAATCATTGTCAACCAGTTCATGAATGAGGTTGTCGGAGACGTGAGACCGGCGTTGTTCACGTTGCTTGGCGCGGTTGGTCTCGTGTTGTTGATCGCGTGTGCGAATGTCGCCGGGCTGTTGTTGGCCCAACATGCGGGACGAAACAAGGAGATTGCGATTCGCGCCGCGCTCGGCGCCGCTCGCCTGCGGCTGGTGCGACAGTTTTTCCTCGAAGGCTTGTTGCTCTCTTTCTTCGGAACGGCCATTGGGCTTGCGATCGCAGTATTAGGGACAAAGGTATTACTCGAGTTTGTCCCAGCGGGTGTTCCGCGTCTCGCACAAGTGAGTCTCGACTGGCGTGTGCTCGGATTCACGATGTTACTCTCACTCGGCACGTGTTTGATCTTTGGTTTAATACCGGCGTGGCACGCGTCGAAGCCGGATCTGCACACTGCGCTGGAGCAGAGTGGTCGCACGTCTGGACCAGGTGCGAGTCGTTTGCGCTTTCGCCAACTGCTGGTTGTGTTTCAGGTCAGCATCGCGGTGATGCTGGTGATTGGCGCGGGACTCTTGATTAAGAGCTTTTGGATGTTGCAGCGAGTCGATCCGGGATTCAACGCGGAAGGAGTGTTGACTGCATCACTCACGCTGCCAGGGACTAAGTATGCGGAACCGGCTCAGGTCAACAACTTTCACGCGCAGTTACTCGAACGTATATCGGCTGTGCCGGGAGTGAAGAGTGCAACTATCGCCTACGACCATCCGTTGCAGTCGAATTGGGTTGACTCGTTCGCGATCGAGGGCAGAGTTGCGCCCACTGATAGCGCATCGCAGTCAGCCAGCTTCATGCCGGTTGGGCCAGACTATTTCGACACCGTCGGCGTTCGCATGGTCGCCGGTCGAAAGTTCACGCCGCAGGACGATCAGGACCATCCCGGTGTCGCAATTGTCAACGAGTCGTTTGTCAAACATTACTTTCCCAACGAGAATCCACTGGGGCAACGCATGCGCCCGGGACCGCCGGGCAGGATCTGGAAATATAAACGGCTGACCTCTTTTGAGATCGTCGGCGTAGTGCACGATGCGAAGTTTGCCGGGCTCGACGCGCCCTCAGCGCCTGCGTATTACATACCCGCATCGCAAGCGCCGTTACAGGACATGATGCTTCTCGTGCGCACCACAACCGATCCGCTTTCGGTTGTTGGCGCAGTGCGCCAGGCTGTTTTGTCGATCGATCCGAATCAACCGATTTCCAACATTAGTACGGTGAAGAAGATCGTCGACGAGAGCATCGCACAGCGCCGGCTGAACATGTTGTTGATGGGACTGTTCGGTGGGTTGGCTTTGTTACTTTCAGCGGTCGGTATTTAGGGGCTGTTGTCTCACGCGGTGACACAGCGCACGCAGGAGATGGGCATTCGCATGGCGCTCGGCGCGCAGGTTGGCGACGTGCTGAAGCTCGTGCTCAGGCAAGGAATGATGCTCGCGCTCGTAGGCGAGGCGATTGGTTTAGTGGCGGCGTTTGCGTTGACGCGTGTGATTCGTGGCCTGCTTTTTGGGGTGACGCCGAATGACGCCACGACGTTTGTGGTGGTCGCGGGCGTGTTGGCGATCGTGGCGTTGCTGGCATGCTATCTGCCGGCGCATCGCGCGACGAAAGTCGATCCGTTGATCGCACTGCGATACGAATAATCCACAGATTACGCAGATTACACAGATTTAATCTGCGTAATCTGTGGATAAAGAGGAGAAGCTCATGACCTCAACTCTCTGGCAGGACGTGCGTTATGGCGGGAGAATGCTGCTGAAGAATCCTGGCATCACGTTCATCGTGATCGTTGCCCTGGCGCTCGGTATCGGTGCTAACACCGCGATCTTCAGCGTTGTGAACGCAGTGCTCATTCGTCCACTGCCGTACGCCGAATCGGAACGGCTCGTGTTTCTCAATGAGAAGAGCGCGGTGCTCGATGAGATGTCGATCTCTTATCCAAACTTCAGCGATTGGCGCACCCAGAATCATTCGTTCGAGAAAATCGGCGTCTACAATCGCGCGAGTTACAACCTCACCGGTGTCGGCGAAGCAGAAAGAATCGTCACTGGCCAGGTCTCCGCAGATCTCTTCTCGGTGCTGCGCGTGAACGCACTTCACGGTCGCGTGTTTACAAACGACGAAGACAAGCCCGGCGGCACGCCGGTGGTCGTGTTGAGTTATGTTTTGTGGCAACGACGTTTTGGCGGTCAAACAAGCATTCTCAATCAGGCGATTACACTCAACAGCAAGAGTTATACAGTTATCGGAATTATGCCGGAGTCGTATGCCTATCCGAGTCGCGTCGAGATGTGGGTGCCGGTGGGCCAACTCTCCGACCAGGCGAGCTGGCAGAGTCGTGGTAATCATCCCGGGCTTTATGGCGTTGCGCGTCTGAAACCCGGCGTGACGATCCAACAGGCCGATGCCGACATGAATACGATCGCCGCCAATCTCGATAAACAGTATCCCGATACGAATGCCGGCAATAGTGTCAGGCTGCGACCACTGCTCGAGATCTTCGTGGTCGACGTGCGTCGCGCGCTTTGGGTGATATTCGCTGCGGTCGGTTTTGTGCTGCTAATCGCCTGCGCCAACATCGCGAACTTGTTACTCGCGCGCGCTACGGCTCGCAGGAAGGAGATGGCTATTCGCACGGCTGTCGGCGCGAGTCGCTGGCGGATCGCACGACAATTACTCACCGAGAGTGTCTTGTTGTCACTGATCGGCGGCACGATCGGACTGCTGCTGGCGCACTGGGGCATCAAGCTGATTCTGTATGTCAGTCCGGGCGCGATTCCACGATCGCGTGAGATTGGCCTGGATTGGACCGTACTGGCTTTCACCGTCGGCGTCTCGTTTCTCACCGGAATTCTGTTTGGACTGATTCCGGCTATTCAGGCTGGCGAAGTTGACGTGAATGAAACTTTGAAAGAAACGGGTCGAGGCACGAGCGGGCGTCAATGGTTGCGCAGCTCGCTCGTCGTAGTTGAAGTGGCAACCACGCTCGTTCTGTTAATTGCTGCTGGTCTCATGATTCGCAGTTTCTATTTCCTGCAAAAAGTCAATCCCGGTTTCTCTGACGAACATCTGACGAGCTTCAGTGTTGCGCTGCCACAGAAGAAGTATGCCACTGAAGACGCGCGTGCAGCTTTCTACAACCATTTGTTGGAAAACATTCGCACGCTGCCTGGGGTTGAGTCGACCGCGGCTGCGTCGGGTCTACCGCTCGGAAAGAACGGTTGGCAAGCAGGATTCACCGTCGAGGGACAACCTCCTCCGCCACCAGATCAAACGCCGCTAATGGAAGCCTGCCTGGTTACACCTGACTATTTCCGCGCAATGAATATTCCGGTGCTGCGTGGCCGTGTGTTCACCGACCGCGATGATCGCTCGCATCTCGCTGGACGTGATTTGAGTAAGCTCGACGAGGATCGGAGAGCTATGGCGGGAGTGAATTCGATCGTCATCGACGAAGAGTTTGCTCGTCACTTTTGGCCCAATGAAGATGCCGTTGGTAAGCGAATCAGATTGGGTGGCACCGACAAAGATTCGCCGGTGCTCGAAGTTTTGGGTGTTGTTGGTCGCGTAAAGATGGAGAGCCTCAATCAGAACAGCGATCGGGTGCAGGGTTATTTCCCCTTTGCGCAGGTACCGCAGGGAAGTATGACAGTGATTATCAAAGGCGCATCTGATCCTAACCAGTTGATCTCGGCCGCGCGGGGCGCGGTGAAGCAGATCGATCCGGATCAGCCGATCTATAGTCCACGGACAATGGATGACATTCGCGCAGAGTCGGTTGCGGGTGAGCGTTTGAACCTGACGTTGCTGAGTATCTTTGCGGGCATCGCTTTGGTCCTGGCGATCGTCGGGATCTATGGCGTGATGTCGTATTCGGTGACACAACGTACGCACGAGATCGGCATTCGCATGGCCATCGGCGCGCAGCCAGGCGACGTCTTCAAGATGATTCTGGGTCACGGAATGAAGCTGGCGCTGATCGGTGTCGGTCTCGGACTGTTTGGCGCGTTTGCGTTGACGCGCTTTATGGCGACAATGCTGTTTGGCGTTGCGCCGACCGATGTGACGACGTTTGTTGGGATCTCGGTGCTGTTGGTCGTCGTGGCGTTGTTGGCGTGTTATCTTCCGGGGCGGCGGGCGACGAAAGTTGAGCCGACGATTTCGTTAAGATACGAATAGCGCCACAAAGAGGCACAAAAGATACAAAAAGCCGCAAGGTATTTGTGGGTAGGGATCTTCGTTACGCGTTAAGAAGTATTTTTAGGCAGCCGGGCTTTGCGGCCGTGGTTGTGATCATGCTTGCGCTCGGCATCGGCGCGAGCACTGCGATCTTCAGTGTTGTCAATGCCGTCCTGCTGCGGCCGTTGCCGTTTCCGAATTCAGATCGTTTGCAGGTGGTTTGGGGAAATTATCGTGCGCTGAATATCGCGCGCCTGCCGGCGAAGGCTGCCGAGTTTGAAGACTACGCCAAACAGTCGCTGGTGTTCGACGCGGTTGCCGCCTACGCAAGTCACAGTTTCAATCTGACGAGCGGTGCTGAGCCTGAGCGGATTCGCGGGGCTTACGTCTCGGCCAATCTCTTTCCGATGCTGGAAGCGCAAGCGTCTGCGGGCAGGGTTTTTACTGTCGACGAGCAACAGAAAGGTCGCAATCGCGTCATTGTACTGAGCGACGGTTTCTGGCGACGACGCTTTGCGGGCGATCGGGGCATCATCAATCAAAGCATCACGCTCGATAACGAGAGCTACACTGTGATTGGCGTGATGCCGCCTGCGTTTCAGTTTCCTCATCCGAGTTTTACTTCAGGCGAGCCGGCAGATGTTTGGGTGCCTTTGACGTACACGCAAGAGCAGGTCGTCAATCGCCGTGGCCCATATTTTCTCAACGTGTTGGCCCGGCTCGCGCCCGGCGTCACGCTTGAGCAGGCTCGTTCAGATATGAACGCGCTGGCGCAGCGATTTGAGCGTGAGTTGCGCGGTTATCGTGGCCCGAACGGCGAAGAAGGTGGCTGGCAGATAACCGTCACGCCTTTGCAGGAAGAGATAGTCGGCGGCAGCCGCCGCGCGCTGCTCGTATTGCTGTTTGCTGTTGGGCTACTGCTGCTGATTGCCTGTGCGAATGTTGCCAATCTGTTGTTGATGCGCTCGGCGAAGCGACATCGAGAACTGGCTATTCGAACTGCGCTCGGTGCCAGTCGCTGGAAGATCGTCAGGCAGTTGTTGGTTGAAGGTTTAGTGCTGGCTGTGTTGGCGGCGGCATTGGGATTGGTGTTTGTGAATTGGGGAGTGGATCTGCTGTTGTCACTTGGTCCATCGATCGTGCCAAGAGCGCAGGAGGTGAGTGTTGACAGTCGTGTGTTTGCGTTTATGGCGCTGGCGGTGTCGCTGATTACTATCGGGTTTGGTTTGGTCGGCGCGCGGCCAGTCTCGAAACTCGATCTGCACGAGTCGTTGAGGAGCACGCGACAAGCTGGCGGCGCACGTCCGCGCCGCTGGAGCAACGTTTTGGTGGTCGCTGAAGTTTCGCTGGCGGTGCTGTTGCTTGTGGGCTCAGGACTGTTGGTGAAGAGTCTTCTTCGTCTGCAACAAACTAATCCCGGCATTGTTGCTGACGAGTTGGTAAGCGTCGAGATCGATCTTTCAGCGGCAGCGTACGGTGAAGCGGAACGCGCGTCCGAGTTTTATCGGCAACTCTTGCAGCAGGTTCAGTTGTTGCCTGGAGTGCATGGCGCGAGTTTTGGCACGGTTCAGCCGCTGAGTGGTAGCGCCGGCAGCGATCCATTTGCGATTGAAGGACGGCAACTCGATCCGAGAAATCTTACTGCCGCAGGTTGGCAACTAGCCGGCGCAAACTATCTCCAGACACTCGGCGTACCGTTGATTAGAGGTCGCGATTTGACTGCTGCAGACATGCAGCCGGGCGCGCCTTCGGTAGCAATCATCAACGAAAAGATGGCGGCGCGATACTGGCCCAACGAAGATCCGATTGGACGTCGCATCACGCTCGGTCTGCCGCGTCCGGATAATCCGTGGATCACGATTGTCGGAATCGCGAAAGACGTGCCGCATCGTGCGATCGATTCGCAACCTGAGCCTGACTGGTATGCATCGCGCGTGCTCGCGCCGCAGCGGCATCGCTATTTGTTCGTGCGCAGCGCGCAGCCGGTGTCGTCATTGACAACAGCGATCCGGCACGAAGTCGCGCAGATCGATCCGCATCAGCCGCTGACGAGTGTCAGGACCATGACCGAGGTGATCGGCGCCACGACCGCGCCACGCCGGTTTAACGCGCTACTGCTCGCTGCGTTCGCGACGATCGCGTTGCTGCTGGCGACAGTCGGCATCTACAGTGTGATTTCGTATTCGATCGCTTTGCGCACGCAGGAAATTGGCATCCGCATGGCGCTGGGCGCGCAGCGGCAGGCGATTCTGTTGATGGTGCTCAGAAGCGGATTAGGACTCACGTTGATCGGCGTGGCGATCGGACTCGCCGGCGCCCTCGCACTCACGCGCTGGATGTCGAGCCTGTTGTTTGGCGTTTCAGCGTCGGACCCGCTGACGTATGCAGTGGTGCTGCTTGTTGCGGTGGGCGCCGCGCTGCTGGCTTGTTTGGCGCCCGCGCGCCGCGCGACCAGAGTTGATCCGCTCGTGGCACTGCGGTATGAATAATCCACAGATCTTATGCCTCGCATCTTAATCGCTGACGACCAGGCTGATGTACTCGCGGCGTTGAGCCTCCTGCTCAAGGGCGAACGCTATCAGATTGAAAGCGCGTCGTCGCCTGAAGGTGTGCTCAAAACCATCGACACTCGCGACTTCGACGTCGTCTTGATCGATCTCAACTATGCGCGCGACACGACTTCGGGCAGCGAGGGCCTGGATCTGCTGAGCCGCATACGCGCCGCGGATCCGACGCTCCCCGTCGTCGTCATGACCGCTTGGGGCAGCGTCGATCTGGCTGTCGAAGCAATGCGACGCGGCGCCCGCGACTTTATTCAAAAGCCCTGGGACAACGCGCGTCTATTGGCCGTGTTACGCACGCAGGTCGAACTCGCCGAAGCGCTGCGTCGAGGTCGTCGACTCGAAGCTGAGAACATTGCGTTGCGCGATGAGTCGTCGAACGACATACCGCAAGTCGTTGCCGAGTCCCCGGCGATGAAGTCGGTGTTGAATCTCGTGGAGCGCATTGGTCCCGCCGATGCGAACGTGCTGATCACAGGCGAGAATGGCACGGGCAAGGAAGTGATCACGCGCGTGCTTCACTCGATTTCGTCGCGCCGCTCGAAGCCGTTGATCTCGCTGAACGCCGGAGCGCTTGCAGAGGGAGTTTTCGAAAGCGAATTGTTTGGACATGTGCGTGGTGCATTTACTGACGCCAAGAGCGATCGTGTTGGGCGTTTCGAGCTAGCAGACGGCGGTACTTTGTTTCTCGACGAGATCGGAAACGTTCCGCTGAATCTCCAGGCCAAGTTGTTACGCGTGTTGGAGACGGGCGAATTCGAGCGTGTCGGATCTTCAAAGACGCAAAAAGTGAACGTGCGCTTGTTGTCGGCGACAAATGCGGATCTGGCGGCTGAAGTTGCGCAGGGACGCTTTCGTCAGGACCTACTTTTCCGGCTAAATACAGTTGAGATTCGTCTGCCGCCGTTACGCGATCGCATTGAAGACATTCCAGTTCTTGCGGAGCACTTTTTGAAAGTGCATCGTGAGCGTTATCGACGGCCGATCATGGGCTTCACGCCCGAAGCGCTGGACGCGTTGCGGCAACATCTCTGGCCCGGCAACGTGCGCGAGTTGGACCACGTGATCGAGCGGGCGGTGTTAATGAGCACGGGAAATATCGTGACGGCTTTCGACCTCGCGCTCGAGGCGACGCCCGACGCGCGGCTCTCGGCGCGGTTGGAAGAGATGAGTCTCGAAGACGCCGAACGGTTGTTAATCAAGAAAGCATTGGCGCGATTTGAGGGCAACGCCAATCGCGCTGCCGAAGCCCTCGGCCTCAGCCGGAGCGCGTTGTACCGCCGGCTGCAAAAGTATGGCCTTGGATCGTAGATTTTGACATTATGGGCACGGATTAAACGGATTGTTACAGATCAGTGTTTGTCAGTATCGATCTGTGTAATCTGTGGCTTATGGTTCCAAAACAGACACAACCCTTTTCATCTCTCGATCCGGAACTCCGACGCGGTCATCGTCTGAAATTCGAAAGAAGCATCACGCTGCTCGCGCTTTTCGCGGGCTTTCCGGCGGTTGGTTTGTGTGCGTTGTTACTTTGGTACGACGGGTATTCCGCGCAGGCGCAGTGGACCATCGATCTGCTTCTCGTTCTTTTGTGGCTGGGAATATCGTTCAATCTCAAGACTCGCATCGTTCGACCGCTGCAAACTCTCTCAAACATTCTTGCCGCCATTCGTGAAGGTGACTATTCGATTCGCGGACGCCGCGCGCTTTCAGGTGACGCGCTTGGCGAAGTGATGCTCGAAGTCAACGATCTGGGACAAACATTGCGCGAACAGCGACTCGGCGCGATGGAAGCGACAGCCTTGCTGCGCACGGTTATGGCTGAGATCGACGTAGCTGTTTTTGCTTTCGACGGCGAGCACCGCTTGCAACTAGTCAATCGTGCCGGTGAAAGATTGTTGGCCCAGCCGGCAGCGCGCCTGTTGGGACGAACGAGCGACGAGCTCGGACTGTCTGCGTGTCTCAATCGTCCTATCGGCGCGGGACCACAAACGATGCAGATGGTTTTTCCGGGCGGCGTTGGCCGGTGGGACATCCGTCGCAGCACTTTTCGTGAAGGCGGAGCGCAACATCAGTTGCTCGTGTTGACTGATTTGAGTCAAACGCTTCGTGAAGAAGAGCGCACGGCGTGGCAACGATTGTTGCGCGTGTTGGGTCACGAACTCAACAACTCGCTGGCGCCAATCAAATCGGTTGCGGGAAGTCTGGCGGATTTGATGGGCAGGGAACCGGAACCGGCTGACTTGCGCGACGACATGCAGCGCGGATTGGCGGTTATCTCTTCGCGTGCTGATTCGCTGGCGCGCTTTGTTGAGTCGTATTCGAAGCTGGCGCGCCTGCCGCCGCCGCGACTGGAACCTTTGAAAATCGGTGCGCTGGTGTCACGCGTAGCGAGCTTGGAAACGCGACTGCCGGTGAATGTTGTTGCTGGTCCAGACGTGATGGTCCAGGGCGACGATGTGCAACTCGAGCAGCTACTCATCAATCTCGTGCGCAATGCGGTTGATGCGTCGATGGAAACGCGTGGTCGCGTTGAGATTGGGTGGAATCAGAAGAATGGTCAAGTGGAAGTGTGGGTACGCGACGAGGGGCCGGGACTGGCGAGCACCGCGAATCTATTCGTTCCGTTCTTTACGACGAAAGCGCAGGGATCGGGTATTGGGCTGGTGTTGTCGCGACAGATCGCGGAGGCGCATGGTGGCACGCTGACGCTGGAGAATCGGCAAAAGATACGCGGTTGTGAGGCCCGGCTGAGATTGCCGTTATAGCAGGATTTATTTGGCCGCGGATTTTCGCGGATAAACGCGGATCGATCCGCGTGTATCCGCGTTCATCCGCGGCTTGAAGCGATAGATCGTCGTGGATTTGTAAGTCGCGCCCTTCCTCAGCGTCGTCGTTGGGAACGAGGGGTGATTCGGCGAGTCGGGAAAATGCTGCGTCTCGAAACAAAAACCAAATCGTCGTTGATAAATCTTCCCCGACTTACCCGTCAGCGTTCCATCCAGAAAGTTACCCGTATAAAACTGCATTCCCGGTTCGGTGGTCCAAACCTGCATCAAGCGCCCTGACGTCGGCTCGTAAGCCGTTGCCGCAAGTCGCATCGTGCCCGCGCGACCATTTATCACCCACGTGTGATCGTACCCGTTACCGAACTTCAGTTGTTCCTCATTCTGATTGATGCGTTCACCGATCGCGTGCGGCTTAAGAAAGTCGAACGGCGTGCCCACGACGTGCCTCAACTCGCCCGTCGGTATTGACCCCGCGTCAGTTGGCACGAATCGATTCGCGTTGATGGTCACCTGATGATTGAGAATGTCGCCATTACCTTCGCCGGCAAGATTGAAATAAGAATGATGCGTCAGGTTGATGACTGTGTCTTTGTCGGTTGTAGCTGTGTAATCGATCTTAAGCTCATCGTTGTTGGTGAGTGTGTAGACGACTCTGACTCGAAGATTACCTGGATAACCTTCCTCACCATCTTTGCTTAGATAAGTCAGAACAACCGCTGGTCCAGCGCTGGTTTTCATTTCTCTGCCGGTCCAGACGACTTTGTCGAAACCCTTGATGCCACCGTGCAGGTGATTCTCGCCGTTGTTGACTGCGAGCTTGTATTCGACGCCGTTAAGTGTGAAACGGCCTTTAGCGATGCGGTTGCCGTAGCGACCGATGAGTGCGCCGAAGTAGGGATGTCCTTTCAGATAATCGTCGAGATTGTTGAAACCGAGGACCACGTCATCAAACTTGCCGTTGCGATCGGGAACCTTGAGTGAAATCAGGATGCCGCCGTAGTTTGTGATCTTCGCTTCGACGCCGTGAGCATTGCGTAGCGTGTAGAGATCGACGTTTTCACCGGCGACCGTTTTGCCGAAGCTTGTTTTGGTTACTGTTTGCGCCTGGACGACGAGAGCGCAGAGCGACAGTAACAGTACAAGTAAGAGTCTTCGTGGGTTCATAAGGTTCTCCAAAGCGCAAAGTTAACGTGCGGCGGTTTCACGCATGAGTGCCAACTGCCGTCGATTTCGACGCTCTGTGAAGATCTGATCCGCCATGACGCCGAGCAGAATCACCGCGCCCATGACGGCGAAATCGAGCGAGCTCGGAATGCCGAGCAGGTTCACCAGATTGCGCAAGACCTGTAGCAGTGCTGTGCCGATCAGTATTCCAACCACAGAACCCTCGCCGCCGCGCAACGAACAACCGCCAAGCACGGCCGCCGCGATGCCATACAGTTCGTAAGCATTTCCGTGATTCGCCGGCGATACGGAGTTTGTGTAAAAAGCGAAGATGATGCCCGAGATCGCAGTGAGTGCGCCTGAGATCACGTAAGTCACTGTGATGATCTGCTTCGTGTTGATGCCGGCATAGCGCGCGGCTTCGGCGTTGCGTCCAGTCGCGAAGAGATAGCGACCGTAAACCGAGCGATGCAGCACCACCCACGTAATCACACTGATAAGTATCAACAACACAAACGGCATCGGTATGCCGAGCAGATTTTCGTTGGCGACGAAGCGGAGGAAATCGAGACCCGAACTGCCAAAGCCTTTGGTGTTGTCGTTTGTAATGAACCGTGCGAGCCCGCGGTAAAAGAGCAAGCCGCAAAGAGTCACAATGAACGGCTGCATGTTCAGGCGCGTGATCAGCAGGCCGTGGCCCAACGACAACGCCATCGAGATGGCTATACAGGCCAGCACCGCGATAGGGACACCAAAGTTCCATTCAGTCAGCATCATCGACAGCAGCACACCGAGCAATGCCATCATCGAACCGACGGAGAGTTCGATACCGCCAGTGATGATGACGAGGCCGAGGCCGATGCTGAAGATGCCAAACGCGCCGATCTGCCGCGCCAGGTTTTGCAAGTTGATCGCGAGCAGAAAGTTTGGGTTTCTGATCGAAACGATGATGCAGAGAACGATTAGCAGGACAAAGATGCCAAGTTCTTTTTTCATAAGCCACTATTCCTTTTTTAGCCACAAAAAGGCACAAAATGCACAAAAGTTTAAGAAAGTGAGCGCGTCCTGTTTGACATATATTTTGTGACTCTTGTGCCTTTTTGTGGCTATTTTTCGGTGCCGGTGGCGAGTCGCATGACGGCCTCTTCGCTGAACTGCGCGCGTTCGAGAATGCCTGTTAGTCGTCCTTCATGCATTACCGCGATGCGATCGCTTATTCCGAGCACTTCCTCCATCTCACTGCTGATCACGATTACTGACACGCCTTCTCCGGCGAGTTTGCGGATAAGTTGATAGATCTCAGATTTTGCGCCCACGTCGATCCCGCGCGTTGGTTCGTCGAAAATTATCACTCGCGGCGAGAACGTCAGCCATTTCGCTAACACAACTTTTTGCTGATTGCCGCCACTGAGATTTGCTGCTCGCATCTCAGGCGTCGGCGTTTTGATGTTGATCGCTTTGCACGCTTCGAGCGCGGCACTCATTTCTTTCGCGCGATTGATGATTTTTGCCGACGAGTAACTGTCGAGGTTTGGCAGCGAGATATTTTCCCGCACGTTGAAATCGACGATTAGACCAGTCAACCGCCGATCTTCCGGCACGAGATAAATACCATGCGTGATCGCGTCCTGTGGATCCTCGATGCGAAGCCCTTGTCCATTGAGCACAACCTCAACTTCAACCGCTTCGTCGACACCGAAGATTGCCCTTGCCACTTCAGAGCGCCCGGCGCCGACCAGTCCTGCAAATCCCAACACTTCACCCTTCGCGACGTCGAATGAAATCTTGTGGTCGGGATATCTCAGCGTGCGCAGTCGTCGCACTTCAAAACCACCGCCGTTCCGCTCCACGTGTGAACCATTGCCACCGGCGACCTTGAAAAAATCTTTGAGATCACGTCCGACCATCATTCTGACCATGCGTTCGTGCGTGATCTCGCTGCCTGTGAGCTCACCTGCGTTTTTGCCGTCGCGAAGCACGACGGCGCGGTCGGCGATCTCTTCAACCTCGTGCATGCGATGAGAAATATAAATAATGCCGACGTTGTTAGCTTTGAGATCTTTGATGATTTCGAGCAGGCGTCGCGTCTCGGTGAGCGTCAAACTCGAAGTGGGCTCATCCATGATGATGATTCGAGCGCCGGCGCCGAGCGCACGCGCAATCTCCACCAGTTGTTGTTGGGCCAAAGAGAGTTGGCCCAACGGGGTGCGGCTCGGGACGTCTACACCGAGCTTCCGCAGCAGTTCGTCAGCCTCGCGATAGATCCGTTTGCGATCGATCAACTTCAGCCAGCCGGCTTTGGTTGGTTCGCGACGGAGAAAGATATTGGCTGCGACGTCGAGATTATCGAGAACACTGAGCTCCTGGTGAATGAACTCAATTCCGAACACGCTGGCTTCGCGCGGCGAGAGTATTTCGACTGCCTCTCCGTTGAGCTTGAGCGTGCCGGCGTCGCGCAAGATGGCGCCGCCGAGAATCTTCATCAACGTTGACTTGCCGGCGCCGTTCTCGCCAATTAATGCGACAATCTCACCCGTATCGACCGTCAGATTAACGCGATCGAGCGCGACAACCCCTGGGAATCGTTTGCTGATTCCTTCCATTTCGAGGAGTGGAGTTGTCGCTGTCATCCGTTGTTATCGGTGGTCAAGCTGTGCAGAGCTTAAGTGCGACCGCGGAGTTTGTTAATTGTCCTAATAAATTCTTCGACATCCGCTTTCTTGATCATTTTCGTTGGCACGAAGATCTGTTTGCCTGCCGGAATCTGCGAACGGTCGCCGTTCAGAATCTTCGACATCAATGCCATCGACTGGTAACCAAACTCGAATGGTTGCTGCACAACCGTCGCATAAATTGCGCCCTCTTTGATCCCGCTCAGCGTTGGATCTTCTTCGTCGAAAGCAACGATCTGCACCTTGCCGACTTTGTTCGCTTCTTTGACTGCCGCGAGAATCGCTGGTGCATTGTAGGACCAAAGCCCAACCATGCCGGCGATGTCAGGATTGTTGACGAGCGTGTCTGATGCATTTGACTTGGCGCGGACGCGATCCGTGTTGTCTGTACGCACGTCAATGATCTGCACATTCGATCCGGCGAGTGCTTCTTTCAGACCTTGATAACGTTGCTGCGCATTCGCAGCATCGAGCACGCCGACGAAGACCATGATCTTGCCGCCCTGCGGCAGAGCTTCCTTGACGAGTTGTCCAGCCTGGCGTCCTGCCTCGACGTTGTCGGTGCCGATGTAACAGGTGCGATTACTGTTTGGCGCGTCGCTGTCCTGAGTCACCACGAGTGTTTGACTCGCGGCGCGATTGAGCATCGGCGTTTGGTTGGCGGGATCGACTGGGCTGATGGCAACTCCCTCGATACCTTTGGCTAGCAGATCGTCGATGATGCGCTGTTGCTCGGCGGCGCTACCGTCAGCCGGAATTCTGAAATCGACTTCGATGGGCAACTCGGCGGCGGCTTTCTCGGTGCCTTTGCGGGCGATGGTCCAGAACTCAGAGGGATTGTTGGTGACGAAAGCAAGTTTGTGCTTTTTGCCCGCTGCGCTGTTTACGCCTGACGGCGATGGTTGACAGCTTATCAATACGAAGGTGAACAGGAGCGTGCAAACAACGGCGCAGATCAGTCGAATGTGTTTTGGTCGCATTATGTTCCTCGGTACTTAGTTTGGGTTGTTCGCAAAAGTGTTTACCACAAAGTCCGCGAGACACAAAGCAATATGTGCCTTTTTATGGCTCCATCTATTTGCGCTTTGTGTGTCTGAGTGGTACAAGATCATCGTACCCTCCTTCTTGTCGTTAAACCCCTTTCAATATGACTGCTACATCGCGCGTGAGCCCGAGAGCTGCGCCAGAACTGCATGGGAGGAGGAGATTCAATGTTCAAGAGGATGTTTTTGACAGTCTTAGGGTTTTTGATTGTGGCGGGCGGTTTTTGGGCTCTTCAAGCGCAGGATCCCGCACCCCAGAAACCGAGCACCACTATGGCCCAGACGACAGTACAGACCGATCTTTCAGGGACGTACGCCGGTACTTTTAACTGCGACGCGCTTGGTCTAACCGGCGATACAACGCTGACGATTAATGGAAACGAGTTTACTACCGCTGATGGCAAGACAGGACGAATTGTCGCTTCAACTACGCACGGCTACACCGCAGTTGCGCTTCAGTTAGGTGGAACGGGAACCGCCACTCCCGCCGGGACACCCACGATTGTCTCGTTGCGTGCGCGCAAGAGTGGCAATCGCTTGACGCTCATGTCGGTGCCAGGTGCGACGATGAAATGTACATTTACACCGGGCCGTAACGTAGCGCGCAATCGACGAAATCGAACCGCGCCTGCTACGCCGCCCACTGCGACCGGAACCGAAGTATCGAGTCCGGCTGCGGTGCCGAGCGCCGTTCCGACAGAAAGCCCGGTGCCGGCTCAAACTCCGTCGCCGAGTCCGACGCCGAGGCGAAGTCCGAGACCAAGGCCGACTCCGACGCCCAGCGCGAGTCCGACGCCATCACCCGAGCCGATGCCGAGTCCAACGCCGGCACCTGAGCCGGTGCCGAGTCCAACGCCGGGTGAGCCGACGCCGAGCCCGAGCCCAGAAGCAAGCCCAAGTCCGACTCCGAGTCCGAGTCCAAGCCCGAGCCCCCGTCTACAAGGCTAAGTCAGCAATGGTTAGAGGAATAGGAAGAACAGCTCAGTAATAAAAGAACAAGTCAGGAAGGGCGGCTTGCCCCCGCTGTTGGGAGAGCGGGGGCAAGCCGCCCTTCCTGACTTGTTCTATTTTTTGGTTATTGGTTATTAGTTTAGGCAAGTGGTTAATCAGCATTTGCATAGCGGCGCTGATACGGCTACATTCCACAATTTCTGATGAAAGAGAGAATACGCATAGCAGCCGGACAAGGCTTTTGGGGAGATCTCCTCGAGGCGCCCGTGCGCCAGGTTGAAGGTGGGCCAATCGACTACCTGATGCTCGACTATCTCGCCGAAGTGACGATGTCGATCATGCAGAAGCAGAAAGCTCGCGATCCGAATGCTGGATACGCAAAGGATTTCGTTCCTTTGATGGGCCGGATCTTACCGGCCTGCGTCGAGAGAAACATCAAGGTCACTGCCAACGCAGGCGGAGTCAACGTGCGTGGTTGCGCTGATGCGGTGATTGAAGTCGCTCGCGATCTGGGCCTTGCAGGCAAGGTTCGCATTGGAATTGTGACTGGCGACGACATCATGTCGCGTCTCGACGAGCTACTGTCGCGCGGTATCGAGCTGCGCAACATGGATACCGGCGAGCCGCTGGCGACTGTGCGCGACAGGATTCAGAGCGCCAACGCATATTTAGGCGCGTGGCCCATCGCTGATGCACTGAACCAGGGCGCGCAAATCGTCATCACGGGCCGGGCCACCGATACTGGCTTGACGCTGGCGCCGATGATTCATGAGTTTGGCTGGTCCAATGATGATTGGAATCGCCTCGCAGCAGGCACCATCGCCGGACACATCATCGAATGTGGCGCACAGGCTTCGGGAGGGAATTGTCAGTACGAGTGGCGCAGTGTTCCGAGCCTTGCGGATGTGGGATTTCCGATCGTCGAAGCCTCGCCCGATGGAACGTTCGTGGTGACGAAACATCAACGAACCGGCGGCTGGATCATTATTCCGGGGATAAAGGAGCAACTGGTTTACGAAATGGGCGATCCGCGGGAGTACATCACGCCGGATTGCATTGCCGACTTCACGACGGTACGGCTTGAATACGAGGGCCGCGATCGTGTGCGGGTCTACGGTATCGAGGGACGTCCCGCGACGCAGTTTCTCAAAGTCTCGATTAGTTATTCGGCGGGTTTCAAAGCTGTGGGCACGCTCGTTTATGCGTGGCCCGATGCTTACGACAAAGCGCAGGCGGCAGATCGAATTCTGCGCGCGCGTCTCGATCGGCTGGGGCTGAAGTTCGAACAAGTGCTGACCGAGTTTGTTGGTGTGAATGCGACGCATGGTCCGTTGGCAGGGCCGCCACGAGCTGACATTCCGGAAGTGCAACTGCGAGTGGGCGTGCGTGGTCGGGATCGCGCGGCTGTCGAACGATTCACAAAGGAGATCGCGCCTTTGATTCTGACTGGGCCACCGGCTGTGACTGGGTTCGCCGGCGGCAGGCCGAAAGTCGAAGAGATAGTTGCTTACTGGCCGGCGTTAATTCCGAAAGAGGAGATCACGCCTGTAGTCGAGGTATTAAGCGCATGAAAGTACGACTAACAGAGCTGGCCCATGCGCGGTCGGGTGATAAGGGCGATACGGCGAATGTCGGATTGATCGCTTTGCGCGATGAGTTTTATCCGATTTTGGTTCGTGAGGTTACGGCCGAGCGAGTCAAGGAACATTTCAAGGGAATCTGTCGTGGCAAGGTGGAGAGATTTGAGTTGCCGAATCTGGGGGCGCTTAATTTCCTGCTGCACGAGAGCCTGGGGGGCGGAGGGACACTGTCGTTAATGACGGACGCGCAGGGGAAGACCTTTTCGACGGCGCTGTTGCGGATGGAGATCGAAGTGTCAGATCGAGAAGCCGCGGATTTACACGGATGAACCCGGATCAGACAGTCCTTTATTCAGTTGAAGGTGCGGTTGCGCGCATCACGCTTAATCGTCCGGCGAAGCGGAATGCGCTAAACGATGCAGTCATCGCTGGAATAAAGCGCGGGTTGCGAGAAGCCGCAGGTGATGAAAGCGTCAGAGTGGTTGTGATCTCAGGCGCAGGGAAAGACTTCTGCTCGGGTGCCGATCTTTCCGCGCTGCAAAAGATCACCGGTGCGTCGGTAGCAGAAAATGCTGAGGATGCACGTTCGCTACTGGAGTTGTTTCTATTAATCCGCCAACTGCCGCTGCCGGTGGTCGCGGCGGTGACTGGCAGAGCGTTGGCCGGTGGTTGTGGTTTAGCGACCGCTTGCGACCTTGTGCTCGCGTCAAGTTCGGCGCGTTTTGGTTATCCGGAAGTAAAAATCGGTTTTGTTCCCGCGATGGTTATGGCCATTCTCAGGCGTAACGTCTCCGAAAAACGTGCTTTTGAACTGATCACTCGCGGTGAGGAGATCGGTGCCGAGCAAGCAAAAGAACTCGGACTCGTCAATCAGGTCTTTAATGATGAGACTTTTGCCGGCGACGTGGATGCGTACGTCAGCAAGTTTGCGTCGTTGAGCAAACAGGCCATCGCATTAACAAAAGGACTGCTCTATCAAATCGATGGGCTTGGCTTTGTTGAGGCGCTCGAAACCGGCGCTGACGTTAACGTAATCGCGCGGATGACTGAGGACTGCCAAAAGGGAATCGCCCGTTTCCTTGGGGATCACAAAAAACACAATAATTAAAGCCACAAAGAGACACAGTATTTTGTCATTCCGTGCCTCTTTGTCATTCTTGTGCCTCTTTGTGGTGTCGGTATCAGTCGCGCGGCTTCACGTTCGCTCTTAGAAACTTAACAATATCCTCAGTCGAAGTTCCCGGCAGAAAGACTTCAGCCACACCTTGCTGCTTGAGTCGCGGCAGATCTTCCTGAGGCACGATTCCGCCAACCAGCACCAGCACGTTATCCATGCCTTTTTCACGAAGCAACTGCACGATGCGCGGGCAAAGCGTGTTGTGTGCGCCACTGAGTATCGAAACGCCGACCGCATCGACATCTTCCTGAAGCGCGGCGGCTGCGATCATCTCCGGCGTCTGCCGCAAACCGGTGTAGATCACTTCCATACCCGCATCGCGAAGCGCGCGCGCAATCACTTTTGCGCCCCGGTCATGGCCGTCGAGCCCGGGCTTCGCAACAAGAACTCTGATCTTTCTGTCGGACATACGTGCGGATTAAAAAGCGGGCTCTTCGTAGACTCCGTACACATCTCGCAACGCGGAACAGATTTCTCCGAGCGAGGCGTAAGTGCGAACCGCTTCGATCGTCGCGGGCATCGTGTTCTCGTTCTTCCGCGCGGTTGATTTCAGTTTTTCAAGTGCGTTTGCGACTGCGCCAGAGTCACGTCGAGCGCGCGTTTGCTCGAGCCGCTCGACCTGGTGCTTGCGAACCGATTCGTCGATGACGAGGATCGGAACCTCGGCAGGTTCTTCCGTCATTGCATACTTATTCACGCCGACGATTACCTGATCGCCTCGCTCGACCGCCTTCTGGTAGTGGTACGCGGAATCCTGAATCTCGCGTTGCGGAAAGCCTTTTTCAATCGCCGAGACCATCCCGCCCATGGCGTCGATCTTGCGGAAATACTCCATCGCCTGTTGTTCCATCTTCTCGGTCAGCGCTTCGAGGAAGTACGAGCCACCGAGTGGATCGACCGTGTTTGCGACGCCGGTTTCTTCGGCGATGATTTGCTGCGTGCGCAGTGCGATGAGCGCCGCGCGATCCGTCGGCAGCGCCAGCGCTTCGTCGTAGGCATCAGTGTGCAGACTCTGCGTGCCACCGAGCACGCCCGCGAGCGCTTGTATTGCCACACGAACGATGTTGTTGAGTGGCTGTTGGACCGTCAGTGAAACGCCGGCAGTTTGAGTATGAAAGCGCATTTGCAGCGTGCGCTCGTAATTACTGCCAAACCGGTCTTTCATTTCACGCGCCCAAATCCGGCGCGCGGCGCGATACTTCGCGATCTCTTCGAAGAAATCGTTGTGCGCGTTGAAGAAGAACGACATGCGCGGCACAAATCGATCGATATCGAGACCTGCGTCCACGCCCCATGCGACGTATTCAATGCCATCGCGCAAGGTGAACGCGAGCTCCTGCGCGGCTGTCGCCCCCGCTTCGCGAATGTGATAGCCACTCACTGAAACCGGGTTGTAGCGCGGCACTCGCTCAGTGCAAAACTCGAAAGTATCGACCACCAGCTTCATCGCCGGTTTGATTGGATAGATCCACTCTTTCTGCGCGATGTACTCCTTGAGAATATCGTTCTGGAGCGTGCCCGAGATCTTTTCCCAATTCGCGCCTTGTTTCTCCGCAACGACGAGATACATCGCGAGCAGCACTGATGCCGGCGCGTTGATCGTTTGCGACACGGTGACTTGTTCGAGCGGGATGCCGTCGAAGAGGACTTCCATGTCGGCGAGCGACGATACCGCCACACCGCATTTACCGACCTCACCTTCTGAAAGTGGCGAGTCAGCGTCGTAGCCCATCAAGGTTGGAAGATCGTAGGCGACTGAGAGGCCGGTCTGGCCCTGTTCCAAAAGATATTTGAACCGTGCGTTGGTTTCTTCAGGCGTGCTGAAACCGGCAAACTGGCGCATCGTCCAGAGTTTGCCGCGGTAGCCGGTCGGATGAATGCCACGAGTGTAAGGAAACTCACCGGGGAAGGAGATATCGCGCGTGTAGTCGAGATCCGCGATATCAGCGGGCGTGTAGAGGCGCTCGACCTCTTCGAGTGAGACGCTCTCGAAACCCTTCTTTCGTTCGGGGCGTTTCTTGAGAGCAGGCTCGAGCGTTTCGTGTTCCCAACGTTCTCGCTCTATTTCAGCGGGTGAGCTTTCCTTTGTTTCAGGCATGACTCGGAGTTTAACAAATTAGCCACGAAAAGGCACAAAATGCACAAATGATTAATGACTGTTCAAAGCCAAACACATTATCTGTCTTGTACTTTTTGTGCTTCTTTGTGGCTAAGATTGTCTGGGGTGAGAGGGGAGCGCGGCTGCGATGGCAGTCACAGCCGCGCCAACTCGGAAGGGTTAACCCGGTTGCGTGGATGTCGAGCAGGGGAAAACTGATTGGCAGGTTTCGGCAGGCATAGAAATCGGTTCCTCCGTCATTACCGTTATCATTCAACGGGCACGACAAACTCATTGCTGCGAACCATGTTCAACCGGGCGCGCGCCGCGAGTTCAATGGTCCGGGGATCTGTTCGAAGTCTCTCCACTTCGGCTTTTAACGCGACATTTGTATTGCGCAGCGTCTCCACATCCGTTTGCATCGTGTTGAGTTGTTGCGCTGCAAGCTGCACTTTGGCGCGCGTTCGCACGTTGACTGTCACACAGACAGCGAAGGTCGCCAGAAGAAACATCCCAAAAACAACCCACGAGGGAATTACTCCACCACGGCGCCGCACCTCACTGCGGGTGCCCAGGATCTCGACGGAGATCTGTTGTACTGAAGCCAGAGAATCAGTGCGCCGCGCTACACGCTGCGATCTGATTCGTTCGTCAACCCAATAATTTGCGACCCTGCTCACTTCACACCTCCCAGTCCTTTGCCGGTTCTGATTCCGCTCAGGTTCGTACGCTCAGCTCCATGCCAACTGCGGCAAAGGTGAAGGCCTCCGCATCGGCGGCCTGCCCACCCCATGTTCCGAGTAGATTGTCATGCGCTCTAGTTAAGAGGCTGCTTAATAGAAAACTGTGGGTTTGGCCACAATATAGCTGGCACCTTGTGACCGGCAGCCCCAACTAAATGTACTTTGCGGCTTGTCAATTACTTGCCGCTCAATGACTTAGCGGCAATACGCCGGACTGTAGCATCGTGCTTAAGCACTGTAAAGATATTTCTGGTCAATGCTTTATCCGCGTAAGTTCAACAATTTCTTCAACTAAGAAGCGCTTAAGCAAAAATTTGGCGAACGGGTGGCGAACGAAAACCGAGCGTTAAAACCTGTTGACAGTCTCGGCTTGCCTAACTAGACTCGTAAATCTGCGGGCTCCAAGCCCTTGGCACCACGATTGAGCGGTTGACTTGTCCCGGCAATCCCTCACTAAAAAGGATTCCAGCATTTTCGAGTACAACTAAGGAAGGGTGTAGATGTCTGAGTCTTCGGTGCTAAACCCGGATCCCCCGGTCTCCGACTCAAATTCACTTCAGCTACCAATTAGCTCAATTATTCGTGCCGTTTGTGAAGCCGCGAATGGTGGTCCAGATCTGCTTTACGAGGTGATGATTAAGATGAGCCTCCTGGTCGAGTCCACTGCGCCCACCTACGGTTTATCTATTTGGGCCACTTCGGAGTCAGGTAAACCAACATTGCGTTGGGCTGAGGGATTAGAGGAACAAGAACTGGCGACAGCCGAGAACATGGTGGCCGAGATCTTTTCCAGCAAGGGACGCCCGATAGCGGCAAAGGAAGGCGATCAGTCAATCTGTCTTTTACTCGCGTTGCCTTCAGCCGCGCGTGAAGGTGCCGCACTTTATGGTCGTTGCGTGCGCCCGTTAACCGCGCCACAGGCAAAGGAGCTGAATGCGCTCAGTGATGTAGCGCACCTGGCCCATCAATCATCGGCGAACACAATCGTCAGTAGTCCAAAACCGGCGACGATGTCAGCTTCAAATTCGTTACCGGGGATGGTGTTCAGTAGTCGCGCGATGTGTGAAGTGGCGCGCAACGTCGAGCGCATCAAGGATTCGAATTCAACTATTCTCGTGACCGGCGAATCGGGAACGGGAAAGGAGTTGATCGCGCGCGCGATTCATCGTCTCAGCAGGCGATCGGAAAGCGAGTTCATTCCCTTCAACTGTTCTGCGGTTCCTGCTGAGCTGATCGAAAGCATGTTGTTTGGTCATCGTCGCGGAACGTTTACAGGCGCGATGTCGGACCAGGCAGGCCTGATTCGTTCCGCGGAAAACGGCACGTTGTTTCTCGACGAAATCGGCGATCTGCCCTTGCCGCTGCAACCAAAGCTGTTGCGATTTTTACAGGAAGGCGAGATTCACACCCTTGGAGAACGTGCGCCGCGCAAAGTGAACGTGCGCGTAATCGCAGCTACCCACAAGGATCTCGAGAAGCTGGTCGGCGAAAAACTGTTTCGCGAAGATCTCTACTATCGCATCGCAACTCTGACTCTTAAGGTGCCGCCCTTGCGAGAGCGGCGCGAAGATATCTCAACGCTCATCTCGCATTTCGTCAGTCATTACGCGCGGAAGAACGAACGACCCATTTCAGGAATCACTGCCGAGGCGATCCAGATTCTCGAAACATACTCGTGGCCCGGCAACATTCGCGAGCTTGCCGCGGAAATGGAGCGGCTGGTGCTTTATGCCGAAGACGACGGTTATATTCGTCCGGAAAACATCAACCCGCGGATTCACCCACACGCAGGTCAAAGCGAAACGACCGCCGAACGACTCGATCAACTCCTCGAGAGCTACGAGCGACGCGTCATAACAGAGACTCTCAAGCGTCATGACTGTAATGTCGCGAAGGCGAGCGAAGCACTCGGACTCGGATCGCGACAAACTCTCTACAAGAAGCTAAAGCGCCTGGCGATCGACATCGGCGACTTCCTGCAGGAAGACACCGAGCCTGGCATGCAATACCGGGCTTAGCCACAAAAAGGCACATAACAGCACAAGATTTGGACCACCAGTTCAAATCTTGTGCTGTTATGTGCCTTTTTGTGGCTAAAGACCTTCTCGTAGCGCTTGCGAGATCGGCGAGTGCAACCTGTCAACTGCGGGCGACAACACTCAAATCTAACCAAGCCACCACTTACTCATCAAACCATTCCGTTGCGTCCTTACTTGGACCACCAGGGTTGTCAACCACAGGCGACAAACTTCAAAGCAAAACCCAGCAAACATCGCAGTTGGACCACTGGCACACCGGTTGTAATCCTCATGCTCGTCGCGAAGCAACACAGCCTCGCATTAATGGGTCGAGCAGATAATCCAATGAAGACCAACACCACCAAAAACCTGGCATCAGTTGTAATGCTCGTAATCCTTTCTCCGTTTCTGGCGCTGGCGATTCTCGTCAGCACCGAGACTGCGGGGATCAGGGATAACGAAGTGTTACTGCTGCTGCTCACGTTGTTGAGTGCAGTCCTCAGTGGAGTCAATGGCTTTGGGCGTCGCACGTCCTTGGCCATCAGTTCTTCGCTCGTTCGAGTCACAACGCCTAATCGCATAAAAGGAGCAACAAAATGATTAAGAGATTCTTACGTGATGAAACCGGTCTTGAACTTTCTGAATACGCAGTTGCCGCAGCGCTCGTCGCGTTGGCAGCGGTCGCCGCATTCCAACTGCTGGGTTCAAACATCGGCATCAAGATCAACGCACTTGCCGACAAAATCAAATAGTTCTTGATTCCAAGGACCGGCAGCGGCACGTCGAAGTGGTTGCTGCCGGTTGGGTGTGGAGACTACCAGGAGGACGATCGATGTTCAGGAAATTCATGAAAGACGAAACTGGCCTTGAGCTTTCGGAGTATGCAGTTGCCGCGGCGCTCGTCGCATTGGCGGCAGTTGCTGCGTTTCAGTTGTTGGGCGGAAACATCAGCATCAAGATCAACGAACTCGCCGACAAGCTTAAGTAGCCAGAGGAACAGATCATGTTCACAGCGTTTTTGAAAGACGAAACCGGGCTTGAGCTGTCTGAATATGCCGTTGCCGCGGCTCTCGTAGCGCTGGCGGCAGCGGCTGCATTCCCGTTACTCGGAAGCCAGATCGGCGCGAGGATTAACAATCTCGCAGGCTATCTCAAATAAGCCAGGGAATGAATTGCCATTGCCGGTGGCGCGCCTTGTGAAGCTTTGACTACACGGGTGCGCCGCCACCTTTCTGATCGAGATGTTGAGTCCAACCGCAACAGTTTTTGAGTTCTTCTTGATTCCGCTCGCCGTGCTGGTCATCTATCACGACGTGCGGTATCGCCGCATTCCTAATCCGTTCGTACTCGCCACTCTGATCAGTGGACTTACTTTGAACATAACTCTCGGTGGATTGCAGGGTGGTCTAAACAGCGTCGGCGGATGTGTGCTGGCCTTTATCTTGATGTTCATTTTGCACGTCTTTGGAGCAATGGGCGCGGGCGACGTCAAGCTCTTCGCCGCTATCGGATCGGTGATCGGCGCTCATCTTGTTCTGCCTACTTTTGTCGTAGTCGTTCTTACCGGCGGTCTGCTGGCCATGGTTTCAATTCTGAGATCGGGAGTTTTCGGGAGCACGATGCATCGTGTGCTGCAAATCCTGGTCGGTCTATTGCCTGGTTGGCCGATGCCCAAGTTTAGCGTTCCTGCCGATCGCCGGCTCACCGTTCCGTACGGTGCGGCCATCACCATCGGCGCCATTATCGCAATCGCGATCTTTCACCCTTAACGACGGCTATTAACCAGGCGATGTCCTGGCGAGAACGGAGAGTTGATTCCCATGCGAAACAAACGTTTCTTCATAGTTCTGGTAGGGGCGCTGATTTTCGGAGTGCTCGCTGCCGTTACAGTCAGCAAATACTTATCGAGCGCACAGGCTTACACCAAGAATCTGAACAAGATTGCCGTGGCGAAAGTCGCCATACCGATCGGGAGCAAGATCATTCCCGAGCAGATCATGGTGGTCCAGTTTCCCAAAGAATCAACTCCCGACGGAGCATTCGAATCGCCTGAAAAACTGGCCGGCCGCGTCGCGGTGATGAACATCGCCGCGCGCGAACCAATCACCGAATCACGATTGGCGCCGGAAGGAACTTCAGCGGGTCTCTCGGCCGTGATACCGGAAGGCTATCGCGCGATGACCGTCAAAGTTGACGATGCTGCCGGCATCTCGGGATTCATCATGCCAGGCACGTTAGTCGACGTAGTTGTGGTGATCGATCCGCGTGAAGGTTCCGGAATGCAGGATCCGATCTCGAAGATCGTGCTGCAAAACATCAAGGTGCTGGCCAACGGTCAGAACATTGATAAGCCGAAAGATGAACGTGAAGCCAACAGCGTGAAAGCTGTCACCCTTCAGGTCACTCCCGAACAAGCAGAGAAACTGGCACTCGCATCGAGCGAAGGTAAGTTGCAGCTCGTGATGCGTAACCAGATCGACCAGGGCGACGAGCAGACACCTGGCGTCAACAAGCGCGGCCTGCTGAGTGGCGAAGCCGCTTTGAAAAGTCCGGAACCAGGTTCACTGAAGAGTGAACAACCGAAGCAAGATACGAAGCCCGTACGCAGATCCGTGGCTGCGCCGAAACCAGCCGCAACGGCCCCAGCTCCTCAACCTACTCCGCGCACGTCAGTGGAAATGATCGAAGGCGCAAAGAAGCGCAACGTCGAGTTTCCATAGATCGAAATCACTATTTTGAAGTTGATCGCGCTGGCGATCGCTAGAAACAAAGGAGCATAAGATCATGCAGAGCCGTTCCCCTATTTCACGCCGAGTGAGTTTACTGCTGGCGTTACTGATTACAATTTTTGCCAACTCCATCGCGCACGCCCAGGAAAACTCCTACAAGGCGTCTTTCGCTCAGAACAAAGAGGCGATAGCCGTAAATGTTCTGGTGGGACAGTCGCGCGTGATCAACTTCGATCGACCGGTAGGGCGCTTTTCAGTCTCGAACCCTGACATTGCTGAAGCGGTGCTCGTTACGCCGGACCAGGTCCTGGTGAATGGAAAAGCATTCGGCCAGGTCAACTTCATCGCCTGGGAACAGGGCAGTGGTCAGTTTTTGGTGTTTGACGTTTACGTCCGCGCCAATCTTTCACTGCTTGATTCGCAAATCCGCGCGTTGTTTCCGAAGGAAGACATCCGCCTGAGCCAGGCCAACGGATCCGTTGTGATCTCAGGCAGCGTGAAGGATTCAAACACGGCCGCACAGGTGCAGAGCGTTATCGAAGCCGCAAATTTCAAGACTGTGAATATGCTGACGTCGCCGGCGACGAACGCCACGCAAATTCAACTCGAGGTTCGAGTTGCGGAAGTGAATCGGAACAAACTGCGCGACTACACCACCTCTTACACGGTTCAGCCGCAGGGTGGCAATGGTGGTTACATCAATAGTGGAGGTGCTCCAAGCGTTCTGGATAGTGTGATTACGAATCCGGCCGCCACGATGTTTACGCTTGTCCAATCGCCGCTTAATCTCTTCCTCTTCAATCGCCAAAGCAATACGACCGCATTGCTCAGAATGCTGCGCCAGGAAGGTGCTTTCCGCCAGTTAGCAGAGCCAAACCTGATTGCCATGAACGGCCAGCAGGCTAGCTTCCTCGCCGGCGGTGAGTTCCCCGTGCCGGTGCTTCAGAACGTCGCCGGCAATGCCATCACGATTGTTTGGAAAGAGTATGGCGTTCGACTGAACTTCAAACCCACCATCATCGATGAAGACCATATCCGGCTGGAACTCGAACCGGAAGTTTCCACGATCGACTTCAACAACGGTATTCGCTTCAACGGCTTTGTGATACCTGCACTTCGCACTCGCCGCGCAAAGACCGGCGTCGAACTGCGTGATGGTCAGTCGTTCGCACTCGCAGGTTTGCTCGACAACTCCGAAACCAAAACGTTGTCGAGAATTCCGGTTGTGAGTGACATACCGGTAATCGGCGCGCTCTTTAGATCGAAGTCATTCGAAAAGAAAGAAACCGAATTGATGTTCTTCGTGACCGCGCACATGGTTAAACCAGTCAGTCCCGACGACCTGCCCAACATGCGAGGCATCGATGGCCTCAAGGGTGCGTCACCTTTGGGTCTCGAGCCGAAAGGTGAAGGCGTCCAGGGCCAAACCGGTTACAAGATTTCCGGACAGAACGAACAAACTCCAGCAGCGGCTCCGGCGAAAGTCGAAGAGCCCAAGACCAAGACTGTCGACACTACTAACAAACCCGGCACGACCACCGGTCCAGTCGGCAGTGTTCGCAATACCAATCCTGTCTTGCCAGTCGCCAAAACGGTAAAGGTCGATCTCGATCCAGAGACCGTTCGGCCTTGGTAGTCAGTCAAGTTTGATTGCTGTCTCTCTGTGACTCCGTGGTGATTTGACCACTGAGACACAGAGTCACGGAGAAGAATAACGGGGGGAGAATATGCAAGCGGAAACGAGAAAACGAGAGAGAGGATCGATCCTGGCCACATCAGCAATCGGAATGCTGTCGATATTGCTGGCAGTTGGTTTGGGAGTCGATATCAGCAGGTTCTATCTAGCCAAAACTGAATTACAGAATGCAGCGGATGCAGCGGCCCTGGCGGCTGTATCCGCTCTCAACACCTCTGCCCTTGGCATCACGAAAGCAACAGACAGGGCAGTGGCAAGCATGAACAACTACGACTTCAACAGCACGGGCGTGACTTTCCCGCGGTCCAACGTCTTGTTTGCCGTCAATCTGGATGGTCCATACATGAGCGAAGGGGCGGCCCAGGGTCAAGCGGCCAATATCCGCTTCGTCAAAGTAACTACGCCTGATTCGCCGATCGGGGTTTCGTTTGCTGCATCATTGCTTGGTAACAGCAAAAACCTATCAGCCACTGCTACCGCGGGCCTTTCAGTACCGCTTAACGTGGTCTGTAATTTCCTGCCGGTCTCAGTTATCGACTATGGCGTCGCGATCGCGCCTGGAAACACTTACACGTTCCGCGCCGGCTCCGGCAGCATGGTTTCGCCCGGCAATTATCAGATTCTTGCTGTCGCAGGTTCGGGTGGCAAAGACGTCCGCGTTGGTCTCGCAGCGGGCGTCGATAGATGCGCGGCCCCTGGAGCGATATACGAAGTGGATACCAAAACAGGTGTAACCGCGGGGGCGGTTCGTCAGGGATTGAACACCAGGTTTGACGAATATGTGACGTCTCAGGTGAATCCCGCCGATATGCCTCCGGACACGAATATCAAAGAGACCATTACTTACGACCAGTACAAGAACGGCAGTCCGACGCAGGCGCCGAAGAACAAAGGTGTCGACGGACGGCGCGTCGTTGTCATCCCGATCGTCAAGCAGGACCAGTACGACCAGGGACATAACACCGTGAAGTTCGATCGGTTCGGTACATTCTTCCTTCAGACCAAGGTTGGCAGCGGGAATGGTGGCGACCTGGTGGCTGAATACATCGACGACATCGTCATCGGCCAGGGTTATTTCGATCCGAGTGGAGGAGCGACGACCGGTTTGATGGCAGTACCTGTCTTGTACAAGTGAGGCGGCAACTATGATGCACCATCGCATACGCAAAATTCGAAATATTAGACGCTCGCGCCGATTGCACTGGTTGAACCGCTTTCGTCGTGACGAACGCGGCGTGCAACTGCTCGAGTTGGCAATCGTGCTGCCGATTCTGTTGGTTCTGTTCGGCGCCGTAGCAGAGTTTGGCCGTTACTTTTACGAGTACACAACGGTGGCGAAGGCCGCTCGAGTTGGCGCTCGGTATCTCGTGTCGAAATCTGTGGAGAGCTCCGTAAATTATGAAGGCAATGCCAAGAACCTGGTCGTTTACGGGAACATTGCCGGTAGCGGATCGCCCGTGTTACCTGGACTAACGACGGACAATGTGGACGTTCAATATGTAGGTGGCACGACGGGTGTGCCTGACCTCGTGAAGATCAGCATCATCAACTACAAACATGAGTCTGTAATCGATCTCGGCAAGATGCTCAACAGCACTTCGCTATCGCTCGACGTCGACGTGAAGCCAAGCGTAACGATGCGTTTTCTGTTGACACAACCTACGGTCTGAGAGAGGCGAGGACAATGCTGCACATTAAGAACAGAGACAATGAAAGAGGCTCAACGCTGGTTGAGTTTGCGATTGGAGTCACAATCTTTGTGACGGCGCTGTTCGCCGTCTTGGAATTCGGCCGTGCTTTGTGGGTCCACAACGCTCTTGCCGATGCTGCACGTCGCGGCGCGCGTTATGCAGTTACGCACTCCGCCAGCGACGCGGATCAGGTGAAAAACGTCGTGGTCTATGGCGATCCCGCGGGCGGCGGTCAGCCCATGTTGTCAAACCTGAGCGCTGCAAATGTTGACGTCACCTACAATGGATTTGGTCTGAACGACGGAACGGTCTCAGTGAAAATCACGAATTATCAGTTTCAGTTCGTCATCCCGATCATCGGCACGACGATCACGATGCCGAGTTACCAGACGACGCTGACGGGCGAAAGTGCTGGATACGTTCCGGCGAATGTCTAAAAAAGGAAAGTGTCGCTTGTGGCTTTTTGTGGCTTAAGTTTCGAATCCACTGCCGGTTGGCGCCAGTACAACGCCAGCCTTTCGAACATCGCTCCGGATATATCCGGCCTTGCAACATTGCGATGGTCCTACCGTAACCCCGAGGCACTCTGTCACTAGTTCCAATTCAATCGACAGCCGCCGGCAGGGATTCGAATTAACGATCACGAGGAAACGATGACCGAACCAATTTCAGTAGTAGTTCTCAGCACCGGACTCGATAACTTCAAAGATATTCGCCGAGCCTTGTCTGCGGAACAACGCGTGAAGCTGCTGGCGGGCGGCAACGACACCGATCAGCTTTACGAAGAGATCGTTCGTTTGAAGCCGAACGCCGCGATCATCGCGCTTGGACCAAACGCGGACAATGCCGTCAGATTTATTGAACGCTTGAATGCAGAATGTCCGGGAACCGCCCTCATTTCAGCCGCTCAGGATGCATCTCCCGACATGATCCTGAGGAGTCTGCGCGCCGGCGCGCGCGAGTTTTTACGCATTCCAATCAGCGTAGAGGAACTGCGCACCGTGCTCGATCGAGTGTCGGAGTTTTGCACTAAAAAAGAGGAAGCGCCGAAGCGAAAAGGCCGCATGGTTGCGGTGTTTTCCAGCAAAGGCGGATGTGGCACGTCGTTCATGGCCACGAACCTCGCCGCCGCGACTGCGTCGAAAACGGTGCTCGTCGATCTCAATCTTCAAGCCGGTGATCTGCCACTGTTTCTGGGAATCGATCCGAAGTATTCGATCGCTGACATGGTCGAAAAACGGCAGCGTCTCGACGAATCGCTTATCAACAGTCTCGTGACGCCACACTCGACTAACCTATGGTTGTTGGCAGCGCCACGCTCGGCCGACTCCGCGGACGAGATCGAACCGCAACACGTGTTCGAGGTGCTCCAAAAACTTCGCGAGCATTACGACTATGTCGTGCTCGATCCGCAACACACGTTTGACTCGATCACGCTGGCTGCGCTCGATCAGTCGGACGAGATCGTGTTGATACTGACGCTCGATATTCCCGCGATTCGCAGCACACAAAGAGCGCTCGAAATCTTCGATCGTCTCGGATATCCGCGCAAGAAAGTGCGAATCGTGGTCAATCGTTGGAGCAAGCAGATCGATCTCGATCTGCGGCAAGTGGAAAAGTTTCTCGGCGAGCCGGTGATTGGTTTTGTGCCGAGCGACTACCAAACAGCAGTCGGCTCGATCAATCTCGGTACACCGCTGGTCCAGGCCGAACCTACCTCGAAGATCGCGCTGGAGATTCGTCGCGTCGCGCAGCAGATCTCTTTGGGTCTCGCACCGATCGATGAATCGAAGCAGCGTCGTCCCTTCTGGGCTGCATTACTCAAGAAGCAGTCGGCCCAGCCGAATTTCAAACTTCAAACCTCAATGGAAAAGGTCTAATGCAGCGGCAAGTGGCTGCACGTAAAACATCATGGCACTACGTGAAAGATTAATCGGCAACAATAACGGTCCGGGAGCCGTTGCGGACGGCACTGGTCAGCATTCCTTCCAGGAGATGAAGGCGCGTCTGCACCGCACCTTGATCAACCGGATGGACTTAACCAAGCTGTCGTCGTTGACACCGGAACAAGTCCATGCGGAAGTTTCGCGTTTGGCTGAGAGCGTGCTGGCCCAGGAAGCAGCGCCGTTGTCAGTGTCAGAGCGCGAACGGCTCGTAAACGACGTCCAGCACGAGCTCTTTGGTCTTGGACCGCTCGAGCCGTTATTAGCCGACCCGACGATCTCCGACATCCTCGTCAACTCGCACGACACAATCTACATCGAGCGTCGCGGCAAGATCGAGCGCACCAACGTCACATTCAAAGACGACGAACACTTGATGCGCGTGATCGAGCGCATCGTTTCGTCAGTCGGCCGCCGTATCGACGAGTCGTCGCCGATGGTCGATGCGCGACTGCAAGACGGCTCGCGCGTGAACGCGATCATTCCGCCGCTGTCAATCGATGGCCCGGTTGTGTCGATCCGTCGTTTTGGCGCGGAACCGTTGCGCATGTCTTCGTTGATCGAAAATAAAGCGCTGACGAAAGACATTGCCGACATGCTGCAAATGGTCGTCACCGCGCGTCTGAACGTTTTGATTTCCGGCGGTACCGGCGCCGGTAAAACGACATTGCTCAACGCGCTGTCAGCTTTCATTCCGGAGAATGAACGCATCGTTACGATTGAAGACTCGGCGGAACTTCAGCTCCAGCAGCCGCACGTCGTCAGACTCGAAACCAGGCCGCCGAACATCGAGGGTCGTGGTGAGGTGACGCAGCGAGATTTGGTCCGCAATGCCCTGCGTATGCGTCCTGATCGTATCGTGATCGGCGAGGTACGCGGTGGTGAAGCGATCGACATGCTTCAAGCGATGAACACCGGTCACGACGGCAGTTTGACGACCGTTCACGCAAACACTCCACGCGACGCGCTGTCGCGTCTCGAGACGATGATTCAGATGACCGGCATGCGCCTGTCCGATCGCGCCATGCGTCAACAGGTCGCGTCGGCGCTCAATCTCGTGGTCCAGGTTGCGCGTCTGTCAGACGGCTCGCGACGCGTCACGTCCATTTCGGAGATCACCGGCATGGAAGGTGAGACGATCACCATGCAGGAGATCTTCCAGTACGAGAGAACCGGAGTCGATTCACAGGGCCAGGTGCTCGGACGCTTCCGTCCGACGGGAATTCGCCCGCGGTTCGCCGAACGGTTGAAATCCTGTGGCTTGCAGTTGCCGCGCGTCTTCTTCGAGGAGATGTAATCACAATGATCATACCGTTTCTCGTATTTGTGTTTGCGCTGTTTCTGGTTCTCGCCGCGTATTTGCTCGCCACACACGGCACAGACAAGAAGCGCGCCAAGTTGCAAAAACGACTATCCGAGGCGTTGCTGCATTCAGCAAACACTGAAGACGTCGATGTAGTGCTTGCTCGCAATGAGTTGATGAGCGAGATCCCGTGGGTCAACCGCACGCTCGTCAGCATTCAGGCGGCGCTGCATTTGAAGCGCATGTTGGACCAGGCGGATCTGCACATCACGCCGTCGCGCCTGCTCATGTTTTCGTTCATGTCGGGCATGCTTGGCGCACTGGCCGCATCAGTTCTGACGGTCTTCGTGCCGTTGATGATTCTTGTGGGCCTCGCCACTGCAATGTTGCCGCTCATACACGTGTGGTGGAGACGAAAGAAACGTTTTGACGCGTTTCTCGAACACCTGCCTGATGCGCTCGATCTGATGAGCCGTGCGCTCAGCGCAGGACATGCTTTTTCGGAATCGCTGCACATGGTTTCAATGGAAATGCCGGAGCCCATCGCGACTGAGTTTCGCAAGGCTTACGAAGAACAGAACCTTGGTCTGTCAGTGAAACTCGCGCTGGAAAACCTGACACAAAGAATGCCGTTGCTGGATCTCAAGTTGTGTGTGACCGCGATCCTGATTCAACGTGAGACCGGCGGTAATCTCGCTGAGATTCTGGAGAAGGTTGCTTACACGATTCGCGAACGCTTCCGCATCATGGGTGATCTGAAGACGTTGACGACCAGCTCGCGCATGTCAGCATGGCTGCTTTGTGCGTTGCCGATCTTCGTAGCGTTAACCGTCACGGTAATGAACCCCGAATACATGAGCGTGTTATGGAAAGATCCGCGCGGTCACTACCTGATCGCGGCGGCGATGACCATGCAAATAACGGGAATGTTGATTGTGAGAAAGATTTTGAAAATCAAGATCTGATCTTAGAGCTTTGTACTTAGTACTTTGTACTTGGTTCAAAGCACAAAGCACAAAAGCACAAAGAACAAAGTACAACGAGCCATGTTACTGATAATCGCCATCTCCACTTTCGTCTGCATCTCGCTTGGAATGCTGGGTGTTTACTGGTTGCTCTACAAGCCGCAGAGTGCTGCCACTGAAAGACTGCGCCAGCTTAGTGGGAGAGAAGGTGGCGCAACGCAAAGCGCAGAATCGGCTGTCGTGCCGGAGGACTCTCCCGCGGCAGACATTGCACAGCGCCTCGCGTCACCACTGAACAAGCTGTTGCCGCCATCCGCAACTGAAGCGCGCAAGCTGCAAAAGCAATTGATGCATGCAGGCTTCCGTTCACCGGAAGCGCCAATCATTTACCGCGCGATTCAACTTTGTTCGATGGCTGGTTTTCCGCTACTTGTGGCGGGTGTTTGCGCCTGGTTTGCGCGACCACTCGGAAGCGCGCTGGTTTATATTATTCTTGCCTTCGTTGCCGGTTTTATCCTGCCACGTTTCTTCCTGAAAAGAATCACAAACAATCGTCAAAGAGAACTGCGGTGGGGATTGGCGGATGCGCTTGACTTGATGGTTGTTTCTGTTGAAGCGGGACTCGGTCTAAACGCCGCGATGATGAAGGTCGCAACTGAGCTGAGGGATGTGCATAGCGCGATCGCAGTCGAGTTTGAACTCGCCAACCTCGAGATTCGAGTGGGACGTGACCGTGACGAAGCGCTGCGCAACCTTGCCGAACGAACCGGCGTTGACGATCTCCGCAGTCTGGTCGCGATGTTGATACAGACCGATAAGTTTGGAACTTCGATCGCGAAAGGGCTGCGCATATTTTCAGACTCACTGCGCACGAAACGACGCCAGCGAGCGGAACAGGAAGCGCAGAAGGCCGCAGTCAAACTGTTGTTCCCGCTTGCATGTTTTCTGTTCCCGACGCTTTTCATTGCAATCCTTGGCCCTGCTGCCCTGAACCTCATGGATGTTCTCAGTAGGATGTAAGAGGAGTTGACCAATGAACAAACGTAGAATAATTGCCATTGTAATCGCTTTCGTTTTGACCATCGCTGCGACAGCCATGTGGAGCGCGGCCACGATCGAGCGTGAGGGTGACGCGGACGCGATCGTGCTGGACGATTCGGGTTCAGAAACGGGCACCGTCGAACAGCCGCAGAAGAAAGGCGGCAACAAAGTCGTGAAGGTTTTGGTAGCACCGTTCAAGGCTTTTGGCAGACTCTTCGGCGGCGGCAACGATCAGAACAAAGTTCATCGCATGACCGAGAAGGATGCCGAGCGCTTTGAAAGTGCCGGCGTTACTCGAATTGAAGATGCACGCAACCCGTCGACAAAGCGAGACACCTCGTCTGCTTCGGCGAAGGAGCACCTTGAAATCGGCAGAGAATACCTGCTGGAAGGTCGTTACAGCGAAGCCGTCTCGGAACTATCGACGGCCGTGTCGCTCGATCCGAAACTTACCGAGGCCCACAACCTTTTAGGTGTGGCGTATGACAAAAAAGGATTCGGTGATCGGGCCAAAGAGTCGTTTGAGCGTGCAGTAAAGATGGAAGAGGACGCCGACACACTCAACAATCTCGGCTTCTCGCTTTACCAGAACGGCAACTATCGCGCTGCGGTCGATCGTTTGAAGCGTGCTGCGAAACTGGCGCCAACCGATGAGCGAATTCTGAACAATCTCGGTCTGGCGTATTGCCGTCTCGGCAAGATCGACGAGGCTTATAAAGCTTTCAGTCGGGCCGGCGGTCCATTGGTCGGCAATCTCAATACGGCGAAGATGCTCGAGCGGTTTGCTCGTGAAGACGAGGCTATCAAGTACTACGAAGCGGCACGTGCGATCGATCCAAGCAATTCTTTCGCGCTCCGCCGCTTGGCCGATCTGTATCAGCGCACGGGCCGCGTAGCTGAATCCGAAAACGCCCGCGCCGCACTCGCGCTCGCTTCGAACAACGCCAGAACCGGGCAAGAATAGGTCCTATAGGTCCTATCGGACCTATTTTGAAGAAGAGAGAGAAACTCACATGTCGCACACCGCAATTCTGACACGCGCGGAAATCGAAGGCATGGGCCCGCCACTGCCCGAGGAGATCGCCGACACCGGCATCTCCGAAGGTTTTCTTTGCGATCTCGCACTGAAACACGTCGCCATGCTTCCCGAACCGACGACTACCGCGGTCGCGGAACGCATCAATCTGCCCCGCACGCTTACTGAAGATCTGCTGCAAAAGCTGTATCGGGAAAAGCTGATCGAAGTGAAGATGCAATCGGCGATTGGTTCGACGCGCTACGCGATGTTGGACCACGGTTGGGACCGTCTGACGCGGTTGTTGTCAGTTTGTGGTTACGTTGGAGCAGCGCCGGTATCTTTGCGCGACTACACGCACATGATGAAGTTGCAGTCGATTCCGTCGAACACTGCATCGATCGAGACAGTGAAACAGGCGTTTCACGATCTGGTCCTGCCTGAGTCGCTGCTGCAAACGTTAGGTTGCGTTATCAATTCCAGACGTTCGCTGTTTCTGACTGGATTGCCGGGCACCGGAAAGACCGCAGTCGCCGAGCGCATCAACAACGCATTGGCCGGCGGTATCTGGATTCCTTACGCGGTCGAAATTGACGGCCAGATCATTCGCGTCTTCGATTCTCACTGTCACGAAATGATGCCCGCCGAAGAGACGCCGATCGATTTCGATCGTCGTTGGGTTTTGGTAAAACGCCCGCTGGTCGTCGTCGGTGGCGAGTTAACACTTGAGAACGCCGATCTAACGTGGAGTGAAGCGGCGAAGTTTTACGAAGCGCCGTTTCAGATGAAATCAAATGGCGGGACGTTGGTGATCGACGACTTTGGAAGGCAGCGTGTTGCGCCGCAGGATCTCTTGAATCGTTGGATCGTGCCGCTCGAACGACGCGTTGACTATCTCGCGCTGCACACCGGAAAGAAGATCGAAGTTCCGTTCGAGCAGCTGGTCGTATTTTCGACCAACCTCGACGAGAAGGATCTTGCAGACCAGGCGTTTCTCCGCCGCATGGGTTATCGAGCGCGCGTCGAGCCGCCTACGCCGGGTGCTTACACCGCCATCTTCAAGTATCAGGCAAGCAAACGCGGAATTGCAGTCGAACAGCCGGTGTTGGACCACATACTGAACAAGTACCGAGTGGAGCACCGGCAAATGAAAGGTTGCGAGCCGCGCGATTTGTTAGACCGTGCGACGGATATCTGTTTGTTCGAGAAGCAAGGCTTGCACTTGACGCCACAGATCGTGGATGTCGCGTGGCGAAATTATTTCGGCACGTCGCATACGTTCGCACCGGTACAGACGCAGGAAACGATGATCGAACGCACGTTGGCCGATCCGTTGGAACTGTGAAGCACGGATAACACAGATTTGGACATAGATTTGAACAGATCAGTCAAAAATCCGCGTCATCCGTGGCTACTACTCTGTCTGCTGATCCTGCTCGTGTGTTCGACTCAAGCGATTTCACAAACAACACAAGTCAGGTTGAAACTGGCTGATGGTTCGTACATGGATGTTGACGAGGCATCAGAGACGCCGCAGGGAGTTTGGTATCGCAAAGGTAATCTGAACCACCTTCTTCCAAAAGAAAAGGTGAAGAAGATCGAGCGCAACACCGCTGAGCCGGCGCAGCAGACCGCGAGCACGAATGACGACGATCACTTCGAAGTTCCGGAAGTCGTGGCTCGAACGCCGGTTACAAACGGAGTCTACGACAAACCCGCCTGGATCTATTTGAAAGGCGGCGCGCGCGTTGAAGCCGACAGCGCCATGCAGACTTTAGCAGGCGTGTGGTACAAGCGCGGATCGATGTCGATATTTATCGATGCCAGCCGTGTCGATCGAATCGAAGCAGAAGACGCGGAAGTGGTGGCGCAGTCCGGAAAGAAAGAACGCGGCTGGAGCTCGGGAAGGCCGGGGCTCGACAATCTGATCCGGCAGAACGGTTATAAATATGGAGTCGATCCGTATTTGATCTTTCTGGTGATGGAGCAGGAGTCGCACTTCAACACGCGTGCAGTTTCGCCGAAAGGCGCGCGTGGTTTGATGCAATTGATGCCTGGAACCGGAGCGCGATTTGGCGTGAGACGGCCGCACGACGCGGCGCAAAACGTTGCCGGCGGTACGCGATATTTGAAAGAGTTGTTGAATCGTTTCAATAACCGCGTGGATCTTGTTCTTGCGAGCTACAACGCAGGCGAAGGTGCCGTCATAAAGTTTGGACATCGCGTGCCTCCGTATCGGGAGACTCGCAACTACGTGAAGAAGATCAGTTATCGTTACAAACGCGCCACCGCACGTACGAAAAAACCCGCTGCATGAAAAGATTAATCACCGCCACGCTTTTATCCATTTCGCTGTTGGTGATCGGCGTGCACGGTCAACAGTCCGATGCGCCGCTTACGAATGCATCGGTGATCAAACTCGTGAAGGCAGGTTTCAAAGAGAAGACGGTGATCGCGATCATCAACAACCGTCCGGGCGATTTCAAACTCGACACCGAACACCTGATCGACCTGAAACGCAACGGTGTGAATGAAAACATTATTCTCGCGATGTTGTCGTCGCAGATGGGAACACTCGTTGTCGATGAAGGCGAGTGGTCGTCCTCCGATCCGTTCTTCAAAGGCTTGAAGAAACCGAACGGCGGCGAGTCTCAATCTCAGGCTGATATTTTCGGCTCCGGATCAAGTTCGCAGTCGCAGAGCAAAGGACGCGGTGGAAATCAGAGCGAAGGAAACGTCACAGGCTCGGTGAGTGTGCGCATCATCAAGCCACCGGCCGAGGGTGGTGAGAACGCTGCGCCGAAACTTGAGAAGACACCGACACTGACCAACGAGGGCGTTATCCGGCTGGTCGAAGCCGGCTTCTCCGAAGGCACAATCATCAAACGCATCGAAGAGTCACCTGTTGATTTCGATCTCTCACCCGCGAAGATTGAGGAACTCCACAAACGCCGCGTAACAGACCCGATCATCGCCGCCATGACCGCCGCGATGGGCGATAAATAGCCACAAAGAAGCACAAGAAGCACAAAGGCCAAAAGGTTACAACCCCGGCCGATCCCGGTCGCTTGTAGCATGAAGACACAGGGCCTTCGCAAGTCCAACGCCTCCGTTGAGCACGTAAACGTAGAAATAATTAGACTTCATTACTCGGCGCTGCGGCGGCACGCTCATTGCCAAGAGCAGCACAGCCTTGGTGCGCCGTACTCTGCCAAGGCACGCCATAAAACTTAAACGGGACGGAGAGCCGATGCGACCAATCAAGCACGTAGAGAGGGGATTAACGCTAGTTGCGGGAGGCCTTTTCAACACTATTCAGTCAGTAAATAAATATAAGCCCAATCCTTCTTTTACTCCCAAATGGTCAGAAAAACCCCTTTTGAAATCCTGGCAGAAGAGCAAACCAACTCTCGGCTGGCCCCGCACCACCGATTCACTGTGTCCACAGTGCGTGATTGAAGCCCGCGAAGAAATCATCAGCGGCAAGAAAGACGTCAGTGTTCTAATTAACGAGAAAGTCGGTGAGATCAAAGCGCAGATCATCGAGCGCGATGGCGAGATCTGGATGATCAAGGATTGTCCGGTCCACGGGCACTTCGAAGACATGATGGCCATCGATTCGAACTTTCTCAAACACATCGAGGCGATGTTCCCAGGTCGCGACATCGACGCGCACAACGACGAGAAACTGCACAATCATGGTTCGAGCACGGTCAAGTTCGGACGCGGCGCTGTGTTGACTGTCGACCTTACGAATCGCTGCAACATGATGTGTGATCCATGCTTCATGGACGCCAACCAGGTTGGCTTCGTTCACGAGCTGAGCATGGACGAGATCAAAGAGATCCTCGACAACGCGATCACGATCAAACCGCGCCGGCAGATGTCGGTTCAGTTCTCGGGTGGCGAGCCTTCGATCTCTCCGCACTTTATCGAAGCGATCAAGTACTCGCGCAAAGTCGGTTATAACAGCGTGCAGGCTGCGACGAACGGAATCGAGTTTGCCAAGAGCAAAGAGTTCTGCCGGCAGGCAGCCGAAGCGGGTCTTCGCTACGTTTATCTTCAGTTTGACGGCGTCGGTAACGACGCGAACAGCCATCGTCAAGTAGGGAATCTCTTCGACGTGAAGATGCGAGCTATTAACAATCTTCACGAAGCCGGCGTTGAGATCGTGCTGGTCACAACCCTGGTCAACGGCATTAACAACGATCAAGTCGGTTCGATCATTCGCTTTGCACTCGACAATCCGAAGAAGATCGCGTTCCTGTCGTTCCAACCGGTTTCGTTTACTGGACGCGACGAGGAGATTACCCCGCAGCGTCGGTTGCAACAGCGCTACACGCTTTCGCACCTCGCGCATGATGTGAAGGACCAGGTCGGCATTACTGAACCGACACGCGACTGGTTCCCGCTTTCATTGATGGGTGCCTTCGCCGATTTCGCGGACTTGGTCCACGGACCGGAAGCGGACTGGGGACAGGTTTCCTGCGGTTGCCATCCGAACTGCGGCGTTGGCACTGCGGTGATGATCGATAAGGAAAACAGAGAGATGCGGCCGGTGCCGGAGTTTCTGAACATTCCGGGTCTGGTTAAAGACATGCAGAAGATCACCGACGCGGCACGCGGTAAGTGGATGTCGAACATCATGATGGGGTTGGCGCTGTTGAAACACTACAATCCTTATAAGTCGCCGTCGCAGTTTACGCTTTACGAGCTCTTCAAGAAGTTTGACAAGTCGTTTGGCCTGACGGGCAAAGATTACGGAAGGGTCAGCGGCGATCGCAGCAAAGACGACATCGCGAAGCGTCGCGCGGATCGTTGGAACTTCTTGTTCATTGCGGGTATGTGGTTCCAGGATCTCTTCAACTACGATTTCCGTCGCACTGAAATGTGCATCATTCCTTACGGGACGCAGGAAGGCGAAATCTCGTTCTGCGCTTACAACACGGGCATCGGTTGGAGAAACATCATCGAGAACATGCACCAGAACGCGACGGTCGCGAAGTGGTATCAGGACCATGGCCGTCACGAGATTTTTGCGGGTGGCAAGAACGTCGAACTAGCCGACAAGAGCCACAGTTTGATTTTGAATGAAGTGGATTTGGCGCGGCCCAACAAGCCGCAAATGGAGGGGCCAAAGACTGCGCACGAAGAGGCCGTAATGATGCGCAAGCTTTACCAGGAGATGGTGTTGAAGAAACAGCTCAACACTAAGGATGCCGATAAACCAGTGCAGATCAAAGGATTGAGCCGGAAGAAAGAAGAGCCGGCCGAGGCTGTGCTGGTTTAGCAGTGGTTTTTCACAGGAGGACAGCGGGGTATAGGTCCTATAGAAATATAGGACCTATACTTTTGTCTTAAGCCGCTTTGTGGTTAAATATCCCTCCTGCAAAGGATCTAATTTTGAAGGGAAAGTAGAGCTCGAATGGCGATAGTTACAGTTAATCAGGGTGAATCGATTGAAAGCGCTTTGCGCCGTTTCAAACGGAAGGTGATGACCGAGGAAATTATCAAAGACGCGAAGAAACACGCGTTCTTCATTCCTCCGGGTCAGAAGGCGAAATTGAAGTCAGCGTTGGCGCGTAAGCGTAATAAGAAGAAAGGCCGCATGCGCATTCCCCGCGACTAAGTTTATCCCCTGCACAAACTACGGGCCACAGTCTTATCTCACCAGTCGTCTTAAAACAGGATTCAGAATCAGACGCTCCTGAGTGAGCGCCAGGTGATTCGAATGATCCGGATTCTGATTACAAACGACGACGGTATCCACTCCGATGGGCTCATCAAACTCGAAGAAGCCCTGAAAGAGCTCGGGGAAGTCTATGTCGTGGCTCCCGCTTCGGAAATGAGCGGCGCCTCGCATAGTCTGACGCTCGCTCGTCCGTTGCGCATCAGGCAGCTCGACGACCGTCACTGGTCAGTCGACGGAACACCTACCGACTGCGTCACCCTTGCGCTCAATAAAATTCTCCCCGAAGACGAACGACCGCACATCTGTGTCTCCGGCATTAATCACGGCGGCAATCTCGGCGACGATGCGACTTATTCCGGCACTGTTGCGGGCGCGCTGGAAGCGACGATTCTCGGCGTTCCCGGTGTGGCGTTGAGTTTGGTCGCACGCGACAATTTCGACTTCAAAGAGGCGGCGGCTTTCGCGGTCGTGGCAGCGCGAAAGGTTTTGGATGAAGGTCTACCCGAAGGCACGTTGCTGAATATCAACTTGCCTCCCGGAGAGATTAAAGGCGTGAAAGTGACGCGGCAGGGAATCAAGAATGCGCGACCAGTGATCACCGAGCACATCGATCCACGCGGCAAACCCTATTTCTGGATTGGTGAAGAATACTTCAACGTGAATTCGGTTGAGGGAACTGACTACCACGCCGTCGCAGCCGGTTATGTCTCAGTGACGCCAATTCGCAGTGATATGACGGATCATCAGGCGTTGACCGCGATCGAAACCTGGAACTATCTCAAAGATTCCGAGCTACTCCATAAGAGTTAACAAGTAGTATTCTTCTTCCGGTGCAGCCAGCAAACCGACATCGCTCCGGCCCACTCCATGAATACTCCATTCCCCGCGAGCGCATGGTCGCGCGTCTCCGCGATCATTACGGCATCAGAGATCCGAGAGTGCTCGACGCTATGCGCGCCGTTCCGCGTCATCTCTTCGTGCCTGAAGCGTTGCAGAGCCGCGCTTACGGCGATCACGCGCTGCCGATCAGTGCGAATCAAACGATTTCACAGCCTTTCATCGTCGCGAGAATGACTGAATTGCTCGAGCTCGATGAGAACAGTCGCGTGCTGGAGATTGGTGCCGGGTCGGGATATCAAACGGCGGTATTGTCGCGAATTGCGGCGCAGGTTTATTCGATTGAACGGATCGGCGAGCTGGCGCGCGAGGCGCAAGCGCGAATCCGGCAACTCGAGATCTACAACGCCACAGTGAAGTGTTTTGATGGTACGCTTGGCTGGGCCGCAAATGCTCCGTACGATGGAATTCTTGTAGCTGCTGGTGGTCCAACTGTTCCTGAACCGTTGATAGCTCAATTGAAACTCGGCGGCAGATTGGTTGTGCCTGTTGGCGACTCTCGCGAGAGTCAGCGGCTGATTCGAGTAATGAAAACCGAGCAAGGATATCGAGAAGAAGATCATGGAGGTTGCGCTTTTGTGCCACTGATTGGCCAGCACGGCTGGTCCGATCGATAGCGACGCCACAAAGAGGCACAAGAAATATTGCCACAAAGAGGCACAAGAAACACACGGAAGGGGTTTGTGCTTTTTGTGCCTTTTTGTGGCAAAAAAGTGAATAAGAGATGATTGCGAAGATAATCGGCGTACTCTCCAGCTTCATTGTCGCTACAATTTCCACGCTGGGTTATTCGGGCATCGCTTTGTTGATGGCGATCGAGTCGGCGTGCATACCACTTCCTTCAGAGATCATCATGCCGTTCTCGGGCTATCTCGTCTCGCGAGGGGAAATGAACCTTTGGGGCGTGGGTGTAGCGGGCGCGGTTGGTTGCGTGCTCGGCTCGTTAGTGGCTTATTGGGTTGGAATGTACGGCGGGCGTCCGTTCATCGAGAAGTACGGGCGATACATTCTGCTGTCGCGGCACGATCTGGACCTTGCCGATCGTTGGTTTGCGAAGTATGGCGAAGCGATCGTGTTCACGAGCCGCTTGCTGCCTGCGATTCGCACCTTCATCGCGTTTCCTGCGGGTGTGGCGCGGATGAATCTCACGCGTTTCGTGATCTACACGTTTGCGGGATCATTACCGTGGTGCATCGCGCTGGCGTACGTTGGTCAAAAACTGGGCGAGCAGTGGGACAAGGACGACACGTTAAAGACGTGGTTCCACCGCTTCGATTTCCTCATCGGCATCGCCGCGGTAATTGCTGTGACCTGGTGGATCTGGCGTCACATCAAACACTCCCGTGGTTGACTCATCACCCCTCTCTCTACTTGACTCATTACTTGACCCATACTTGACCGACAGCGAGTTCCGAGGCGCGAAAGAGCAATGAGCCGAGCTCAGACGAGTCTTTGAGCTTGATCGTGTCGACCAGGCCGCGAAAGCTCAGTTCGTGATGACCGACTAACAGTGCCAGACCTACACCATTAAGAAAACTGTCAAGCTCCGTATCGCCTGCGCCTAGACTGTCGCGTAGATCGCAGTGCAGCAACTCCGACATGATGCGCGCTCCATACAACTTATCGACGCCTTTGTGTGTGATGAAGTTGTTGTCCCTCGTGTACTGATAAGCCATCAACTGATCCTCCGGCGCATCGATCAAAAGGAAGATCATGCAGATGTCTTCCGCGAGCATCTGTTGCTGTAGCTTTTCAAATTCAACCGCAGTCACGGCCGAGGCGCTGGGATACTTCTCCTTCACCGGAAGAATATTTTCCGGAAGCGGTGTCCAGATCACTTCGCCGATGCGCCAGTCGCGTGGATAGTAAAAAACAAGAACATCCTTGATGCCGCCGTCGAGCAGGGCCTTCACGTCTTCGAGCGCTTTGAGAATCTCTTCTTTCGTCAACGGAAAGGCCGCGGCTTCTTCGAATACCAATTCCGATTCGGCAGTCTTCTTCACAAATCCAATCAAGCTGCCGTTCAACGTGACGATAGGAATTGGAGCGGTTGAGAACTTGTACCAGTCTTGTCCGAAGGTGCGAATGACTGACAAAGGGAATCGCATCGAGTTGAGTATGAGCGGCCGGCCGTGTTCGTAATGGCGCATCAGTCCGAGCTCAACTTCTTTAGGGATGTTTATCCGGCCCTGATGCTCGCGAACGACTGTTCCGTCGAGATCAGTAATCACCGCGCCGGAAGTGGCGAATGATGATTGCTGAATGAACCGCCGGAGTTTCGTCTCTGCTTCCTCATTTAAGGGCATGCAGCAGACTATAGAGCCGAACTGTCACGGAAGTGCATACAACGATTTACACCGGTAAGGAGGCGGAGGTTTGTTCGGTGGAGGTGGTTATTTCCTGTGAGGAGGCGGCGTATTTCTTTACCAGCATGCTCAGGATCTCGTCGCCACCGGTGAGTCCGGGGTTTCTCTGGAGCGCATCACTCAAATCATCGATCGCATAGTATTTGAGGTCACCGATCTGCGTCAGGTTCTGAATGCCGTCTTCGTAACGTTTGCGAGCTTCAGCCCCACGGCCAAGGTGTAATAACACTAAGCCAAGATTGAAATAAACCGGACCCTGGTTCGGATCGAACCGCAACGACTCCGAGCTGGCATTCAACGAATTCTTAAACTCTTCCAGCAGATAGTAGTCCCAGCCGAGCTCCCAATAGGCCTGTGCTGCTCCGTCGAAATCGCCCGCTTCAACACACAACTCGGCCGCCTTATTAGCGTACTTCGCGCCCTGGCGAAAATCTTTCCGGTCAGAATAGAGAAACGCTAACCGGAGGTGCGCCTCGGTATCTTCCGGGTCTTTCTCTATCGCCGAGTTGTAGTACTTGAGCGCCTGATCCTTATCGCCTTCATTCTCACAAAGAGTACCCAACAGGCGGTCAATGGAGCCATCATCCGGATCGAGTTTCGCTGCCTGTAACAAAGTCTCTTTGGCTTCGGCCCGGCGACCGGCAGCCATCAGCGTAAGTCCCTGGTTCTTATGAATGAGCAGATCCTCGGGATCTTCTTTCGCAGCGCGGGCATAGTAATCAAGTGCTTGATCGTAGTTTCCGAGGTTATGGAAGATTGCCCCCAGATTGTGAAGCACCAGAGCATCTCTTGGATCTACTTCGAGGTAACGGAGGTACAAATACATTGCACGGGCTGAATCACCCTTTTCCTGAAGCAGACTGCCAAGACCCTTCAGTGCGCCCAGATTTTGATAATCATACTCCAGCGCCTTTCGAAAGTGTTTTTCGGCCTTGTCCAGCTTCTCTTGCTCGAAATAGACCTGACCCAAGTCGCTATGTAGCTTAGGATTATCCGGTTCCCACTTAAGTGCTTCGCAGTAGTCTACGACGGCAGCTTCCAGGTTTCCCTCCATATAAGAGTCCAACGCCTTCCCTGCGTATCGTTGGGATAGCCGGTGCACTGCGGCCTTTAGCAGCGGGAGATGACGAAGCACCCATACTCCCACTTTGCCTACATTATCTGAACGTAGGTCCATCGCTTCTATTTGAGAGACCCTTTATTTGAGAGGCCCTTCGGCCTTTTCGATTCTGGACTAGCAGGTTGCTTTCGATGCACCACTTGCCATGTATCGGAAAACTCCTGGAGCGTCAATTCGTCTGCGCATAACGCTTTGATTGCGTTTAGTTTCATTTGTTCTTTAGATTTCAACTCTAAATTGTCGCTGATGCGGTCGAGGAATTCGAGGGTACTGGGTAGGGTGTCTTCGGCAAACGTCTTATCATTCGCCGCGAGTTGCTTAAGCCTCTCTGCCAGCGCGGCGTAAGTACCGTACTTTCCAGTCAGCGGTGAAACTCTGAAGAAAATGGCCCAGGTCCTGCTTGTTTCAGGGATAGTGACTGTATATGGAAGCTGAACTGGCTTATCATGCTTCCTGTTGGTATCCGGAACATTCAGCACCAGATAGCGGTCCAGATCTTTGACGGTCGTGACCGTACCTTCTTTAATGGCTTCGAGAATGCAATATGTAAACGATCCATGCTGCAAATCCTTGATTTCATAAGACCTGTCATCCGGGCTACATGAAAAGAACGTTACGATGTTGGCCTTTTTAACCAAGGCATCGGTCTCGGCCCCAATAGCTTTGCTGTTATCGCTTGCCGCACCTATGCCGCGGGCGCCTGCGACTGTTTCGCGGCAAGCGTCGATGAACATTACAGTGTGTTTGCAATCAAACTTCTTCAGTTCTTCGATCAACTCCTGAACGCTAATTCCGAGCTTCTTGATAAGACTCGGATGAGCGCCAATTGGGAGCAAGTAGTCTTTGCCTCCTTCGTTGATGCCGTGACCCGCAAAATAAAAGAGGAGAAGGTCATCCGATCCGATCTTGTTAGCACTGCGAAGCTTATTTAGGCTAACAAAAATCGAATCACGATCCGGACGCATGTTTTGCTGCTCGTAAATCGCCAGCACCTCGTCGAAGCTCAAGTCGTCACTCAGCTTTTGCGCCAGATCGATTACGTCCTGCCGGCAATACTCGAGTTTCGCAAAATGTTCGTAGCCATTGATGCCGACAAGCACAGCCCAGCGCTTTTTAAAAACCGTCTCTGTCATGACCGGCTGGTTGTCATTGCCTGAGGCTGAAACAGACGGGATTACAAATGGTTTTTTAAGCGGAAAGTTCTTGGGCCGGGTGTGCCCTTGTTCGATAAAAATCTTCCATGTATCAACCACGAAGTTCCATTGGCCACCTACGCGATTGGCCGTCATGGGCCAGAAAGTAAGAATGCCCTCCTCGCCTCGGAGATCGATTCTGCCTGCTGAATAACCGTGGCGTCGGTCGACTTTGTTCTCGTCATCGCCAAACTGTTCCAATCCAAACAGTGACGTACCCTGAAACACGCGCACTTCAGGAGCTCCGCCTATCGAATGATATTCATAGCGGGCCTCGTGCATATGCCCAAAAAGATGAGCTGCAAAATTGTCATTCCCAACAATATCGGCGGTGAGATATTCCTGCGACTCTTGGTTAAACCAATCTGGTGGGTGGTGCGTGAGCAGGAGACAGGCATTGTGCTTCCTTACCCAGGCTGGACCATCGCCATCACAAACGCCTTGAAACTGCCGTGGATCGATGGCCATCGATCCTTTCTGAGTTTCAGAGATGAGTTGGAGGAAAGTGGAATTTAAACCAACAATGCCAAGCGAGGCGCCATCCTTTGCACAGACTGCGGAAAAGTCGCCGGGCAGCAGGCCTTTGACTATTGGGGGTTTGAACTGCGTTCTTTCCCACCACTCAACGTAATTCTGGAATGCCGCCGTAATTGTTTTTCTGAGGTCGGATTCTGGATTGGACCAAAATTCATTACGCAGTTCAGCATCCGTCTCCCACCTGGTGGTCAGAAGTCTGGTTGGATAGTTTAGGTTCCTGAGTCGGACGAGGTCATGGTTTCCCGGGACGGCGACTAGCGAAGCTTTAGCTCCAAACCGTTGCAACGTGTTCCATAGATCGTTCAGAAAGTCATCCAGCTTATTAAACTGCTCCGGATCGCCATATTGAGTTAAATCACCAGTAAAAACGACGAGGTCCCACGGCTGAGACGCTTCATAGAGTGCTTCAAGTCTATCAAGAAACAGATTTTTGATTGTGGGCAGCAAGCCAGGTTGCTGCGCCATTCCCATGTGTAAATCCGTTAAATGAAGCCAACCGAAGGAGGTCATGAGGGGCAAACTCCGTGGCGTGTTCGCGTCTTGAGAAGTGGAAATCGAACTTGTCGCGGGTAATAATACACCAAACCGCTCAGAATTAAAGGGTTTTCATCGCCACAAGAGGCACAAAAAGCACAAGAGGCTACGCGGCGGGGGAGCAGATCTGGCAGGGCTTGAAGCCGTGGGAGATTGCTTCGGAAGCCGTGGAGAAGCCGACGCGGTTTTTGGTCGAGATATGATCCACCCAATCGCAGTGGGCAAAGTGATAGATGCCCAGCACCAAATTCCCGACAATCGGTTCCGAGCTAATCGCAACAACGGGCGGTGGCGGCAGGCTCACTCGTGGATTCCACGAACTCGAAAAACTCGCCTGCCCAACCGGGCTTCCCGTGATTGAAGTCTGTTGCCAATTCGAACCCATGCTTCCTCGTGCCTTGACCTTTTCATCGAGAGCGCGAACCAGTCCGAACGTCAAACATCCGATACTCAAACAAACCGTGGCGAGAAAGATCGCCAAACCGAAATTAACTCCAAGAAACGACAGCAGAATATAAGCTCCCCAATACCAGAGGAGAAAATACTTTCGGAAAAACTCTTTCGAGAAGTAGATCGTGTTTCCCAGCACATCGTGTGGATCACGAATCATTGACGTCGTGGCTGGAGCATTAAAGATCGTCTGAAAGGTCGAAGACGGTGATGAAGGAACAGACGACGCTTTACTTCTCTCCTGCCATGAAACCCAACGAACGGTTCTCCTGTCAGAAGGCATTTCCGTTCGTACGACTTCACGCGTTTTGGTCGTGGCGTCGAGATCTACGGGCGCAGTCATCCACGACGGCAACGACGATTTCGTCTGAACGAGATCGAGCAGACAAGACACATCGGTCGGCGAACCTGTTGCCGCCTCAGCGAGCACGTCTGCGAGTCGCTGATGCTCTGGACCAAGTTCTCTAATCTTCGCGAACAGAGACGACGAGGCAGGATCGATAAAGTCTGTTTTTGTGAAGAGGAGATTCTCGTCGTGGTGCTCCTGCCAGAGACTCGGTCGTTCCGCAAGCGAGAGTAGCGATAGGTAGATCACCAGCGACGAGAAATTATCCAGGTTTATATCGAAGTGTTGCGCGTCTCTTCGCGGATGCTGGTAGTGTTGATGTCCAACCTCGCTGGCTGTCCAACCGGCCATGCTGGTTACAAAGATTCCGTCGTGATCGACTAAACGCAAGTGCCCATGCTCGACGATGATGTTGCCGTGTTGTAGATCGCCGTGGGCAATTCCCGCTGCATGGAGCGCGGTCACCAGTCGTTTCCATTCTTCACAAAGATGCAGCAGCACGTCAGGCCGATTGATCATCTCGCCGATGTACAGATCGAGCGTGGGTCCTTCGATCCATTTCATGAAGAGAATCGGAAACCTGTGCCCGCCAACGAGTATTCCTTCCGTTGCGTACGTGAATTCCGACAGGTACGAAACCGCCGCCGTCCTTAGGTGCTCCTGAATGGCCCGATATCGCTGATCGCGATCGCCGAGATAACCACGGAAACAACGCACGGCAAAGTCGCCGTCACCGTTCGTCGACTTTAGTTTGTAGACGTAAGCAAACTGGCCCGACGTAACCAGGGGCATTCCCAGTCGATCGACGGCGGGAAGTGTGGCGCGCAACAGAGGATGCGAAAAACAGATCGCTGGGCACTGAATGGCTTCAGTGAAATACCGGGCCGAGGGCCAGTATCTCGGGGTCGCGCCGGTTTGTGTGGGAGAAAGTACCACTAGCTCATTCTCCGTTGCATGATCTCGATCCGCAGGATCGCGAGGTCGTCGTTTCTTATTCTGCCAGCGAGTCGCTCGGCGTCAAAGAATTGGCTCAACTCTTCGTCTTGTTTGTTGCGCACTAATTCGTCCGGATCCAGATCGTTTTTCTCGAAACATTGTAAGCACCACGCAGCCGCGGCATCTGACATCAACAACAACGCATCGCCGGCGTTGCAACTCCCTGAATCTATAACGACCGATTGCATGGCGCCCTCGTGAATCGCGGGATCGGAGGCAACGAGCACAGGCGTGCTGTTGAAGTTGTCAGAGCGCGAGAGTGGCAGACTCTTCAACAACGTCCCGCGCCGGCAATGCAACAAACACGCGTCACCCAGTGCGATGGCTCTCCACGAAGGCGAATCGGTCTCGAGATCGAGTTCTACGCCGACAAATGCTGCGAAAGATCCGTTGCGTGCTTTCTCTTCTGAGTACCACGACAGACTTAGACCATTCCACGAATCGTGAAGTTCCCGTCCTTCTGTTGCCACCCACTCGCGAAACTCTTCAGATGTCAGCGTCGACTCGTTTTTCACCCATCCCTGGGCCAGCCTCGAAGCCCAGTTGCGGGCGTCGAACGCTTCAGTAGCGCCATCAGCAACGGCGAAGCGGCAAGATTGCGCGTCAAAGGCGATGACATCTTCACACTCGGCAACGTCGTGGCCCAACTTCGGCAGCAGCAACTGGCGCACTTGCAGATCCCAAATGGCGCTTCGTTTGGCAGAGCTCAAGCCAACTCCGTTCTGGTGTCGTCCATCCAGCGGTACGGTGTCATTCCAGTGAGGCTCGTGCCGATCTCGTAGAATTGCACGATGGACGACGGATCACCATTGAATACGAATCCTCGCGAACCTTCCGCTGCATGCACGCCGAGCTGCGCGGCCGCCGCGAGGAAGTTACTCGGCAAGCGACTCGAAATCTCAAACAGCGAACGGGCAAAGCCGTCGGGAAGAGAAGTTTCGTCAGTGGGATATTCGATCTTCGCGGATCGACGCGATGAGATGTGACAGTTGAACAGCAGTGCCGCGCCGTCGTCAGTTCTTAAGGACATGATCTGTCGTCCAATCTCTTCCGGATCGCCGTCGCTCGATTCGCCATCGGTAAGATGCAGAATAGTTGGTGGAAATCCGCGCGGATGATCCATCAACCATCGCTCCAGGATCTCCTTCACTTTCGCGAGAGCTTCGCACATCGGCGTCTTGCCGTCGGCAGTCGGATGAATCCACACCGGATAACGCACCGGAATCTCCACCCATCCGCCCGCACCGTCCGAAACTCTCTTGTAACTGCTTTTGACTTGCAGTGGATAGTCGGCGACTTCCGCAATCGGTACAAGATTTCTCGCAGTGAGTGGACCAGAGAAGCAGCTCCCGACGGCACGTCCGTAACCAATCACGGACACGTGATAGTAGTTTCTGACTTCCTCCGTTTTGGTACAACGAATCACGAGATCGTGAAGCGTGTGATTAACAGCTTCGGCAACGAACTCCGATTTCTTCCGCGACGAATCGCCGCTGAACGGATCGGACATCGAACCGGACTGGTCGATCAGAAGAATGATACACGTAGGGTTTGCGCGAGTGATTTGGGCTGAATACATTGCGGCCTATTTTATTACTGACCGGCCGCGCCCCAAAGTGCGGAGGATGCTGAGGTAAAGGACGAGCACAAATACCGTGACCGCTTGTTTAAGTATGTTCGTGATAATGCCGTTCAGGACGTTGAATTGCCATACAGGACCATTCTCCGGCAGAACGAGTTCGACAGGAATACTGATCAGAGCCACCGTCATAAACATGACGATTGCGGCAAGAAAAATCTTTCCTCGATGTCCGCGGGTCAGTTCGCGGCTGCGCCGCAGCGTTTCTGATACTGACCGCTTCTCGAGAACAGCTACCGGATAAACCAATGCTAAAGACAGAGCAATGAGGATGCCCGGAATAACAAATAGCATGAAGCCAAGCACTTCGAGTAGCCAGGTGATCGCGGCGCACACAATGAGTTTTCCCAACTTACTCACGCCCCAGCCATATGATTCACTGAGGCTGGGAGCTTTTCCCGTTTCCAGTAGCTTCGTCAATGCATAGATCAGTGCGGGAACGATGAGAACTCCACACAGAAGGTCCAGGAAAAACAGCCCGGCCGCTAATTGCCAATCGTCGTTAACATGGCTGATGCTCAACGCTTTGAAGATCTCAAAAGGAGCAACGACCACGAAGACGATTTTGGTTATCAGCCAGAGATTGGTGACGAAGAGATTGAGCGTTGGTCCGAGTACATCGCCGATGCCCTCGAATGGCGGGATCGAGGCGATCGTTTCGACCGCGGGATTGCGACGACCGGCAGTGCCCTGAGCTTCAGAATATGAAACCAGCCGCAGCTCAGCACCACAAACTCTGCACGCTTCGTCGGCGATGAAGTTAGTCGTGCTACATCTAAAACACTTGACGTTGGTCATGAGTGTCAATCCTCCTGGCTCTGAGGACGCGTGAGAACAAGAAGTGTCAATGAGGCGCAGAATTTACCGCATCTTTGCGTTATATTCAACGGGGCTGTGCCTCTGACCAGCTTGGTAGCCACAAAAAGGCACAGAAAACACATAAGAATTAGCTACAGCATTAATCCGGAGAGGAGCCGACATGAGAGCCTTCATCATCCGTCCATTCGGCACGAAGAATGACATCAACTTCGATGACGTGGAAGCGAAGCTGATCGATCCCGCACTCAATCGACTCAGCGTCACCGGCCGCACCACGATGGAGATTCGCAGGCAGGGAAACATTCGTCTCGATATGTTTCAGCGGCTCCTCACGGCGGATCTCGTCATCGCCGACATCTCAATTCACAACGCCAACGTTTACTACGAGCTCGGCGTGCGCCAGGCGTTGCGCGGCAAGCGAACGTTCTTGATCCGTGCGCGCGGCACAGGCATACAGACGGATGAAGTTCCTTTCGATCTGAAAACAGATCGTTACCTCGCGTACGACGCTAAAGACCCGGCAGCCAGTCTCAGCGATTTGCTCGATGGGTTGAGACAAACCATCAACTCTGAAGAACAGGACAGCCCGATCTTTCAGATGTTGCCCGATCTCGCCGAACAAGATCGCGCGCGTTTTCTCCCGATTCCGCGTGACTTCCGTGAAGAAGTTGAACGTGCGAAGGAGGCAAAGGAACGCGGCGACCTGGAGCTGCTAGCGGCGGAAGCGCGTGGCTTCGAGTGGGAGATCGAAGGGCTTCGTGTGGTTGGGCGGGCGCAGTTCAACCTGAAAGCGTTCGAAGGCGCGCGCGCGACGTGGGAGGCGGTGCGCAAACTCGATCCGCTGGACGTTGAAGCAAACACGATGCTCGGCACTATCTATCAACGTCTCGGAGATCTCACCAGTTCCGATCAGGCGTTGCGACGCGTTCTCAATCGTAAAGGCTTGGACAAAGAAGGCCGTGCTGAAGTGCACTCGCTGCTCGGTCGCAACGCTAAAACGCATTGGACCAACGAGTGGACGAAAGCAGGTTCGTTGGAGGAACGACAGCGGCAGGCGCTCAGGTCGCCGTATTTGGATGAGTCGCTTGAAGCGTATGAAGGCGCTTTCAAGGAAGACCTCAACCACTTCTATTCCGGTCTGAACACGCTTGCGATGCTGACCATTCAAACGAAATTGGCGGAGTTGTTGCCGGATGTGTGGGCCGAGCGCTTCGAGGAGGAGCTTGAGGGACAGCGTGAGCTGGCAGTGCGAAAGAAAGAGCTCGACAAGGTTTGTGCCTCAGCAGATCTGTCTCTCAAAGCAACCGCCGAACGTCTCGAGCGAGAACAACTCACCGACATGTGGGCCGAGATCAGTCAGGCAGATCTCTGTTTCCTTACATCCAAAAGACCAGCCAAAGTAACAGACGCTTACCGGCGCGCGTTGGTAGACGCGCCGGCTTTCGCACGGGATGCTGTTCGACGTCAATTAAGTCTCTATCAGGAACTGGGATTGCTTTCAGAGAACGTGGCGGCAGTTTTGTCAGTGCTTCCGGCTGACAGTGGTCCATTGTCGTCGATGCAATCGATCGCGAAACGTGTACTTCTTTTCACCGGGCATATGATCGACGCGCCCGGGCGCAAACCGCCGCGGTTTCCTGCTGACAAGGTTGAAGTCGCGCGCCAAAAGATCAATGAAGCGATTGCCGCGGAGCAACAGATTTCAGGCGGCATTGCATACGGCGTGGCCGGTTGTGCGAGTGGCGGCGACATAATCTTTCATCAGGTATGTGAAGCGATGGGTATTCAGACGCGGATCTTTCTGGCGTTGCCGCGTGAGCTTTATATTCGAGAATCCGTCGCGCCGGCTGGTCCACAGTGGGTCGAGGAGTTCAACCGGTTGATTAGATCGCGTCAGGTCCGCGTGCTTGGTGATTCGACTGACCTGCCGGCCTGGCTTCAGGAGAAACCCGATTACAACATCTGGCAACGCAACAATCTCTGGAACCTGCACAACGCACTCGCCGCAGTTGGTGGTGAGAACGTAACGCTGATCGCACTTTGGAACTGCGCCACCGGAGATGGACCAGGCGGAACCGCCGACATGGTCAATAAAGCGCGCGATCGCGGAGCGAAGACGATCATCCTCGACACCAACAAGATCTTCGCGTGAAGGCGCGACAGGATGCGGCGATTATCAATCAAGGTGGTCTAGTGTATACACTTTCTGGTAGTGTCCGATTCGTGTTGCTGACCTGCTTTGCCTCAAAAGCCATGAAACGCACTTGGATCGGGTCAGTACCGCGTTGCGGTACTGACCCGATCCAAGAGGCAATTTCTGACTTTTGAGGCAAAGCCTTGCTGACCTTGTAAAGGAGTGCAAATGAACTATTCACGTCTCGGGCTGGCGGCGCTTGGTGGCACGGTTGCATCTTTTGCCTTTGGTTTCTTAGTGTTTTGGCTGGTGCCAGCTCTTATCAATGAAGCCCACAAGTACCCGGCCGTATTCCGACCTCGGGAAGAAATGAAGACTGTTATGCCAATTGGAATCGTCGCAACTTTCATAGCGATCCTGGTAGTCGCCATAATTTTCGCAATGATACATCAGGGCGAATCGGGCCCTACGGAAGGTGCGCGCTTAGGCGTTCTCATTGGCATTTTCGCGGTCTGCAGTGTGCTGCACAACTACATGAACCTGAACATCGGGCTGAAACTCGCTCTGGGACAGGCTGCGGCTTACTTTGTCCAGTGGACTATCGTCGGAATAGTCATCGGTCTTATTTACAAACCCCTCGCTACACCATGACGGAATTTCGGACAGACGTTGTGATTCGCACAGCAACTGCCTCAGACGCGAAATTGCTCGCGCGATTGCGGTATGAGCTTCGCTCGTCTTTCCATGAAGTACTCGAAAACGAAGCGACGTTCATCGAGCGATGCACGCAGTGGATGCAGGAGCGGCTTATTAGTGACGGTCCTTGGAAGTGCTGGATTGCAGAACAGCAGCAAACACCTGTCGGAAGTATCTGGGTGCAGCTCGTTGAGAAGATTCCCAATCCGGTGGCAGAGTCGGAGCATTATGTCTACCTGACAAACTTTTACGTTCGGGAGCAATATCGCGGGAAGGGCATCGGCTCAATGCTGTTGTCTGAGGCCCTGGCCTGGAGCAAAGACAAGAATGCGCAAACGATCATTCTCTGGCCCACCGAGCGAAGCAAGGGTCTTTACGTACGACACGGATTTTCGCCAGGCGCCGATTTGATGCGACTTGAAAAAGCGTGACGAGCTGTTTGACAGACGAAGTTCAGCGCCTTACTTTTGTGTTTGATGGCAACAAACCAAACCGACGATTCAGTAAGAAAGCACGCGCTCTATCTTTTGAGAGGTGGCGGTGCTCATATTTCATTCGACGATTTCGTGAACAGCTTTCCTGCGGATCTCTGTAATCGTCACATCGAGGGCCTGCCGTATACGCCGTGGCAAGTGCTGGAACACATGCGCCTTGCGCAGTGGGACATACTCGAGTTCAGTCGCGATGCGAGCCACGTCTCGCCGGAGTTTCCAAAGGGTTATTGGCCTGAGCCAAGTGACCTTGGAACACCGGCGTTGTGGCAACAGACTGTCGATCAGTTTCGTGAGGATCTGGAACAGATGGAGGCACTCGTCGAGGATCCGTCGACTGATCTATACGCGAAGATCCCGCACGGCGATGGTCAGACAATCTTGCGTGAGGCACTTTTGATCGCAGACCACAATGCCTATCATCTCGGCGCTTTAGCCGTAATGGCGCGGATCGTGAAAGCTGCTCCGTAACGGCGTCGTGGTGTTGCGGTCAGAATTTCTCGCCAAACCAAAGCTCGTAGAGTCTTGGGCGAACATTCCCGCAATTAGCCAGACGTTGCGTACCAACAGAAATCTTAATGCTCTCAAGCGTCTTCGTAATGTCGGCGAGATCCTCTTCGAACCTATCCGTCGGACAATATCGAACTTGTGAAGTAGACGGAACTTTCCCTTCGACGTTTTCAATTCCTGGGACGATATATCCCTTGGCTTGAAGTCTACTTGCTACGTCCGCCGCACGCTTTCGCTGGTCTTCTCGTGCAATTTGGATGTAAATGCGCGGCGGCAGTTGTTGAGTTTGACCGCTTTGCGTAATGGTTCCTTCTATGATTCGCTTTGCTTCTTCGCCGCGGTTGGGATTTGCCTCGCTAGCTAGTAGAGTTACTTGCTGAAGGCCCGAAATCACCGGCTCCTGAGACTTCAGCTGTTGCCTTTGCGAATCGATTACCTCCTGATTTTTCGCAATTTCATGCCTGATTCTGCGGAGTTGAATGTAGCTTATCACTATCGAAACTATGAAAATCAGCAGAACAAACCCCGCAAGGTACTGCGACACAGTCTGAATGCGTTCCAATCTTCTGAGATTAAGCTTAGGTGGTGACACCGAGGATGTAGTTAGCGGCTTCTCTGATACGTTTTGAATTTCTTCAGACATCTGTTTCATCCTCCGTTGATGTGTCCCTGCGCGATTAATGGTGCGTACCTGAGTGAACGAGCACTGAGCCACACTATGGAGAGCAAGAGGAACGCGGCCAGACTGCCCGAAATAGCAACCAACAGCCCGCGCACATCCGAAGGAATCAACACGGAAATTACCAACACCACAATCATCAGAACAAAAAGAACAATTAATGTGTACAAGAGCGGCCGAACGAATTTGGTAACTTCATTGAATCCCGAAAGCACTTCTGCATTGCTGCGGCCATTAGAGATTTTTTCCAGAGCCGTTCGTTGGTTGGCGACGACCAGCGTCTTTTTCTCTTCGTAATGCTTCATTACCTCCAGCGTCTTCAGTAACTGCGTTCCGGTTTCTGTTAAGTCACCGGATTCTGGAACGTAAAGGCTATGCTTCAGTTTCAGACCGTAAGGTAGATTGTCGCGAGGAATCTGTTTGTTTAGATATACCGGGATGACGCGGTGAGTACGAGGATCTTGTCGCGCCATATCGATTGCCGCCACAATCTCCTCGCGCTGGTAATAAGCCTGGTTTGTGCTGGAGGAAACGAGTATGACGCTGATGAGCGAAGATCGTTGGGCCTCAGGCAACGTCGCATCCCAATCATCACCGGGCAACATACTTACTGCGTCAAGAAAGACTTTCGCCGGTGGATCGAGTTTCAGATAGAGATTCTGCGCGATAGGAAGATCGTCGCCTGCGTGAGCAAGGAAGAAATCCCAATCGTAAATTGGTTTTGATTGCTGTGCTGCTAATGCGTCGCTCATGATTGGTGGACCTCGATAGCTGACCGCACTCCGGATATCCTATCTCAACTGACATAAAAGTGAAGCAAAGCGGTTGCAAATTCCAGCAAATTTTTGCAAAAAGTGGCATTGAGCAATTGAACTGACTAACGAAGTGCCTCCCGTGATTAAATGACCTCTTTGTAAACATTTTCCATTCTCCTGACGACTTTCGGCCAGAGCCAGTTGCGTCGCACTTCCTTTGCAGCATCTCGCCCCAAACGTCGACGAAGCTGGGGTTTACTCACCAGTCTCAATATTGCATCGGTGAGGGCTTCAACATCTCGCGGAGGAAAAAGGAGTGCGGTCTTCTCATGCTCCAGAATATCTGCTGGGCCACCTACAGAAGTCGCAGCGATTGGCAAGCCGTGCAACATGCCCTCGAGGATTACCATTCCAAATGGCTCATACCAGCTTGGCATGACGAGAATATCCGCTTCCCGGTACCAGTCAGCGACTTTGTCTGGCGTAAGCCAGCCAGTGAAATGAATTTGACTGCGAAAGGGGCGCAAAAATTCATGCAACCATTCGCGTTGGATGTCGGCCGCTGTGCCATATCCACCAGCTAACACGAATCGCACGTTTGGAGCATGCTCCAAAACGCGCGGAATTGCTTGAAGGAGTTCGCGTATTCCTTTGCGATCGACGAATCGCCCCGAGTAGAGCACCATCGGTGAATCGCTCTTCTTTTGTCTTACAGCATCGCGAGCTGCTGTTGAATCGTCAATTCCGTTTCCTACTATTCTGACCCGCGCTGCTGCCTCAGGACAGTACTTTGTAATAAGGTTTTGCTCGTCGCGAGACAAAGCGATAACTCTATCCGCGGAACCGATGACTGTTTCCTGAGTGTCCCAGTGTGTGACGAAGTCACCAATTTCGTATTCGGCGCGATCCAGTGAATGAACGGTATAGACTAAAGGCGTTTGCGTATCTTTTCGAATGGCTTGTGCGGTCGACCAGAACCAGGCGGTATGCAAGTGCACAACATCCGGTTTCCATTTCCGTACCAATCTAATGCCGGCCTCTTCTGCTTCGGCCGGCAAGACCTGAAAGAAAGACACGCCATCGGAATTCACAATCAACGATTCGTTTTCCGCGAAGCTTTGTTCTTTGCGCAAGAATGCTTTCTGCTTCGCATACGAACCATCTCCGAGTACGAGTGCCCCTCCAACCAGCATCACTCCGACGGAGAGTCCGGCATGGGCCGAGGCAGTCGCCAGGCCGCCCACGGCTGTGCCGAGGCCGCCCCAAATTACTGGGGGAAATTCTGGCGTCAAATGAAGGACACGCATGAATTTGCCTCATCGGAGATTCAGCTGAATACCTTTCTGGAGCATGAGGAATGAGGCTGGGGAAGAGCTCAAACCTTAAAGTGCCTTAATCTGAATCTTGCGGAACGCCACGCGTCCGGTGTGTGTCTGTAAGCCGACGAAACAAGGTGTCGCCGTGCTGCCACGAATTGGATCAGGATTCTGGTACTCGGTGGTTTTGACGCCATTGAGAAACACCTGATAGTTCTGACCCTGCGCATGAATCTCCAATTCGTTCCATTGTCCGGGAGGTTTTACGTTTGGATTTTGCGGAGCAGCAAAATCATAAATCGCGCCCGTCTTATGAATCGGCAAGCCTGGCGGATCACCCTGACCCACCTCGTCAATCTGCACCTCAAAGCCGAAGTTAATTGCCACGTAAGCGGTATTGTTGTAGCCCTTGCCGTTGGGATCGGGGAAACGCAGAAACACTCCCGAGTTATCGTCGTTGCGCCAACGCAGAAACTCGAGCTTCAGAATAAAGTCCGTGGGCGTTGGATCGATGTTCCAGAACATTCCCAGGTCGTTCCCGGGCAACGACTCAAGCGAGCGATCGACGAGCAAGAAGGTTCCGGGATTATCCCGACCTGGTGGCTGATTCGTGATCCTGGACATCCGCCAGCGACTGGTGTCGGCGCCATCGAACAGCATCGTGAAACCAGGATCGGGAGTGAATGGCGGCACGACCATGCTGTCTGCCAGCCGGCGCGCCAAGGCAACACCGGTTAGCATTGGATTTGGTGATCCGACAGTCGGAAAAAGCGAAGGACCGGCAGCATACACGTTGGTTACAAAGTGAAAACGACAATCAGGATCTGTTACGGAAGTATTAGGATCTGTTCCCAGGCACAGTGGCCCTGCTTCGTGGTGAGTCGTTCCCATTCCATCTCGGCGTCCGCCATCAGCCTTTGGTTTGTATGGGAGAGCCGTTTTCGGGTCACCATTTGCCGCCACCGGAATCCAGGTTCGATCATCGGACGCTAAGACCTCAAAAGGTGCGCCATTCGCGAACACCTTGGCCACATCATCCGACGCCTTGTCCATTGCATCCCACAACTCGAGGTCCGTATCGTTGAGCTTGTAAGTTACAAACGCGCGATGCACGCCGACTTCATCTACCGGCTGACTGAGTGCAAGCGAGATGTTGTTGTTGGGATTACGCGACTGCGTTTCGCCGATACCGCGCATGGTGATCACGATTGTGTTGTCGTTAGCTTTTCGCAACACATCAAAACCGTCCACATCGGGGACCTTTTTGAAGAGTTCAGCCTCGGAGTCGGTGCTGGGCCGATCTAGTCCGGCCGCGGTGATCTGTAAATGAAAGTAAGACGGAGTGCCGTTGCGTATGTGCTTTCCCTTGACGAAAAGAGCGGATGCCTGGAGCGCCGTAACTAAGGGGTCTAAACCGGCGATGGAGGTACGTGGAATTCGGATGGTCAAGTTTGAACGCAAGTGCGCCATCAGGTTCTTTCCAATCTGAGCGTAGTTCGTTATGCCTTGAAAGGAGAGGAGAGCGAGCCGTGTGCTTTCGATAGTGCCAAGGGCGATCACTACCCTTGCGTTTTCGCCAACTGGAATATTGCCGACGGTGGTTTGCACTTGTGTCACACGACCCATGCCTCCCTGAACGTCAGTGACAAGGCGTATAACTCGACAGTGAGGAATCAGCATCAGTCGTTTCTTAACGTCATCCGGAAAAGGCATCCCAACTTGCGAATCAAAAGATGCGGTTCGCGACGCCTTGATCATGAGAGGGACAGCGCTGAACTTATTGATGGGAAACAGGCCGGAAATTGTCTGGCTTTGTACTGCCAGCGGCGCTTCCAACCGCAACTGCTGTTTCACCGCGTTCGTTGTGCCGGGCGGAACTTTGAGGTGCAGGGGCAAGTCAGCAGGCTGAATGGCATCCGTTACCTGACCTGCCTTGATCCCATCGAAAAGTTGCTTGCGCAATGCGCGATGCATCTCACCATCGATGAAGTCGTTGCTCTCGTCCGTTCCTATTTGTGCTGCAGCCTCTTCGAAATAGCGATTATTCAAATCGTCAACGACACCTTGAGGCCACGGCGGACGGGCCATTTCAGTATCGTTAGCCGTGTCCAACAAGCGCGGCGACCAGCCGCCGAAAAACACCGATCTACCGCCAAGACAATAAGCGAGTCCTGGAAATCCGCCGCGTACATCAGACCTCCAGGGAAGTCCCCACATTTCAGCGCGGGCAACACCCGGATCGACCTCAGTAGGTCCCGGCGGATTCAGTCCCAGCACTGGCAGATTCTGAACATGTTCAGTGAGTACGAGAGGTCCCGCGTCCAGCACCAGGATTCGGTGGCTATGAGCTTTGTCTGCAAAGAACAGGTGTTGTGCGAAGATTGGGCCAAAACTGCCTCCCCCGATCACAATAATGTCGAATGGTCGTGCGTCGTTTTGTGGACTTTGATTGGGACGTTGGCCATTAGGATCAGTGCTTGCGAGAGCTTCGTCCATTCCGTTGCAGATGTAACGGCCAAGGACGTCACGGGTGAAATCTGTTTCCTGCGATTGCTTTGTCGTCATCTCTGCATCCTCCCGAGGAGACTCTGGCTCTGTGGTATCGCTAGTTTTGTTGAGCCCCCGCTTTGCGGCGTGAAGCTGGCGGTAAAATGAGCCTCTTAAATTTAATGTCGGACGCGTTGAAAATGTTTCTAGCGGCGTGAAGACGGATTGAGATTTGGATTTATAGGCTATTCTTGCTTAAAACGTGAAGTTGCGAGTCAGCTTGAACTGAAGACTATATGAGGGACGTTCCAGCCCACGGCCCGTGGTGTGGTTATAAATCACGAAGAAATCGCTGTTTGGGTGATAAATGTAACGCAGCCGGATGTTGATGGCTGAAATACGCGCGGCCGAATTGAACTGCATCAATGCCGATGTTAGTAGCTTTCTCGAAAAATTGTAGTTCACTCTGCCCACGAACAGATTCGTGGTGAAATTGCCCTGACTGAGCCTTACGTTGTTGAAGCTGTTAGAAAAATCAAACAGCAAATGCGCATTCGGGCGAAAAGTAATCCCACCTCTGATCTCGTCGCGTTTGCCGGAATAGAAACCACCCCACTTGTAAAGTGCGCTTAAAACAATGCGCTTGCTGTTATCTGATGTTACTTCAATTCGCGGGCGGTTGAAGCGGTAGCTGCCAGGAGGAATGACGATGCCGCGTCTAATCTCAAACGGCTCAGTTAGAACATCAGTCACGTCCTCAATAGGTCGGTAAAAGAACGTCGCGGAGTTGCTGAACTCAGTAAACCACGAGAGCTCGGTCTGTCTGGTAGACAAGTGTCCAGCCCGATCTTCGTAGTATTCGAGCTGCGATTCAAACTCCATCTGCCGAACATGAGGAATGAATGTCGGACGAGGTTTGTAAGCGACTTGCCCAAAGTATTGACTAATGCCTTTGCGTTCGACAAAACCTACTTCGGGATTGAAGTTCTTACCAATGTCTTCGTAAACGGTGATGAAGCGAAACAAATCGTTTTCAAAGCGCGAGTCGATGCGACCCGAATGGAAGCTCGAACGCACTCCTGGCGTTGCCGTACCCATCAGGAAGGTTCGTATCTGATAATGATCAGACAGGTTGAATTCCGCATCGATCCCCGCGCCACGGTTGTAAGGAGTGCCTTGCGCTGAAATACCACCCTGACGATTGACGAATATGGCGCCAATGGATGAGCGCTCGAAGATGTCCCGCTTCACTCGAGCAACAGTGAACTGTGCACGCGGCACATGAAAAAGAGTGATTGAATCTCCGAGGCTCCGTGTCTGGACTTGCAGGAACCCCAGATTGTATCGCCCGACCTTGCCTGTGATTTTTGCGCCATAGTCGATCGGCACCGGTGCACCGAACTCCGTGAGTCCGATCCGGCGCGTAAAAAACAGTTGGTTCGCTTCGGCTCTACCGAAAAGAAAAATGCCCGAGTTTTCCAAAAAGAAGTCGCGCTTCTCGGGAAAGAAAACTGAGAACCGTGAAAGATTGACGACTTGATTATCGACTTCGGCCTGGCCGAAATCAGGATTGGCTGTGAACTCCACTGTCAGAGAAGGCGTAATGCCAATCTTTGCAACTTCCAGTCCTGCCTTGCCTTGAACGCCGGCGTCGAATCCAGGTGCGCCAATCTGCGGCATACCTTGACGCCAGCCGCCCATAATGTAGGGCTTAACTTCGTATAGCCGGCGACGCTTGATTTCTCCTACTCCGACCAGTTCGCCTGCTTGCGATACACGTTCAAGTCCAAAAGAACGTTGCCAACTGGTCCATAGGTTTTCTTCATTCCTGCGTCTGATGATGCGTGCGGAATTGAATCCCCACGTGTCGTTTCCTTCCTTGAAACGCAACGTCGTCAGCGGAATTGCGATCTCGACGGTCCAGCCGCTGCGGTCGATCTTCCCTGAAGAGATCCAGGGCGCATCCCAGGACAGATTAACGTCACGTCCTTCATCGGTAATCAAAGCATCTTGTTGTGTGCCGAGCGGATTAACTGCGAAGCGAAAGGCATTACGGCGGTCGTGATAAGTGTCGAGGAGGATCTCAATCTTGTCGTCGTTGGAAAAACTCGCGTCGCGTACCAGTTCGCGGGCGTTGATGCTCGAAGCATCCGAATCGAAGGCGTGAATGCCGATGTAAAGATTTTTATCGTCAAAGAGAACCCGCACCTCCGTTTTTTCTGAAGCGGTCCTTCCTTCGTTGGGCTTCTGTTGCAGAAAATCGGTGGCAGCGATCGCTTCTGACCACGCCGGCTCATCGAGGCGTCCGTCAATTTTGATCGGCTGGGAGATTCTGATGGCGCGAATTTGACGTGCTTCGGCGGAGGCTTGCGGTGTAGCGGCCGGTTCCTGTGCGCTCACGTGGTGCCATGAAAGTATAGCGAGACCAATTGGAGCGAAAGCCGAGAGAACTCGCTTCAACATAGATTCAGCGGCTTGTGTAACACCCTTGACGTCCCGGTCACAACTGCTTTGCACAAAAACACCGAGCCTGCGGCGCGGGCGCAAGCATAAAGCCTGGGGTGGAGCGAGGCTCTGCGAGCGAAACCCCAGGCTCTAGAAGCAATGGAATTTCGAGCCCATGAAATGGGCGGCAGTCCTATGCGCTGCAAATTTGTTGGGATTTTCGCCACATTTGTTCTGTCGCCCGCATTCGCGGGCTTGAGAATTTTGTCGTGCTTAGATACCTGGGGTTTCGCTCGTAAAGCCTCGCTCCACCCCAGGCTTTATGCTTACGCCTGCTCTGCAGGCTGATAGTTCTTTGTGCAAAGCCTGTCACAACCGCTTATCAGAAGGCAGCGCAATTCTGAGAACGGGCTTTCCGCCGATGTTCTGTAACGGGAAATAGACGCGATGAGTGCGACTATCAACCGCAACGCTATGTGCATTCGGGGCCAAGATGCCCTCGCCGACTTTGTCCAGACTTCGACCGCGCTCATCGAAAACTGAGACAACACCGCTCTCAGATGACACATAGAGGCGAGCAAAGCCTTTATCAAAAGCCAGCACGTCGGGATCAGCGCCGACGGTGTGAATAGCTGTCATGGACTTCGATCCAAGATCAAAAACGGCCAGCTTCGCATTCTCTTCGCATGCGACTAACGCCAAGCGGTGCTCACTGTCAATTAACAATCCGTGTGGTTCACTGCAACCTGAAAGCGCGTACCGAGCGATTACCTGATCTTTGGTTGGATCTATCTCTGCGAGCTGGTTTTTTCCATGCACCGTAACAAGGATGTGTTCCGACACTGAATCATACTGCGTGTTACCGGCACCACCGCCGAGAGGAATGGTCGTCACGCGCTGATTCGTTTTGGCATCGATTACAGTGTCCGTCTTGCCGTGCAGATCGGAGACGTAAATCTTATTTACCTTTGTCGCGTACGCAATGCCGTCGGGATAATCGCCAGCAGGCACACGCGCGACGATCTGCAGAGTAGTGTCGTCTATAACAGCGAGTTCGTTCGTGCCTGTAGCTGAGGCATAAACGCGATGAAGTTCGGGCACGGCCAGTATCCCATGCACCCGTGACAGGTTCTTAACGTCTCCTACCTGCGCCTCTTTGTTAGCATCGAATACCACCATCGTTCCATCGCCGAGGTGAGCGATGTAAAGGCGTCCGGTGTTTGGGTCAAAACTCTGATAATCGAAACGCGTCGCACCGCCGCTCAACGGCACGTCGCGTAGTGTGCGAAGAGGGAGATTTGCTGATGGCACATCCACCGGTGCCGACTTGTCTGGGACATGTACCGATGGCGACTTGCCTGTGCAAGTCAAAGCAAAGAAAGTAAGAACAATCGAGAGGACAACTCCCGCTGCAATTCCAGCAGATTTCATGAAGCCCTTCATCAGCATCAAACCCGGTTGTAATTTACGAAAGGCATCTTCAGCAGCCCACCCAAAGTCTGCCTTTCAGTAAGTAAAATCTCCATAATCACTTCCAGTTGAAACGATGCGCTCACTTACGAATCCGAATCTCTTCGACTCTGCGATTCACTTCATCCCAATTCACATTTTGCATGAAGGCATCGACGTACTTCGCGGCAGCCGCTCCGTAATCCATGTGATAGGCGTGTTCGTACATATCGAGCACAAGCAGGGGATAGCCCATCGGCGCGTTATGCATGTGATCCCACGCCCAGTAATTGTGAACTTCGCCCGTGTGCAAGTTGTAAGAGAGAATGGTCCAACCCGAGCCGCCGCCGAGGGCATTGGCAGTCTTCTTAAACTCTGCTTCCCACTGCTCGTAACCTCCGAACCATTGCTTGATGAGATCGAGAACCTTGCCACTGGCTTTGCCGTCACCGCCGAGGTTGGCGAAATAGTTCTCATGCAGAACAACTGAGCCTGTACGAACCAACTCTTCACGCTTCAGATCGCCGTAGATGTAAGGCGGTAGATCTTTGTCTGGGAGCATCGCGGCAAGTCGCTGCTCGACAGCGTTCAGTGCTTTTACAGCACCGCCGTAGTTGTTTTCCCAATGCGACTTAATGAGCTTTTCGGAGAGACCTTTAAGCTTCGCCGGATCGAACGAGAGCGGCTTCGGTGTGTGTTGTCCACTGAAAGCGCGCGTCGCAGCGGTTTGTGGAGTTGGCAGATTCTCGCCACTCACAAATGAATTTCCTCCCAGCGCAAAAGCTAATGCAGCTCCGCCTGCCATTCTCGTTAGTGCATCTCTTCTTGTTATGTCTTCCACGGTTTCCCCCTTTTCGTTTGATGGACAGGATTCATTTTGCAAATCCTATCCGTGTTCCAACACCATCTTTGACCGCTTTTTCGTAGATTGCTGCTGCGGTCACAACATCCTGCAATGCCATGCCGGTTGAATCGAAGACGATTATCTCGTCAGTCGACGTGCGGCCGGGCTTAATACCCGCTATGACCTCGCCGAGTTCCGCATGCACATCATTGCGCGTCATCAAACCGTCATCAAGCGAGTGATGGAGTTCCCCGATCGTGGCGCATTGCTCAACCACATCGGCTACGACTTTGTTCCGACTGAGAATCATCGGTTCAAGTTCTTGTTTCTCCGGATTGTCAGCACCAACGGCCGCGATGAACATCCCTCGCGCGATAAATTCTTGTTTCAGGAACGGTCGTTTCGCTGGCGTGCAGGTGACGCAAATATCACTCTGCCGTAGTGCCATCTGAAGATCGTCTGTAAACTCGATCTCAATCCCCGCCTCTGCAAGATCATTGGCGAAACACTCAGCCTGAGCTCGATCAGTATCAAAGGCAAAGACCTTTTCAATCGGCAACACCCTGGATACTGCTCTCACCGAAACGCGTCCCTGGTTGCCGCAGCCACAGACAGTCATCGTTTTCGAATCTGCTCGAGCCAGATATTTTGCAGCGACACCGGTAGCGGCGCCCGTGCGGAGTGTGGTGATCTCGATCGAATCCATCACGGCAAGAGGGTATCCATTTTCGCCGTCACAGAGGATGACTACGCCTTGAATCGTCGGCAGTCCGTTGCGCTTTGGATTGTGCGGGAAGTTTGCATTGATCTTTGCGGCAAAGTACGAACGTTTCAGCTCGAGCAATCCAGCCTTGATATGAAATCCACCATCATCAGCATGAACTCCCAAAATCCCAGGAGGTTGCGTTCTCCGTTCTCCGTGCAGCCTGAACGCATGCTCAACCGCCGTCATGCACTCCTCGATCGTGAGCAGTGTGGAGACGTCTCGACCGGTCAGCAACAGTGTTCCATCAGGATTCATTGACTCCGCCTTCTAGAGGAACAGATGATCCAGGTTGTCCTCCGGCTTCACTTCCACAGGTTCCTGTCCTTTGCGAAAGATTCGTGCGCCCGAAGAGCCTTTCAACGTGTAGGACCCATGCTCCAACCGCACAATCGCGCCCTCACGAAGGCCTGCTACGGTCGTATCGTTCTCCTCGAGAAACTGAAGAATTCGCTCTTCCTGTGTCTCGCCCATGTGCGTCGAGTTCGCATCGGGATCCTGAAAGTGCGGGCTGATTTGAAACGGCACCAGTCCGAGTGCGTCAAATGATGGCGGCTGCACGATGGGCATGTCTTTAGTAGTTTTGATAGTTGGACCGGCAACGTTGGAACCCGCGCTCGATCCAACGTAAGGCATTCCTTCTGCCACACGCTGACGAATCGGTTCCAGCACGTCAGCGTCGTAGAGCGCTTTCAGCAAGCGAAACGTGTTGCCGCCTCCGATAAAGATTGACTCCGCGTTATTCACTGCTTGCTGCGGATTGTTTGCCGTATGGATCGATTCAAGCGCGTACCCCATTTTCTCAAAACGCTTTCGTGCCATTGAGGCGTAGGCCTCGCGGTTGTAGAGCGCGTAAGGAACGAAGAGAACGGTTTTCACGTCACTTAAAAAGCTTCGGATCTCACTCTCTGCATGATCGAGATAACCGCTGCCATACAGAGTTGAGTTACTAATCAACAACACCCGTTCGCGCTGCTTCATTTGTTCTCCTAACTCGCGTAACGTTCCTCGACAGTTGCCATAAATACTACTGTCCCAACCAGTCCAACAATTCCTGCGGTGACAAACGGCACTTGCGGCGCAATCTTCCAAAGCAGTCCACCAATCGCTGCCGCGGGTGTGATCGAAAGACTGCGAACAAGATAGTAGAGTCCGACGGATCTCGCACGAATGTTGTCTTGAGCAAAATCCACGATCATCGCTTTTCTAGAAGGCTCGCCAATCTCTCGCAGACCGCCAATTACAAAAGCCACGATCAACCATGCGAAGTTTGAGGCAAAGATGATCGCGATCGGAAACAGCGCGAAACTCACAAACGTTACAGCCACAAACGGTTTACGTCCTACTCGATCTGCGATCTTGCCTGCCGGGATATAAACAAGGATCGAGGTGATCATCTGAACAGCGATGAGAGTGCCGTAAGCCGCGACACTGATACCGTGAATATTCGTCACGTAGAGAATGGCCAGCACACCGGTCAGCCCCTCGCAGGTTCTGATGATGATGTCGGAGATTAACAACTGCTTCAGCGCGTTATGGAATGAACGCCAAACACCGCGCATGTTTATTTGTTGACCCGGCTGATTGTAGGTTCTGATTTTGAGTACGAGTGTGAGCGTCACTGCTGCCAAAGCGAGTGTGATTAGCAGACCAACGTGAACACCCTCGATCAAACCCATCGAAGCTATTAAAGCGCCTCCAACGACCGGTGCGATCACGATGGGCACACGTTTGAGGATCGACTGAAGAGTGAAGCCCATTGCGCGTCGCTCACGCGGTAGGGAATCGCCGATAATGGCGAAGATCGCAGGCGACGCCATGCTCTGCCAGGTCATCACCAATGCAAGGCCAACAAATAAGAATGGCCACGAAGCACTGAAGAGATAAACGAGGTAACCAAGCGAGGCGAGTGTGATGAAGATCAAGAAAGCTCGGCGTCGTCCAAAACGATCAGCAACAAAGCCGCCCGGATACTGATAACATGCATCAAAAAAATCCTCAGCCGTCCCGAATAAGCCAATAATCGGCGCCGTCGCACCGAGTGCTTCGAGGTATTTAGGCAAAAATTTCTTCCATAATTCTTCGCCAAATCCGAGGAGGAATACTGCTGCCGACGCAATCGTGACGTTGTGTTCGAGAGAAAGATAGTCAGCGACTCGCCCACGCCAACTCGAATTACGATCTATCAGCACGGCCTCCTTCACGATCCGTCTACAGTCCTTTCACTGCCGCATACAAAATTCCGCTTGCCATCGCTCCTATTGCGACTTTAGAGACGTCAACCTTCAACACCGCGATAACCAGAAAAGCAATGAGTGCGATGAATATGGTCGGAATATCCAATAACGCCGCCGGCAGGAGTTCGAGTGAAACTACAATGATTACACCGACGACTGCGGCGCTTGCCCCTGCGAGGAAAGCCTGAACGAAGCGGTTGTCGCGAACCTTTTCATCGTAACGCGCACCAACCAGAACGAAGACAAAAGAAGGCAGAAAAACAAAAAACGTAGCGATGATCGCGCCCCAGACGCCGCCGGCGAGAAAACCCACGAAGGTAGTGAACAGCATGAACGGACCCGGCGTCGCCACACTCAACGCGACACCATCGAGTAGCTGGCTGCTGGTTAGCCATTGATGTTGTTCAACTGCGCCGTGCTCGAGAAACACAATCGAGCCATACGCACCTCCAAAACTGAACAGGCCAGTCTTCAAGAACAACCAGCTCATCTGAAGCCAACGGGAGTTCGCCAACGGGAAGAGCAAGATAACTGTACCGAACATCGCCGGCAGGGTGGCTCTTGTCTTCCACAGCCTGGGCCATCCTTCAGTAATCAGGAGATTAAAAAAGCCAGCGAACACCAGGATCAAAATGAGATTCATTCCAGCAAACTTAATTCCTACAAATGCCGCTAGCAAAAGCAAGCCGAGAAAAAAGCTTTTGATGGATGCGCGACCAAGCTTGAGAATGCCTGCCGCGATAATGCCAAGGACGGCAGGTTTCAAGATGTAGAGAACGTTGTTGACTTGCGGAAGACCACTGTAAGCAACATACATCCAACTGAGCGCGATCATTATTAGCGCGCCCGGCAGGATGAAGGTCAGACCGGCAAGAACTCCACCGGCAATCTTCTTCTTCAAATAGCCAACGTAGATGGCTAATTGAAGCGCCTCGGGGCCAGGTAGCATGTGACAGAAGGCCATAATTCTTACGAAGCGATCGTCCGAAAGCCACTGACGCCGTTCCACCATGTGGTTGTACATCATCGTGATCTGCGCTACTGGACCACCAATGTTGATGAAACCAAGGGTGAGAAAGTAAAGAAACACTTCTCGCCAGGAGGGCATTCGATCGGCTTCGTCTTTTGACGCCGGTTCACTTGTTGGAACGTTTTGCATTTCGTTTCTTCGAGCGAGAGGGTTTCACCGCATCCCTGCTCAGCAATGCATGGAGTCCGTCGAAGACCACGCCCGTGTGTTGCAGCAGCTTGCGATCGTCTCGCAGCACCTTGCTGAGCCCATCGATGATTGCATTCAGTCCTGCCGCCTCGAGGCGGTGAAACTTATCGTCTTTCAAATCGATGTCGTGAACGATTTCGGCGATCTCGCGTAGCCCTTTGTTTTCACTGAGTCCGAACCGCTTCATCATTGTTTCGAACGTGCAGTCTTCTCCGTGATGCGTGAACTCAGCTCCAAACATGTCAAAGGGAATCGCCCCTTCGATCGTTTCGCCTTCGGCGACGAAATAGAAGCGCGGACGTTTGTCGATGAATTGTTTGATCAGCCAGGCGGAGGCGAGCCTGTCGATGTGAAGATTATGGCGCGTGACCCAACGCCGGCCTTGATACTTTGACACGTCGAGCTTCCCGCCTTCGATTTTGGACGAGAGCCCCGCTTTGGGACTTTGAGCTGCTCGCATCGCCTTCTGACATCGCTCGTACGCCGCAAACGCGGCAGCGCGTCGTGCGGCGTCAAAGAAATCATTCGCGGCGATGCGTTCCAACTCAGCGTGTAACTTGTCGATCTCGCTCTCATACGTCGATAGTCTGCCGGCGGCTAAATGCTTGCCGCGAGACTGTTCGCGAATCGCTCCTGTCAAACGATCGAATTCACTCGCAATCGCAGCGAACTCTTCGTCACGTGCTTTACGAAACGCAGCAACGATCTCCTGATCTGTCGCGCCCTCGACAGAAGCGGCCTTGAAGACTGACGCTTCACCTCCTGCCGACTCGATCTCCTGCTTCAGCCATTGAAAGTCTTCGTGGGCTTTTTCGGTTGCGGGTAAGACATAAACCGAGTTCTTGATCGCGACCGCTCCCAACTTTTGCAGCTTGCGCCAGATGCGCACACGCAGGTTTGTTGGTTTAGGCGGTAACTGATGAATCAGCAATACCCACTCGTGCTTTGATGTCCGACCTGGCATAACGTAACAATCAGGTGGAGTGTAACGAGTGTTACTATCTTATGCAAGCCAGCGCTAAACACGTTCGTCGCGTGGTAAACTACGAAAATTCAAGCCATGCATCGACACAATGTAATTGCACTAATGCTGATCGTTATCTTAACCGGCTTAGTCGTAACGGTAGGTTATGCACAGGGCTACAGTCCACTTGGTTTGCTAAACGCCTGGGTAACGCGATTGACTGGCGGCGGTGGCTCACAGCTTGTCCCCTCGGGCGATTTAGTGCCGGAGACCGAAGCACCTGCGGCGCCTGATTTCGCAGCGGGTACGTGGATCAATTCTGAGCAACTGACGTTAAAAAGCTTGCGAGGGCGTGTCGTGCTGATCGACTTCTGGACGTTTGGTTGCTACAACTGTCGCAACACGCTTCCTTCCTTAAAGCGCTGGCATGAGCAGTACAGCGATAAGGGGCTGACGATTGTCGGCGTACACTCGCCCGAATTTGACGAAGAGAAGAATATCGAAAACTTACGTCGCGAGGTTGCTTCGCTAGGTATTCGTTATCCGGTAGTCACCGACAACGATTACGAAACGTGGCGCGCCTATAAAGTCGAGGCATGGCCGACTGCCTTTCTGCTTGATAAAACGGGTCACGTCCGTTGGGCACACGTCGGCGAAGGCGCCTATGACGAAGCGGAGCGCACGATTCAAAAACTGCTGGCGGAAAACGAGAAGCAATAGAAACCAATGACGACTACGGCAGCAAAGGTTCTATCGGTAAACGTCGGCCGCACACGTGAGTTCGAATACGAAGGTCGTCCGGCTAAGAGCGCGATCTGGAAATCACCTGTCAGCGGCCGGATCGCAGTCAGAGGCGTAAATCTCGAGGGTGACGAGCAGGCGGATCGCAAAGCGCATGGTGGACCAGATAAGGCGGTCTACGCATACGCCGTCGAGGACCTGAGGTGGTGGGAACAGGAGATCGGGCAATCACTTTCATTCGGTCAGTTCGGCGAAAACCTGACGACCGAAGGTATCGAGGTGAACGATGCGCTTGTGGGAGAGCATTGGGAGATCGGAACCACTGTTCTTGAGATTGCCGAGCCGCGTGTGCCTTGCTGGCGGCTTGGAGTTCGAATGAACGATAAGCTGTTTCCGCGTCGCTTCACAGAGGCGCTGCGACCCGGTGCTTATCTAAGGATAGTTGTTGAGGGTGACCTGGGCGCGCAGGATACGATCCGTGTGGTAGCGAAACCCAATCACGATCTGACGGTTCGAGATGTATTTCGCATCTACACTCACGATCGCGATCAGGTCGACCGGTTACTTGAAGTTCCTCAGATGTCCGAGAGTTGGAGAATTTGGGCGGATGATTGGCTGCGAAAGTCTAAACACTACCAGTCAGATTCGGACGAACCCGGATGTTGCTGACGTTTCGATTGTTTTAGCCTGCGGAGCAGGCGTAAGAATAAAGCCTGGGTGGAGCGAGGCTTTGCGAGCGAAACCCCAGGTATCTAAGCACGACAAGTTTCAAGCCCGCGAATGCGGGCGACAGAACAAAGGCGGCGACAACGCCAACAAATTTGCAGCGCACGGACTGCCGCCCATTTCATGGGCTCGAAATTCCATTGCTTCTAGTTCCTGGGGTTGCGCTCGCAAAGCCTCGCTCCACCCCAGGCTTTATGCTTGCGCCTGCTGCGCAGGCTGAAAACTGGCTTTATGCTTGCGCCTGCTACGCAGGCGAAAAGCAGACTCTTCGGGCGAAGCTAGTCTAATCGGGAAACTTCAGCGCACCACGTGCCCGAAACTCGAGAGGAAGAAGACTATCGTAGATGAAACTGTTCACAGGTGTCTCGACTCCGACGGACTGTCCGAGTCGAACTACTGCTCCGTTCTGTGCCTCGAGCTCTGAAGGCCGGTGGGCCATGACGTCGCGTTGCATGGATGAGGTGGCGTTATCGGGCAAAGCGTCGACACTCGCCAGTGCCTGATCCACAGCGTCGTCGTCCAATCTAATACCTCGCGCCTGGGCAACAGCAAAGATCTCGCGCATGGCTCGTTCCATCAATGAACGCGTTTGTGGCAGACGCCGCACCACTCCGGCAGGCGCTTGCGTCACAGCGCCGACGCCGCTGTAGCCTGCAATAAAAAGAAACTTGTTCCATACCGCTGCCTGAATGTCAGGCGGAACCTGGACTTCAACGCCTGCATTCGCGAAGATCTGGCGCAACGTCTCGACGCGTGCACTAGAACGATTGTCTAACTCCCCAAATGCGATTGACGGCTGGAAACCAGCATGACGGATATGTCCTGGTTCGACAAGGTAGCTCACTATTCGACACAAGCCACCAAGCACGTGTTGCTGTCCCAGGACTGCGGATAGTTGCGCCGATGCTTCTACTCCGTTTTGCAGTGGCAGAACGAGAGTGTTTGGCCCAATCATCGGCTTCATTGCGTGGGCCGCGTCGTTAACCTGCCAGGCTTTGACGCCGAAGATGACAACATCCGCGTTGCTAGCTTCTTTGGGATCGTCCGTGGCTTTAGCGGGTGAGATCACGAAGTCGCCATTAAGGCTTTCGACCCTAAGGCCTGAGCTGCGCAAAACGCGCAGGTGCTCTCCGCGCGCGATGAATGTTACGTCGTTACCGGATTGCGCCAGGCGTCCGCCGAAGTAACCACCGACACCGCCGCTGCCGAAGATCGCGAATCGCATAGAGACTAGTCAGTTGTCCGCGCCCTGTTCGGAAACAACTTGCGCTCGGCAAGTTGGTTCGCGACGCGAAATGGAGGCGTTCCTGTTCCGGCGGATTCCAATATCTCGATCACCGTGTCATAGATTCTGTCGACTTGTTGTTTCGCTCGTTCCTCGGGCCAGCCGAGCAGGTCCCGACATCCGTGAACGACGCCTCCAGCATTGGCTACATAGTCGGGAACGTACAGTATGCCGATTTCGTGCAGCGCGTCGCCGTGTCGATCTTCCAGCAGTTGATTGTTGGCGGAGCCGACAACTATCTCCACTTTCAACTGTCGGATCGTCTCGTCATTAATGACTCCGCCGAGCGCGCACGGGACGAAGACATCCGCATTAACTCCAACGATCTGATCGGGCGCAACCGCTGTCGCGCCAAAATCGTTTACGACCTTCCTGACTTTCGCAGCATCGACGTCTGACACAAGGAGTTTCGCTCCAGCATAGTAAAGCAGTTTTGCTAACTCGTAACCTGTTTTCCCACATCCCTGAATGGCAATCGTCCGTTTGGCTAGCTCATCAGATCCCCAACGATGCTTGGTTGCGGCTTGTAGTGCGCGAAAAACTCCGTATGCCGTCACCGGCGATGGATCTCCGCTGCCACCTGGCAGACCAGCGACGTATGGCGTTTCCATTCGAATGTATTCCATATCGTCAGGGCCGGTGCCTACATCCTCCGCGGTTATGAAGCGTCCGCCGAGTGAATCGACAAACCGGCCATGAGCACGAAATATTTTTTCGCGATCGATGGTCTTACTGTTTCCAATGATGACAGCCTTGCCGCCACCAAACGGAAGGCCTGCCAGCGCGTTTTTGTATGACATCGCGCGTGAGAGTCTGAGAGCATCGAAAATTGCGGCTTCATCATTGGCGTAGTGCCAAAGCCGCGTTCCGCCGACTGCTGGGCCGAGCGTTGTGCTGTGGACAGCTATGACACCTCGATAATTCGCTGCCGGATCTGACCACAAAACAACTTTCTCGTGTTCAGATTCGGTGTGGATCTCAGATAGGCTGTCGGCACCCGGCGTGTTTGTCATAGAGTTTTCAGTTTGAGCAACGTTACCGATGGTTTCCCTGAAAGTCTAGATGCAACCAGCCGCACGAGTCATCAAAAGTTCTCAGGAAATCTTAGTCCGAGCCACGTGCTGTGGGCAGTCGAATTTTCAAAAAACAATTGATAATGTTTGATGACATCTGAGTACGCTGACGATATTACGGCGTAATATCGCTCCAGCCATAGACGACGCTCCGGGCAACCTTCGGAGGTGATGCCATGCTGGTAAATCAGATTGAAGATGATCTATATCTCGTAATAGGTGAGACTTACCAATCCAATTCCATTGCATTCATCGCTGCGGATGAGGTGTTGTTAGTTGATGCGTTGGGAAGTCGCGCAGATGCGGAGAAGCTGCGGGAGTTTGTTGAAGTACAACTGAAGAAACAAGTCCGTTTTATCGTGAGCACGCATTTCTTCTCGGATCACCTGGCGGCGTTGAATTTCTTTCCGCAGGCCAAGGTCGTCGCGCACAAAGAGTATCTGAACACCTTCAATGCAGAGCTTTACCGATCGACAGAGGAAGCGCAGTTTTTTCGTGAGCCCGACATAGTGATTTCGGATCAGTTGCAAATCCGATGGGGTAAGTATGAACTGGACATCTTTCACAACGCGGGACATACGCCGAGCACACTCGGAATCGATGTGAAAGCAGCGGACCTGCTGATCGTGGGTGACACACTCGTCGGAAACATTGTCTACTTGAACTACTCAACTCCAGACCGTTTCGTCGGTGCGTTAGAGCGGCTGCAATCGAGAGCGCGCAGTCGAGTGGTATCAAGTCATGGGAATGTTCGTACTCCTGCGTCGATTCATAACGCACAGTTCTACCTTGAAAGACTGGCGGACCGAACCCGCGAGGCGCGCGTTTCCGCGGCAGGCGAACAATCGATATTGCAGACAGAGTTGGAAACGTGTTTGCCGGCTGGCGTCGCGGCCACGGCGTTCGAGAAAATGTTTCACGCCAGAAATTTGAACACGATTCTGGAGCGAAACTTTTTCGCGCCGGCATCGTAACGGGAGCCACAAAGTTATGACTCAACACATCGGAATCGTAGCAGGTAGTGCCGAGGGTGCTGCGTTGTGTTACCGCACGATCTGTTTGGAGGCGCCGGCCGTAATGGGCGAGCATAATCACCCTGAGATCACGATGAACTCGCTTCCAATGGCCGAGCACATGCGCCATATTCGTGCAAACGACTGGAAAGCAGTAGCCGAGTTGTTAGCTGCTTCCGCACACAAGCTCGCACAGGCCGGCGCTCAATTCGCGATCTGTCCTGACAACACGTATCACCAGGCGTTTCCGTACCTGATTTCGAAGTCTCCGATTCCATGGATACATATCGCAAAACCGGTTGCGGAAGAAGCCAATCGTCACGGCTACCAGCGTCTTGGCATTTTAGGAACTAAGTATTTGATGGAAGGACCCGTATACCCCGAGACGTTAAAAGAATTCGAACTGCAATCCAAAATTCCTGACGAAGGTGATCGGACAAGGATCAATGAGATCATCTTCAAGGAGTTGGTGAACGGCGTCTTTCCGGAATCCTCACGTTTATACTTCAACGAGGTGACCAGTAAGTTAAAGTCGCAGGGTTGTGACGCGGTGGTCCTCGGCTGCACCGAAATACCTTTGATTGTACGACCGGATGATTGTCCGTTACCAACGTTGGATTCTACACGCCTGCTCGCGAGAGCGGCTTTGAGGAAAGCGCTTGAATAAACCCGCACGTGCCGGTGCACGCTGATTGGATAGTTGCGGTTTTAAAATGAAGGACAATAACGCCTTCGGCGTTGGCTAATTTCAGCCCAGGGTTGGAGCGCAGCGACAACCCTGGGGAAGCAAATCAAAATTCTTTTCAACCCTGAAAGGGTTCTCGTCGCACATGCCTAACGCTTTCAGCGTTAATGTTTTTTGTTATTCGTCACCCAGGGTTGTCGCTATGCTCCAACCCTGGGCTGAAATTAGCCAACGCCTTCGGCGTTCGCTAATTAGCTTGAGGACACTTATGAAAACACTTCTCGCACTCGTCGTCTTCCTTTTCGCTTTCGTCGCTGCGCCGTCAATTTCGTTGGCCCAGGAAAACTCGCCGGCGCCGGAATTCAAGTTGGTGGAGTTTCAAATGGCGTTGCTGAAGCGTGGGCCCAAATGGTCACCGACTGGAATGCCGAAGGAAGTGCAGTCGGCGCATCTGGCCAACGTTATGTCGCTTCTCGAATCTGGTAAGGCGACGGTCGCCGGCCCGTTAGGTGATGAGGGAGATATCCTCGGCATTTACATCTTCCGTGCAAAGTCTGCCGACGAAGCAAAGACCTGGGCTGAAAGCGATCCGGCAGTGAAGGCGGAATTCTTAGTAGCGGAGATGCACCCGTGGTGGTCGGAGGACATCACGAAGAAAGCTGCTACTCCTCTCAAACTAACAACCGTGTATCTTGGCCTGCTGACGCGCGGCGAGAAATGGACTCCGGAAAAGACTCCCGCGACAGAAGAACTCCAGAAGGCGCACCTTGAGAATATCAAACGACTAGCCGATACAAAGAAACTCGTCTTAGCTGGGCCATTTGGTGATGACGGCCAGTTGCGCGGGATATTCATCTTCAGAGTTGGTTCGCTTGAAGAAGCGAAGGAACTTGCCGCGACGGATCCGGCGATTAAGGCAGGGCGGCTGGCTATTGAGATACACCCGTGGATGGTTCCGGAAGGAACCCTGCCTTAGACAGATGTCAACAATCGGAGAAATCGTCAAAGACTCGTCTCCCGCCGTGCGGCCTCAACGCCAAACGCTCGAGGGGCGGTTCGTCGTGCTGGAGCCGCTAAACCCGGTGGTCCATGGTGATGCGTTGTATCACGGCATGCATGGCCCGGATTGCGATGAGTTGTGGCGCTACCTGTTTGAAGGACCATTCCCCGATCGCTCGACGTTTGACACTCACCTGGAGCAGGCCTCAGCGTCGGAAGACCCACTCTTTTTTGCAATGGTAGACAGAGCGTCTAGTCTGGCCGTTGGCCAGGCTGCGTACTTGCGTGCCGATCTGGTCCACAAGGTGATCGAGGTAGGTCACATTCTGTTCACTCCCAAATTACAGCGAACGATCGGCGCAACTGAAGCGATGTTTCTTATGGCCCAACATGTCTTCAATCTCGGTTATCGTCGTTACGAATGGAAATGTAATTCGCTGAATGCGCCGTCGGTGCGTGCAGCGCGTCGGCTGGGATTTACCTTTGAGGGAGTTTTCCGCCAGCATATGATTGTGAAGGGCCGCAATCGAGACACGGCATGGTTTTCTATGCTTGATTCAGAGTGGCCGAAGTGCCGAGCTAATTTTGAGCGTTGGCTCGATCCTGACAACTTCGATCGTGAAGGACATCAAAAAGTATCGCTGGCTGAGATGAACTTCAGAGAATCGTGAGACATGGATCCGGCGTCTCTTGCAGAACGCTTCTTATAATCCCTAAACCCTTTTCAAGCTGAGCTCGGCTTCGAGGCGCTCCGAGACACACGCGAACCGCATGAGGCGATTGCTCGCGGCCGGGTACGAATGCTTCACCAGGTGTGACAGCCACTCCGCGACGCCGGAGTTGTGCTGAGAATTCGTTGCCACGCCATGGCTCGGGCAGATGTAACCAGAGATGAAAACTCAGCGGATGAGCATCGAACTGAAATCCAGCAAGAGCCTCGCTGGCAATCGACTGACGCGCGCCTGCTTCGGAACGCTTTTGTTCCACGAGACGATCGGCCGTCCCATCTAGAATCCACTCCGCGGCGATCTCCGCCATCAGCGGCGGTGCCATCCACACCGTCGCGCGCAAAGAAGTTTCGAGAGGTTCAATCATGCGCTCGGGTGCGATCAGGTAACCGATACGCAGTCCTCCGGCGATGCTCTTTGAGGTGCTGAGAATGTAGTAACTGTTTTCTGGAGCGAACGAAGAAAGCGGTGCAGGCGGACTCGGCAGCATGAAGCTATGCACGTCGTCTTCGACAATTGCCACGTCGTGTCTCACAGCTATGGCAGCGATCTCACGACGTCGTGATTCTGGCATCACCGTCCCCAAAGGATTTTGAAGTGTCGGTATCGTGTAGAGGATCCGGCTCGAGTCCTTACCGCAGGCCTTCTCAAACGCTTCAGGAATGATGCCATGCTCGTCTGTCGGCAAACCTTTCAGTCGCAAGTGGAGGAGATGTGCGAGATTCTTCATTCCGGGATACGTGAGGCTTTCGGTGAAAACAGAGTCGCCAGGGTTCGTAAGCGTGGAGAAAACGACGGTCATTGCGTGCAGTGCACCGGCGCAAATCAACACCTGTTGCGGCTCTGTTTTCAGTCCTGAACGGGCTGCCCATGCGGCGCCGGCTGCACGGTGGCGCTCGAGTCCGGCCACGGGTTGGTAACCAATCAGCGCCGATAGACCCGGGCGTGCGGTGAAACGTGTAAGAGTGTTCGTCAATGCCTGTCCGAGCGGATCTCCGACCGCAAGCGGAGGGATGTTCAAGCTCAAATCGATTAGTTCTTCCTCGTCGTCACTCTGAGCTGGAGGGAAAGCATCCGCAAAGAGACTCGCCCTTACAAAGGTCCCGCGGCCCGTTTCACCTACAAGCAAACCCCTTTTGGCCGCCTCGGAGTAGGCACGGGTCACCGTTCCGGTGGTGACACCGAGAACGTCCGCCAAGTCCCTGTGCGTAGGCATTTGTTGGCCCACCTTCAGTTGACCTCGCCCAATATCGTCGGCAATCGCATTAACAATCGCGAGGTACCGCGGACCGGGAAACAATTTCAGATCTGGATTCCACATTGTCCTAATAAAATTTAATTTGACCTAATCGAATGTCCCGCTTATCTTAGGGACATTATACGAAAGGTGTCAATAACCAATTGCTACGATATTTTGGAAATTGTCTCGATGAAATCGTGACTTAACGGCTCGGCGCGTTGGTTCGGGAAAGAGGTTCAACATGAGTGACACTCCTGAAGAAATAGGCCTACAGACCAGAGTTCTACACCAGGGAGATTCAATTAACGAAACACACGCCGTATCTCCTCCCATCTGGCAAACGACAACTTTCCGTGGTGACTCGCCGGAGCACCTCGCAGAGTTGGGCGTCTCAACGCATCCCACGGAGTTCTACACGCGTTACGGTAACCCCACTCACAAACAAGTCGAGACAATTATGGCTGCGCTCGAAGGCGGCGAGGCGGCGCTCGTAACCAGTTCGGGCATGGGCGCGATATTCGCAGCCGTAATGACTGACCTGGCGAACGGAGATCACGTAGTCGCGCAAACGAATCACTACTCGGCAACCGCCAAACTCTTTCGCGACCTCCTGCCGCGCTGGGGAATCGATTACACGCTTGTCGATCAAACTCAAACCGAAACATTCCCGCCGGCGATTCGGCCAAATACAAAGTTGATTTATATCGAGTCGCCCTCAAACCCGCTCTTGCACCTCACCGACATTCAAGCGGTCGCTGACGTGGCGCGAAGCAAGGGGATCAGAACAATCATCGACAACACCTTCGCGAGCCCAGTGAATCAAACTCCACTCAAACTGGGCATCGATGTGGTTGTGCACTCTGCTACGAAGTTTTTGGGTGGACATCACGATCTGACAGCCGGCGTTATCGTTAGCTCGAGCTCATACGTCAACGCAGTTTGGGATTTTTCAATAATCTCAGGATCGATTCTCGGTCCATTCGACGGTTGGCTACTTTTACGAGGCTTAAAGACTCTTGGTCTACGCGTTGAGCAGCAGAATCGTAACGCTCTGGCCCTCGCGCAATTTCTCGAATCACATCCGAAAGTGGAAAGAGTCAATTATCCCGGTCTCGAATCGCACCCGCAGCATCAACTGGCGCGCCGGCAGATGAAAGGCTTTGGAGGCATGATGAGTGTTGTGTTGAAAGGCGATCGCGATGCCGCTTCAAGGCTCATCAGCTCTCTGAAGCTGGCGAAGTGCGCGGTGAGTCTCGGCGGTGTGGACACATTGATCGTGCATGCGTCCACAATGTTTAGTCACCAGCACTCGGCTGAACAGCGACGCGCCGCGGGCATAACCGATTGTTTGGTGAGAATCTCTGTTGGTATCGAAGACGAGCGAGATCTGATCGCGGATTTCGCGCAGGCATTGGAAAAGTAACTTGGTGTTTCGTCTTATGATGAACGAGGCGGCAGATAACTTCTACGAATTCGATTCTTTTCAAGTCGACGCACGGAGACGCTTGCTTTTTCGCGAGGGGCGGCCGATTCGTGTCACGCCGAAGGCTTTTGAGATTCTTCTCGGCCTGGTCCAAAGCAGCGGCAAAGTGATAACCAAAGACGAGCTAATGACCACGGTCTGGCCCAACTGTTTCGTCGAGGAAGGGAATCTTGCGCAAAACATATTCCTGCTGCGTCGTGTGCTCGGCGAACGGAAAAACGAGCACAAGTTCATAATCACGATTCCTGGTGTTGGTTATCGCTTCGCTCCGCATGTAAGAAGATCGTCGGCAAGCCCCGCTATTCGCAAAGCCACCAACGGAAACGATCAGAGAATCACCTCTATCGCGGTGTTGCCGCTCAAACCACTTTCTCAAAACGAAATGGAGCCGTCGTTAGGACTCGGAATTGCGGACGCGCTGATCACGAAGCTTTGTAATCTCAGGTCGGTGAAGGTGATGCCTACCTCGGCCGTGTTATCGCTTGCAGACGCGAGTCAGAATTCGTGGTGTGGAAGGTGTGATTTGGAAGTGGACGCACTGCTTGACGGACTTTATCAGCGTGACGGCGAACATCTGCGGGTGTCGGTCCAACTGATTCGCGTTCGCGAAGGGACGATGGTATGGGCGGACAAGTTTGACACTGAGTTTACGAATCTCTTCGAGCTGCAGGACTCACTTTCGGAGCAGGTTGCGAAGGCGCTTGCTGCAAAACTCAGCAGCCTGGAGCCACCACGGTTGTCGGTTGTTCAGCCCAGCCGCAAGATCCGCCGCTTGCAGCGCTGTTTTTAGGATCATGCCCCTTTCGCCGGGGCTTTGTTTACCACCTCGCGCGGGTAGTGATGCAGTTTGAATTAATAACAATTAACGCCGAAGGCGTTGGCTAATTTCAGCCCAGGGTTGGAGCTTGCGACAACCCTGGGATAACACGTCAATAGTTATTAACCCTGAAAGGGTTCGGCTATTGGCGAACGCTTTCAGCGTTTTGCTCTCATTTCTGATTGGTGTCCCAGGGTTGTCGCAAGCTCCAACCCCGGGCTGGAAATTAGCCAACGCCTTCGGCGCAGTCATGCCAAAATCAAACTGCATCACTACCCCTCGCGCGAGGAAAATTGACGATGAGTCGCGATGACAATAGCGACAATAAATCCGGCGACCGCCGAAATTCTCGCGACCTTTGAGCCGCTTTCTAATATTGAGCTCCAGGAAAAGCTTCGACTGGCGGCTAAAGCGTTTCGCGCGTTTCGACTCACATCGTTTGCTGAGCGCGCCCGCGTTCTCTTGAGAGTGGCTGAGATCCTCGAGCGTGAGAGAGAACAGTTCAGTCGTTTAATCACGACCGAGATGGGCAAACCCATCAGGTCAGCCAGGAAAGAGATCGATAAGAGTCAGAGACTTTGTCGCTACTACGCCCGCGAGTCAGAGCGACTTCTCGCCGACGAATACATTCCCACCGACGCCCACAGCAGTTACATCCATTGCGAACCACTCGGTCCCGTGCTCGCTGTGATGCCGTGGAATTTTCCTTTCTGGCAACTGATCCGCGTCGCCGCTCCCGCGCTCATGGCGGGAAATGTCGTGTTGTTGAAACACGCGCCCAACGTACCTCAATGCGCGCTGGCACTCGAAAGAGTTTTCTGTTTGGCTGGATGTCCAAATGGTGTGTTTCAGTCCTTGCTTATCGAGTCTTCAAGGGTTTCGTTTCTCATCGCACAACCGCAAGTTGCCGCAGTTTGGTTGACTGGAAGCGACACTGCGGGCAGCGCCGTCGGAAGCCAGGCTGGAGCGCAGATCAAAAAGAGCGTGCTCGAACTCGGTGGCAGTGATCCTTTTATCGTCATGCCGAGTGCGGAACTGACGAAGGCGGTAAAAACTGCTGTGACAGCTCGCACACTCAATAGCGGTCAGTCGTGTGTTGCAGCCAAACGCTTCATCGTCGCCGAAGAGGTTTACGAAGAATTCGAACGCGCTTTCGTCGAGCAGATGAAACGTTTGAAAGTGGGTGATCCTTTTGATGATGCAACCGAGATTGGTCCACTGGCGAGCCGTGACGCGCTCACCAAATTGGAAGCTCAGGTGAATGCTCTGATCTCGGCAGGCGCACGTGTCCTTCTCGGAGGACATCGTCTTGACCGTCCCGGGTTTTATTACGCGCCCACTGTTCTCACGGAAATTCCCAACTCTGCGTCAAGCTACTACGAAGAGTTCTTTGGACCAGTAGCTTTACTCTTTCGCGCGCGAGACATAGACGAAGCAGTTCGACTCGCAAACGACACTCCATTTGGACTGGGCGCGAGTGTATGGACCAACGATGAAGAAGAGTGCGCGCGCTTTATTCGAGACGTCGAGGCCGGCACAGTCGTTATAAATGGGATGGTGGCTTCGGACTTCAGATTTCCCTTCGGCGGCGTGAAGCGCTCCGGCTACGGTCGCGAGCTCGGCGCGCAAGGACTACGCGAGTTCGTGAACCTAAAGACTATTCGAATTCAGAATTGGTGCGTGGCGAGTGGCTGGTACTGATTACGCGCTGCGGCCCGCCAGTTTGGCGACCATTGTTACGAGGTTGCTTGCGTCGAGTGGTTTTGAAATGTGCATCTGGTATCCGGCAGCAAGTGCTTGTGCGCGATCTTCGGCCCTGGCGTAGGCGGTCAAGGCGGCCGCCGGCACTTGGCCTCCCTTCCCTTCAGGAAGTGATCGGACCTTGCCGATGAAAGTGTAGCCATCTTCATCCGGCATCGCGATGTCGCTCAGCATCACATCCGGTTGCCACTCGACGAGCTTAGCGAGACCGTCACGCGCAGACATGCAGGCCCTCACTTCGGCTCCGGCACGACCAATAATTGTGCTGATTACCAATCGCGATTCGGATTCATCATCAATAACCAACACTCGCAACCCATCAAGTGATCGGTTGTTCGGGGAAGTTACTTCACCATGAGCAACTGTAGCCGGCTCTTTGCGATCTGTTAGCAGCGGAAACGTCACTGAAAACGTCGCGCCCTTATTTATTCCTTCGCTTTCCGCAGATACCGTCCCGCCATGAAGCTCCACCAGGTGTCGCACGATCGCCAATCCCAATCCTAAGCCACCGTAGGTGCGAGTCGCTGAGCTGTCGGCCTGTCGAAATCGATCGAATACGCGAGGTAGAAAGTCCGCATTTATTCCCTGGCCTGTGTCTTTTACCGTCACCTTTGCATGCGCTCCATCTTGCATCACACAAACACTAATCTTGCCGCCTTTCGGAGTGAACTTGACGGCGTTTGATAGCAAATTCCAAATAACCTGGTGTAGACGGCCCGAGTCAGCCGAAATTGTTCCCAAACCAGGCTGGGCCGTATACGCGACTAAAATGCCTTTGGCATCAGCGGCGGGCCGCACCACATCAATCGCCGCTCGGGTGACCGAAGAGATCTCCAACGGTCTGACATCCAACGCAAGCTTCCCGGAAACGATTCGCGAGACGTCGAGCAGATCGTCAATTAGCTGCGTTTGCACGCGTGCGTTACGATCGATCGCCTCGATTGCTTCGCTCATCAAAGCCGGCTCGTCGTTCTTAACGTCACGAAGTACGCTCGACCAACCCAGCAACGATGTGAGCGGAGTTCGTAACTCGTGAGAAAGAGTTGCCAGAAACTCGTCCTTTATTCGATTCGCCGCTTCCGCGTCAGCCCTTGCGCGTTCGGCTCGCACCAGTAATTGACCGCGCTCTTCTTCCGACCGTTGTAGTTCACTGATATATCGGGAAAGCTCTTCTACGTGAAGGCGCGCAGCTTCGGTCTGGGCTACTGAGGCTTCAATGTTTTTGAGGTATGTTTGATAGGTAAAACAAACAATGATGATGATCGGCACCGTGGCGACGACCGCATAAAACCCATAGGTCCTAATCAGAATGGCAATAATGCCGGCCGCCGATGCGCCCGCAAAAGATGTGACCGAGGTCCAGAGGTAATAAGTTCGCCAGGTGTTCCACACCGGTTCCTTGATCTTCTGCGCCTTCTCAAGCGCAATCAGGCTGGTGTTGGCGATGTATTGAACGAGGGCCATGACAGAGACCGCAAGAACGAATCTCTCCGAGAAGCCACCCACGATCTTTACGGGAGGACCGGCGATCCAATTCAAAACCGCGGACGTGAAAAACGTTGAGGTCGCAAGGATGGCCGAGTTGAAAAGGACAGTCCGAAGACGCTTACTGATGGTCAACGTGGCAGCTACGCCCTCGAGCGCAGAGACCAGAATGGCGGCTGGTCCGCCATAGAGAAGCAGTGTCAGGAATATGAAGGTATCCGCAACAGTGATGCGCCCGGTCACGCTGGGAATTCGGATAGCGACAAGCGAGCTCGCCATCACCATCAAACAGAGCACGACGAAGCCCCCGTCGAGATCGTGCAGCGGTAATTGGAAGAGTGAGGTGAGGACAATCGCTGCGCCCGACGTCACCACCGACCACACGTATAGTTGTTCAAACTGATGACGATTAACGTTTATTTCTGCCGCGCTCATGATCGGGACCGAGAATTAAGGACGGGGTCAATAATTGGTGCTTTTATCCGGGACGGGGGTCATCGTTGGACCACTATCGCCGTTGAGCATCGCTGATTGTGCAGTTGTTACGTCGCCTGTGATCACACCATCGCCCGTAATCACTCCGTCTCCGGTGATCACACCATCACTCACAAAACTACCTTCTGCCAACTGATTCTGAAACAGCAGGCTGGTTGCGAGAAACGGACCGCCGTCGCCGGTAATCACGCCATAACTTGTCAGGATTTGGTCGCCTGTGATGACGCCGTCTGAGAAGAACGATGAATCGAGTGTCAAGGTGCTATCGCCGGTAATTACGCCACTGTCGAGTATGTTTCCCACGCGATAGACAAGTTGATACTTCGTGATTAGATCAACACCGGTGGCGTAGGTGTAGTTAAGAATAATTCCACGAGACCAGGTGAAGGTCTGGTTCGCAATCGTGGTCTGAGGTGATGGCGGAGTGGTGACTACGAGCAGCGGCGAACCGACGTTTCTGAGGTCGCCTAGGTCTCTGCGCACCAGCCCGGCCAATTGCACCGCGCCCGCTATGTTTAGTTGACCGGCTCCTTGTTCGAACATGTTGAATCCTGCAAGTGGTTGCGCTGAGTACATCATCAGAGCCTTCACCACATTCGGCGTGAGGTTGGGATTCGCTTGTAACATTAATGCCGCAGCGCCGGCTGCGACGGGCGTAGCCATCGACGTGCCGCTCAAGTACATCATCTTACGATTTGCTGCGGCACTGACCTTGGCATCCAACGAAGGAGTTTGAGTAACCAGGTAATTATCGTCAGCCTCTGCATCGATCAGTTTATTACCTGGCGCGACCAGGTCGGGTTTAATGACATTATCGTAATGCCTGGCGCCTTGATCGTCGGTGATAAAACTTCGCGTCGGCCCGCGCGAGCTATACGACGCAATAACGTCATCGCCGCGCTGATCCGTGCCGAACGTATTTGAGGCTCCCGCGGTAATCGCCGACGGCTCGTTACCGGGAGAATGGATGCGACCATATACCTTGTTCCCATCACTGTCTTTGCCATTGTTTCCCGCGGCAGCAAAGACTACGACGCCCGCATCAACTAATTTACGCACAGCTCGACAAACCGGATCATTGACGTACGAGTCAATTGCCGGCATTCCGAGACTCATGTTAACGACGCGAATGTTGTAGGTCGTTCGATTTGCAACAAGCCAATCGAGTGCGCGGAGCACGGAGGCAGTGTTACCGACGCCTTTCCCATTCAACACGCGCAGGTTAACGATGTTTGCGTTGGGAGCGACGCCGAGATATTGACCGTTTGAGATGCGGCCATTGCCTGCCGCCAGTGAAGCAACGTGAGTTCCGTGTCCGTATGGATCGTCGATACGGCCCTCGCCGGTGAAATCCTGGCTGTAGACGACACGTACGTTGTTTGATTTGTTTAGAAATGAGGTATGGCCGGTATCGATTCCAGAATCGAGAATGGCGATGCCAATGCCACTGCCGTCGAGAGAGCTAGTTCCGGAACTGTTACTTCTGATCTGGTCGGCGCCTGTTGTGAGCGAGAGATGGCCCATCGGTTGAGCGTCGCGGTCCAGCGAAACGTAAGACACATCCGTTCGCAACGCGAGAGTGATCACGTCCTGAACTTGCAAGGTAGCGACTCGGACGCGGAGATTCTTGAGCTTGGTTATGTCGGTACCACCCAACAGTTGAATCACTAGATCCAGTAATGAATCTGATTGCCCAGTGGTCTGGATAACAACGCGGACCGGGTCGAGGAGTTTGCCGTCGAGGACCTTTTGGAGGAGATCCGTCGAGATCTTCGTTTCGAGTTGCAAGTTTATGAGCGAATCGGCCTGCGTTTTTTTCTCAGACGCTGAGAAAGTAATGACTGAGGCAAATAGGCTTACCAGTATGAGGTAAGAAATGTATTTCATTCAGTAACTCCAGAAACCGAGAATTTCGTTTCTGGGCCGCACCGCCAGATTGTTTGAAAAACAGCGGGATTCCAGGCAATCCCAAATACCCTTCAGCTGAAGGGTTGAACAGAGTCTAACAGGGGAAAACGGTTTGGAAAATCAGGGGATTCCCCGACGTGGCCTGATGGCGTAAATGCCCCGAAAAAGCCTAATTTGGGCGGTTTTGAGAGGTTTGAGCCTGTTTATAGCCCCAAAGACGCACAAAAAATAACCAAGTGGTGGAGGAAGGAGAGTGCACTAATGAAAACTTCAAAAGAGGCTTTGCCACCGGTGAATGAATTTGACTCAAGGAATAGAACAAGTCAGGAAGGGCGGCTTGCCCCCGCTTCCCAACAGCGGGGGCAAGCCCCTCTTCCTGACTTGTTCCCATTGAGCAGTTCTTATTTTGTCTCTTCAGGTTCGGAGTCCCCGGTTTCTCCAACGACCTTCTTAATTCCACCGCATCGCGCGAGTAACAACGATAGCTTGATGCATCAAAATCCGGGCAAGAGCGGATCACTTATTGCCCTGTGAAGCTCCGCTCTCACCCGTAGAGCAAGGCAGACAGTCTCTCCCATCCTCGTGCGGCCGAGGACGACAGTCTATTTGCCGGTTGCTCTATCTCTAGAACTCTAAAACTTTGAAATTGAGTCTAATCTTGGGGAAAGAGTCGGGTGGGGAAAGGATTGACCGCGAGGGATTATGCAGTCATGTCAAGTAGGAGTCAAACAGAGATAAGTCCAATCAATCGCTTCATTCGTCTTCACGATCTTCTGCCCAGAAAATCCATTGGGCGCCGTTTGCGTGCTTCACTCGCGAAGCGAGTAGGCCGCGCTGTTCAAGCAGCGTTCTCGCCTTCCGATACATATTCGTATACAGGCATTGTGTGATGTCCGAAAGTTTCCATCCGTGTTTTGGCAAGCTAGTGTTGCGAAAGGCTCGCTCCATCTTGGCCCGCCGCCGCTCAAAGAGAGTAGCTAACTGCTGCGCCATCTCGTCACAGAGATCTCGAAACTCGGCGCATTCTTCAGCCTTGAAAACTGGAAAGTTAGGTTCGTAATAACGCTCACTCGGATGCTTCTTCTCGAATTCTTCCGACTCGCGCAAGAGTTCGCTCTCGAGCATATCGTTGATGTGGGTATGAACGCTCGGAGCTGATAATTTCAGTGCCCGTGCTAACTGCGAAATCGTCTTCGGCTCATCAGCCGCGAGAGTAACGATCTGCTCTTTCGTGCCATTGGGCAGTAATTTTCTTTTGGTGATCTCCGCCCACGGGTCTGAATAACCACCCAGTAAACCCGACACGCATTCGCAGGGGAAACGTAATCCTTTACGATTACTTGTTGCCATTTTCACCTCTTTACAGAATCACTTTTAGGGCGTATCCTAAAACGCAAACCCCCTAACAAATCGCCCCGGCTCGTCGTCGAGCGGGGGCGTGAACAGGTTGGTGCTGTGTCTACCGAAAGTAGCACTGACACAGCAACTATGCAAAGCCGAGCGGCTTTGCCTTAAGTACTTGTGCAACGGAGGACGCGCTGAAAGTTCACGGCAGTCTATAAGAGTAGGACCGCCGGCTCAAAGTCATGCTCGCAGCGAGAAGCTCAGAAACTTTGACGCACAAATCGCCGCTAATGCCAATGAGTTTTTAGAAGACGGAAGAAACACCTTCCGCTTCGACACCTTTGGCGACGAAGCCTTTTGGGGCGGTGCTCTTCAGCTCCACCAGGCTATCAAGGGCGCGAGTCTTGGAGGCGTAGGTCCCGGTATTAGTCCGACCACCGCGTTGGGTTTAGGCTTAAAAGTCGACCTCGATGCTTTACCGCAGCCTCTCATCAACAAACTGAAACAAGGCAAGGTTGACCTCAACGATCCGGCGACCACCGTCGCTTTGTTGAAACTGGATGCGGTAGTCGGTCTCAAGGGTTTCTTTGAAGGTGACAACTTGAATTCGATCGGCATCACGTGTGAACCATTACAACACTCGCTTCAGCTTAGGTCTCACAACTCAGGAGAAGCTTGATCTCGTTGAGTATCTGAAGTCGCTTCCGGAAAGCGAGTGAGCCCTAATTCGAGGGTCGGGTGCTGAACAAGTCAGGAAGAGGGGCTTGCCCCCGCTGTTGGGAGAGCGGGGGCAAGCCACCCTTCCTGACTTGTTATTACTTGCTGTCATTTAATGATCGGGTCGCCTGCTTCACAAGCTCAGAGTTTCTGCAAAGCCGCCTACTTCCGATTCCCGCAAACATTCACCGAAATGTCCGCTTCTCCTGCAACTGTGGCGTTTTTGATACTATACCCTTAAAGGCGGAGAGTATTTTTCCCACGGGCAGTATTCTGCGGATGGCCTTAATACCCACGATACAGATCCAGGAGATCGACTCGATCCTCCAAATGAAGGCGTTGGAAAAACTCCAGCAGGACGTCTGGGGCTGGAACGATCTCGACACTACTCCTTTAATGGATTTTATTATCCTGAAGGAACTCGGCGGAACGCTGATTGGCGCCTTCGATGGCGAAAGGCTGATTGGCTTTGCTTTTGGATTTGTCGGTTACGATGAAGGGCAAGTCGTCTTTCATTCGCACATGTTGGCGGTGCATCCATCCTATCGTGAGTGCGGGCTGGGACTACGACTGAAACTGGCACAACGCAGCGCCGCTCTCGCACGAGGTTTCGAACACGTCACCTGGACGTTCGACCCGCTTCAGAGCACAAACGCGCACCTTAATTTTCGCAAGCTTGGCGTGGTTGCGAACAAATACAAGATCAACTTCTACGGAGAAGAGAGCTCCAGCGCGTTACACCGTTACATCGGCACTGACCGGCTGTGGGTTGATTGGTTTCTCAAGAGCAAACGCGTCGAGGATCGGCTCGAGTCACGACAACAGAAGACACTGGACGGTGTGGAACGATTGCTTCAGATTGGAAGTAACAGTTTACCACTTTGTCATCGAGTAGATCTTCGTGCGGGCAAGTCTCTTCTGATTGAAATCCCGGCAAACATCACGTGGCTACAGGAAAAAAATCCGGAGTCAGCAGTTGCATGGCGCAACGCTACTCGCGCGGCATTTGTTGAAGCATTTACGGCGGGCTATGTCGTAGACGACTTTTTGCGAACCGATAAGAATGATGACCAAAGCGGTTGCTATCTCCTTACTCCCGGAACTGTGAATGGACTCTACTGAACTTGTAACACAATGTGTCTACGATCAATTCGTAGCACAAGTCGAGCGGACGCCGACAGTTGCGGCGATAAAGGCGCCCGGGCGCTTACCGTTGAGCTATACCCGGCTGTCGTCGCAGTTGGAACGTGTCAGAGAGTCACTGAACGAGTTCGGACTTGGCCGCAACGATCGGGTGGTAATCGTGCTCGATAACGGGCCCGAGATGGCCGTCGCTTTTATGGCTTTCGCTTCGTGCGTCACGGCAGTACCACTCAATCCAGCGTATCAGGCAGACGAATTCAAGTTTTACGTCTCCCGCCTAAATGCCAAAGCCCTCGTCGTCAACGCTGAAGATCAAACAGGTGTGAGGGAGTTGGGCCATCATTTGGATCTTCGCATCATAGAACTCGTGCCACAGACCACTGCGGAAGCCGGGGTCTTCGAGCTTTACGGCGCGAGAAATCAAACAGCTCAACCAACAGGTGTCGGACATTCCGACGATGTTGCCTTGATTCTTCATACCTCGGGGACAACTTCCGCTCCGAAGATTGTTCCTTTGACGCATCGGAATATTTGCGCGATGGCGAAGAACAATCAGGTAGCACTTGAGTTGAATGAAACTGATTTGTGTCTGAACATCATGCCACTGTTTCATTCGACGGGCCTGGTGGGTGTAGTTCTCTCGTCGCTCATAAGCGGCACCGGCGTAGTTTGCCCGCCTGGTTTTTACGCACCACAGTTTTTTGATTGGCTTCGAGAATTTCAGCCGACGTGGTTTACCGCCGTGCCAAGCATGCACCAGGCAATTCTGGACCGCGCTCGCAATGAACCGCAGAACTCAGTTCCCAGCTCGTTGCGATTCATCCGTTCGTCGTCTTCAGCATTATCAACACAACTCATGAGTGGCTTGGAAGAGGTTTTTCGCGTGCCCGTGATCGAGTCGTATGGCATGACCGAATGCGGAATGATTGCCTGTAACCCACTGCCACCGCATCAGCGCAAACCGCGCTCGGCTGGTGTTCCGACGTCGATCGACATCAAGGTGCTGAATCAGAACGGCGAGGAGCTTTCATCCAGGGCTGAAGGTGAAATTGTTGTTCGTGGTGCGTGCGTGATTAGTAGCTATGAAGAGGAGCCGCGAGTAAACGAAGAATCGTTCACGAGTGGTTGGTTCAAGACCGGCGATCAAGGATACATCGACGACGACGGTTACGTGTTCATTACCGGCCGGCTAAAAGAGATAATCAACCGTGGTGGCGAGAAAATAACGCCGCTGGAAGTAGACCAGGCGCTGCTCGAGCACCCGCTTGTTGAGCAGGCGGTGACGTTTCCGGTTGTGAATCAGTTACTGGGTGAGGAAGTAGCGGCTGCTGTAGTATTGTCGAGCGGTGGTGATGTTACAGAAACGGAGTTGCGCGAGTTTGTCTCTTCCCGGTTGGCCCCCTTCAAGGTTCCCCGTCAAATTCTAATAGTCGGCGAGATTCCTAAAGGTTCGTTTGGAAAACTACAGCGTTCACGGCTGGCGGATTTGCTGCGTGTTCAGTCTCGCGATCAGGACAGATCAGGTGAGAAGCGTGAATACGTTGCGCCGAGAAGTCACGAGGAGATCATGTTGGCCGACATTTGGGCGCGGATTCTGGGGATTGAAGTAGTCGGTATCCATGACGATTTTTTTCGCTTGGGAGGCGACTCGATCCTGGCCACGCAGGTTGTCTCTCATGTGCGCAAAATCATGGGAGTGGAGTTATCGCCCATAGTGATGTTTGAAACTCCGACAATCGCCGAACTGGCGCGCAAGCTTAACCTGTCGCGCGAAAATGCAACCGGAATCACAGCCTCTCCCATAAAGGCGATGCCGAGGGGGTGAAGATGAATAGTCGCAAAGAAGTACAAAAAACACAAAGAAACTGGCTAACTATTTGTGCTTTGTGTGCTTCTTTGTGGCTGAAAATCGACTTCTGAGGCAAAGCTGATGAATACATCCAGCTACGTGTTTCCTGTTTCTTTCGCTCAGCAGCGTCTCTGGTTTCTGGACCAACTGGAACCCGGCAGTCCTTTCTACAATCTGCCGCAGGTGATTAGCATCAAGGGTGATCTCAACATTGATGCTGTGAGGCGAACACTCAATGAAATCGTTAGCCGGCACGAGGCCCTCCGCACGACTTTCTCTGCTGGACCAGATGGCCCAAGACAGATCGTTGCCAAAACCTTAACCCTCTCCGTCCCCGTCATTGATTTGACGCACCTCTCTGAATCAGAACACGAGTCTACGATTGCGACTCTTGCGCGCGAAGAAGCGCGGCGCCCGTTTGACATCGTTACTGGACCACTCTTGCGTGCGTCTCTGCTAGTCCTCAACTCAAACACGCATGTGCTTTTCTTTACTATGCATCACATCGTCAGCGATGGATGGTCGCTTGGCGTGCTGTTCCGTGAGTTGGGAGCTATTTATGAGGCCTTTACCGCAGGCAAGCCTTCACCGTTGCCGCCGCTGCCGATTCAATACGCGGACTTCGCCGTATGGCAACGAGAAACTCTCCAGGGCCCTGCGTTGCAGCGACAGCTTGACTACTGGAAAGCAAAACTCTCAGACGCACCGCCAGTTCTCGATCTGCCAGCGGATAAAACGCGCCCGTCAATTCAACAGTTCAACGGTGCGCAAAAAGTACGGTATCTCTCGCCAAGCCTGACGCAGAAACTGAAAAGCATTTCTACTGAGCATCGCGTCACGCTTTTCATGACACTCCTGGCGACGTTCAAAGTCCTGCTCTGGCGCTATACCAGGCAAGCGGACGTTGTCGTTGGTTCTCCGATAGCAAATCGAACCCGAGCCGAGACTGAGGACCTGATCGGTTTCTTTGTGAACACGCTTGTCCTGCGAACCAACTTTTCAGGCAATCCGACTTTTGCCGAGCTACTTCAGCGTGTAAAAGAGATCGCGCTCGGCGCTTACGATCATCAGGATCTGCCATTCGAAAAGCTTGTCGAGGAGTTGAGTCCCGAGCGAGTTCCTGATCGTAATCCGCTTTTTCAGGTGTCGTTTGTTCTACAGAACGCCACCAGATCTCGGCTCGAGCTGCATGACTTGACCTTAGAGCGTTTGGATGTTGACAGCGGCACGGCAAAGTTTGACTTGTCCCTTTCAATTCTCGAAGTAGCGGGTCGTCTAAAAACAACCTGGGAATACAACACGGATCTGTACGAAGCGGAACGTATCGAGCGGATGATGGACCATTTTGAGGTGCTGCTGGAAGCTGTGGTAGCCATGCCCGACAGCCGCATCGCCGAACTTCCGCTACTGACCACGAGCGAGCGCGAGCAAGTGCTGGTGGAGTGGAACCAGACCGAGGCCGCCTGTGCGAGAGATAAGTGCATTCAGGAGTTGTTTGAAGTACAGGCGGAGCGCACGCCCGAAGCTGTGGCTGTATTAGATGAAAAGCAGCGATTGAGTTACGCGGAGCTGGAGCGACGAGCGAATCAACTGGCGTGGCGCTTACGACGCGAAGGAGTCGGGTGCGAGAGTTTGGTGGCGGTGTGTTTGGAGCGCTCAGTTGATTTGGTGGTGGCTTTGCTGGGCATCTTGAAAGCGGGTGGAGCTTACGTGCCGCTGGACCCGAGTTATCCACAGCCGCGACTGCGCTTCATGTTGGAAGACACGCAGGCGGAAGTGATCTTAACCGAGCAGCATCTGGCAGCGCGGCTGCCGCAGGTTGGTGGTAAACAGATCCTCATCGACGAGAAACTGGCCGAAGAGAGTGACGCGCGACCAGAGCGGCTGAGCCAGCCTGAGTCGTTGGGCTATGTGATCTACACGTCAGGCTCGACGGGCCGGCCGAAGGGAGTAGCGATCGAGCATCGCAGCACGGTGGCGCTGTTGCAGTGGGCGCAGCGAGTGTATGGAGCAAAGGAGTTGGCTGGGGTGCTGGCCTCGACTTCGGTTTGTTTCGACCTGTCGGTGTTTGAGCTGTTTCTGCCGCTGAGCGTTGGTGGGACGGTAGTGATAGCTGAAGATGCGTTGCAGTTGGCGAGCGGGAAGTGGGAAGTAGAGCTGAGTCTGGTAAACACAGTGCCGTCGGCGATGGCGGAGTTGTTGCGGCTGGAGTGCATGCCGGCGAGTGTGCGGGTGGTGAATCTGGCAGGTGAGCCGTTGTCGCAAACGCTGGTGCAGCAGCTTTACGAGCAGGGTGGGATCGAGCGGGTCTACGACTTGTACGGTCCGACGGAAGATACGACCTACAGCACGTATGCGCTGCGCAGTGCGCTGGAGGCGGCGACTATCGGGCGGCCGATTGCGAACACGCAGGTGTACCTGCTGGACGCGTTGCTGCAACCGGTACCAATTGGAGTGGCAGGAGAACTGTATCTAGGCGGAGCAGGGCTGGCGCGAGGCTACTTGAAGCGGCCTGAACTGACGGCGGAGAAGTTTATCCCGAATCCGTATGGTGAGGCGGGCACGCGGCTGTATCGGACGGGAGACCTCGCCCGTTATCAAACAGACGGGAAGTTGCAGTACCTGGGGCGCAGCGATCAGCAAGTGAAAGTGCGCGGCTATCGCATCGAGCTGGGCGAGATCGAAACCGCGATCAATGAACACAGGGGCGTTCGCGAAGCTGTAGTAATGGTCAGAGAGGATGATCCCGGTGATAAGCGACTCGTCGCTTATGTGGTTCCTGATGCCAATACTGGCGATGCGTCAGATAACGGCGAGGTTATCCAGGCCGAACAGGTTTCTCAGTGGAAAACAGTTTGGGACGAGATTTATACGGAAACAACTTCACCTTTAGATCCAGGCTTTAACATCACCGGTTGGAATAGCAGTTACACGGGAACTCCGATCCCTTCCGAGGAGATGAGCGAATGGGTCAACAACACGGTCCAAAGGATTCGCGATCTTACTCCGCAGCGTGTTTTGGAGATTGGTTGTGGATCCGGGTTGTTACTGTTCCGGCTCGCCCCGTATTGCACGCACTATCACGGAACTGATCTATCTCAAAAAGCGATCAACTACCTAAAAACGAACGTCGCCGGCGAAGCATTCGAATCGTGCAGCATCGCCCTCTCACAACAGTCCGCGGAAGATTTCTCAGGCATCGAAGAGGCTGCCTTCGATACTGTGGTATTGAATTCCGTGGTCCAGTACTTTCCTACGATCGACTACCTCATGGAAGTGCTGGAAAGGGCAATCAGATTTGTGCGGCCCGGCGGCTCGATATTTATTGGCGACGTTCGGAATCTCAAGTTACTCGAAGCGTTTCATGCGAGCGTCCAGTTACACAATGCACCGTCATCGCTGTCAGTGCGTGAGCTGCGGCAACGGATACAGAAGCAGGTTCAGCAGGAGAAGGAACTGGTCGTCGATCCTACTTTTTTTGAACAGTTACCGCAGCGTTTTCCTGAAATTACAGACGTGCAAATCCAACTGAAGCGCGGGCAATACGTAAATGAGCTGACACGTTTCCGCTACGACGTGATTCTTCAGATCGGCGCAGAAGTTTCAGGTCCTCAGGAGCGCGAAGAGTTTGATTGGCAACAGCGAAGCGGCGGTTTGGAAAAATTCAGAGCGCTGGTCGAGAGTTCTCGCGCTGACGTGATCTCGATCAAAAACTTGCCAAATGCCAGAGTCAATGAGGCAGTGACAGCGCTCACTCTGCTTCGCAGCGATGATCAGTGCAACGATGTTGCCGAGTTACGGGAGGCCGTCCGTGAGAACATCGGCGCGCCGAGTATTGATCCCGAGCAGGTTTGTGTGCTGAGCGAATCGCTGGGCTACGTTGCAAGCATTGCGTGGTCTGAATCAAGTAGTGGCAACTTCGATGTCACTTTACGTCGCCCAAATATCGCGCTCACGTCAACCAGGAAAATGAGCAGCGATGTTTATCCGGAGTGGAACAGGTATGCCAACAACCCCATTCGGTCCGACCTGGCACGAAAGCTCGAGCCAGAGTTACGCGAGTCTTTGGCAGTAAAACTACCAGAGCACATGGTGCCTTCGCATTTCTTAATTCTCGATGCGTTGCCACGAACCTCAAACGGCAAGCTGGACCGCAAAGCGCTTCCCAGTCCAGATCATTTGCGTCCGGACCTGAAACAGGTCTTTGTCGCGCCCCGCAACGCTACTGAGGAGAAAGTCGCTTCGGTTTGGGCGGAAGTGTTGAAGCTCAAGATGGTCGGTATTCACGACAACTTTTTCGATCTCGGCGGACATTCATTGCTAGGCACCCAGGTTATTGCGCGGCTATCCAAGCTCTTCGAGACGCCACTGCAATTGCGCTGGCTATTTCAGTTTCCGACGGTTGCCTCGCTGGCGGCAAAGATCCAAACGGTTAACGCTGCCGGGACCGACGATGAAGAGCCCGCACTTGAACCATTTCCTCGAAATCAGAGCTTACCACTCTCATTTGCTCAACAACGTCTCTGGTTTTTGACCCAGCTACAGCCGGACAGCACTTTTTATAACGTTGCAACGGGTATGCGAATACATGGACCACTCAATTCGACGGCGCTCGCAGCAGCAATCGATCTCCTCATCATGCGCCACGAGTCACTGCGAACGGTCTTCCGCGTGGTCGACGATGAACCCGTCCAGTTCATTATGGACAAGCCCGGAAATTTTTTCTCATTTATCGATTTGAGCCAGACGGTTGGAGTCGACCTTGAGAGCGAAGCGAGAGATTTGCTAAGGCGCGAAGCTGAACAACCGTTCGATCTATCTAAAGGACCCCTGTTCAAGGCGACGCTTGTAAGACTTAGTGATGTCGATCACGTTTTGCTTATTAAATTGCATCATATAGTGAGTGATGGTTGGTCCACCTCGATAATTTTTCGCGATCTGGAGAAGTTGTACGACGCTTGCTGCCAGAAGCGGCCTTCGGCATTGCCTCAACTAATGGTCCAATACGGTGATTACGCGGTGTGGCAAAGGAAATACCTAAACGATCGGCGACTCGAGAATCTAATTTCATTCTGGAAGAACTACCTGGCGGGAGCTCCTTTAGTTCTGGAGTTGCCCACAGATAGGAAACGGCCTTCAACTCAGACATACCGCGGTGCCGACTTATCGGTGAAATTCCCCGGCCGATTGAGTTCGGCATTGAGCAAGCTCAGTCAAAGCCAGGGTGTCACGCTCTTCATGACGCTAGTGACTGCCTTCCAACTGTTTTTGTCGCACTGCACTGGCCGCGATGACATCGTGATCGGGACCGACATAGCTAACCGCAATCGGGTCGAATTGGAACAGCTTGTTGGTTTCTTCGTAAATCTTTTACCGGTTCGCATCACTCTCTCCGGTGATCCAACGTTTGTCGAGCTATTGGAGCGTGCTGCCAAATCAATCCTCAGTGTGTACGCACATCAGGATCTTCCGTTTGAGAAACTGGTAGAGGAACTAAAGCCGGAGCGCGATCTGAAGCGCAATCCTATCGTTCAGATATTGTTTGTGATGCAGAATACGGAGCAGCGCGGTTTGCGGTTAGCCGGCGCCAGCGTTGAGCCCTTCAAGGTCGTCGATGCGAGTTCCCGTTTCGATCTGGCGCTTTTCGTGAGCGAACGTGAAAATGGACTCGAGGGTCTCTGGCGATATAACGCAGACTTGTTTGACCCCGCGACGATCTCAGAGCTGGCGGAGAGGTTTGAAGCGTTATTGACAAACATCGTCGCGAGTCCAAATGCGCGCGTCAGCACTTTAGCGATGGATTCAGATACTGAAAGCAAACCAAACGGGTCTAAGGTCAGGCAGTTCCGGAGCACGCGGCGAAGGGCTGTCGACTTGGCCCAACTTCGCACGATCAAGACCGACTTTATCGGATCTGCGAGCATGCCGCTCGTTGTTACACCGGATGCACCCGATATTGATCTGAGTGAGTGGGCGCGTAAGAATCCCGAGTTTATCCAGTCGAAATTGTTGGAGCATGGAGCGATACTCTTCCGCGGATTCGACGTGAATTCCGCTCGTGATTTTGAAAGTTTTGCCAGTGCTACCTGTCCCGATCTGTTTGGTGATTATGGTGACCTGCCACGAGAGGAAGTGGGTGGCAAGGTTTACGGTTCGACGCCTTATCCGGCCGACGAGCGGATTCTCTTTCATAACGAGAGCTCGCACATGCATCGCTGGCCGATGTTGATTTGGTTCTACTGTGTCAAAGCCGCCGACCAGGGAGGCGAATCGCCGATAGTGGATTGCCGGGAAGTTTACCGAAATCTGGAACCCAGCATTCGCGAGCGATTTGAGAGAAAAGGCTTGATGTATGTCCGCAACTTCACGGACCGGCTGGACGTTAGTTGGGAAAGGTTTTTTCAAACTGACGATCGGTCTAAAGTTGAAGAATACTGCCGCAAGGCTGGGATCGACTTCCAATGGACGGACGAGAACGGTCTGCGCATCCGGCAGCGATCTCCCGCGGTCGTGAAGCATCCTCAGACCGGCGAGTTTGTTTTCTTCAATCAAATTCAGTTGCATCACGTCTCCTGCTTGCCGCCGTCGGTGCAGGATTCACTCCGGTCAATCGTCGACGAGCAGAATTTTCCCCGTAACGTTTATTATGGTGATGGGTCGCCGATTGAAGACTCGGTGGTCCGATACATCACGGATTTGTACGACCGCCTGGCGATTAGTTTTGAGTGGCAAGAGCACGACGTGTTAATGCTCAACAATATGCTGGTGGCACACTCTCGTAACCCATTTAGCGGCCAGCGAAAAATTGTTGTAGCGCTCGGCTCGATGGTAAATCAGACGGAAGTCACAGTAGCGACTTAGTTCTCTGTGTCTCTGGGTCTCTGTGGTTGGTTTGTCGCAAACACCACAGAGACACAGAGACACAGAGATTCCGTAAAGCAGAACTCAATCTGACAACATGCAAAATCCAACCTCCCATGGTTTTCGCCTTTCACCACAGCAAAGACAGATCTGGATCTCGCAGCAAGCTTTTCCAGGTCAACCCTTTCGTGCTGTCGGTGCTTTCAATGTTGTGGGAAGCGTTGAGAGCGATCGACTACAGCAAGCGTTCGAGCTGGTTGTTGGCCGGCATGAGATTCTGCGTACGACGTTTGCGCGTCCTGCCGGAATAAAAATTCCTTTTCAGATTGTTTCTGAAAGCACGAGCTTCTATTGGCAGCGCGTCGATTTAAAGGACTTCGATCAAGTCGCTGCGCTCTTCGCAGCGGAGTGCAAACACCCGGTTACACTCGACGATGGACCAGTTCTGCGCTGCCACCTTGCGGAATTATCCGGCGCTCGTTCAGTGCTAATCGTCTCGTTGCCGGCCATGTGCGCCGACTCCATGACGTTGATGAATCTCGTCAGTGAAGTTTGCCATGCTTACGAGCAGGAACTGCCGGCCGATGACGAAGTTGTGCAGTATGCAGATTTTGCTGAATGGGAAAATGAACTGTTGGAGTCGACTTACGCGCGCGCACTCGAAGGACGGGCTTACTGGAAGAGGAGACACGCCGCGCCCGATCCGGTTCCGGCGCTGCCGCTGGAAAAACGGGTTATCGAGGGCCGCGCGCCTGAGTATGAGTTCGTCACCTTTGAAATGGGCGAGACCCTCGCTTCGAAAAGCAGCAGTGCAGTTGAAGATCTTCTTTTCGTTTGCTGGCAGACACTCATTTCGCGGTTGTCAGGCGGCCGCGACCTCACAATTTATAAGCGTTTCGATGGACGTAGTCTCGAAGAATTCCACGCTGCGCTTGGACCATTCGACCGGTACTTGCCTGTATCACTCAATGCCCGCGAGCTCGAAAAAGTAAGAGAGGCTCAAGAATATGCGGACGCCGGCGACCCGGGCTTGCTTGCAGGCAATGCCATCGCATTTGAATTCGAGGAGCGACGCGATTGTGTTACGAAGAGTTTGTCAGTTTCGCCGGCCGACCTGTTTGTCTTTAGCAATCCTTTCAAACTAAAACTCTCCGCCGTAGTTTTGGGCAAAAGACCATCGCTTCAGCTCCAATACGACCGCACTGTTTTTGATCGAGATACTTGCGAACGATTCAGCGGATATTTGAAACGACTGATTCAAGCGGTAGCGACTTCCGACAACCCAGACCTGACACTCGAGTCAATTGATTTGTTGTCTGACGACGAGAGGCGACGGCTGTTAGTCGATTTGAACGACACTGCCAGCCCGTATTCACACGAAAAATGTGTTCACGAGTTGTTCGAAGCTCAGGTCGCAAGAACGCCCACTGCCGTTGCGGTCATTTGCGGTGATGACCAACTGACATACGAAGCACTAAACGTTCTGGCCAATCAGCTCGCACATCTGCTCCGGGAGTACGGTGTTGGACCAAACTCGTGCGTTGCAATGTGCATGAGTCGTTCGGTTGACACGATTGTGGCGCTACTCGGAATTTTGAAGGCGGGTGGAGCCTACGTGCCTTTGGATCCGGAACATCCGCTCAGTAGATTAACAACTCAACTCGAAAAGGCGCGGACAAGTATTTGCCTCACGAACGCGGCGACTCTGGCCGAATCGCTTGCGCCGCACACGAAGGTCATCGAGTTCATAAGAGACGCGGAGCTGCTTCGGAATCAACCCGCAACCAACCCGGGGGTGACTGTGAGTTCTGAGGCTTTGGCCTACGTTATCTACACGTCGGGATCGACAGGCGTTCCCAAAGGCGTTGCCGTTCGTCACAGGAACCTGGTGAATTACGCGGAGTTTATATTGAAGCGTTTGCGCGTGGAACAACCTACTCACTTTGCGACCGTTTCCACTATCAGCGCGGACCTTGGCAATACCTGCATCTTTCCTTCGCTTTTTTCCGGCGGGTGCTTACATATCCTGACTCAGGACGTGGCGCTCGAGCCACGTCGCTTCAGCGACTATTTTTCACGCCATGCGATCGACGTGCTGAAGATCGCCCCTTCTCACCTCCAGGCGATCCTGTCGGATAATGAGGAAAAGAAAATGCTTCCCGCGAAGTACCTCATTCTCGGTGGTGAAGCATTCTCACCTCAGCTTCTGAACTCAATACTGGCAGTTCCGCACACCTGCAAGATCATCAACCATTACGGACCGACGGAAACGACCGTGGGATCGTTGACGTTTGACGCAGACGAGCAGGAACTTTCCGCTGTTGTTCGGACAGTCCCGATCGGTCGTCCAATATCAAACACTCGCGTTTACGTTTTGGACCAACACATGCGACCAGCGCCAACGGGTGTAGTGGGAGAGTTGTACATCGGTGGCGCAGGCGTCGCAGCCGGTTACCTGAACGATCCTGACCTCACTGCGTCACGGTTTGTCCCTGATCTGTTTTCCACTGCGCCGAGTGACCGGCTCTACCGGACCGGTGACCTGGCGCGCATTCTGCCGGACGGCAACGTCGAGTTTGCTGGTCGTAGCGATCTGCAAGTCAAAATTCGCGGCTACAGAATTGAACCGGGTGAGATCGAGTCGGTGTTGAGCCAGCATCCGCTGGTTAGCCAGGCTGTAGTCATTCTCAGAGGCGACGAAGGCCGCGAACGATTCGTGGCTTACGTCATGAGTTCGAAATTGCGACCAGCTAATGCAGATGAAATTCGCCAGTACATGAAACAGCGATTGCCCGAGTACATGGTGCCTTCGGCGATCGTGGTGTTGCGATCGTTTCCGACAACCGCTAACGGCAAGGTCGATCGTGCCGCACTCCCAGAACCGGACGACATACACGCGAAAGATAGACTCATGGTTCCTCCGCAAACGGCTGTGGAAAGGGAACTGGCTGAAATTTGGTCCACGTTACTGAAAAGAGCGGAATTGAGCGTTCACGACGACTTCTTTGATCTGGGAGGACACTCGCTTCTGGCCACGCAGGTCGTCTCCAGAATCAGGAAAACATTCAACAAAGACATACCCCTTCGCACTATCTTCGATTCACCTACAATTGCTAAACTTGCGGGCGCTATTGAAGTCGCAGCGTACGCGGATACCGCCGATTTGCAGTCGGAGTTGGATTTGCTGGAATCGCTTTCAGATGAGGAGGCCGAACGCCTGCTCCAGGAAGAATAGCCCACAAAAAAGCACAAAAAGCACAAATGATTAGGGTAGGTTGTGCTTTTGAATTGGAGTACTTTGTGCTTTCTGTGCCTTTTTGTGGCAATTCAAGGGTTCCGCAAGGATTTCGCCCACTCTCCCGGCTGAAACGTAACGTAAAAAAGGGGCTTTATTAAGCGTTTTCTGAGTTTTTAGCCTGGGTGAAGTTTGTCCATGGATGAACTGACGAAAAAACTGGAAACTCTTTCGCCCGCGAAGCGTGCCCTACTCGAGCGCAGACTCAGCGCCGCCAACCCGCAACTCCTAAGGAGAACGACGCGCGAGCCGGCGAGAGCTTCTTTTGCGCAAGAACGCCTGTGGTTTCTGCAACAGCTCGAGCCGGAGAGCGCCGCTTATAACGTGCCTCGTGCGATTCGTATCCATGGCCCCGTCAATCTGGCAACACTTGAGCAGAGCCTCAACGATATAATCGGTCGTCACGAGTCTTTAAGAACAACCTTCTCGCTGGTGGACGGTAACCTGATGCAGATCGTCGCGAAAGACTCACGAATCCAACTTCCGGTTGAAGACCTCACAAACCTTCCAGTCGATGAACGCGCGATAAGACAAAACGAATTAGCAAAATATGAAGCCGCACTTCCATTTGATCTCAGTAGTGGTCCTATGGTGCGCGCGCGAGTTTTGCGACTGACGCGGGAAGAGCACGTGTTTCTTCTGACGATGCACCACATTGTCAGTGACGCCTGGTCTGCGGGCATATTCTTTCAAGAACTGACCACGCTCTACAAACAGATTGCAGACAATGGGAAGTCTGCGTCGCCTGCTTTGGCATTTCAATATGGCGACTACGCGGAATGGCAGCGCCAGTGGCTCCGCGGCGATGTTCTGGACCAACAACTACGATACTGGAAAAGCCAGCTTGCCGAGGCGCCGGCCATCCTGGATCTTCCTGCGGATCGTCCGCGTCCGGCACCCAGCGATCGTGGAGCAAGTTGCACATTCAGTATCTCCGAATCGCTGACGGAACAACTTCGAGCATTGAGTCGTCGCGCCGGTACGACTCTTTTCATGACGCTGCTCGCTGCTTTCGGCGTTCTTCTGCGTCGTTACTCCGGCGACGACGACATCGTTGTGGGTACGCCTGTTGCCGGTCGCAATCGGGCGGAGATCGAAGGGCTGATCGGGTTTTTCATCAACACGTTGGCTCTGCGTATCAACCTCCGCGGAAATCCGAGCTTTGAGACCTTGTTGACACGTGTAAAGCAAACAGCACTTGAAGGATTTGAACATCAGGACTTGCCATTCGAGAAACTGGTCGAGGAACTAAAACCCGAGCGCACAAGCGGAATTCCATTTTTTCAGGTGATGTTTCAGTTTCAGGCTGGGCCGCGCAACTCGGCCGTCCTTGATGGACTCACGTTCACGACAGAGCCTGTTGAAAACGAGACTGCAAAAGTTGACTTGTCTTTGGGCGCCTACGAGAGAGACGGCGCGTTGAAGTTACAGATGGAATACAGCACCGATCTCTTTGACGAAGAGACGATCCAATCGATGCTGTCACGCTTTGCAGTTCTCCTCGAGAGCATTGTTTCGGAACCGGAGGCGAGCATCGACGACCTGGACCCGATGACTCAGGCTGAACGTCAGCAACTGCTCGTCAAGTGGAACGACACTCGTGAAAACTTTGGCGAATACGAAGGCTTACAACAGAAGTTTGAGCGTCAAGCTGAACAACGTCCGCACGATGTAGCGGTGGTTGATGGCGGAGTGCAGGTAACTTTTGGCGAATTGAACGCGCGGGCCAATAAGCTGGCCCACTATCTGAAAAAAACCGGAGTCGCGCCGGAAGTCTCGGTAGGAGTGTTTGTCGAGCGTTCCGCGAACATGATCGTTGCGCTGCTCGGCGTGTTGAAAGCAGGAGGGGCGTACGTCCCTCTGGACGTGGCTTACCCGAAGGAACGCGTGGATTACGTGTTGCAGGATTCCAGGGCACGAGTGTTGTTAACGAACGAGCAATGGCTGACACGCTTACCTGCAACAGACTGCACGGTGATAGCGCTCGATCGCGATTGGAACAAGATCGACGGCGAGAGCGATCAGAATCCACCGGCAGAGACGATAGCTGCAAATGCTGCTTACGTGATCTACACGTCCGGATCGACGGGCAAACCAAAAGGCGTCGTCGGTTTACACGGCGCGACGGTCAATCGTTTGGAATGGATGTATCGGAGTTATCCTTTTGCCTTAGGTGAGGTGTGCTGTCAAAAGACGTCGCTGAGTTTCGTCGATTCGATCTGGGAAATCTTTGGACCGCTGTGCCATGGTGTGCCGTTAGTGATCTTGCCGGATGACGTCGTCAAGGATGTGAATCGGTTTGTCGACGCACTGAGTGAAGCCAAAGTGACGCGGCTGGTTGTTGTACCGTCGTTGTTGCGTGCGATGTTCGAAACACGCGATGACATGGGCCAGCGGGTGTCGCAGCTAAAGTCATGGACGTGCAGCGGTGAGGCGCTGCCGTCGGCACTGGCGAACAGTTTGCGGGCGCAGTTGCCGGATGCTTTGCTGCTCAATCTTTATGGATCGTCGGAGGTTGCCGCCGATGTGAGTTATTACGAAGTCACCGGCACCGAACAATTGGACGGCATTCCGCTCGGACGGCCAATAGCCAACACGCAGCTCTATATTCTGGATCGGAATCTCCAACCTGTGCCGATCGGAGTGGTTGGTGAGATATATGCCGGAGGAGATGGCCTGGCGCGTGGTTATTTTGATCGACCGGAGCTGACTGCCGAGAAATTTATTCCGAATCCATTTGCGATCGAGCCCGGCCAGCGCTTGTACAAGACAGGAGATCTGGGTCGATTTCTTCGTGACGGATCGATCGAATACAGAGGCCGAACGGACCATCAGGTAAAGATTCGCGGCTCGAGGATCGAGCTCGGTGAAATCGAAAGCGCGTTGGCCACACATCCGGACGTGCGAGAAAACATCGTCGTGGCGCCGGCGGATGAATCAGGTGAAAAGCGTTTGGTCGCGTACGTACTCAGCAACAACAAGACACTTTCGAAGAGTGAAATTCGCAGTCATCTTAGAGAGAGACTGCCTGAGTTCATGATTCCTGCGTCGATAGTGGTGCTGGAAGATTTTCCGCGGACTGCCAGTGGAAAAGTGGATCGGTTGAATCTGCCGAAGCCGCTTGACACGCTTGGAGATTACGCTGCTCCGCGAACTCTGACAGAGGAGATCGTCGCAGAGGTGATGGCCGAAATATTAAGTCTGGAGCAAGTGGGTGTTGACGACGACTTTTTCGAGCTCGGTGGCCATTCGTTGTTGATTCCACGCGTCACGTCTCGTCTAAATGATTTGTTCGCGGTCGAACTCCCGATGCGCGCTGTGTTCGATCATTCTAAAATCAGCGAACTGGCAGAGAAGATTACCAGCTTGCGAGAGGTGAGCGAGCCGGCCGGAGAGATCCCTCTTCAGGTTGTCAGCAGAGATGGCAAACTCCCGCTGACCTTCGCTCAGGAGAGTCTCTGGGCCATCGATCGGATTAATCCTGAGACTGGAGCGTATAACATCTCGCGCGCGCTGCTTCTGAAAGGCGAGCTTGCGGTTGAGGCGTTGCAAGCGAGCATCGACAACATCGTCGCCAGACATGAATCTCTGCGAACGACGTTTCCGAGTGAAAACGGCAAACCGGTTGCCGTTGTTAACCCGGACTGCAGAATCGAAGTGTGTGTCGAGGATCTGAGTGGCCTGCCACCGTCAGATCGCGTTAAGTCTTGTGTAGCTGAAGAAGGCAGTCGACCATTCAACCTGGCAGTCGGACCATTGATGCGCGCGACGCTGCTTCGTCTGGATGAACACGAGCACATTCTGATCGTGACGATGCATCACATCATCAGCGACGGCTGGTCCATGACTGTATTTTTTGACGAACTAGTCTCCGGCTACAACAATCTGCTGGCAGGCGACGAGATACGAGCCGTTAGACCTGCAATTCAGTATTGTGATTTCGCTCACTGGCAGCGACACTCGCTCAGTGGCGACAAACTGGACCAATCGTTACGGTATTGGCAGCAGCAGTTGGCGGGCGCGCCTCTGATGACTGACTTGCCGACCGACCGCGAGCGTCCGCCGGTTCGCAGTTTTCAAGGGGCCAGGCACGTATTCGAGATTTCAAAGGACATCACAGCGGAGCTTAATAATCTCGCGAGGAGCGAGCGCGTTACCCTGTTTATGACTTTGCTCGGTGCGTTTCAAACGTTGCTCTGGACCTATTCAACTCACGATGACATCGTCGTTGGCTGTCCCAGTGTTGGTCGTAGAAAAGGAACTGAGAATCTGATCGGGTATTTCGTCAACACGCTCGCATTGAGAACGAGTTTTTCAGGCGATCCGAGTTTTCGCGAGGTGGCGCATCGTGTTGCTGAGGCAACGCTTGGCGCCTTAACGCACGAACATCTGCCGTTCGCAAAGGTCGTGGAAAAATTACAGCCGAAGCGCAAGCTCGATCATAATCCGTTGTTTCAGGTTTGGTTTGTGCTTCAGCCTGGCGCCGGAGAACGCAGGGAATTCGCCGGGCTGGAAGTCGAGAATTATCCAATCGACAGCGAGGTCACGAGGCACGATTTGCAGTTGAGCGTTTGGCAGAGTTCGTCAGTCCTGAAGGCGGCGTTCACGTACAACACCGACATCTTTGATTCAGAAACCGTCGCGCAAATGTCTGAACAGTTCTTGGTTCTGCTGGCTACAATTGTGACGCAGCCGGATGTTCGAGCCGGTGAGTTGCGCCGCATACTTAACGACAGATACGAGTTGTATAAAGAGTCACGAGATCAGGAGCATCAAAACTCCATCAGCCGGAAGTTGCAATCAGCCCGACGCAAGTCGTTGGTCTCGACGGGTATTAAATGATTTCTCTGTGCCACCTCTGTGTTCTCTGTGGTGAATCATAAACCGTAACCACAGAGACACAGAGAACACAGAGGTGGCACAGAGAATTCCAAACTGTAAATGAAAACGGACCTCGGACAACTCGGGAACGTTCGGCGCAAGCCGATTAACTTATCCGCCGGGCAACTGGTGGAGGAAACTTCTATTGCCCCGAACCTGCTTCAATTCCGGCCCGCGGTCGATAGATTGGATCTGCTTGATTGGATTCAGGGCAATCGTCAATCTGTTCTCGATAAACTGCGAACTGCCGGCGCGGTCCTGTTTCGTGACTTCGTTCCGCCGACGATTACTGATTTTGAGGAGTTGCTTACACGATTGTCAGGAGAACTAGTCGAGTACTCTTATCGTTCAACTCCGCGCAGTCGAGTGAGTGGGAAGATCTATACGTCGACAGCTTATCCCGCTCATCAAACCATTCCGCTTCATAATGAGATGTCTTACTCTCGGCAGTGGCCGTTGATCATCGGTTTCTGTTGTATGGAGCCTTCACCTGAAGGGGGCGAAACACCAATTGCCGATAGTCGTAAAGTGTTTGCGCAAATCGATCCCGCCATCAGGGAGGAATTCAGTCGCAAAGAAGTGATGTACGTCAGGAACTACCACGACTCACTCGACCTTCCATGGCGGGAAGTGTTCCAGACCAACAGCCGGACTGAGGTTGAGAGCTATTGCTTGAAGGCGGGAATGAAGGTGGAGTGGAACGACGACGATCGTCTGCGCACGTCTCAGGTCTGTCAGGCGGTAGCAGAACATCCCGTGACTGGTGAGATGGTTTGGTTCAACCAGGCACACCTGTTCCACGTCTCGAGTCTCGATCCGGATGTTCGTCGTTCGCTGCAATCGGGACCAGGAGGTAACGAGCCGCGCAATGCATTTTTCGGTGATGGGTCGGAGATTGACGAAGCAGCGCTTGCTCACATTCGCGCTGTCTACGACAAGGAGATGGTAAGTTTTTCCTGGCAACGAGGCGACGTCCTGATTCTCGACAACATGCTTACGGCCCACGGTCGAAAACCGTATCGAGGCCCGCGGCAGATCGTTGTGGGTATGGGACACCTCATAAAAAACTGAACCGCCAGAACTCTATGTCAGACGGAACTATTCAAGGCTATCGACTGTCGCCGCAACAGGAACATCTGTGGTTGTTGCAGCAGCACACGCCTGCGTCCGTGTTCTGGTCACGTTGCGGAGTTAGAGTCAAAGGCCCTTTCGATTCGGAGCGTCTTGAAAGAGCGATCCAAACAGTGGTCGAGGCACACGAAATTCTGCGAACAACATTTCGGTTGCTCCCGGGAATGACTGTGCCTGCGCAAGTCATACATGACGATTCAAGCGGTTGCATCGAACGACACGATCTAACTTCGCTAAGTCCGGAGAAACAGAACGAATTTATTCTCTCCCGCGCAGCCGCAGAGGTTACTTCAGACTTCGATAGCTTGCCTCTATTTCGCTGCGAACTGTTGCAACTCTCTTCAGATGACGTGGTGATGCTGCTCGGAGCACCATCAATCTGCGCAGATCTCCGGTCGCTCGAAATGATCGTTAGCCAGATCGCGACCTGCTATGGTTCTGAGGAAGTTCCCCTCGCGACGATGCAGTATGCGGATTTCGCCGAGTGGCATCATGAATTGTTGGAGGGCAAGGAAGGTGAGCCCGGTACTCAGTACTGGAAGTCGCGCGCGCTGCACACTGAAGTAAAGATACCTTTTGAAAGTCCACTTGCAGAAGAAACGCCCTTCCAACCTGAAACACTGCAACTGAGAGTGCCTCCCGAATCCGGAAGTGCCGGCGAACGGTTTTCCCATCTTGCGTTGGCGTGTTGGCAAGTACTTATTCAACGACTCAACGCATCGTCTCCCGTAACGATCGGCAAGGCGTTTGACGGCAGAAGGCATCCGGAGCTGGCGAGCTCAGTAGGTCTTTACACTCGTTACGTACCGCTCGCGGTTGAGTTCGTCGACGAGCAACTAACAATAGATCAGCTTTTGGAAAGATTGGCCCATGCAGAAAAAGAAGCTTTTCAATGGCAGGAATACTTCGCGTGGGCGGAGACTAAACCAGCATACTTCTCCGTCTGCTTTGAAGAGCGACGCAGTGCAAGCACATTTCGAGCGGGCGACACCGGTTTCTCTATTTATCAGGCAAACGCGACCGACGATCGTTTTGACTTAAAACTGGTTTCGATAACTGACGAGGTGGCGCCGCGTTTGGAGCTTCATTACGACGCACACCGGTATGCGTCTGAGGATATTCGGCGCCTGGGTGACGAATTGATCACCCTGATCGCGGATGCTAATGATAAACCGCGCGCGGCCATCGCTGATCTAGAAAGTCTTAGTGGGAACGCGCGTCTGCATATCCTTAAAGACTTCAACCAAACCACACAACACGACTACCCGATAACCTGCGTTCACAAAGTGTTTGAAGCCCAGGCACAAGAGACCCCGAACGTGACTGCCGTTGTTTGCGGATCGGATCAGGTGACGTACGCGGAGCTGAACCAGCGTGCAAATCAACTTGCTCACTACTTACAAGAGCTGGGCGTCGGTCCAGACGTTCCGGTCGGTTTGTGTCTTGAACGATCGATAGATTTCGTTACCGGCATGTTGGGGACACTGAAGGCTGGCGGCGCCTATGTGCCTCTCGATGTAAACGCTCCCGCGGAACGTTTGGCGACGATGCTTTCCACCACGAAGGCGGCATTGCTTCTCACCCGGCGAAGGCACGGAAAGACATTTCCGACCGTCTGTCCGGTGCTGTTTCTCGATGACCTCGGCGCTGAGTTAGTTAAAGAGGACACGCATGATTGCGCAAGCAACGTCACACCCGAGAATCTTGCCTATGTCATATTCACATCGGGTTCTACCGGGGTACCCAAAGGCGTTGCGGTTGAGCATCGTCAACTTTGCAATTACGTGAATGCCGTTGATGACAGAATTAGCCTGTCAGCTTGTCGTAGTTTTGCGATTGTTTCGACCGTGGCGGCGGACCTGGCCCACACGATGCTCTTCCCGTCGTTAATGCACGGCGGAACTCTCCATCTGATTTCCGAAGACATCGCAGCGAGTCCGGAAATGCTGGCAGACTACTTCAGTCGCAACCGCATTGATTGCCTGAAGATTGTACCGACGCACTTAAGTGCTTTGCTGTCGTCGTCGCGCGCGGCCGACATCCTTCCGCGGCGCCACTTGATCCTTGGTGGTGAAGCTACTTCTCCCGGGCTGTTGGAGAGGATTAGTGAATTGTCCAGTGATGTTGCCGTCTGGAATCATTATGGGCCAACAGAGGCAACGGTTGGTTGCGTGGCCCAACAACTTGACTATTCGCCGGTGATCACTATCGGCCCGCCTCTAGCGAACAATACGATTTACATTTTGGACCAACGAATGCGCCCGGTATCGATAGGCGTGCCGGGCGAGTTGTACGTCGGCGGCGCGGGAGTAGCCCGAGGCTACATCAACCAACCTGATCTAACTGCCGAGCGATTCGTGCCAAATCCTTTTTGTGAATTTTGTGGTTGCAGGCTCTACCGCACGGGTGATCTCGCGCGCTATTTGAGCGATGGTCGAATTGAGCTGCTCGGCCGCGTGGACCACCAGATAAAAGTGCGGGGCTATCGAATCGAACCTGGCGAGATTCAGCTTGCACTAAACGCACATCCACTCGTAAGTCAAAGTGTGGTGGTAGTGCGAGAAGATCGACCGGGTGATAGGCGACTCGTAGGTTACGTCGTCGCAAAGTCTCCCGAGATTCAGGATCTGCGTAAGTTTCTCGGAGAGCGATTACCGGATTACATGGTGCCATCGACGTTCGTTTTTCTCGAAGCCTTGCCACTGACTCGAAACGGCAAGGTTGACCGTCAGGCCCTTCCGGCACCGGAAGCTCTGGTTCAACGATCTGTCGCTCCAAGGAATTCTGTCGAGCAGGAACTGAGTCAAATTTGGGGCAGCGTTTTGGGTGTTCCGAACCCTGGAGTTCATGAAAACTTTTTTGAGCTCGGTGGCGACTCCATTCTCGGAATTCAGATCATTGCGAAGGCGAACCAGGTGGGCATGAATTTGGCGCCCCGGCAAATATTTCAACACCAAACGATTGCTGAACTGGCAGCCGTGGCGACGGACGGACTCAGGCCGGAAGCAGAGCAGGGTATTGTTACCGGCGAGGTGCCTCTCACGCCGGTGCAAGCGCGCTTCTTCGAGCTCAATCTGCCCGAACCCCATCACTACAATCAGGCGAGATTTCTCAAGCTGCTGAAGCCGGTCCATTCGAGATCTTTGCAGGCTGCGGTTGAACGCTTACTGCGTCACCACGATGCATTGAGACTTCGTTTCGTGCCTTCCGGAAAGACGTGGAAACAGATCATTAGTGAACCTGAATCAGCGGCGCCGTTTGAGTGCATCGACATTTCGCACTGCGACGAAAAAGAAGTTTCCCAGACGCTGAACAGGGAAGCAGCCCGGCTACACACAAGCCTGAATTTGCAGACTGGTCCGATCATTCGCGTTGCGCTCTTCGATGGAGCTGACAAGACCGAGAGCTATCTCCTGATCGTCATTCATCATCTTGCCGTGGACGAAGTCTCGTGGGGAGTGTTGTTAGAGGATCTGGAAACCGCATATCGCCAGGTCGCTGCCGGTGGGGAGGTTTCATTGCCGCGTAAGACCACCTCTTTCAAAAGCTGGGCGGAGCGGCTGGCTGAATTCGCACGATCGACGGCGATTGAAGAAGAGATCGATTACTGGACATCACGTGTTTCGCAACCGCGTGCAAAGCTGGCCGTGGATCAATGGGGGTCGAACAGCGTTGCGTCAAGACGCACGGTGTCCGTTTCTCTAACGGCAGACGAAACGCGCGTCATCCTCCAGGAACTTCCCACCAAACACCGCACGCAAATCAATGAAGTACTGCTGGCGGCGTTAGCCAGAACTTTTACTGCATGGACCGGAACTTCATCTTTTCTAGTTGATCTTGAAGGTCACGGTCGCGAACACTTGTTCGAAGGCGTGGATCTCGCGCGTACCGTGGGATGGTTTACTACCATTTTCCCCGTCTCGCTCGATCTCGGAAACTCGTCAACGCCGGTCGCTGCGCTACGCGCTGTGAAAGAGCAGTTGCGGGCGATTCCAAATCGTGGAATCGGGTATGGCATGTTGCGCTACCTGGGCGGCAACAACGAAGTCGCCGATCGAATGTCGCAGTCGCCGCAGGCGGAAGTCAGATTCAATTACCTCGGACAGCGAGACACGCTCCTGGCTTCGTCGAACATGTTTGCACCTCCTTGGAGTGCGGTGCCTTGGCACCGCTTTGGCCAAAGCGGTGGCAAGCCACCGCACTCCAAGGAGGCTCTCGAAACCGGTGGGGAAGCTCAAAGCCCCAAGGCTGAGCGCGGATATTTGTTGAATGTCATCAGCAGTGTGACTAACGGGCAATTGCGTTTCGATTGGAGCTACAGCGAAAACATTCACGCGCGGAAAACTATCGAGTCGCTGGCTGAAACGTGTCTGACGGAATTGCGAGCTCTGCTTGCCGATACCAGGACGGCGGCCACCGTTTATGCGCCGTCCGATTTTCCAAACGCCAAGATTAGCGAAAGCGATTTAAATACGATACTGGCGAAGCTTCGCACTTAGTACCCAGAGCAATGGTAACGACCAGAGGTAATTTTGAAACTGCCTTCGTTCCGCTATCTCGCATGGCGACCTCTACGGCTGTTTCTTTTGCCCAGGAGCGTCTCTGGTTCTTGAGTCAGATTAATCCCGATGAGCCTGCGAATGTTGCGCGCGCGGTAACCATAGCTGGTCCGTTAAAGCGAGACGTACTGGAGCGAAGCTTGAGGTCGCTCGTTTTACGGCACGAGTCTTTGCGAACAACCTTTGCAACGACGCAACTCTACGCCGGTATTGATAGCAAACCAGTTCAACTCGTCTCCGGCACAGGAAGCTTTCCTCTCGATCTGATTGATACCGGTGACACGCGTTTGGTCCGAGAACGCGCGAGGCATACGTTCGATCTGTCATTGGGCCCGCTAATCCGCGCCACCTTGATCAGACTCGATCATCAACGTCACATTCTGCTCATCACGGCACACCGGATCGTAGCCGACGAAGAATCACTCAATATTCTTTTTCGAGAATTGTGGAAGGTCTACGCTGCCGGCGGCGATCTTCAGGCAGCGCGGTTGTCGCCGCTGCCGATTCAATACGCCGGCTTTGCTGCGCGACAACTGGAAAGCCTGAAGAGCGAAACAGCCGCCAGTGCAATCGACTACTGGCGTCAGAGTTTAGGTGGCGCGCCGCCAGCCGTTGAACTTCCCGGACGCCGGACCAGCGCTACCTTGCGAGCGCCGGCAACCGAGACGATTTCGAGTGTGCTGGACCAAAAGCTTGTCGCCGACTTGCAGGACGTTGCGAATCGCGAGCATGTGACGCTCCGCAATGTGCTGGTATCAGCGTTTGCGATTCTCCTTTCCCGCTATAGCACGCAGAAGGATTTGGTCGTCGGGCTTCAAGTGGCCAACCGGAGTCATGAAGATGCACGCATTCTGGTTGGACCAGTGTCGAACCTGCTTCCACTCAGGCTTTACCTGGGGCCTCGAGAGTCGTTCATTAACCTGCTGCACCGTTTGGATGAGGTCGCGGGTGACGCGGAGGAACGAGCCCTTGTTCCTTTCGAGAAGCTACTTCAGGAGCTGAATGTGGAGCGTAGCTTGAGCCGGCCGCCCGTTGTTCAGGTGACGTTCAATTTCAGGACTTCTGATGAAACAAACCTTCGTTTAGACGCACTAAATATAGAGGAGTTTGTGTTAGACGGGCCAAGCCAGTTCGAACTGACCCTCGGAATTGTGAAAACTTCCGATCGCGTCGAGTGCCGCTTTAGTTACAACGCAGATCTCTACGACTCGACTATGATCGAGCGCCTGGCAGAACATTTTCAGGTTTTGCTGAGAGCAGTCGTCAGCGATCCGTCGCAGATGATTTCAGCGTTGCCGTTGCTTAGTAAACCTGAGCGCGAGCAAGTGCTCGTGAAGTGGAACCAGACCGAGGCAGCTTATGCGAGAGATAAGTGCATTCAGGAGTTGTTTGAGGCACAGGCGGAGCGCACGCCCGAAGCCACGGCAGTAGTTGATGAAAAGCAGCGCTTGAGTTACGCGGAGTTGGAGCGACGAGCGAATCAACTGGCGTGGCGCTTACGACGCGAAGGAGTCGAGTGCGAGAGTTTAGTGGCAGTTTGCCTGGAGCGCTCAGTTGATTTGGTGGTGGCTTTGCTCGGCATCTTGAAAGCAGGCGGAGCTTACGTGCCGCTGGACCCGAGTTATCCGCAGCCGCGACTGCGCTTCATGTTGGAAGACACGCAGGCGGAAGTGATCTTAACCGAGCAGCATCTGGCAGCGCGGCTGCCGCAGGTCGGCGGTAAACAGATCCTCATCGACGCAGAGCGTGAGCAATTAGCGCAGGAGAGTGAGGCGCGACCAGTGCGGCTGAGCCGGCCTGAGTCGTTGGGCTATGTGATCTACACGTCAGGCTCGACGGGCCGGCCGAAGGGAGTAGCGATCGAGCATCGCAGCACGGTGGCGCTGTTGCAGTGGGCGCAGCGAGTGTATGGAGCAAAGGAGTTGGCTGGGGTGCTGGCCTCGACTTCGGTTTGTTTCGACCTGTCGGTGTTTGAGCTGTTTCTGCCGCTAAGCGTGGGTGGAACGGTAGTGATAGCTGAAGATGCGTTGCAGTTGGCGAGCGGGAAGTGGGGAGTAGAGCTGAGTCTGATAAACACGGTGCCGTCGGCGATGGCGGAGTTGTTGCGGCTGGAGTGCATGCCGGCGAGTGTGCGGGTGGTGAATCTGGCTGGTGAGCCGTTGTCACAGACGCTGGTGCAGCAGCTTTACGAGCAGGGTGGGATTGAGCGGGTCTACGACTTGTACGGACCGACGGAAGACACGACCTACAGCACGTTTGCGCTGCGCAGTGCGCTGGAAGCGGCAACCATTGGGCGACCGATTGCGAACACGCAGGTGTACCTGCTGGACGCGCTGTTGCAACCGGTACCAATTGGAGTGGCAGGAGAACTGTACCTTGGCGGAGCAGGGTTGGCGCGAGGCTATTTGAAGCGGCCTGAGCTGACCGCGGACAAGTTTATTCCGAATCCGTATGGGGATGCAGGCACGCGGCTGTATCGGACTGGAGATCTCGCCCGTTATCAAACAGACGGGAAGTTGCAGTACCTGGGGCGCAGCGATCAGCAAGTGAAAGTGCGCGGCTATCGCATCGAGCTCGGTGAGATCGAAGCAGCGTTGCAGGATCATCCCTCGATACGCGACGTTGCAGTGACAGTGCACGAAGGCAGGCTGGTGGCTTACGTGGTCCGTTCCTTCAACGCCGCTACCAACGGTCGCAGTCTCGCGAGTGTGCTGCGCGAGTTTGTCACTTCAAAGTTACCTGAGTACATGGCACCGGCGTTTTTCCTTGAACTGGATAATCTGCCGCTTACTGCGAACGGAAAGATCGATCGACGAGCACTGCCACCGCCGGAACAGGTTCGCGTTGATTCGAAAGATCGCGTTGCTCCCCGAGACAAGGTTGAAGAGCAACTGGCAGCCCTTTGGTCCAAAGTGCTTCAGTTGAAAGCTGTCAGTGTGACAGACAACTTTTTCGAACTCGGTGGCGATTCGCTTTTGGCCGCGCGCCTGTTTGCTCAGATTCATAACCGCTTTGGCAAGAATCTTCCTTTATCGACGCTCTTTGCAGCGCCGACGCTTGAACAATTGGCTGACACGCTTCGTCAGGGCGTCGCTGGAGATAGTTGGTCGTCGCTGGTTCCGATTCAGCCGCACGGCTCGAGGCCGGCGCTGTTTTGCATTCATGCTGCCGGCGCAAATGTCTTGATCTATCGGCCGATGTCTCGTCATCTGGGAGACGATCAGCCGGTTTATGCTCTTCAGGCCCAGGGGTTGGATGGGAGCGAGCCGTGCAGGAACGTCGCCGAGATGGCTGCACATTACGTCAGGGAAATCCGTGCGTTCCAGCCGCATGGTCCATATTATTTGTTGGGTGCCTCCTTCGGCGGCCTGGTCATTTACGAGATGGCCCAACAGCTTCTGGCCCAGGGCGAACAGGTGGCGTTTTTGGGAATGCTGAACACGAACTGTCCAGTCTATTCACTCCGAAAGAAAATCGGATGTCATCTCGGTCATCTTAAACAACGCGGCGTTCGCGAGTATGTGCTCAGTTTGGGGCAGAGGTTGAGGCAGCGAGTTAATAAAACTGACGCGCCCGAGATGGACGTTCAGAGCGTGGTCCAGGATTCGAAGGATGATGCGCTTGTGCGGACAGTGGGAGCAATTCTCGAGGCCGAGCAAAACTACGTTCCGAGCCAGATGCGTTATCCGGGTAAAATTACCTTCTTCTGGGCGGACGATGACCCACGAAACTTTGAAGATAACCGGCTGGCATGGTCCAGGATTGCAGCCGGTGGTTGTGAGATTCATGTGGTTCCCGGCACTCATACGACAATGAGAGAAGAACCACACGTGCAAAAACTCGTGGAAAAGTTGAGGCCCTGTCTCGAAAGAGCGCGGCTTTGAGCGTTTAGAACTATTGAGACTTTTCTCTGTGCAACCTCTGTGTTCTCTGTGCCTCTGTGGTTACTTGTCGCGCGATTTAACCACAGAGACACAGAGAACACAGAGGTTGCACAGAGAAGTCAAAAGAAACTATGGCCTTAGAGACCCAAACGACAGAGGCGGGAACTGAGCTGGACAACCTTGAAGATCTGTACCGGTTGTCGCCCATGCAAATGGGAATGCTCTATCACACTCTGGAATCGCCTGAATCGGGTGCTTACTTCGAACAATCCGTATTCACGATCGAGGGTCCGCTTGATGTGACTTCGTTTGAGCGCGCGTGGCAAACAGTCATCAACCGTCACTCAATTCTGCGCAGCTCCTTCTTATGGCAGAACCTCGACAGTCCAATCCAGGCAGTGCATCGCCGCCTCGACATTCGCATCGAGAAGCAGGACTGGCGCGACAACACTGCTGAGACTCAGGACCGTTTACTGGAGGAGTACCTTTCAGCCGATCGCAGTCGTGGCTTTGATTTGGAGAAGGCGCCGCTCATCCGTTTGGCTCTCTTTCAAACCGGCGACGACGTGCACAAGTTTGTGTTTAGCCGGCATCACCTGTTGTTAGACAGGTGGTCGCGCGCAATAGTCGACAAGGAAGTGTTTGCGTGTTACAAGGCATTCAGTCGAGGCGGCGAACCGGCCCTTGACGATCCTCGTCCATATGGCGATTACATTTCGTGGATCGCCGCGCAGGATCAAACTGAAGCAGAAGCTTACTGGCGCGAGATCCTCAAAGGACTCGCCGCGCCAACAACGATCGCCACTCAGGAGCAGAGAGCGCGCGAATACGGCAAGAGCTTTGACGACAAGCGCATCAAACTGTCTCAATCCGCTGCTGATGAACTAAGAGAATTCGCTCGACAAAATAAGCTGACGCTGAACACGATCGTTCAAGCTGCGTGGGCCATGTTGCTGTCGCGATATACCGGAAATGACGAAGTGCTTTTCGGTGTGACGATGTCGGGGCGTTCGGCCGCGTTGAGTGGTATTGAATCGATGGTGGGCTTGTTTATCAACACGCTGCCGTTACTGACGCGTGTGCCTTCCGAGTCGACAGTCATCGATTGGCTCATGGCGCTGCAACGGCAACAGCAGGAACTTCACAAATACGAATACTGCTCCTTACTCGATATACACCAGTGGAGTGAGATTCCAGCGGGGCAACCTCTCTTTCAAAGTCTGCTCGTGTTCGAAAATCTCCCTGCTGGATCTAAGCAGCGTGATGAGGCGTCAATAGTTGTACGAGGCGATCGAAGCTACGGCTCGGCGACTGGTTATCCGCTGACGTTGATCGCAATGCCTGGTGCAACACTTAACCTTCAGCTTGTTTACGATCCCGCGCGTTTCGATAGCGAGTTCGTTGGCCGTATGTTGCTTCACCTGCAAACGATCCTCGAAAGGATCGTTGCGGATCCCACTCAGAAGCCGATAGACGTCCCGCTGCTAACGGCCGCAGAAGAGAGTCTTCTGGACCAGTGGAACGACACGCAACGTGAGTATGAACGAGATCTGTGCGTATATCAGCTAATTGAGCGGCGGGCTACGCTTCGGCCGAACGCGATCGCGGTTGAGGCTGAGTCTCAGCAGCTTACGTACGCGGAACTGAATGCTCGCGCAAACCAGTTGGCGCATTATCTGCGGAAATCGGGAGTGGGAGCCGAGACGCTGGTCGGCGTTTTTCTCGATCGCTCGGCTGACATGGTTGTGGCATTGCTCGGGATTCATAAAGCCGGCGGTGCTTACGTTCCGTTAGATCCTGCATTTCCCGAACAACGCGTGTCGTTCATGGTTGAAGACGCAGACTTGCGTTTTCTGCTTACCAACTCGCAATTGGCAAGTTCGTTGCCCGGTGCGAAGGCGAAGATCGTCGCCATAGATACTGATTGGTCCTTGATTGCTCGGGAGAGCGATAACGATCTCATTTCACATGCGACTTCCGGGAATCTGGCGTATGTGATTTATACATCCGGATCTACCGGAAACCCGAAGGGCGTTCAGATAGAACAACGCGCGCTTACGAATTTCATCTCGTCAGTTCAACGCGAGCCAGGCCTGACCGATGAGGACATACTGCTTGCCGTGACGACGCTCTCGTTTGACATCGCCGGTCTTGAAATATTTCTTCCGCTGTCAACCGGCGCGCGTCTTGTGATCGCCGGCGGCGAAACGGCTGGGGATGGTTTGCAGTTGCGAGAGAAGCTCGAGAGCTCGGGTGCAACGGTGATGCAAGCTACACCCGCGACTTGGCAGATGCTGATCGATGCAGGCTGGCGCGAGGGAAAGGGCTTGAAGGTGCTTTGCGGTGGCGAGGCACTCTCCGTTGATCTCGCTAACGAGCTGATTGCGCGAGGCGTGACGCTTTGGAATATGTATGGTCCAACCGAAACGACCATCTGGTCCACAACCGGCAAAGTTGAGACTGCGGCTCAAACGATTTCACTGGGTAGACCAATCGCCAATACGCACGTCTACATCCTCGACAGATTTGGCAATCGTGTCCCCATCGGAGTTACCGGAGAATTACACATCGGTGGGGAGGGTTTAGCTCGTGGCTATCTCAATCTTCCGGAGCTAACAGCTAAGCGGTTCATTTTAGATTCCTTCAACTCCGCACGCGGTCAGCGGCTTTACAAGACCGGCGATCTGGCGCGGTTCCTGCCGGACGGGAGTCTCGAGTTTCTTGGCCGGATCGACGACCAGGTGAAGATTCGTGGCTTTCGCATTGAGCTCGGCGAGATCGAATCGGTGCTGCGTCAGCATCCTGCGGTAGGTAATTGCGTCGTCGTTGCGCGTGAAGATACGCCGGGTGAAAAGAAGTTAGTTGCATATGTCGTGACGACAAGCGATGGCGCCGTCTCTTCGACAGCGTTGCGGGAGTTTTTGAGCGACAAGCTGCCGAGCTACATGTTACCCGCAGCGATTGTCGAGCTGGACGAGCTGCCGCTGACTCCAAACGCGAAGGTGGACCGCCGCGCCCTGCCGGCGCCAGACTACCAGCCTCAAGCTGAGGACGCTCTTGTCTTACCTCGCACGCCATTGGAAGAGTTGCTGATAGGAATCTGGACGCAGGTCTTGAAAGTCGCACACATCGGGATCAATCACAACTTCTTCGAGTTAGGCGGCCATTCCTTGCTTGCTGTGTCGTTAATCTCTCGAGCGAGAGACGCACTCAACGTCGACTTGAAAGTTCGAGACCTGTTTGAAGCACGGACGGTGGCCCAACTCGCTCTCAAGGTTAATCAGTTGTCGGGCGTAACGCCTGTGCCGCCAATAAAGAAGGCCGCACGAGATGGAGAACTGCCGCTTTCCTTTGCGCAGGAGAGAATGTGGTTTCTCAATCAACTCGATAAAGAGAGTGGTTTCTACAACGTGTTCAGCGCGTTCAAGCTGGCAGGTGCGCTGGATGTCGATCGTCTACAGAACGCTTGCGAGAGAATTACGTTGCGGCATGAAGCGTTGCGAACGACGTTTTCGGTCGTTAACGGCAAGCCGGTACAGGTGATTTCACCGTCGCCTGCGGTGCGATTCACAACGATAAGCCTCGAAGGATTATCGCCCGAGGTTGTCGATACAGAGATCCAACAACTCGGTTACGAAGAAGCTCGCGAGTCTTTCGATCTCGAGCATGGACCACTACTGCGAGTAAAAGTGTTGCGGCTCTCAGAGAGCGAACATGTAGTGTTTCTGACGACGCACCACATTGTCAGTGACGGCTGGTCCATGGGTATTTTGATCAAGGAACTCGCCGCGTTGTATGAGAATGCCGTCTTGCCGGAGCTTGAGTTTCAATACGTTGACTATTCTGTTTGGCAGCGCGAATGGTTGCAAAACGATCAGTTAGACCGCCAGCTCGCCTACTGGCAGAACCAGTTGTCGGGAATCTCAACAGTTCTCGACTTGCCGCGGGACAAAGCGCGTCCAGCAGTGCAAACATTCAACGGTGCGCGGCACACGGTCCAACTCTCGTGTGAATCCACAGAAGCGCTCAAGGAATTGAGTCGCCGCGAAGGCAGCACGTTGTTCATGACAGTTCTGGCGGCGTTCAAGACACTCCTCTTTAGATATACCGCCCAGGAAAACATCATCGTCGGAACTCCCGTTGCAGGACGGACTGCGGCAGAGATCGAGAACCTGATTGGTTTCTTCGTGAATACACTGCCGTTGAAGACGAGCTTTTCGCCAGGGCTAACTTTCAAACAATTGCTCGCGGGAGTGCGTGAGACCGCTCTCGACGCGTACGCCAACCAGGACCTTCCGTTCGAACAACTCGTAGACGCGATGCAGCCGGAGCGTGATCTGAGTCGCACTCCGCTGTTTCAGGTTGCGTTCGCGTTTCAGAACGCGCCGAGTGAAGTTTTTGCGGTACCCGGATTAACGTTCGAGCGCAGACGAATCGAGAATCAGACGTCAAAGTTTGATGTAACGCTCTTTGCGACCGAAGCGGCTGAAACGCTTTACCTGACCTTTGAATACAACACGGATCTGTACGAGGCTGAGCGCATCGAGCGGATGATGGGCCATTTTGAGGTGCTGCTGGAAGCTGTCGTGGCTGAACCCGACAGCCGCGTCGCCGAACTTCCGCTACTGACCACGAGCGAGCGCGAGCAAGTGCTGGTGAAGTGGAACCAGACCGAGGCAGCTTATGCGAGAGATAAGTGCATTCAGGAGTTGTTTGAAGCACAGGCGGCGCGCACGCCCGAAGCTGTGGCCGTACTAGATGAGAAGCGGCGATTGAGTTATGCGGAGCTGGAGCGACGAGCGAATCAACTGGCATGGCGCTTACGACGCGAAGGAGTCGGGTGCGAGAGCCTGGTTGCAGTTTGCCTGGAGCGCTCAGTTGATCTGGTGGTGGCTTTGGTGGGCATCTTGAAAGCAGGCGGAGCTTACGTGCCGCTGGACCCGAGTTATCCACAGCCGCGACTGCGCTTCATGTTGGAAGACACGCAGGCAGAAGTGATCTTAACCGAGCAGCATCTCGGGGCGCGGCTGCCGCAGGTCGGCGGTAAACAGATCCTCATCGATAAGGAAAAAGAGCAACTTGCGCTTGAGAGTGAGGCGCGACCAGAGCGGCTGAGCCAGCCTGAGTCGTTGGGTTATGTGATCTACACGTCAGGCTCGACGGGCCGGCCGAAGGGAGTAGCGATCGAGCATCGCAGCACGGTGGCGCTGTTGCAGTGGGCGCAGCGAGTGTATG